>Ga0247732_10000450_pt1 | contig 19920 bp, 21 predicted proteins | sample UWRJL163409C2_FD_180940 | JGI IMG/M metagenome (GOLD analysis project Ga0247732, IMG submission 180940) | Plant litter microbial communities from Arlington Agricultural Research Station in Wisconsin, United States - UWRJ-L163-409C-2 | ecosystem: Environmental > Terrestrial > Plant litter >...
CGCTCCGGCGAGTGCACCCGGGGACCCTACGGTGACGGCCTGGGTCGGCTGCTGGTGCACGGTCGTCGCGGCTTTCACCCGATGGAGTTCACCGCCGACAACATGCTGCCCGGCGATTTCTACGTGCACGAGGGTGACGAGTTTCTCTACGTGCTCGAGGGCACGGTCTCCGTAGACTTCGAGGGTCGCGAATCCGCCGTTCTCGGGGTAGGCGACTCGATCTACTTCGAGGGCGGCATCCGTCATCGCTGGCATGCGGTGCAACCTGGCGGGTACCGGCTGTTCGTGGTCAAGCAGAAGCCCGAATCCCGCATCGGGGAGAACCGGTGAGCTCGGTCGGCGAGCGGGAGTGGGATGCCCGGGTCGTGGCGATCAGGCCGGCCGCGGCATCCGTCGTCCTGATCGATCTGGAGGCGGTCGATGGTGCACTGCCCGAGTGGGAGCCCGGCTCGCACATCGATCTGCTGCTGGCCGTCGGTGAGCGGCAGTACTCGCTGATACCGACGACGGATGTCGGCCGCTGGCGCATCGCTGTGCTGCGGGAGTCCGCGGGGCGGGGTGGCTCGTCGTGGCTGCACGATGCGCTCGAGGTCGGGCATAGCGTGCGGGTGCGAGGCCCCCGCAACCACTTCGCCTTCGCTCCGGTCGCGGGCACGCCGTACCTGTTTCTCGCAGCCGGCATCGGAATCACCCCGATCGCGGCGATGGCGGCCTCGGCGCGCGCCGCCGGGGTCGACTATGCGCTGCACTATGCCGGGCGTACCAGGGAAGCGATGGCGCTGCTCGACGCGGTGCCCGAGGCGTCGATCCATGTCTCGGACGAGGGATCGCGGATGGACCTGCCGGCTCTCGTGGCCGCCCTCGACCCGGCCACCGTGATCTACTGCTGCGGGCCCGCGCACTTCATCGAGGCGGTCGAGGCGGCGGCCGGCGCGCATCCGCTGCACGTCGAGCGGTTCGAGGCTCGCGACCTGGGGGCTCCGGTCTACGCGGAGCCCTTCGAGGTCGAGCTTGCGCTGTCGGGCGAGACGGTGACCGTGCCGCCGGACCGCAGCATCCTCGAGGTCGTGGAGGAGGCGGGCGTCTTCGTGCTGTCGAGCTGCCACGAGGGCACCTGCGGCACCTGCGAGACGCCGGTGCTGGCGGGCGAGGTCGAGCACCGCGACTCGATCCTCACGCCCAGCGAGCAGGCCGAGAACCGGGTGATGTACATCTGCGTCTCGCGTGCCGCCTGCCCGCGGCTGGTGCTGGAGCTGTAACGGCCTGCCGCACCGCGCCCAACCCTCTTTCGAAATGCCCAACCCTTTTCGAAATGCCCAACCCTTTTCGAAATGCCAAACCCTTTTCGAAATGCCAAACCATTTTCGAAATGACGGGGATTCTGCGAAAACGACCCCGGATCCCAATGATTTGCCGCGGGCGGGCAGTTTCTCCGTCATTTCGGAACGGCGGTGACGGGAGGGCGACGCCGCTCAGTGGCCGAGCCGCGCGTTCAGCGTCCGGACGATCTCGCGCTCGTCCGCGGTGACCAGCTCGTAGTCGCGCACGACGACGCGGCCGGCGACGACCACGTGCTTCGGGCGGCGACCCGGCGCAGCCCAGAGGAGCCCGGCGACGGGATCGGCGACCCCGGCATCCGCGACCCCGGAGACGTCCCAGACGCAGAGGTCGGCCGCGGCGCCCGGGCGCAACTGGCCGAGCTCCGGTCGACCGAGCCCGGCAGCGGAGCCCGCCATCGCCATCGCCAGCACCTGGCGGGCGGCGATCGGGGGTCCGACGAGAGGGGCGACCTGCATCGCGAGCCGGGCATCCGCCAGCAGATGTCCGGCGTCGTTGCTGCCGCCGCCGCTCGTCCCGAGTCCCACCATGATGCCGGCCGCGCGCAGGGCGGCAACCGGCGCGATGCCCCAGCCCATGGGCAGGTCGCAGCCGGGCGCGTGCGTCGCGGTGATGCCGGATGCCGCCAGCCGCCGGATCTCGTCCTCCGTCACGTCGCAGAGGTGCGCGAGCGTCACGCCCGTCTCCAGCCAGCCCCACTCCTCGAGCAGGTCGATCGGGCGCTTTCCGTACCGCTCCAGCGCGATAGCGACATCCACCTGCTCGTTCGCCTGCGTGCGCCGCTTCAGGGCGTACTTCGCGGCGACCGCGCCGAGCAGCTCGAAGGTCTCGCGGCTGTCGCTGTGCACCCCGGCCGGGCCGACCGCGAGCTGCAGCATCCCATCGTCGCTCACCCCGCCGAGGGTGCCGGGCAGCAGTGCCTCGACGATCGCGGTGGCCGACGCGGCGGCCTCCTGCGGGTCGTCGCGGGCCGAGCCGCGCACGAAGGCGAGGCGCGCGCCGAGGGTGCGGGCGGCATCCGTCGTCGCTGTCGCGATGGCGACGCCGTCGGCGCCCGCGGGCCAGGTGAGGTGGTGGTCGGCGACGGTCGTGACGCCGCTGAGCAGGGCCTCGGCCAGGCCGACGGATGCCGCGGCGTGAGCCAGCTCCGCATCGACCCCGACCCGGTTGTAGGCCGCCGCCATCGTCGGCAGCCACTCGGCCATGATCACGCCGCGCGTTCCGGGCAGGGTGCGGAACGCGCTCTGCAGCAGGTGATGGTGAGCGTTGACGAGTCCGGGGGTGACGACGCAGCCGGTCGCATCGATGACCTCGCCCCGAACGGTCGGTGCCGTGGCGAGCACAGCACCGTCGGCGGTGTGCAGGTCTCCGCTGATCTCGGTGAATTCGTCGATGACGATGTGGTCGGCGCCGGTGATGGTGAGCATGCTGATGTTCTAGCAGGTGCATGTTTCGTCAGTTCGGTGTGCGAGTCTGGGGACGACTGAAGGAGAGACATGCCGGGCAAGACCATCGTGATCACGGGGGCGAGCGACGGTATCGGCGCGGCAGCGGCCCGGCAGCTGACCCAGCAGGGCGAACGGGTCGTGCTCGTGGGGCGTTCGCCCCAGAAAACCGAGGCGGTGGCGCGCGAGATCGGGGCGAACTGGTTTCTCGCCGACTTCGCCGAGCTCGACGATGTGCGGGAACTCGCCCGACAACTGCTCGCCGCGTACCCCCGCATCGACGTGCTGGCGAACAACGCGGGTGGCCTCATGGGCGACCGCAAGGTCACCGTCGACGGCCACGAGTTGACCTTCCAGGTGAACTATCTGGCGCCCTTCCTGCTCACCAGCCTGCTGCACGAGCGACTGGTCGAGTCTGAGGCGACCGTCATCGCCACCGCCAGCGCGGCCGGACGCATCTTCGGCCGGGTCGACCTCGACGACCTCGAAAACGCCCGCGACTACAGGCCGTCACGGGCATACGGCACAGCCAAGCTCGAGAACATCATGTTCGCTCGTGAGCTCGACCGGCGCTACCGCGCCGACGGCATCTCGTCAGCGTCATTCCACCCGGGCATCGTCGCAACCAACTTCGCCGCAGGCAGCAGCAGTCACCTGCGCCGCTTCTACGGCGCCGGTGTGCGCAGGTTGCTCGCCACACCCGAGAAGGCCGCAGACACCCTGGTCTGGCTCGCCACTACCCGACCCGGCATCGACTGGCCGCAGGGGCAGTACTTTGCACACCGGAAGGTGGCGAAGGCCAACCGCCAGGCTTACGACGACGCGCTGTGCGCCGGACTCTGGGATCGCACCGTGACGATGCTCGGGCTGCAGTAACCGGCTGTAGTAACCGGCACGAAACGCACCCGTGAGAGGCTGAGGGAATGTTCGAGATCGCCGATCGTCTGCTCGCCCTGCGCGAGCGCGAGCGCGGTCGTGTGCCGGGCAGCGAGCAGGGCCGTGCGGTCGCCGTCGCCACCGCGGTGTCGATCGAGGGGAGCGCCCCGCGCACGGTCGGCACCTCGATGGCCTTCGATGGCACGGACGTGGTCGGCAGCATCGCCGGCGGCTGTGTCGAGGGTGCCGTGATCAGCGTCTGCGAGGAGGTGCTCGACGACGGCGTCGCCCGCACCGTCGAGTACGGCGTCAGCGACGAGACGGCCTTCTCCGTGGGGCTCACCTGCGGTGGGCAGATCCGCGTGCACGTGCAGCTGCTGACGGATGACCTGGCCGACCAGCTGCGGATGGCGACGGCCGGCAGGGCGGCCGGCACGGCATCCGTTCTCTCCTCGATTTCGGCGCAGCACTCCGCCCGCATCCGGGTCGAGCTGGCCGCCCGCATCGCCATCGGCGAGACCGGTCTCGGCGTGATCGACTGCGACGGTGAACTGGTCGAGGCCTTCTTCGAGGTGTCGACGCCGGCCCCGCACCTGATCGTCTTCGGAGCGATGGAGTTCTCCGCCGCCCTCAGCCAGGCGGCACGGATGCTCGGCTACCGCATCACGGTCTGCGACCCACGTCCGCTCTTCGCCACCGCGGCACGATTCCCCGGCGCGCAGGTCGTCGTCAGTTGGCCGACCACCTGGCTGGCCGCACAGCCGGTCGACGAGCGCACCATGATCTGCGTGCTCAGTCACGACGCCCGCTTCGACGCCGAACTCATCGCGCTCGCCCTCGCGACACCGGCCGGCTTCGTCGGCGCGATGGGTTCCCGCACCACCCACGACCGCCGGGTCGCATCACTGCGCGAGCGCGGGGTGACCGAGGAGGCGATCGCGCGACTGCGGTCGCCGATCGGTCTCGACATCGGGGCGAGCACGGTAGAGGAGACCGCGGTCTCGATCTTGGCCGAGATCATCGCGGTGCGCACCGGAGCCACGACGCAGCCGCTGGCGACGACCGCTGGCCCGATCCACCGCCGCACCGCCTCGCTGGTCGACTAAGGCCCGACCGCGGCAACGGGAGGGTTGACCAGTCGCCAGAGCCGGTCGCGCGACATCGGCAGTTCGTAGGCGCGCACGCCCAGTGCGTCGCGAATCGCGTTGGCGAGGGCTGGCGCGACCGGGTTGTACGGTGCCTCGCTCATCGACTTGGCGCCGAGCGGCCCCGTCTCGTCGACCGTGTCGGCGAACAGCACCTCGGTGATCGGGATGTCCGCGAACTGTGGCACGCGATAGTTGCGGAACGCGGTCGTGGTCACCGTTCCCGCGCCGTCCAGCAGCACCTCCTCGTACAGCGCCGTGCCGATGGCCTGTGCGGTGCCGCCCTCGATCTGCCCGCGTAGCTGTTCCGGGTTCAAGACGACCCCGGCATCCGCCGCCTGCACCGACTGCAGGATGCGCACCTCGCCGGTCGCCGGGTCGACGGCGACGCGGAAGCCGTGCACGTTGAAGGCGACCGACCGTGGCGTGCCGTCGTGGCTGCCGTCGGCGCTGAGCGGCCCAAGCTCTGATGCCGGCACGAGTCGCGAGGCGACCCGTACGCCGCCGGAGACGACCTCTCCACGCTCGCCGGTCAGCTCATATGCCCGTGCGAGCATGCTTTCGCGGAGCTTTGCCGCGGCCGCCAGCAGCGCCTTGCCGGCGACCACCACCCCGGCCGACCCGAACGCGCCGGTGTCGTAGCGGGCGACGTCGGTGTCGGACTGCTGGATGCGCATCCGGTCGACGGTGGTGTTCAGCTCGGTCGCGACCAGTTGGCCGTGCACGGTGGTGGTGCCGTTGCCGAACTCGGCGGTGCCGACGCGCAACTCGTAGTCGCCGTTCTCGAGCAGGGTGATGGAGGTGTCGGCGAAGTGCCCGCGGGGCGGGATGCTGGCGATCATCGCGAGCGCCATGCCGGTGCCGTATCTCCAGCCCGGCCGTGCCTCCGACGGTGGACCGGCCAGAGCCTTTTCCACCAGGTCGAGACACTGGTCGAGGCCGTAGGAGTACATGTCCAGGTCGGTCCTCTCGTCGGGATCGACGACGACCATGGCGTCGCCCGGCACGACGACGTTCTTGCGGCGCAGGTCGAACGGCGACATGCCGAGCTTCAGTGCCAACTCATCCATCGCCGACTCGACGGCGTAGATGACCTGGCCGAGACCGTAGCCGCGGAAGGCGCCCGACGGGAGGTTGTTCGTGTAGACCGACTCGGCATCCACCCGCCTGTTCTCGCAGCGGTACACGCCGATCGACTCGTGCACGCTGTGGAACATCACGCCGATGCCGTGGTTGCCGTAGGCACCGGTGTCCATGAGCTCGTCGATGGCGATTGCGGTGAGGGTGCCGTCGGAGGTGGCGGCCAGTGTCACGCCAACCCGCATCGGATGCCGCGGCGATGCCACCGTGAACTCGTCCCGCCGCCGCATCTCGTACTGCACCGCGCGCCCGGTTTGCAGAACGGCGAGCATCACGAGGTCTTCGGTGATCAGCTCCTGCTTACCGCCGAATCCGCCACCGACCCGCTTGGTGAACACCCGCACCCGGTCGGTCTCGACGCCGAAGATGTGGCACAGCTCGTCGCGCACCAGGTATGGCACCTGCGAGCTGGTGCGCAGCACGACCCGACCGTCTGCGTCGAGCCAGCCGCGGGTGGCGTGGGTCTCCAGAGCCGCGTGGTTCACCCGCTGGGTCTGCCAGACGCCGGTGACCACGGCATCCGCCACGGCGATGGCGGCGTCGACGTCGCCGGTCTCGCCGTGCAGTTGCGCGAGCACGTTGCGCCCGGCATCGGAGATGCGGTTGGCCGCACCCTTGTCGCCGTGCACGAGAGGAGCTCCCGGGCTGCGCGCGAGGTCGGGGTCGAAGACGGCGGGGAGCTCCTCGTACTGCACGTCGATGAGCGCGAGTGCGAGTTCCGCCTGGGCGACGGTGTCGGCGACGACCGCGGCAACGCGCTGCCCGCGGAAGCGCAGAACGGTGTCGAAGACGAGCGTGTCGTCTGGGTCATCCGTTCGATGCTCATGGCGCCCGGTGGAGAACAGCGTCGCGGGGGAGTCACGGTGCGTCAGCACGGCGCGCACGCCCTCGGCGGCCTCGGCCCGAGAGGTGTCGATGGAGAGGATGCGCGCGTGCGCATGTGGACTCGGCAGTACAGCGAGATGCAGCAATGCCGTGGTCGCCAGGTCGAGGGTGTACTCCTCACGCCCGGTCGCCACCCGCATCCCGGCCGGGGCCTTCACCGAACGCCCGGCGGCGTCGCCCGGCGATGGCTGCACGATGTTGTCGACTCCGTGGATGGCGTCGGCGATCGCCCGGTAGCCGGTGCAGCGACAGAGGTTGCCCTTGAGCATGCGCGGCAGATCCTGTGTGTCCTGCTCGTCGAAGGTCGAGGCGGTGACGATCATGCCGGCGGTGCAGAAACCGCACTGGAACCCGGCCGCGTGCACGAACGCCTCCTGCAGCGGATGCGGCGCTTCCGGGCTGCCCAACCCCGACACCGTGGTCACCTCGGCACCGTCGAGGCGGTGCGCCGGATAGATGCAGGAGTGGATCGGCGCCCCGTCGAGAAGCACCGAGCAGGCCCCGCAGTCCCCGGCGTCGCAGCCCTTCTTCACCTCGAAGTGGCCGTGCTCGCGCAGGAGGGTGCGCAGTACCTGGCCCGGCCGCGGATGTGCTTCGACCGGTTCGCCATTGACCTGGAACCTCATGCCAACTCCGTTCGAAGCTCTTCGGCGAAGCGGGCGCTCATCGCCCGGCGCCAATCCGCGGCGCCGTGCGGATCGGTGTACCAGCAGTCGATGTCGAGCACCGCGCGCTCGAGCACGGCGGCACCGGGCAGCTCGTCGAAGCGCAGCTGTACCGGTCGGGTCGTGCCGCCGGTGACCGTGAACACGACGTCGGGGGAGACCTCGGTGGCCTGCGCTGTAACCAGCGTGCCGGTGCGCCCCAGCGGTGACAGCGCGATCCGGCGGAAACCGGTACGCGACTCGAGGGACGACCGTGGGATCTCGATCGCGCGCAGCACCTCGCCGGGGGCGAGGGCAGTCTGCCGCACCCCGGTGACCAGGTCGGCGACGGGCAGCCTGCGCTCGCCGTCATCCGCTGTCCAGATGACCGCGCTGGCATCGAGTGTGGCAGCGAGCGACGTCATCGGGCCCGCCGGGAGTGCGGTGGCGATGTTGCCGCCGACGGTGGCGACGTTCCAGATCTTGAACGAGGCGAGCAGTGAGTTGGCACATTGCCAGAACAGGGCGCGGGCGTCGCCGACGGCGCGGTCACGGCCTCCGGCGAGCGGGTCGGAGCGCAGGGCCGCGGGCGTGAGCGCTGCGAGATCGGCGATGGTGCAGGTCGCGGAGATGGTGAGTGCGGCATCCGTCTCGACGATCGACGGCCAGCCCATGCCGGTGAGATCGACGAGCCCCGTGAGGCCGTCTTGCTCCTCGGAGAACAACCAGGTGCCGCCGCCGAGCGGCTGCTCGCCGGGCGCGAAGACGATGTCGTCGCGGGTTGTGGCGACGCGTATTTCTCGCACCGTGATGAGATCCATTGTTCGAGCAGTCAACATCACCAATGTGACGGAGGTGTAACGGAACTCATTACGCTGAAGATATGAGTGGATCGAGCGGCCGGGCTCCCGAGGAGTCTGACGACGACGCTCTCAGCTGGGGAACCGAGCGGGATGCGACCCACGTCGACTCCGTCGTCGGTGCTTCCGGCGGCGACGGGCACGACGACCACCCGATCGAGGCGCCGGCTCCGACCAGCTCGGTGATGCTGGTGGTCTACGGCATCTTCGCCGGGGTTTTCCTGCTCTACGTCGTCGGCTGGATCATCGCGGTGCAGTCCATCGGCGTCGGCTCGGCCGGGGCGCTCGCGCTCATCCTCGACCGGCTCGCGCAGTTTCTCGCCTTCCTCTCGCCGGTGATCTGGTTCTTCGGTGTGCTGTTGCTGGTGCCGCACACGAAGCCGCGGGCGCGCATCCTCTGGCTCGTGCTCGGCGTCGTCGTGCTGGCGCCGTGGCCCTTCGTGTTGGGATTCGGATCGTGAGCACCGCTGAGAACGTCCCTGAGCTCGGCGCCGAGCGCGCCACCTTCGGCTGGGTCCACGCCGTGATCGCGGTGCTGTTCGGGCTGCTGTTCGCCTTCTACTTCTACGAGGCTCTGGCGCAGACGCTTCAGCTGTCGGGCTACCTCCAGACCCAGAACGCGCTGCTGAAGAAGGCCGGCGGAACAGAACTCGTCTTCCCCTGGCAGGCCATCGCCCCGCTGCTCGCGCTGCCCTTCGTCACCTACGGTCTGGCGTTCGTGATCGGCCGCCGTCGCCCGGTGCTCGTTTTCGTCGGCATCTTCGTGATGGCGCTCGCCGTGCTGTCTGCCGGCGCTCTGACCCTCGAGTCGATCGCATTCCAGCTCACGCGCATCAGCTGAGCCGCGCACATCCGCTCTGCTAGACCACGGCCACCAGGATCAGCGCGATCAGCACGACCTGCGCCACGAACCGTGGCCAGAACGGGATGGCTGCCCTGCCGAAGCGCTCCGGATCCTGCGCCGCGTAGCTGTTCGCCGGGAACACCGCGATCAGGAAGACGACCAGGGCGAGACCGGCTGCGAACGCCAGACCAGGGACAACGGACGCGGGAACCAGGATGCCGACCCCGCCCGCTATCTCGCAGACTCCGGTGACCCGAACCAGGGCCTTGCCGCTCACCCGCTGTTTCATGGCCGGCGGGATCATCGCCGCCATGCCGCGGGCGGCCTTCGGCACGAAGTGATTGACCCCCATCGGCACGAAGATCAGGGCGACGAGGATGCGGAGCACCAGCTGGACGACGTCGAAGGCGCTCATGAGTCCATTGTCTGTCACGCGCGGTCACATACCGGTGCCTGCCGATAGGGTGAAGGGGCTTTCGGGTAGCCGTTCGTGCGCCCCCTCGTCGACCGAAGGACTCCATTCGTGGCCAAGCCGATCGTGCTGATCGCTGAAGAACTCTCCCCCGCAACCGTCGAGGCCCTCGGCCCCGACTTCGACGTGCAGAACGTCGACGGAACCGATCGTCCCGCGCTGCTCGCGGCGCTGGAGGACGCGGATGCGATCCTCATCCGCTCTGCCACGCAGGTCGATGCCGAGGCCATCGCCGCGGCGAAGCAGCTGAAGGTGATCGCTCGCGCCGGCGTCGGGCTCGACAACGTCGACATCAAGGCGGCCACCTCCGCCGGCGTGATGGTGGTCAACGCCCCGACGTCGAACATCATCTCTGCGGCCGAACTGACGGTGGGCCACATCCTGAGCTTGGCCCGCCACATCCCGGCCGCGCACGGCGCGCTCGCGCAGGGGCAGTGGAAGCGCTCGAAGTACACCGGCACCGAGCTGTTCGAGAAGACGGTCGGCATCATCGGCCTCGGTCGCATCGGCGCCCTCATCACCGCCCGCCTGCAGGCCTTCGGCATGAACATCGTCGCCTACGACCCCTACGTCACGGCCTCCCGCGCGCAGCAGCTCGGCGTCACCCTGCTGCCGCTCGACGAGCTGCTCGCCACCGCCGACTTCATCACCATCCACATGCCGAAGACGCCAGAGACCACCGGCATGATCTCGGATGCCCAGCTGGCCCTCATGAAGCCGACCGCGTTCATCGTCAACGTGGCCCGCGGTGGACTCATCGACGAAGACGCCCTCTACCGCGCCCTCACCACCGACGAGATCGCGGGCGCCGGGCTGGATGTCTTCGTGCACGAGCCCCCGACCGGCTCCCCGCTGCTCGACCTCCCCAACGTCGTCGTCACCCCGCACCTCGGAGCCTCCACCGATGAGGCCCAGGAGAAGGCCGGAGTCTCGGTCGCCCGCTCGGTGCGGCTCGCGCTGAGCGGTGAGCTGGTGCCCGACGCGGTCAACGTCGCCGGCGGCGTCATCGACCCGAGCGTGCGTCCCGGCATCCCGCTGATGGAGAAGCTCGGCCAGATCTTCTCCGGCCTCGCGGGCAGCCCGGTCACCTCGATCGACGTCGAGGTGCGCGGCGAGATCACCGCGTTCGACGTGAGCGTGCTCAAACTTGCCGCGCTCAAGGGTGTGTTCACCAACGTGGTCAGCGAGTCGGTCAGCTACGTCAACGCGCCTCTGCTCGCCGAGCAGCGCGGCATCGCCGTGCGCCTGGTGACGGATGCCGTCAGCGACGAATACCGCAACCTCCTGACCATCCGCGGCGCGCTTGCCGACGGCACCCAGATCTCCGTTTCGGGAACGCTGACCGGCCCGAAGCAGACCGAGAAGATCGTGGAGATCAACGGCTACGACGTCGAGGTTCCGGTCGCCGACCACCTGATCGTCATGGTCTACACCGATCGCCCCGGCATCGTCGCCGTCTACGGCAAGGAGTTCGGCGAGGCGGGCATCAACATCGCCGGCATGCAGATCAGCCGCCGCGAGGCGGGTGGGCAGGCGCTCAGCGTGTTGACCGTCGACTCGCCCGTTCCGGACGGTCTGCTCGAGACGGTGCGCACCGCCATCTCCGCCGACCTGCTGCGCGAGATCGACATCACCGAATAGGCGTCCCCTAGGCTCGATCGTGTGAACCGGGTCGTTCGAACGCTTGCCCTAACCACGCTCATCGCGCTGTCTGGGCTGGTGATCGGCACGGGAGCGCCGCTGGCGGCATCCGCCGCCGCGATCGCGCCGACGGTGCGCCAGGACGTCAGCGATTTCAGCTTCGTCTCGTACGACGCGGACTTCTATCTGTCCCGCAATGCCGAGAAGCACGGCACGCTGAAGACCGTCGAGACGTTCGTCGCGCAGTTTCCCGACTTCGATCAGAACCGCGGCATCATCCGCGCAATACCGATGGACTACGACGGCGTGCCGCTGCACACCGCCGTCGAGTCGGTGACGGACGCCACCGGGGCGCCGGTGAACTACGAGGAGACCACCGACGACGGCTACCTCGAGCTGGCGCTCGGCACCGACGAGTATGTGCGCGGGCAACAGACCTACCGCATCACCTACACCCAAGAGAACGTCGTGCGGTACTTCCCCGACGTGAAGAACGACGAGTTCTACTGGGACACGAACGGCACCGGCTTCGCACAGAGTTTCGGCAGCGTGACCGCGCGCGTGCACATCGACCCGTCGATCGTCGACCTCCTGGACGGTAGCGCCGCCTGCTACCGAGGGGCGCAGGGTTCCGACACGACGTGCCCGATCACCAAGACGGATGACGGGTTGCTCTTCACCGCCAGCACCACCGACCTCGGCCCGCAGCAGAACCTGACTGTCGCGATCGGCTTCGAGGCGAAGAGCTTCGTCGAGGTGCCGCGAGAGGGTTTCGGGCTGAACGTGCCGCTCTGGTCGACCATCCTCGCCATCGCGCTGTCGGTGATCAGCCTGCTGTTCCTCGTCGGCGTCTTCGTCTATCGCTTCGGTTTCGGACAGCAGGACGCGAAGGGTCGCGGCGTGATCGTGCCCGAGTACAGCGTGCCGAAGGGGCTCAACCTGCTGGAGGCCGGCGCGATCGTCGGGCGCACGGCATCCGCTGTCTCGGCGCAGGTGGTGAGCTTCGCGGTGCGCGGCAACGTGCGCGTTCTCGACTACGCGGTAGACGATGACGGCGGCGACTACACGGTGCAGCTGCTGAACGACACCGGCGTGGACGACGACGAGCGTTCGCTGCTCGTTGCGCTGTTCGGCCCCGAGCTCACGCCGGGCACGACGCAGGCGCTGGGGGTGACCGATGATGCCCTGGCACGCAAGCTCGCCGTGGTGACTGCCGCCCAACAGAAGCGTCTGCGCGAGCGCGGGTTCACACGCAAGGCCTCCTTCATGCCCGGCCTCGTCATGATCCTGATCGACGTGGCGTTGTTCGTCGTGGCGGTGGTGGTCACCGTGCTCACCGCGGCCGCGGGTGTCTTCAGTCCCTGGATGATCGCGGCCCTCATCCTCACTTTCATCGGCTTCTTCGTCACGATCGGACTCGCCATACGGGGCCCGCTGCTCACCGAGGCAGGGGCGCAACAGCGCGACTACCTGCTCGGCATGCGCGACTATCTGAAGCTGGCGGAGGCGGACCGGTTCCGCATGCTGCAGAGCCCCGAGGGTGCGGACCGGGTGGATGTCTCCGACAACACCGAGCTCGTCAAGCTCTACGAGAAGCTGCTCCCGTTCGCCGTGCTCTGGGGCGTGGAGGAGGAGTGGGCGAAGGAACTCGCGGTGCGTTACGACGCCGCAGCGCAGTCACCGAGCTGGTACGTGTCGAGCAACAACGTCTTCAATTCACTCCTGTTCGCGCAGGCCCTCGGCGGCTTCTCGTCCTCCGTCGGCACGACCTCCACGCCGACCCCCACCTGGACGAGCGGCGGTGGCAGCAGCGGCGGCAGCTTCAGCGGCGGGTCCTTCGGCGGCGGTTTCTCGGGCGGTGGCGGTGGCGGCGGTGGTGGCGGCGGCCGCTAGCGCCCCGCGCGCCGGCTTCTGACCACGTTTGCCCGAATGTGCAGATTTCGGACCCTCACCGTCTGCATATTCGGGCAAACGTGAATCGAACTGCCCAAGATGGCTGCCGATTCGCCGAAATCGACCGCCATCTTGGGCAGGTCGGCGAGTAGCTTGGCCTCAACCGAGTGGAGGACGAGATGGCTGACCGATACCTGTTCCAGATCTTCGAGGGTGTCTGGGACAACCCGACACCCGAGGGCTTCGCCGAGGAGATGGCGAAACACGAGGCATTCATGGGAGCCGTCGTCGCGGCCGGCGGCAGGGTCATCAGCGGCGAGGCGTTGCAGGGGCTGGAGACCGGTTACTCGGTGACACCCGCGCGCGATGGGCTGGCGGCGACGTACACGGACGGCCAGGTTGTGGACCCGGGAGCCGACTTCTTGAGCGGTTATTACCTGATCGAGGTGGACAGCCCGGAGATCGCCCGCGACCTGGCGGCGCTCTGCCCCACGGGCGGCACCATCGAGGTGCGCCCCGTGTGGGACATGCCCATGTAGCTCGAACCCGCGCACCGATCTCGTCCGTCTGGTTGACCCACAAACTACTTTGCGCTACAAAGTTAACCATCGGCAAGGGAGAGATCATGGACGAGAACGCGACAACGGATGCACCGCTCGACCCCGCGGGCATGCTCGCGCTGGTGCGTGAGCAGCAGCGTGATATCGGGCTGCAGCTCGGCGGCGCCGTGCCGTTCATCCTGCTCGCGTGGGGTGTGTCGTGGACGATCGGCTTCCTCAGCCTCTGGTCCGTCGACGGCCTGGCCAACGGGCTTCCGCTGGGGGCCGCGATCGCAGTGTTCGTGGTGCTGTTCGTGGTTGCGGGCGCAGTGTCGGCGTTTCTCGGGATTCGTAGCGGACGCGGCATCCGTTCCTCGCCCGATTCGGCGTTTACCGGCACCGTCTACGGCGTGACCTGGTCGATCGGGTTCGTCGGGCTGACGGCGATCGGCGTGGCCCTGATCCGGTGGGGACTGGGCGACCTGGCGAACCTCTACTTCGCATCCGTCTACGTGTTCTTCTGCGGAATCATGTACATCGTCGCGGCGGCCATCTGGCACGCCATTCCCGCGCTGGTCGCCGGATGCTGGCTGGTGCTGGTCGCCGCATTGGCACCGTTCTTCGGGTACCCGGGCAACTATCTCCTGCTCGCGGTCGCCGGCGGCGGAGCGTTTCTGGTGATGTCCGCGGCGATGTTCGTGGCCCGCGCGGTCGCTCGGCGCCCGCATGTCTGAACTCGATCCGGTCATTCATGCACAGGCGAGGTTGCGCATCACGGCGGCGTTGGCCACGCTGGCGCCGGATGAGAGCATCGAGTTCCCCCGGCTGCAGGAACTGCTGGGCATGACGGCGGGCAACCTCTCCACTCACCTGCGCAAGCTCGAGGATGCCGACTACGTCACCGTCGCGAAAACGCACCGCGGACGCACGCCGGTGACCTATCTCGAACTCTCGACTCGCGGTAGGCGGGCGTTCGAGGACTACACGGAGGCCCTGCGGGGGCTGCTCGGCGAACATCCGTGACCGCCGCGGCTTGGTACCGTTGACAGGTACGGGCCGCACAACGGCCGAGCGCGCTAAAGGAGACACATCATGGCTGCAGACCTCATCGTCGGATTCCTCGCTGTCTTCGTGATCGTCGGCGGCCTCGGCACCGTTGCGGCGCTGGTCGCCATGGTCAAGGCGCCCAACCACGACTGAGTCGGCCGTCGCGCTTCTGCGCGATTGGAGAGCGGATGACGCTGCCGCGCTTCTGCGCGCCGTGACCGTCTCCGACGACCTCGGCCCGCAATTCGGCGGCACCCCGCCCGGCGATCTGCGGGAAGCGCAACGGGTCATCGACACTCTCGCCACTGCATCCGCATCAGTGCGCAACTTCGCGATCGTGCTAGATGGGACTGCTGTCGGCAACGTCGGCGTTTCCGCGATGGAGGACCGACACGGCACGGGCTGGGTCTACTACTGGTTGTCAGCGGACGCTCGCGGGCGAGGACTGGCGTCCTCGTCGCTGGACGCGCTCGCTCGCTGGGCGTTCGACAAGCGCGGTCTGTTCCGCCTCGAGCTCGGCCACCGCACCAACAATCCGGAATCGTGCGCTGTCGCGTCGCGGGCTGGATTCATTGCGGAAGGCGTCGAGCGCAAGAAGCTCCGCTACGGAGGCGAGCGCTTCGACGTAGAGACGCACGCCCGTCTCGCGACGGACGAGCGACACGACGAACGCCGCCGAATCGCGGGTGCGGTAGTGACCACTCCCGCAATTCAGCAGGGTTCGTGAGGTGAGTCGACTGCTTACAGCCCGTCGCCGCGGGTCTCGCGCTCGGTGACACGTTCCGTGCCGGTCGGGTCGACGCCGGTGCGGGTCGTGGAGACCGTCGAGCGACGGCGCAGGACGAAGATCAGCGAGATCACGAAGACCACGACGCCCGCGCCCATCAGGATGTAGCCGACCAGGTCCAGGTTGATCCAATCGACCTGGAAGTTGAGCGCGAAGGTCAGGATCGCGCCCACGACGAACAGGAAAATGCCGGTGCCGATACCCATGATGTGAGTTCCTTCCGTGCGGAAACCGCGGCCGATGGACCGCAGCGCTACGCACAGTACGCCGCCCGCGGAAGGGCAGTACCCCGCCCCCGAAACCCCGTGCGCCCGACCGGTACGCTGAAAGGCACCACCGCAGACGTCTCCGAGGAGTACCCGTATGCCCAGAACGATCACGCTCGCGCTCATCCCCGGAGACGGGATCGGGCCCGAGGTCGTCACCGAGGCGGTCAAGGTGCTGAAGGCCGCGGTTCCCGCCGATGTCGTCATCGACACCACGCTCTTCCCGCTCGGCGCCGGGCACTACCTCGAGACGGGCGAGATCCTCAACGAGGAGACGCTGCACGCGCTGGCGAGCTACGACGCGATCCTGCTCGGCGCGGTCGGCGGCGATCCCCGCGACCCGCGCCTGAAGGGCGGCATCATCGAGCGGGGCCTGCTGCTGAAGCTCCGCTTCGCCTTCGACCACTACGTCAACCTGCGCCCCACCCGGCTGTTCCCCGGCATCGCATCGCCGCTGAGCGACCCGGGCACTGTCGACTTCGTCGTCGTTCGGGAGGGAACCGAGGGGCCCTACGTCGGCAACGGCGGCAGCATCCGCGTCGGCACCCCGCAGGAGATCGCCAACGAGGTGAGCGTCAACACCGCTTTCGGCGTCGAACGCGTCGTGCGTTTCGCCTTCGAGACCGCGTTCGCGCGCCCGGCCAAGAAGCTCACCCTCGTGCACAAGACCAACGTGCTGGTCAACGCCGGCGGGCTCTGGCAGCGCATCGTCGATGCCGTGTCCACCGAGTATCCGGATGTCGTCGTCGACTACCTTCACGTCGACGCGGCCACTATCTTCCTGGTGACCGACCCGAGTAGATTCGACGTGATCGTCACAGACAACCTCTTCGGCGACATCCTCACCGATCTCGCTGCCGCGATCAGCGGTGGCATCGGACTGGCCGCCTCGGGCAACATCAACCCCGACGGCACCTACCCGTCGATGTTCGAGCCCGTGCACGGGTCAGCTCCCGACATCGCCGGCAAGCAGATCGCCGACCCCACCGCCGCGATCCTGTCGGCGGCCCTGCTGCTCGATCACCTCGGGCTGACGGATGCCTCCGCCTCCGTCACCGCGGCCGTGACGAGCGACCTCGCCGCCCGCGGCACCGCCCAGCGCTCCACCGCGGAGGTCGGGGACGCGATCGCCGCCCGACTGGCGCAGAATTAGACCACTCCTCCCAATAAAAGGATCCGCATGATCAAGAACCTGCTCGCCCCCTCGACGCTCGAGTTCACGCGTCACCACAACACCGCAGCGCTCGCGGAGATGGAGCGCGCCGAGATCCTCTCCGACCCCGGCTTCGGCAAGCACTTCACCGACCACATGGTCGACATCTGCTGGTCGGCCCGAGGTGGCTGGCACCGCCCGCGCGTGCAGCCCTACGGCCCGATTCAGCTCGACCCGGCTGCCGCCGTGCTGCACTACGCACAGGAGGTATTCGAGGGCCTCAAGGCCTACCGCCACCAGGACGACACGATCTGGAGCTTCCGCCCGGAGGCCAACGCCGCCCGCATGCAGCGCTCCGCGAAGCGCCTCGCCCTCCCCGAGCTGCCGACCGAGTACTTCCTGCAGTCGCTGCGCGAGCTCATCCGCGCCGATTCGTCCTGGGTGCCGTCTGCGCCCGACACCAGCCTGTACCTGCGTCCGTTCATGTTCGCCAAAGAGGCCTTCCTCGGTGTGCGTCCGGCCGAGAAGGTCAATTACTACGTCATCGCCAGCCCCGCAGGCGCGTACTTCAAGGGTGGTCTCGCCCCGGTGTCCATCTGGCTGTCGACGGATTATGCTCGCGCGGGCAAGGGCGGCACCGGTGCCGCGAAGACCGGCGGCAACTACGCCTCCTCCCTCGTCGCCCAGGCCGAGGCATACGACCACGGCTGCGACCAGGTGCTGTTCCTCGACTCCGAGGAGGGCCGCTACCTCGAGGAGCTCGGCGGCATGAACATCGTGCTGGTCAAGAAGGACGGCACGTTGGTCACTCCGTCGTCGGACAGCATCCTCGAGGGCATCACGCGCGACTCGATCCTGCAGCTGGCGGAAGACCGGGGTCACCGCGTCGAGCGACGCAAGGTCACCATCGACGAGTGGCGTGAGGGCGCAGCATCCGGCGACATCGTCGAGGCCTTCGCCTGCGGCACCGCTGCCGTGCTCGCCCCGATCGGGAGCCTCAAGGGCGCCGACTTCGAGATCACCCACCTCGACGGTGACGAGTCGCTGGCGCGGTCGCTGCGCCAGGAACTGACCGACATCCAGTACGGCCGTATCGCCGACCGTCACGGCTGGATGATGCGCCTCGACTCCGACGACAGCACCGGCTCCCAGGCCGCGGGCGAGTAGCCATGAAGATCGGCAGATTCAGCGTCGACGGGGGAGACCCGCGCTACGGGGTGCTCGACGGGGACGACTGGGTGGTCTTCGCCGGCGACCCGATGTTTCAGGGCATGGAAACGACGGGCGAGCGGGTTGCTGTGGCCGACGCCAAACTCCTCGCGCCGGTCATCCCGCGCTCGAAGGTCGTCGGAATCGCTCGCAACTACGGCGGCGAGCGGGGCGATGCTCCGCTCGTCTTCCTCAAGCCGAACACCACGGTGGTCGGTCCGGGCGATGCGATCCAGCTGCCGCCCGTCGGCACCATCGACCACGAGGGCGAGCTCGTCATAGTGATCGGGCGCATCGCCAAACGCGTCAAGGCCGAGAACTATGCGGATGTCGTGTTCGGCTACACGGTCGGCAACGACGTGGGTGCGACCGACGTGATCATGGCCGACCGGGAGCTCGCTCGCGGAAAGGGCTATGACACGTTCGCGCCGATCGGCCCCGTGATCGAGACCGAATTCGACTGGGCGGCCGCCGACATCCAGACCTCGGTAGACGGCGAGACCCGCATCTCCGGCAACACCCGCGACATGCTGCACAGCGTTCCCGAGATCATCGAGTTCGTCTCCGACATCTGGACCCTGCTGCCCGGCGACGTGATCATGACCGGCTCGCCCGTCGGCAGCGGAGTGATCGTCGCGGGCCAGACCGTGGACGTGACGATCGACGGCATCGGCACCCTGAGCAACCCCGTGCGCGACCGGGCGTGAGTCCCCGCCGCAGCTGGGGCTGGGTGCCCGGGCTCGCTCTCGCGGCTGGCGGCGCTGCGGTGGCGTACGGCATCCATCTCCTGGTCGGGCCGGTGCCGTGGTTGACCGCGGCGCTCGTTCTCGGAGTGATCGTCGGATGTCTGGCTCCCGCACGCACCGCGCTCGACGGCGTATTCCGGCCGGGCCTCGCGCTCTCGTCGCGCCGCATCCTGCGCATCGGAATCGTGCTGTTGGGGCTCGACCTGAGCCTCGGGGACATCGCCTCGCTCGGCTGGCTGAGCATCGTCGCGATCGTCGCGCTGGTGGTGTTGAGCTTCGGAGTGACCTGGCTGATCGCCCGGCTGTTCCGTCTGGAGCGGGAGGAGTCGGTGCTGCTCGCCGCCGGCTTCTCGATCTGCGGGGTCTCCGCGGTGGCAGCCATGGCCGGTGCCCGGGGCGTGGACGAGAGGGAGACCGGGCGGCCGATCGCCCTGGTGACGCTCTACGGCACGCTCGCCATCGTGGTGCTGCCGGTGCTCTCGTCGCTGCTCGGGCTGGACGCCGTGCAGTTCGGGCGCTGGGTCGGCGCCAGCGTGCACGACGTCGGGCAGGTCGTCGCCACAGCGCAGACGGGCGGAGCGGCGGCCCTCGCGGTGGCGCTGGTGGTGAAACTCACCCGGGTGCTGATGCTCGCGCCGATGGTGGCGATCGCGTCGCTCGATACCCGCCGCCGTGCCGGCGCGGAAAGGTCGGTGAAGCTCCCGCCGGTCGTGCCGCTGTTTATCGTCGGCTTCGTCGTGGCAGTGCTGATCCGCTCCTTCGTGCCCCTGCCGGATCAGTTCTACGCCGCGACCGACGTCATCCACGACGCACTGCTGGCGACGGCGCTGTTTGCGATCGGGGCATCGCTGCGCCTGGAGCGCCTGGTGCGGTCGGGCATCCGTTCGATCCTCGCCGGGCTGGTGGCGTGGATCGCCATCCTCGGTCTAGGGCTGGCCTTCGTCTACCTCACCTGAGCTGCTCTGCGGGTAGATGGTCTCGCCGCGCTCG
>Ga0247732_10000451_pt1 | contig 19912 bp, 18 predicted proteins | sample UWRJL163409C2_FD_180940 | JGI IMG/M metagenome (GOLD analysis project Ga0247732, IMG submission 180940) | Plant litter microbial communities from Arlington Agricultural Research Station in Wisconsin, United States - UWRJ-L163-409C-2 | ecosystem: Environmental > Terrestrial > Plant litter >...
TTGCAGGTCCTGGTTCTTCTGTTCGACAAGGGCGGTGAGCTCTTCGCGGTAGTCGCCGAGCTTGCCCGCGAGCGTGTCGTCGAAGGTCGAGAGGATGCTCACGGCGATGAGGCCGGCATTCTTCGCTCCGCCGATCGACACGGTGGCGACGGGGATGCCCGCGGGCATCTGCACGATGGACAGCAGGGAATCGAGGCCGTCGAGACGGGCGAGGGGCACGGGCACGCCCACGACAGGGAGGGTCGTGACCGCGGCGAGCATTCCGGGAAGATGGGCGGCGCCGCCGGCGCCGGCGATGATCACCTTGAGTCCGCGATCTCGGGCTGTACGGCCGTAGTCGATCATCTTCTCGGGTGTGCGGTGGGCCGAGACGACCTGCACCTCGTGGGCGATACCGAAGTCGTCGAGGACGGCGACGGCGTCGGCCATCACGGAGAAGTCAGAGTCTGACCCCATGACGACACCGACGAGAGGCATGTGAGCGGGCATTTGCCCATGGTAAACGTCAGTTCTGGAAGAAGGCCGCTGCGGCACGCGCCTCGAACACAACCTGGTCGAGGTCGTCGCCGCTCGCGGTGACGTGTCCGACCTTGCGGCCGGGGCGCGGGGCCTTGCCGTAGTTGTGGAACTTGACCGTCGGCTGGTCTGCGAAGGCCGCCGAGTAGCGGTCTGCCAACGTGCCCTCGGCTGGCCCGCCGAGCACGTTCACCATGACCGACCAGGTGTCGCGACATCCGGTGGCGCCGAGCGGCAGGTCGAGGACCGCACGCAGGTGCTGTTCGAACTGGCTCGTGGTCGACCCGTCGATCGACCAGTGGCCCGTGTTGTGCGGACGCATGGCCAGTTCGTTCACGAGCAGGCGCTCGTCGGTGGTCTCGAAGAGCTCGACCGCGAAGACGCCGGTCACCCCGAGGCCCTCGGCGATGCTGGTGGCGATGTCGGCGGCCACATCGGCCACCCGGCCAGCGCTGCGCGGCGCGGGCGCGATGACCTCGGCGCACACGCCGTCGCGCTGGATCGACTCGACGACCGGCCAGAGCTGCATGTCTCCTGACGGTCGGCGCGCCACCATCTGCGCCAGTTCACGGCTGAAGTCGACCCGCTCCTCGGCGAGGAGCGCTCCCCCGTTGCCGTCTTCGGCGAGGGCGAGGAACCAGTCGGCCACCTCGTCGGCGTGCGTCACGACGCGCACACCCTTGCCGTCGTAGCCGCCACGAGGAGTCTTCACCACCGCATGCCCGCCGTTGTCGGCGATGAACGCGGCCAGCTCGTCTGCGGTGGAGACGGCGGCCCAGACAGGAACCGGCACGCCCAGCTGCTCGAGCTTCTCGCGCATCAGGATCTTGTCCTGCGCATAGAGCAGAGCGTCGGGACCGGGGTGCACGGCGTGGCCTGCATCGACGAGCGCGCGCAGGATCGGCTGGGGAACGTGTTCGTGATCGAAGGTGACCACGTCGACGGTCTCGGCGAACGCCAGCACCGTGTCGCGATCGAGGTAGTCCCCCACCTCGCTGGCGGCGAGTGCCGCGGACGACCCCTCGTTCTCGGCGAGCACCCTGAGGTCGAGACCGAGGTTCACCGCCGCGGGAATCATCATTCGAGCCAGCTGACCGCCACCGATAACACCTACGCGATAATCCACCCGTACAGCTTAACGAATTCGCTGTCGGTCCCTTCGACAGGCTCAGGGAACGGGCGGGTCGGTTCCGGCGACGGGATCAGGGAACGGCCGGGTCAGTTCGGGCGGCCCAGGATGTCGTCGGAGTGCTGCGCCACCCAGAGCTCTGCGAGGTGCAGGTCGGCCGCCTGATGGATCTCGACACCGTCGACCGTCTCGATGATGAACGGGCCCTCACCGTGGCCCGAGGCCTCCCGGATGTTCGCCACGTGCTCGTTGCCGACCCAGACCTGTTCGAGCTTCTCGCCCTTGAATTCCAGCATGTCCCGAGGCTACTCCGATCGGGGCTGCGACTGCTCGTCCCACCAGGGATTGTCCTGATCCGGTCGGTGGAACCGCACCGCGTGCGAGGGAACGTGCCGCGACTCGAGCAGGTCGCCGATCACCTCGGACACCAGATCGGCACGGGGCACATCGCGGAGGACGGCGAACTCTGCCGGGCCGGTGCCGATCCGCACGTCACCCGAGCGGAACATGGCCTGCACAAGCGACGTGCGCACGGTGATGTCGCCGGCGCGTACGAGCATCAGCTCGCTCCGGGTGTTCACGAGCAGGCCGCGGCGCAGAATGATGCGCCTCGTGGTGATGACGTAGCGGGTGCTCAGCCACCGCACCGTCGGAACGAGGAAGAAGAGCACGGCCAGCAGAGCACCGGCCGCGAGAACGGCCCAATTCTGCCACTCGACCGGGAACCAGCTCGAGAAGTACCCTGTCGCTCCCGCCACGACGATCAGGAGGATCGTGGGAAAGAACAGGCGCCGACCGTGTGCCCGGAACTTCGCGACCACCCGCTCGGGCTCGGCCGCCTCGTCGGCCGCACCCGCGGCATCCGGTGCGCCCTGGGGCCGAGACCCCGGCGCCCCACGCGGGGGCCGGATGCGTTCGGTCGCGACCGTCTCGCCGTACGCCGACGGCGCGGGGGCCGGGGGCAGCGGGCCGGAACCTCCGGCTGCGATCAGCTCGGTGGGCGCGTCGGAGCCGTGAATGAGCGCGCCGAAGCTCGGACGCGGCTGCTTCGAGGCGGGCATGGGCCTATTAAACCTTCAGGTGGGTGATATCCCCCGCGGCCACGACGACTCTCCAGCCATCCGAGTCCCGATCGATACCGATGCGGCCCAGCTCGTCGATCTCCCGCGCGATGCCCGAGACCACCTCGCCGTCGGGCAGCTCGGCCAGCACGGGTGAGCCGAGCGTGCCGCAGAGGGCGGTGACCAGGGCGTGCAGCCCGCTCCGCACCGCGTCTCCCTCGAAGCGCACGAAGTCGCGGTAGAGGCGGGAGAGGTTGATCAGGTAGCCCGCGAGCGCCGCGTCGAGCGATGCGTGACTCACTCCGGCGATGAGCAGGGAGGTGGCGGTCGGAACCGGGAGTTCGTTCTCGTCCAGAGAGATGTTGAGTCCGGCGCCGACGATGACTCCGGTCGCGGGGATGAGCTCGCTGAGGATTCCGCTGACCTTCGCCCCGTCGATGAGAACGTCGTTGGGCCACTTGAGCGACGTGACGGGGTGGTGGTGCACGCGGGTCGCGTGGCCTACCTCTCCTTCGATGAGAGAGCGCACGACCTGGGTCATCGCGGCACCGGCCATGAGCGGCAGCCACCCCAGACTGTCGGGCGGCAGGGTCGACCCGTCGCCGATCGGCTGCCGAAGCAGAACCGAGACGGCGAGGCACTTGCCGGCCGGTGCGGTCCACGTTCGCCCGAGGCGCCCACGGCCCTGCGTCTGGGTATCGGTGGCGACCACCGACAGATCGGGCCAGGCCGAGGCATCCGGGCCCGTCGCATGCTCGCGCAACGTATCGTTCGTGGACCCCGTGCGGGGAAGCCACTCCAGGCGCTCGGCGACAGCGGAACTGAGGGGCAGTTTCATAGGCATCACCCTAGGCGCAGCGTCGCGGCGATTCGGCAGGACGCACGGGCGAGAACCAATGGATGCGCGGCAATTTTGTAGCAATCAACCAACGGTTGGCGGCGATGGCTGGCCGGTAGAGTGAACCGGTGAGCGAAGACGTAACTGCACAGGCGCCGGACATGTACACCACGGCGGGCAAGCTGGTCGACCTGAAGAACAGGTACCACGAGGCCGTGACCGCGAGCGGTGAGGCCGCGATCGCAAAGCAGCACGCCAGGGGCAAGAAGACCGCCCGCGAACGCATCGAGGAGCTGCTCGACGCGGGCTCGTTCGTCGAGATCGACGAGTTCGTTCGCCACCGCACCGTGGCGTTCGGCATGGAGAAGTCCCGCCCCTACGGCGACGCGGTCGTCACCGGAACGGGCACCATTCACGGGCGCCAGGTCGCCGTCTATTCGCAGGACTTCACGATCTTCGGCGGCTCGCTCGGCGAGGTCGCGGGCGAGAAGATCATCAAGGTCATGGACCTCGCGTTGAAGACCGGAGTGCCGATCATCGGCATGCTCGACTCCGGTGGGGCCCGCATCCAGGAGGGCGTCGTGGCCCTCGGCAAGTACGGCGAGATCTTCCGCCGCAACACGCAGGCCTCCGGCGTGATTCCGCAGATCTCGATCATCATGGGCCCGGCAGCCGGCGGCGCCGTGTACTCCCCCGCCCTCACCGACTTCGTGATCATGGTCGACAAGACCAGCCAGATGTTCGTGACCGGCCCCGACGTGATCAAGACGGTCACCGGCGAAGACGTGGGAATGGAGGAGCTCGGCGGCGCTCTCACCCACAACACCGTGTCGGGCGTCTCGCACTACCTGGCCAGCGACGAGGAGGACGCGCTCGACTTCGCGCGCGGCCTCATCAGCTACCTGCCCGACAACAACCTCTCCGACCCGCCCGTCTACGACAGCGAGGTCGACCTCGAGATCACCGATGCCGACCGCCGGCTCAACACGCTCATTCCCGACTCGCCCAACCAGCCCTACGACGTGCACACCGTGATCGAGCACATCGTCGACAACGGCGAGTTCCTCGAGACGCAGCCCCTCTACGCGCCCAACATCGTCGTGGGCTTCGCCCGGGTCGAGGGTCGATCCGTGGGAATCGTGGCCAACCAGCCCAATGCGATGGCCGGAACGCTGAACATCGAGGCCGGGGAGAAGGCCGCGCGCTTCGTGCGCTTCTGCGACGCGTTCTCGATTCCGATCCTCACCCTCGTCGATGTTCCGGGGTACCTTCCGGGTACCGACCAGGAATGGACGGGCGTCATCCGTCGTGGCGCGAAGCTGCTATACGCCTACGCCGAGGCCACCGTTCCTCTCATCACCGTCATCACCCGCAAGGCCTACGGCGGCGCCTACATCGTGATGGGCTCCAAGCAGCTCGGAGCCGACATCAACCTCGCGTGGCCGACCGCCGAGATCGCCGTCATGGGCGGCCAGGGCGCGGTCAACATCCTGTACCGCGGCGAGATCAAGCGGGCCGAGGAGGCCGGCGAAGACGTGGCCGCCGTGCGCACGAGACTGGCCAACGAGTACACCTACAACGTGGCGTCGCCGTTCCTGGCGGCCGAGCGCGGCGAGCTCGACGGCGTGATCGAGCCGGCCGCCACCCGCGTCGCCGTGGTGAAGGCGCTGCGGGCGCTCCGCACCAAGCGGGCCAGCCTGCCCACGAAGAAGCACGGCAACATCCCGCTGTAGGCGTCACGCTCCCTGAGCCCGTCGACGGAACCGTTCAGGGAACGATGGGCTCAGGGAACGGCGTCGCTATTCCGTGGCCGCGCCCCGCCAGTCGTCCGTCGTGATGTGCGACCCGCCTTGCGGCCCCATCTGCAGCATCCCTCCGTCGACGGCCCACGATGCTCCGGTGACGTAGCTCGACGCGGGCGAGGCGAGAAAGGCGATGACGGCCGCGATCTCACCCGCGATACCCGAGCGCCCCAGGGGGATGCCGGGCCGGTGGGTCTGGAACGCGTCCTCGTCTGTCATGTCGTTCATGGGTGTGGCGATCTCGCCCGGGGCGACGGCATTCACCGTGATGTCGTGCTCGCCGAGCTCGAGCGCGGCGGTCTTGAGCAGGCCGCCGAACCCGTGCTTGGCCGCGTCGTACGCGCTCGAGCCGACACGAGGCTGATGCTCGTGCACGCTCGTGACGCCGATGATGCGACCGCCGTTTCCCTGCTCGACCATGGTTCTCGCAGCGGTCTGGATGCAGAGGAACGCGCCGTCGAGGTCGGCGGCGATCGTGTGCCGCCAGGTCTCCAGATCCATCTCGAGGAACGGTGCGACATCCATGACCCCGGCGTTGTTGACGAAGACGTCGATGCCGCCCAGCTTCTCGATGAGCGAGGAGATCGTTCCGGGCACCGAGTCGAGGTCACCGGTGTCGAGCTGGGCGATATGCGCGTCGCGTCCGAGCGCACGCACCATGGCTGCCGTCTCCTCGGCACCGTCGGAATCCGAATGGAAGGTGATGCCGACATCCATGCCCGCCTCGGCGAGCGCCAGGGCCGTGGCCCTGCCGATTCCCGAGTTCGATCCGGTGACGATGGCGCGGCGGGGCGCGAAGTTCGAAGTACTCATGCATTCGACGCTACGGCGACCCCTCCTTCGCACGGGAGGGCTTGACGCGATCTGCCTGTAAAGCCGAGCGCGCCTATAGCGGGCGAGAGCGCCGTCGCCGCTAGCGCGTTCGCCCGTCGACGGCGCGCTCAAACAACAGCTGCTCGCGGGCAGCCCCTCCTCCCCCGCGCGCGCAGGACATCGCTCGTGCACATCGCAGCCGACGACCGCGCGAGTCATCCGGTCAGCGCGCCAGTCTGCTGCCATGCCACCGAACAATCCAGAAGACCGACTCCTCTTCGTCCGCGACCGTACGCTCCTCACGGGAGACGATTCGGCGCTCCGCAGAAGAGCCACGCGCGGCGAGCTGAGGCGCGTTCATCACGGCGTCTACGCGACCGAGCAGGACTGGACCAGCTGGAACTCCGAGGAGCGTTCTCGAGCTCGCGTCTTCGGCATCGGGCAGAGTCGTCGGTCCGACGTGGTTCTCCAGGGCTATTCGGCAGCCGCCCTCTGGCGCCTGCCGATCATCGGCGCCTGGCCTGCAGAGGTTCACCTGCTCACCGAGAAGGCAGCAGGCGGCAGGTCTCATGATCGAATTCGACGTCATGCCGCCGGCTTCGAGCATGCCGGCATCACGACGATCGACGGCCTCCACGTGACCGGAGCCGCCAGAACGGTCATCGACCTGGCCGCGGCGGCACCCTTCATGAGTGCCGTGGCAGCCGCGGACTTCGCGCTGAACACCGGGCTGACCGACCGCGACGAGCTCGCCACGCTGCTGCACACGATGGGCCGATTTCGGGGGTCGGCCCGGGCGGCTCGCGTCGTCGACTTCTCGACGCCCCTGGCGGAGTCCGTCGCAGAGTCGGCGAGTCGAGTCACGATGGCCCGCTGCAGATTCCCCGAACCGGAACTGCAGAAGGAGTTCTGGGGTCCCAATGGCGAGCATGCTTTCGTCGACCACTGGTTTCGCGGCGTCAGAACCATCGGGGAGGTCGACGGCCGATCCAAGTTCGAGGATCCCCGCTTCCTTCGGGGCCGAACACCCGAGCAGGCCCTGTGGGATGAGAAGCAGCGCGAGGACTGGCTGAGGCTGCAGAGCGACGGATTCGGCCGATGGGACTGGGCGATCGCGGTCTCGCCACGGCGTCTGACGCAGCGGCTACTCGAGATGGGAGTTCCGCAGGTCCCGCCGAACCACCCCGAGGCATTCCGCATCCGCCCCCTGGAGGACGAGAAAGGAAGCCGAGCGCGCCGTTAGGGGGCGAGCGCGCCTGTGCCGGCAGCGCGTTCGCCCGCCGAGGGCGCGCTCGGCGCCAGCGCGCTCGGCGCCGGCGCGCTCGGCGCCCGGGCTCCTCATGTAGCCTCGAGTTCGTGACTGCATCGACACCCCGCCACGCCGCCGATCCCGAGCCGATCGACTTCACCATCACCACACCGAACCTCGAGGCCGAGGAGATCGCGGCCGTGACGGCCGTGCTTCAGGCCGCGCTGGCGAACACGGGCGACGAGTCGAAAACGGCGACCGCGGCACCGGCGAGCGGCTGGCAGAAGTCGCGCCGCGACCTGCGCACGCCCATCCACCCCGGGCCCGGAGAGTGGCGTCGCGCGGGCTAGCGACGCGTGTCCTCATTTATGCCGACTGGTGCGGCGCAGGCCTGACGGGTCATGATGATTCAGCTAGGTGCTCTCTTTCGGGATGAGCATCGCCAGTTCATCGCCATCTAGGGTAAGCGGGCATGAACTGGGGGCGAGTCAGGGCACTATTCGGGTTAGTGCTCTGACTCGGATTCGTAGCTGTGGGGCCGATGGATTACCGTCGGCCCCACTTCTGCGTCTGCCGGGCGCATCTCTCGCGCCGAGTCTCCCGCGCATCCGTCAGGGTCGACGGATCTCGTGCCACAGGGTGACCTCGTCTCCGCCGTCGTCGTCACCGAGGGCTGCCGCTGTTCCGTCGTCGCCCGTGTCTTTCAGCCCGACGACGGAGACCGCGGTGTCCGACCCCTCGGTTCCCGTGCGGATGATCAGCCGATCGGCCTCGATGCCGTCGACCACGTCGACGAGTTCTGCGAGCGTCGTGAGCCTGTCGGTCTCCGACAGCGCATCGAGGCCGCCGTCGTCGAGCATCGTCACGTGCACTCCCCGTCGTCGGGCTGCCATCACCTCGGCGCGCACCTCGTCGGTGAGCAGCAGCCTGCCGCGGATCTCGTCGCGGATGGCGGCCTCGAGATGCAGGCACTCACGCCGCTCCTGCTCGCTCAGCTCACCGCCCGAGGCGACGATCCGGCGGAGCATCGGGGCGGCGAGCTTGTCCATCTGCTCGAGACGACGCCTGCGCTCGAAGAGTAGCGCCTCCTGATTGGCCTGCCACTCGGCCGCCTTGATGCCCGCGCGCGCATACTGGGCGGCATCCTGGTCGGCCCTCACGAGCGCCACGGAGAGGGCGTGCGCGATGGCGACCCAGAGCGCGCCTCCGATGACACCGGTGGTGGTCAACGCCAGAGGTGTGGTCCAGACCGCGACCGAGATCATGGTGACGCCGACGCCGATCCACGCGAAGACTGGCTGCCCGCGCACCACGGTGATGACCAGCAGGGTGAACACGGCCGCGACGAACCAGGTGGCGTAGCCGTTCGCCGCGTGCGGGTCGAGCTGCGAGAGCACGAGCATGGTGATCACGAGGCTGACGGCCACGTTGAGAGCCGCGTTCCACCCTGGCATCGGTGCGGCCGTCGGCGCCCACAGGCTGATGACGGTGACCGACGCGTAGAGGATCATCGCGACGATGACGGGCCCCGGCTCGCGCGGCACGGAGATGGAGGAGAGCGCGAGCACGAGGTGGTACGCCGAGAACAGGGCCGCGAGCCCGATGAGGAGGAACCGGGGTGAGGAGATCATGCGCGATCGCCACCCAGGTCGAACGAGCGGCGCAGATGCTCCGCCGTGGTCTCGCGGTTCGGGTCGGGCCACACGATGACGATCGACGCGCCGCCGCCGGGCACCGACTGCACCTGGACCGCGCCGCCGACCGTGGCGACACGCTCGCGGATGCTCACCCTGAGCCCCAGCCTCTCCTGGGGCACGGCGGCCGGATCGAAACCCACGCCCGTGTCCGAGACCTGCACGGTGAAGCCCTCGCCCTGCAGCGGATGCATCGAGACCGTGCGCTCGATCGACACCGGCCCGGTCACGGTCTCGTCGCCGTCGGCGTGCTGGAGGCTGTTCACCATCGCCTGCACGGCCGCCGAGAAGACTGCCTCGGCGACATCGCTCGGCACCGACTGCCCCGGTATGGACTGCTGGGCGTAGTCGAAGCCCGGAGAGAGAACGCGCGCCGCATTCGCGAGGCGCTCGGCCAGCTCGGCCAGGGGCACCTCGAAGCCGGGGTCACCCGCTTCGCCCGAGGAGTGGAGCGCCCGCAGCGCGTCTCGCGCCATCTCGACGACCAGGTCCCGTTCCATGGCGCTCGAGCTCTTGGATGCCGACAGCAGGGTCGTGAGCACCCGGTCGTGCACCAGGGCGTCGACGTGCAGGCGCTCCGCCTCCATCGCATCCTGCTTGACCGCGACCGAGTACCGCAGCATCGCGGCCTGCTGCGCCCTGTCGACCCGATCGGCTGCCATGCGCAGGGTCGTGACCAGAACGAGGTTGACCGCTCCGAGGATGAAGGCGTACAGCGCGTCGAGGGCGGCGAGACCCGCGCCCGCCTCGCCTCCTGACGGGAGAGCGCGCAGGACCGCGTAGATGAGGGAGACCGCCACGATGTAGAAACCCGCGAGCCACATGTTGAACGACACCACGGCGCACGCCATGGCGACCACCATGATGTACCAGAGCCAGGGCTCCGACGGAGCCACCTCGTTCGGCCGCAGCACGGCCGCCGGCCAGAGCACGAGCGACAGCACGAACACGCCGGCCGTCACGCCGGCGGCGACGGCCACTCCCCGACCGATGATGCTGGTCACGACCACTGCGAGGATGCCGGTGAAGACCACCACGGGAAGAGCCACGGCCCAGGCGGGCGCGACGTAACTCTGTGCGGCGATGACCGCGGGCAGAGATTGCAGCGCGAAGACGAACCCGAAGATTCCTGTGACCCTGCTCGCCACCGTCTCGATGCGCGATCTCGAGATCGAGCCGCGCATGCGGTTCAGAACGCCCGGCGGACCGAATGCCGTTCTGGGGCGGGTCTGGCCCGGCCGAGCCGATGTCGACACGTCGTCACCTGCCGTCGGTGGTCTCGCCGAGAGCAAGGATGCCGTCTTCGACGGCTCGCTTCAGGAGGTCGACCTTCGTCGGCGCCGGACGGCCGACCTGAACGTACTTCGCCCGCACCCGGTCGAGGTATTCGCGGGCCGTCGGAGTGGCGATGCCCAGCTGCACGGCGACGAGTTTGAGCGGCAGTCCTGCCGCGTAGAGATGCAGAACGTCGCGCTCCCTCGCGGTGAGCCGTGCCCGCGAGAACTCTGCGTCTGCATCGATCGCGCTCGCCCATTCGAGGTTGTTCAGCACACCTCCGCCGGCGACCGTCGCGATCGCCGCGATCACGGTGCTCGTCGCCGCAGACTTCGGGATGACCCCGGCCGCGCCCGCCGCCAGGGCCTCGCGCACGCTCGCGGTGCGGTCGGCGATGCTGTGCACCAGAACCGATGCTCCGGTCTGGAGCGCAGCCTCGACGTTGTGGGTGATGCTGAGTCCGTCGCCGATGCTGAGGTCGAGAACCACCACATCGGACGGCCTGCTGCCCAGCGCCCTGACGAGGTCCGGAACGGTCAGCCCGACCGCGACGACCTCGTATCCGGCCTCGAGGCATGCCGCCTTCAGACCCAGGAGAACCGACTCGTGGTCGTCGACGATCGCGACGCGCACGGGCGCGGCGATGGTTCGATCTGCCGGAGCTGCGGGATCTGGGGGGAACATGGCGACCTTCCCTGCGGGTGGTTCTGATCGTAACGGAAAGGGGTCGACTGGCCTCGGAGCGTCAGTCCTTCGTGAGAACCGCCACCGATTCGACGTGGTGGGTGTGGGGAAAGAGATCGAAGGCGCGGATCGAGCGCACGTGATAGCCGCCGCGCTCGAACTGGCCGGCGTCGCGGGCGAATGCGACGGGATCGCACGCCACGTAGACGACCTGCGCGACGTCGAGGGCCATCAGGGAGTTGACGACCTGCTTGCCCGCTCCGGCGCGAGGCGGATCGAGGATGACCGTGGCCCGCGACAGTCGCTCCCGCTCGGCCGCCTGCGCGGTCTTCTCGAGCTGCCGCAGATAGCGGTCGACCCGATTCGTCTCCGCGTTCGCCCCGATCCACTCGCTGAGGTTCTCGGCGGCGTAGTCGGTCGCCAGTTCGTTGCCCTCGACGCTCGTGATGCGCAGGCCCGCGCCCACCTTCTCCCCCAGCGCAGCCGCGAGAAGCCCGACGCCGCCGTAGAGATCGAGGTTGAATGCGGCCGGATCGAGACGCTCGTCGAGCACCTCGCTGCGGATCGCGCGGGACAGCGTCGCGGCGGCTCCGCGGTGCACCTGCCAGAACCCCTGCTCGTCGAGGCGGAACTCGCGGCCGTCGACGACCTCGGTGATGCTGCGTCCGCGTCGCGCCGTGCGACCTCCACGGGCCTTCTCAGGAGTCTCGCTCGAGGTGACGAAGCGGGGCGCGCCCTGCGAGGGCGCCACAAGGTCGATCCAGCCGTCGGCGGGAAAGTCCGACCCGTCGATTCGATCGCCGAGCGGGGCCTCGCTCTCGAGGGCGGGCGTCGCCAGCGGCAGGTCGTCGACGGTGATGACCCGGTGCGACCGCGCGGCGAACGGGCCGACGCGACCATCGGCATCCACGTGCAGTCGCACGCGCGTTCGCCAGCCGAGCCCGCCCCGCTCGTCGTCGCCGTCGACCGCCTCGACCTCGACGTCGCGCTCGAGACCGGCGAAGCGCTTCAGGGAGTCGACGATGACCTGGCGCTTCAGCTCGCGCTGCCAGGCGAGGTCGATGTGTCCGAATTCCGCGCCGCCGGCCCTGTCGTCGGGATCGCGATCGATCGACGCTGCCTGCCAGACGTGCGGCACCCGGTGCGGCGACGCCTCGAGCACCTGCACCGCCTCCGCCCGCCAGAACGAGGCGTGCTCGTCGTCGGTGATGCGGGCCAGCACGCGCTCGCCGGGCAGAGAGTCCGTGACGAACACCACGCGGCCGTCGAGCCGTGCGACCGAGATTCCTCCGTGGGCTACGTTGGTAATCTCCAGCTCGACCTGTGTTCCCTGCGCGTCAGCCATGCTTCGAGCATCCCACACGAAAGGGCGGTGCTCCTCGTGCGCCTCTACCTCGCATCCACCTCGCCGGCACGCCTCGCCCTGCTCAGGCAGGTCGGAATCGAGCCGGTCGTCGTGCCATCGCACGTCGACGAGGAGGCCGCCGTGCGCCTCGCGACCGACTCCAACGACGAATTGGATGCCTCGGCGATGGTCACGCTGCTGGCCCGGCTGAAGGCCGAGGCGATTCTCGGGCAGCGACCGGATGGCGAGGAGATCGACGGCGTGATTCTCGGGGGCGATTCGGCCTTCGAACTCGACGGCGTCATCTACGGCAAGCCGCACGAGCCCCAGATCGCGCGCGAGCGCTGGCTCGAGCAGCGCGGAAAGACGGGCACGCTGCACTCGGGGCACTGGATCATCGAGGTGAAGAACGGCCAGGCGGCCAGAGCCCTCGGGGCGACGGCGCACGCCTCTGTGGAGTTCGCCTCGGACATCAGCGACTCCGAGATCGACGCTTACGTCGCCAGCGGGGAGCCCCTGCAGGTCGCGGGCGCGTTCACCGTCGACGGGCTCGCGGCGCCGTTCATCCGCTCGGTCACCGGCGCGCCCTCGACCGTGATCGGCATGTCGCTGCCGACGCTGCGCACCATGCTCGCCGAGCTCGACATCGACATGATGTCGCTGCGGGCGACGGCGCCGTAAGAGGTTCCCACAGGGACTCGACCGCTTTTTTGTTCGCGTCTGCCAAAGGAGCACGCGCTCAGCCCAATAGGCTGGGTGGATTATGCCGCGCATCACCAAGGTACTCATAGCCAACAGAGGCGAGATCGCAGTCCGGGTCATCCGGGCCGCCAAAGACTCCGGAATCGGATCGGTCGCCGTCTACGCAGATCAAGATCGAGACGCCCTGCACGCGCAGCTCGCCGACGAGGCGTATGCGCTCGAGGGCACGACCAGCGCCGAAACCTACCTCGTCATTCCCAAGATCCTCTCCATCGCTCGCAGGAGCGGCGCAGACGCCGTTCACCCGGGCTACGGATTCCTCGCCGAGAACGCCGAGTTCGCTCAGGCCGTCATCGACGCCGGGCTCATCTGGATCGGTCCGTCACCGGCCGCCATCGAGAAGCTCGGCGACAAGGTCTCGGCCCGCCACGTGGCCGAGAAGGTCGGCGCCCCGCTCGCCCCCGGCACCATCGACCCGGTCAACGGGGCCGACGAGGTTCTGGCCTTCGTCGCCGAGCACGGCCTCCCCGTGGCCATCAAGGCGGCTTTCGGCGGCGGCGGACGCGGGCTCAAGATCGCGTACACCGAAGACGAGATCGTCGAGCAGTTCGAGTCGGCCACCCGCGAGGCGATCACCGCTTTCGGCCGGGGCGAGTGCTTCGTCGAGAAGTACCTCGACAAGCCGCGCCACGTCGAGACCCAGTGCCTCGCAGACGCGCACGGCAACGTCGTCGTGGTCTCCACCCGCGACTGCTCGCTGCAGCGCCGCCACCAGAAGCTCGTCGAAGAGGCCCCGGCCCCGTTCCTGACCGATGCCCAGAACACCGAGCTGTATCGCGCATCCAAAGCCATTCTCAAAGAGGTCGGCTATGTCGGCGCCGGCACCTGCGAGTTCCTCGTCGCCGCCGACGGAACGGTGTCGTTCCTCGAGGTGAACACCCGCCTGCAGGTCGAGCACCCCGTGTCTGAAGAGGTCACCGGCATCGACCTGGTGCGGGAGCAGTTCCGCCTGGCCGAGGGCGGCGTGCTCGACTACGACGACCCGGTTCCCCACGGTCACTCGTTCGAGTTCCGCATCAACGGAGAAGACGCCGGGCGCGGATTCCTGCCCAGCCCCGGCCCGATCCACACGTTCAACGCCCCGGGCGGGCCCGGTGTGCGCATCGACACGGGAATCCGGGCGGGCGACGTGATCTCGGGCTCATTCGACTCGCTTCTCGCCAAGCTCATCGTCACGGGCAGCTCGCGCGAAGACGCGCTCGAGCGTTCGCGGCGCGCCCTCGACGAGTTCGAGGTGCTCGGCCTGCCCACGGTCCTGCCGTTCCACCGGTCGATCGTGCGCGACCCCGCGTTCGCTCCGGCCGACGGCGAGCCGTTCAGCATTTTCACCCGCTGGATCGAGACCGAGTACGTCAACGACATCGAGCCCTGGTCGGGCGAGATCGAAGAGACCGCCCCCGCCGCCGAGCGCACCACCGTGGTGCTCGAGGTCGACGGCAAGCGCGTCTCCGTCGCCCTTCCCGCGCACTTCGGCGGCGGCTCGTCGCCCGCCCGTTCCGCGACCTCCGGCTCCGCTCCGAAACGCCGGGGCGCCGCATCCGGTGTCTCGACCGCCACGGGCGACTCGGTCAAGGCGCCCATGCAGGCCACCATCGTGAAGATCGCGGTCGCCGAGGGCGACACGGTCGTCAAGGGCGACCTGGTGCTGGTGCTCGAGGCCATGAAGATGGAGCAGCCCATCACCGCCCACAAAGACGGGACCATCGGCTCGATCTCCGCGGCCGTCGGCGCGACGGTGTCGTCGGGCACGGTTCTTCTGAACATCGCGGGCTAGGCGCTCCCGTCTCCTGAGCTACTCGTTCCCTGAGCGTGTCGAAGGGCCGCCTTTATCGGTGCCCGCAGGCAAAGCTCAGGGAACGGAACCAGCGCTAGAGAACGATGTGCATCGCGCGGGCCGCATCCGAGATGCTGCCCGACAGCGACGGGTACACGCTGAAGGCGCGGGAGACCGCGTCGACCGTGAGCCGGTGCTCCACGGCCAAGGCGATCGGGAAGATGAGCTCCGACGCGTTGGGGGCCACGACGACTCCGCCGATGACGGTTCCCGAACCCGTGCGGGCGAAGAGCTTCACGAAGCCCTCCTTGATGCCCATCATCTTGGCGCGAGGATTCTCCGACAGGGGCAGCTTGTAGATGTCGCCCTGGGCGATGCCCTCTTCGATCTGGTGCTGGGTCCAGCCGACCGTGGCGATCTGCGGCTGAGTGAAGATGTTCGACGACACGTTGCGCAGCTCGGTCGGGTTGACGGCATCGCCCATGGCGTGGAACACGGCCGTGCGGCCCTGCATCGAGGCGACGGATGCCAGGGGCAGGAAGGTCGTGCAGTCGCCGGCCGCGTAGATCGACGGCATCGACGTGCGGGCGACCCTGTTGACACGGATGTGCCCGGACTCGGTGAGCTGCACTCCGGCCTCGGCGAGCCCGATGCCCTCGGTGTTGGGAATGGATCCGACGGCCATGAGGCAGTGGCTGCCCTCGACGGTCCGGCCGTCTGCCAGCGTGGCGACGACGCCCTTGTCTGTGCGCACGACCGAGTCGGCGCGGGACTTCGAGAGGACCGTCATGCCGTTGCGCTTGAAGACGTTCTCGATGACGGCTGCAGCGTCGGCGTCTTCACCCGGCAGAACCTGGTCACGGCTCGAGATGAGCGTCACCTTCGAGCCGAGCGCCGTGTAGGCGGAGGCGAATTCGGCGCCGGTGACACCCGATCCGACCACGATGAGATGCTCGGGGACGGTCTTGAGGGTGTAAAGCTGCGTCCACGTGAAGATACGCTCGCCGTCGGGTACTGCGGAGGCGAGGATGCGAGGGCTCGCTCCGACCGAGACGACGATGGTGTCGGCCTCGATCTCGTCGAAGTCGGTGCCCTCCTCGCCCTTCGAGGTCGAGACGATCACCGAGTTGGCGCCGTCGAGGCGCCCTTCACCGGTGACGATGCGCACGCCCGAGCGGATGAGGCTGGACTTCATGTCTTCGGACTGCTGCCGGGCGAGGCCGAGCAGACGCTTGTTCACGGCGGCCAGGTTGACCGCGATCTCGGGGCGAACCGGCTTGCCGGTACCGCCGCGGGTGAAGAACTGCACGCCGAGGTCGGCCGCCTCGCCGATGGCGTTGGTGGCCTCGGCCGTGGCGATGAGGGTCTTCGACGGAACGACGTCGGTGAGCACCGCCGAGCCGCCGACTCCGACCCGCTCGATGAGGGTGACGTCGGCACCCAGTTGGGCGCCCGCGATGGCGGCGTCGTACCCGCCCGGTCCGCCGCCGAGGACGGCGATTCTCTGCTTGCGCTCGAACTCATAGACCATGACGGCCATTCTCCCGTGTCGCGCACGCGACCGCCAAACCCACGCCCCGCGCATCCGCCGTCTGCCGGTGAACACCGCGTTAATCTAAGGTGGTTCAATGCTCACCACCACACCCAATCCCCTCGATTCCGCCGACGCCGATCCGTTCGAGATCGCCCGCGAGGCGGCCGCCCAGATCGCCGAGAAGACGGGCGTGGCCGGCCATGACATCGCCCTCACGCTGGGCAGCGGATGGGGCAAGGCCGCAGACCTGATCGGCGAGACGGTCGCCACGGTGGATGCGACGGAGATCGTCGGATTCTCGGCCTCGGCCGTTCCGGGGCACGGCGGCACACTCCGCTCGATCCGGCTGCCCAACGGAAAGCACGCGCTCGTGATCGGTGCGCGCACCCACTACTACGAGAACCACGGCGTGCGCCGTGTCGTGCACAGTGTGCGCACGGCCGCCGCCACGGGTGCGACGACGATGATCCTCACGAACGGAGCCGGAGGCATCCGCGAGACGTGGACGCCGGGAACCCCCGTTCTCATCAGCGACCACATCAACCTCACGGCCGACTCGCCGCTCGAGGGCGCCACCTTCATCGACCTCACCGATCTGTACTCCTCTCGGCTGCGCGACATCGCCCGCACGGTCGACGCCGACCTCGATGAGGGCGTCTACGTGCAGTTCCGCGGGCCGCACTACGAGACCCCGGCCGAAGTTCAGATGGCCAAGGCGATCGGCGGCCACATCGTGGGAATGTCGACGGCACTCGAGGCCATCGCCGCTCGACAAGCCGGTATGGAGATCCTCGGCATGTCCCTGATCACCAACCTCGCAGCCGGCATTCAGAAGACTCCGCTGAGCCACGAAGAGGTCATCGAGGCCGGAAAGAACGCCGAGGGCAGGATCGGCTCGCTCCTCGCCCGCATCGTGGGCGAGCTGTGAGCGAGGTCGAGCCAGCCGAGGTCGAGGTGCTCGACGCGGCTCGTGCGTGGCTCGCCCAGGATCCCGATGACGAGACGCGCGCCGAGCTGTCGACGCTGATCGACTCCGCCGAAGCGCACGAAGCCGCGGCCCTCGCCGAGCTGCACGATCGTTTCGACACGCGCCTTGCGTTCGGCACCGCCGGCCTTCGTGGCGAGATCGCCGCTGGACCGAACCGCATGAACCGGGTGCTGGTGTCGCAGGCCGCGGCGGGACTCGCCGCATTTCTGCTCGAGCGGGCGGCCGACGGCGAGCAGCCCAGCATCGTGATCGGATACGACGGGCGCAAGAACTCCGCCGTCTTCGCAACCGACACTGCCGAGATCATGGCGGGCGCGGGCGTCCGGGCCATCCTGCTGCCCCGCCTGCTGCCGACGCCTCTCGTGGCGTTCGCCGTGCGGCACCTCGACGTGAGCGCCGGGGTCATGGTGACCGCGTCGCACAACCCGCCGAACGACAACGGCTACAAGGTCTACCTGGGTGGAGCAGACGAGGGATCGCAGATCGTCGCTCCGGTCGATGCGGAGATCGCGGCCCAGATCCTGCGCGTGGCCGCCGAGGAGCAGGTGCTCGAGCTGCCTCGCTCCGATGGCTACGAGGTCGCCGCAGAGTCCGTCGTCGAGGCCTACGTCGCTCAGACCGCGTCTCTCGCGTCCCGCCCGTCCGCGCAGCCGAGGGTCGTCTACACGGCGATGCACGGCGTCGGCTGGCAGACGTTCCAGTCGGTGCTTCAGGCCGCCGGCTTCGACGAGCCCACGGTGGTGCGCCAGCAGATCGAGCCCGATTCCGCGTTTCCCACGGTGTCCTTTCCCAACCCCGAGGAACCGGGTGCGCTCGACCTGGCGTTCCAGACGGCGCGCGAGGTCGATGCAGATCTCGTGATCGCGAACGACCCCGACGCCGATCGGCTCGCCATCGCCATCCGCGATTCGTCGCAGCCGGCCGGGTTCCGCGCCCTCACCGGCAACGAGGTCGGCGCGCTCCTCGGCTGGCGCGCCGCGGAGCTTCTGGATGCGTCGGCCCGCGACGAGCAGTCCGCCTCGGGCACGCTCGCCTGCTCGATCGTATCGTCGCCAGCGCTGCGTGCCGTCGCCGCCGACTACGGTCTCGAGTTCGCCGAGACCCTCACCGGTTTCAAGTGGGTGTCGCGGGCGCCCGGACTCGTCTTCGGGTTCGAGGAGGCGCTCGGATATCTGGTGAATCCCTCGACCGTTCGCGACAAGGACGGCATCTCCGCAGCCATGGCTCTGCTCGATCTGGCCAGCGGGCTCGCGGCGCGAGGCCTCACGCTCGACGACCAGCTCGATGCCTTCAGCATGCGGTTCGGTCAGTTCGCGTCGGGCCAAGTGTCGGTGCGCGTCACGGACCTGTCGCAGATCACGCGCGTCATGGCGAGGCTGCGGGCCGAGCCGCCCGCCGAGATCGGCGGCATCCGGGTGTCATCGATCGACGATCTTCTGGGCGACGGCGGCGCACTTCCGCCGTCGGACGTGCTGCGTATCCACCTCGACGACGGATCGCGGGTGATGGTGCGCCCCAGCGGCACGGAGCCCAAGCTGAAGGTCTACCTCGACACGCAGTCGAGCGACGGATCCCTCGAGGAGCGCCGGGCCGCTGCAACTGCGGCCCTCTCCCGACTGGAGGAGGGCGTGCGGGGGCTGATCGCGGACTGATCGTTGTGCCCAGCAGATTGCGAGGGCACGCACTTGCGACGCGCGGGGCACAGTGGGATCACCGAAGAATGCGGTCGACCAACTGGTCTATGGCGGCGTCGACAGATAGTCCGCTGTCGATCGGTGCGGTGAGATTGTCGAGCATCAGTCCGTCGATGGCGTAGTGGAACAGCGCGATCTCGGTTCGTCCCCCGGGCAGGCCGGACTCATTGTTGAAGACGACGTCGTCCTCGAATGCTCGCTGCCTCCACGCCCCGAGAGCCTTGGCGACGGCCGGACGGCGGGCGGCCTCCAGCCGCAGTTCGAAGAGAGCGAGCGGCACGTGCGGGTCAGTACTGAGTCGCCGCACGACATCGCGCAGGTAGTCGGCGAAGAGGTCACGATCCGGAGTCCGAGCGGCACGTGACGACATGCGCGTGGGATCAGGCATGAGTCGCTCTCCTATGCGGTCGACCAGCGCGGAGATGAGATCGTCGCGCGACGGGAAATAGTTCGACGCGGTGCCACGCGGAGTGCCGGCTACAGCGTCGACGGCACGATGCGTGAGACCGCGAGCCCCCTGCTCGGCCAGCACGCGAATTCCAGCGTCGGCGAGAGCGGAGCGTCGTTCTGTATTGCGAGCCATATCGATGATGCTAGCCAAACCACGACTCCCGTAGTACTTTGACCACGACAGTTGTCGTGATTGGAGACCCTGTGCGAAAACTCATCTACTACGTGGCCGTCAGCATCGACGGATACATTGCCGACCGGGCCGGCGGGTTCGATGCATTCCTCGCCGAAGGTGATCACGCGT
>Ga0247732_10000452_pt1 | contig 19909 bp, 41 predicted proteins | sample UWRJL163409C2_FD_180940 | JGI IMG/M metagenome (GOLD analysis project Ga0247732, IMG submission 180940) | Plant litter microbial communities from Arlington Agricultural Research Station in Wisconsin, United States - UWRJ-L163-409C-2 | ecosystem: Environmental > Terrestrial > Plant litter >...
GGGTTTGTAATGATATCACCATAAAAAGAACCTGTTGATTCTAAAAAATTAAAACCTCCTTTGCCAAATCCTCGATCAATTAAATCACTTGATATTACATCGTGTCCGTGTTGTATTAATATCTTGGAAATATGACCTTCACCGCAAGCAGGCTCTAATACGTTTTTATTTATATTCTCTAATTCTAAAAGCATTTCAACGGCTCTTGGGTCTGTAGCGTAATAATCATTTTCTTCTCTATCTTCTTCTGTATGATGAGAACTTCCAAGCGTTTTAAAAATTGAGTTTGTATCTCCAGTCCAGTCTTTATTTTTCATAATTTATTTTGTTTTAATTCCAAAGTTAAATAAGTCTATCTTACTTTCTAATTGTTTTATTTTTTCGTTGTAAATTTCTGTTTCTTCAACAACACGCTTTACTTTTAAATCGCTAAGCTCTTTTATGTCGGATGATATTGTTTCTGTTGGTTGTTTTTTAGCCATTAATCAACTAAATAAGGCAATGCATTTTTATCAATATCGAAAGTAAAATCATCAAATCTATATCCACGACTGTAGGGATTTGAAACTAATACGGAACCATCTTCCTGCAATTCCAAATCTATTACCGTTTCGGCCTTTTTAAGCACATAAGTTCCAAGGTGTCCTAATGGTTTGCCAGTTAACCCGCTTTTGTGTATTACGGTTGTTATATGAATGTTATATTCGTGTGTCCAGCGCATAATATAGTCAGAAGCTTCCTTGCTCATAATTATATCATTAGTATTTTCTACCAAATCAGCAATTCCATCAATAGAAACCAACTTAACTTCTTCTTTATAAAGCTCTGATTGGTTTTTTAAACAGTAGTCAATAAGTCCTAAACGTTGCGAAGATGTCAAATGTCTTGTAACATAACTTTTGTAATTTTCATAAGGTTGTGATACCATTTCTAAAACACGTCTAAAGGTACGCTGTGCATAATAAGAACCCATTTCCGTATCAAAGTCTAATATAGTAAAATCTTTATATCTGTGGCTCTTTATATTCGAAAACTGTAAATTAGCATTTCCTCCAATATATGACCCAAGTAAAGCCGACTTTAAAAATGATTTCTTTGATTTTGATACCGCTACTATTGCTGAAAATTCTCCTGCAGTCATTATTGGCGTATCGTAAAAATTACCTTTATATTCGTGCTGTCCGATTGAAAGCAATGTTTCGGGTGGTTTTAAATCCTCCGACAAATCAACAAAGCAATTAGATTCTAAAGTTTTAAAATCAATAATTACTTCATTTTCTTTTTTTATATCATCAAAATTTAAGTCTGTCATTTCGATAATATTAAATTAATCCAATTATTATTTTCTGATTTTAATAAATCCATTCTTCTAATAATATTAATTTTTACCGTGTCCGACAAAAAAGACAAAGAGTTTTCCAATGAAATTATAAAATCATCTGATTCTCTGTACATATATTTCATATTTTCTGAAGTAAATCTTTTACCATACATTCTAATGAAATATTTTTGAATTATTTGGTAACATACTTCAGTAGGAATTATTTTGTATTTTTCTTGTAGTGAACATATATATTCTCTCCATTTTTTTTTATCATTTTCTTTCATAATTCTATGTTTATATGTAATTATCAATATCCTTTAAAAAATCATTTGCGGTTTTGTAGAAACTAACAGCAACTTTATCCAAAGCCCAATTAGTATTCAGCTTATTTAAAAATTCATCCTGAAAGCTCTTGTCTTTTAAACTTGAATTTTCATTTTGATTAATATAATTATTTATATCATTCTCATTTAAAACCTTTGTAAGTAATTCCAAGTGATATTCTAAAGGCTGTTTTAAATTAAATCCAGTTTCTGTAATCGCTAATTTAATATCCTTGTAATACATTAAATTTAGTCTTATCATATGGCAAACCAACTTAGCATAAAGAATGTTATCTCTTGTAAGTTTCTTTTCCGATTCCTCAATACTTTCTTTTAATTGCTTCAAAGCATCAACATCTTGTTGAAATATTACTTTGTTGTTTCGCTTGAATGTATTGAAAATTCTTTCAATTGCCTTGTTATCTTTCCAACTCATAGCATTCTGTTTTTGTTTTTATCCGCCATATATTGCCTAATCCAAAAACAAACTTCTTGAGTTGTAAGTTTAAAAGACTTTCCGTATTTGCCAAGACTACCTAATCTTAAAGCCTCAATTACATCTGATAGTTTTAAATGCAGAAATTCCTCTACTACATCGTTTGATGTGCTTTCAATATTTCTAAAATCTAAATCTGTTCTCTCCATTGCCAAAACTAAAGAAGCTTTTATTTCATTTTCTGCCTCCGTTTTGTCTAATTGCTTGAGCGATTTGTTTAAATTCTGCTGTGTCGACAATTTTTGTAGTTCCATTTTTTTTATTATTAAAGTTTTTATCATTTTTAGACCAAGTTTCTAATCTTCTTTCCAAGCTCCAAGTGCGTTCAAGTTCCTGCTTAAATTTTGTATTTGATTTATTTGGCTCTGTCCAATATTTATAAAAGTCGTTTAAAAAGTCTTTACCATAAATATCTAAAAAAGGTTGTAGTGTGGAAGCAAATTTTAATTTGCGGTCATCTATATTATTTATTTTTAATTTATCTTTTACAATTACACTACCATTTACACTATCACTTACGGCATTTTTTGCATAGTTTGGCATGCGGTCGGATGCGGTCGTATTTTCTTTATTCCACCGCTTATTTGCGTTTTCTATATTCTTAAGTCGTATGTTTTCGTATTTTTGTAAATCACGCTTTAATGACTGTTTAATAGGCTCAAAAGTTAATTGAATAATTAAGTCCTCAGTAATTGGATTTTCGTCATTAACATATTGTAAAATGTGTTTAAACAATTCACCTGCCTTTTCATTTGGCATTTTTGATACCGTGTGAATTAAATCACAATAAAGTAAAAATGATTTCTTATCAGTTGCCATAATGATTAGATTTAGCGTTGTTGCATTTTTGGCAAAGAGATTGCTTATTATCTATATCATCTGAACCTCCTTTTGAGAAAGGTATTATGTGATCTATTTCTAAAAACATTTCTCCGTTATGTATTGCTGATTTTCTATCCCAATCAAATGGAACAATAAACTTTAATCCACAATAAACACAAGTAAAATTATTCCTTAAGTAAACATAATATCTATGTATTTTGTTTTTATTCTTAGACATAATAATTCAAAATAAAATAGCCCACAATTTCAGTCGGGCAGGACTTACTTTTGTGAGCTTTTTTAAATAAATTTTAAACCGTTATTGAGCCTGCCCGAACAATAACTTGAAACAAATATATAAATAATAATTCAATACACAATGCTAATCGTTTTTTTTGTTGTAGATTTCTATAGCAGTTTTAATTGCTTCTGTTGTGGCTTCTTGGCGGGTTTTATATGCGCATTCTGAATCAATCCACTTTTTAGAATTTATTTGAAATGAAAAGAAGTTTTTAGCCAAACTTTCAATCACTACTACTATTTGAATAGAATCCAACCAATCTATAATAATAGAGTTCAAAAATGATTCTGATAAATTATTTATTTTAATCGGATCTTGGTTATAATCGAATCCAAAATGAAACATTTCTTTTCTAACCCATTCATTAAAATCTTCTTTTGCTTTTCCTGTAAGTAGTTCCATAATCTAATTGTTGTTTAGTTTGTTATAAAGTTCAATTGCTTTTTATAATTCAAGTTTTAAACTTTTTTCTTTAGTTGCGTTTTGTTGTTGTTTTAGTCGGTAAGGCAGGCTAATCCAAATTGTTTGTGGTCGGTTGTGGCAAACTGGGTTGTTACTTTTACGATATCCGTTTGATTTTATCATTCCATAGTATCTTATTTCACGGATTACAGCACCCCATAAACGAGGTTCACTTGGCGGATCATTACCCAAAGCATAAAAAGCATTTTTAAGTTCTTCAGAAGTAAAAGGCTTCATCTGTATTTTGCACCATTCTAAAGAGAATGACAAAGCTTTTTGATAATATGATATATTACCTTGCTTTACGCTTTCAATTGCTTCTTGTGTTGTTTGTTTCATAACTAAAGCTTTTTAAATTCCAAATACTTATCCAAAACCATCATTGCTTGAATAGATAAAGTTGCCTGTTGCAAAAGTCTTTTTCTCAATTCAATTACAGCGGATGGATGCTCGAAATTAATTTGGTCAATCTTGTTTACCCTCTTTTGAAAAACATCAGTCCAAATGTTTTTATTTAGATGATAAGGTGCTTTTGTTAGCGATAATTCGCCCCATAAAAAATCCTGCACTTTTCTACCGGCAACAATTGCATCAAAAATTAGTTTTTCTTCTTCTGTGAAATTTTGGTCCATAATTATTATTTTTAGTTTTTATTCATTTTAGATTCCAATGTTATAAAATCAGTTTTGTTTATCGGTTTTAAAGATGCGTTTATAGTTACTTTTACATAATGCTGGGTGACCTTTAGCAAGTTTGAAATTGCGTGTATTGTCATTTCTTTTATGAAATAATAAACAAGTATTTGCTGTTCCATTTTTATATCTTAATTCCTTTTAATATTAAATAAAGTAAATGTTTTTCTTTTGTGTCTAACAATTCATTGTTTAAATCTCTGAACATTAATTTTTCATTGTCGAATATCAAAAATGTATGAGCTATCTTATGACTTTTTGTTTCAAGCAAAATTATATCTTCAATATTTTCATCTAAATAGCTCCAGTGATGCAATTCTATACCTTTTGGGGTTTTAAACTTTCTGTGTAAATTTTTATATTTATAAGATGATTTCCAAGGTCTTTTTTCATCCCATATTTTTTGCTTTTCCCGATAACCTAACCTCCTATATTTATTCCTGTGTCGTTCTCTTTCTTTTTCCAATCCCTCAGGAGTAGATGTTTTTTTATCTGTTGTTTTTTTAGAATCTTTTACCGTACAGGATTTACACTTATTTAAGTGACCATCCGACATTTGAGGGTGTTTGTAGTATTCTGTAATTTCTTTTTCAACACCACATTTAAAACATATCTTCATAATTAGATTATTTATTAATTACAAAGATATGAATTAAAATGGTAATATTATAATTTAAAAAGGTAAATCTGAGTAATCCTCTTCATTAAGGCTCGTAGGTGCGTCAAACTCTTTTGGATTGTTTTGAGTTTGTGCTGTGTTTGAAGATCCTAATTTTTCAATACGCCAACCGTTTAAACTACAATAATACTTTCCGTTGTATTCATTGCCTCGAATGTTTATACCAACCTTGACTTCATTTCCAATATTGTAATTGTCAAGAATTGATGTTTTATCTTGTACAAAATCAACTGGTATTTTTTGGCTGTATTGTTCGTCGGTTTCAACAACTAACAATCTTTTTTTAAATGTTCCTGCACTACCTACCGTTTCTGTTTGTCCGATATGGATAATTTTTCCTGTAATTTCGCTCATTTTATTAAGTTTTTAATTATTTTTTGTTTGTATTCATTATATTTATTTTGTGCATCTATTTTTAATTCGAATCTGCCTAAATTTTTATTTTTACCATCTATCATTATTTGAGCAATCCATTTATTCTTTTTTTTATCAAATGTAGCTCCGAACGAATCTCTGTTTAATGAATTCAAGCATCTTGTTGCTTTTCTTAAATTTAATTTTCTATTATCTGTCTTTATCCTGTTTTCGTGATCTATCATATCTATACATTCATTATACATGATAAACCATGCAAATTGATGGGCATAAAGCCTATATGTTTTGTTATCTTTCCATATACCAAAATATATGTAACCCTGATTATCTTTAGCTCTCAAAACATTTCCTTTAACTCCAATTACATCACCGCTTTTTTCGTTATACGTAATGCCTTTTGAAATTGCCAATTGTATTTTTTCCAATCTAGTCATAAAAGTAAATTCCCCTTCAATTATACCGCCAAGTGATAAAAGAAAGGGAATTGTTAAGTTCTTAATCTTGGCGGATTTAAAACAAATATACAACTATTTAGAAAAACCTTTCTATATTTTCTGCAATATCTTCTTTGTCGAATTCAAAATATTTTACAACCGTATCGACAAACTTGCTGTAAAGTTCGCTAAATTCTATTTCATCCATTGATGCGAATGATATGCTTTTAGCTTCCGTTATTTCCTCGCCTGATAAACCATAACGTATTTCGTAAAATCCTGAGGCAATAGTTAAATCTTTGCGTAAATGCTCGATGCAATTGTAACGCTCCTGATTTTGGTAAACCATATTAATCAAAGCGAAAAATTTACGATGAAATTTTATGTTACGCTTCTTTGTATATTTAACCGTAAAGGGAGTATTTATAGGTATTTTTTTAGCGTTTTCATAGTCGCTGTCGTAACACGGTTTAAACACTCCTGATAAGGTTTTAATGATGGTGATTTCCATTACTCAATATCATTTGCATCAGTCTCAAAACCTTTAATCCATTTAGGTTTGTAAACTGTTCTCATTTGAACATCAAAAAAGTTATAGCTTTCTGACCATCTGTTTTGCTTGATGCATTGTTCTAATTTAGCAACCAAATATTTATATTCTCTTATTCCGTACATCAACAAAGAAACGTCAAGCTTTATTATTGAAAAGTTTAATGATTTATCGTAAGTAATAAAATAGCATTCAGGCAAACTTCCATCGGCTTCTGAATACATACCCATTTGCATATAATATTTATATTTCAAAATATCACGTTCAAATTTATCAGGGTCAGAATCAACGGTATATTTAAAATCAATTATAATCCTTGTTCCCTCTGCATCGGTAAATCCTTTAAATTTCCATCCGCTATATTCCCATTCGTGTTTTACCTGAAAATCATTACAGCTATCAACAAACTGCATAATCAATTCTGATTTTTTAAGGTTTTCAACTATTTTAAAGGCTTCATCTTTCATTTTGGTAGTGCATACCATTTTTCTTGATTGAATGGCTGTAATATAGCTCCCTAATGTTTCCCAAACCTTATCAACACCTCCAACTTTATAATTATTGGCATAGGCATCTTCTTTTGATTTACCCGCTATCATATCAGCGCAAAAACCTTTTTGATTTTCGCTTGTTGGAAAGTTATTAACGATAACAAACATTTGATCAAACTTATCAGGAGTTGTTAAAAAACAATCGCATAAACTACCAAATATTTGACTTTCTGTTTGCTCTGAACGTGGTTTTAATTTGTACTGAATAAAGTTTCTTGGAGATTTTGAAAAAGCCTTTAAAGATGAATAGCTTAATGTTTCTTCTTTTCTTTGAAGCCTTTGTAAAAGTTGAATGTATTCACTTTCCATTTCTTGTTCTTGTTCAATCGGAATAATAACATCTGTATTTTCTGATTCCCATTGTTGCATAGCTTCGCTGTTTTCTAATGCTAAATCTTTTGACATAATAATTATTGTTTTTTGGTTAATTTTTCTTTTAGTGTTGCTGTGTATTTTTTAAATGCAAATTGGTCTTGTTTTTCTAATAATAAATATTTTTCTCCAAGTTCCTCAACAGTTCCGCAACTATCCAAATCTAATTTTATATTTAATAGCCTTTCATCTTCTATTCGTTTAGCTTCGGCTTGTTCTGCTTCAATCCGTTTTTGTTCAGCCAATTCTTCTGCTTTACGTTCGGGGTTATCAATATCATCTTCGTCAGTATTTATATGAAAGTATTTAAGCAAAAAGTAACGCTCCGCATAAGTCAAAGCCGAACCTACACCCTTATCCCAGTCGTTCTGACCGTTTGCACCGAAGCTATTTTCGTCTTTATCACCTGTTTCACAGTCAATCCAAGTAAACTTCATCATAACTTTTGAAAGTATTTCAGTTTTAGGCTTTCCATTCCATTCTTTTGTTTCCTGATTTTGAAATAATGAGGTTCGGTAATCCTGCCTAACGTTTTCGATTGAAACAATTTCTTGCTTCAGTAAAATTCCGTGCGCAATCATTAACGGCTTGATATGGTCCAAAACTTTTGATCCTGTTACGTATTTGTAATTTTGACCATCTTTGTCTTTTCCAAGTCCTTTTACCTCGCTTTGTATCAATGAAAGTTTTTGATACAAATTTAATTTTGTTGTACTCATAATGTGTTTTATTTGTGTGTTTTACAAGTTAAATATACGGTTTTTTATCTTTATTTTAAAGGGTTTAGATTCCTTATTTCTGAAAGATATTCGTCTAATTTTATTCTCTCTTCAGGACTTACACGCTTACCGTATGGCGTTCGTCCTTCGGGTTTACGTCCTGCGTTTTCACGTTTACCGCCCCTGTTATCGGAGCGGTTGGGTTTTAGTTGCTGTTTCATATTTAAAATAGTTTTTGTTGGGAAACGTGCTTTTGTATTCTTTTTATCGCTGAATCAAAGTAATCTTTGTCTAATTCACAAGCTGTTAATTCAAATACGTAATCGTGGCATGCTATGGCGATGCTTCCTGAACCTAAATGCGTATCGAGTATTTTATTGCCTTGTTTTGCATAATTTTCAAGGATATATTTATATAAGTCAACAGGCTTTTCGGTAGGATGAATCCTGCCTCCAAATTCATTGTTACAATGAATTGTATTATATCTAAAAAAATCAACTCTTGTTTTAAAAGAAGTGAAAGCTATTTCGCCATCTGAAAAACGAACTCCTTTACCCATTTTCTTATCCCATACTATTACGCAAGGATTTGGAGGAATTAGCCCAGAAAAATACTGACCTCCCCAAATAATATAATTTTTAGAAACCCTAAACAATTCATCGAAATACTCTTTAGTAGGTCTATTTCCTAATGAAAAACCAGTAACTCCACCTCTATCGATTTCAGCTACTTTATACCCTTGTTTTATAAATTTTTTATTAACAGTGCAGTATTTATTTCCTTCCATGCCGTAAGGCGGGTCAACAATGGCTAAGTCGAAATAATTATCAGGATAACGAGCCATTAAAGCCATATTGTCCTCGTTTGTAATTGTGATTTTATCTGTTACTGACATTTTATTCCGATATGAAGATTTTTTTATGAAACGGAGTTACGTCGTATTTCTTTCTTGTGTCTGAATTTTCATTTTTAACAGAATACACTTTTGAAAATTCTTTTGCGAATTGTTCTCTTTTCGCTTGTTTTTCTAATTCTTTAATTGAAGTTGCCATAGTTTTTTGTTATTAAAAATTGATTGTTAAGTTTTCGAATTTTACCAATTCAGATACTATAATGTCTAATTGTTTTTGAGAGTATTTTTTTGTTTGACCAACAGTTGCTATTACATCTTTTACAAACTTGTTAGAAGATACTTTGTATAATTCTCTAAGTAAATTAATTACTTCTATATTCGTAATTTCGTAAGAATAGTTAGTTACAGAATAAGATATCTTGAAAGATGTAGATAAAGAATTATTTTTTATAAGCATTGCCAATTCAACTTCTGTTTCAATGTTTCTAATTTCGTTTGCAGGAACATCTTCGTAAGCGAATGAAGTAGATAATAATTCTACATTTACATTTTCTTTTATTGATTTAATAGTTTTCATAATTTCTAGTTGTTTAATTTTGATATTCAAAGATACGACTATTTGATATATGAAATCACTTTTCAATTATATTTAACAAAAAATTAACAATTAACAAGTATTTAAAATATAATTAAAAGAATGTAAAGCAATAGGAATATCCTGTTTTGTGTTTTTATTTTTAGCTCACACACTTAATTTTATTAAAGTTACAGCTACCATTATGATTATAAAATATTTAAGCCATTCCCTAAAACTTGCTAATTTTTTTCTTTCTTGAATAGCTATAAAAATTATAAATATTCCTAAAAATCCTAATATAAATTTATAAGTTATCATATTGTTTATTTTTTTCAAGGTTATGAATTACTTCTTCTAATTTGTCGATTTGGTTTTCTTTGCTGATTAACTTTTGTTGGAGCTTTGTTATATCCTTTACAGTTGCATCGTAAAGCTTTAAATAACGTTTGTCTTTTCCTAAAAGTTGCTTGTTCTGAACTTGTATTTTAGCTCCTAAAACCGCTATTGTAATAATGTATAATAATATTATAAGCAGAAATATTATTACTACTGTTGTGCTAATGTCTTTTTCCATTTTACTTTTTATTTGATTCGTTAATTTCAATATATGCTATGGGTGCAAAACGTGTATATTAATATATTTTTCATAATCTAACTTGGTTTTATAAGTTCGTAATTAAACTCTATTTCGCTTATTGGCTTGTCGAAATTTGGATCAGTTAGCCTTGTTTTAAAAGCTACATCTTTAACCGAACGTAATTCGTCATTAAGGCGTTTTACTTCGTTCTCTAAAGCCTGTATTCTTGCTGTGTAAAATTCTTCGTTTGCACTCATTGTTTTTGTTTTATTGATTATACCAAACCTTTGTTTTGGATATTTTTTTGGACTTAATTTTGTAAGACCATTCTTTTTTTACTCTTTCAATAATAAGTTCTTTATAATAATTTAAAGCATCATTATAAAAAGGGAATTCAACCGTTCCTATTGTTATTGAATAACTTTCAAAATCATTTTTTAGGTTATCTAATGTCAATAATTCTTTTTTTGTGTATTTTCCATCTTTATCAAACCCCCCATCAGGATAATAATTAATTACAAACTGTTTCCTTATTTTTCTTAAAAGTTTCGTTTTCATTATTCCAATGTTTTTAAAAGTTTGTTAATCTTGTTTTTGATAAATGTTTTAGGCTTTGATTCAGTTTCGGTTTGGATTATGTAATCACGTAAAAAAACCAATTCAGAATATACTTGTGATTCTTTCTGCTCCTGTCTTCCTATAGCATCCATAATTAAATGCTCGTGTCCTGTTTCGTATGCCTCACGTATTGTAAGTTCTTTTTCCTCTTCCGAATCTATTTCGGGTAGGTTAGCTGGGTGCTGTGAGTTTCCAACACCTAAGTGGTCGTAGTCGTAGTTCATGATTATATTTTTTCTAACCAATGAACATCACAACTGTCTCCGTCCTCAAAAGTTATTAGTTCGTGTTGTGATACATCTTCTTCTATTGTTTTAACAATATGAACTTCACTATCAACAATATTACCTAATACTTTTATTGCGTGGTCTGTAAACCTTACAGAATCACCAACTTTTAATATACCACATTCCATAACTAATATTTTATTTCTAAATTTAAAAATACTTCTTTTCCGTTCTCAATTCCTTTGATTGATACTTTGGTGTCTTTTAAAGCAAATGATAGCTCTAATGTAATATCTGTGCTTAATCGCTTGCTGTTTTGCGCTCTTGAAAGTCTTGAAATGTTTATCCCTGACTTTTCTGATAATTCCCGAAGCGATAAACCACTTTGCTCGATGTAATTCTTTAAGATGTTGTTTTGCATTTAATTTAATTTTAAGGGGAGGTTAATCCCCTGATTTTTATTTATTTTACCTCAACAACTTCAAACCAACGAGAATCTCTAATTTTAGCGTGAACAGTACAATCATTTTTCCAAGAGTTACCTGCGTTTGTTGCATCTTCTTTTGTCGAATAGGTTTTTGAATTATCATTGTTCAATTCTTTATCAAACATAAATTTTACTACTTTAAACATAATTTCTATTTTTTAATTGTTGTTTTTAATTCTGATACAAATATACATCTTGTTTTCTTATTTCAAAATAGAAAACATATATTTAACAAAACATTAACAAATAAAAAACCCGACTATCTCTAATCGGGTCTAAAACAAAACAATTAACTGTAAAACAAAAACAAAACACGATGTAAATATACTAAAAAAGCGTTCTCTATTTTACAAGGAACGCCTTTTTTCTAATTAACCAACCAAAATTATGTTATTCAAAGATACTATTTTTTCAATAAAACTATAACTGCCAACGCAATAATCATCCAAAGTAATGGGTTATCAAAATAACTTTCCTCTTTTGTTTTTTCTTTTGTTTTGGATTGATCGTTTAATGTTCTTATTTCGTTGCGTAAAAGCTCTATTTCAGCACCGATACAGTCTGACTTTGATATATTTCCGTTATTGTCGTAATATGTCTTTAAAATCGTTCCCTGACGGCTTATGGTGGTTATTACCGTATCTTTGTATTTAATAACTGGAACAATATAAGTAACCGTATCGCCCTTGCGTATTTCCTTTGTTTCTATACGCTCGGTGAAATCAATGTCGTTCTTTTGCTTTGATGCTTCCTTTTGGATGTCGCAGGATTGAAGTAATAAAGCGATTAGGAGTATTTTAATTAGTATTTTCATTCGTATATGCTTTTAAATACAGAAATAAAACCCTCATCTTTTGGTCTTTTTCCATCAACATAAGTAATGTGTCCTTTTATTTCTTTTGAGCCATATTCGTATATAGAATCAAAACCAAAATATTTACAAACCCTAACTGCTTGTAAGTAATAATTGTTTTTCATTTCTTCAGTAAAAAAACCAATATTTTTAAATTCCGAATAAGGAAAAAACTCTTGCATAAATCTTTTTAAAACCCCTTCATTTTTCCCACCGCATTTAATTTCTAATTCAGTCATAATTTTGTTTTTTAGTTTAAGCAAATATAAATAAAAAAAGCCAACTATATAAATAATTGGCTTTTACACTTTTACGATGTGAATTCGTAGTTATGCAGTCGCTCTAAGCGGTGCAATACTAAAGACATTTTTATTGTCGATTATTATTTTAGTTCTCCTATTTAGTCATAATACGCTGTCAAAACCAGTCACCCCCGAATTAGTCAATTTATATATCGGCTGACTAAACCAAACAACACTATACACGGCATCGTTTTGTGGAGGTGGGGAGAGTCGAACTCCCGTCCAAACATAAATCATAAATAATCAATGAACTTTGACAAATATAGTAAATGTTTCGAATAAAAAAAGCCTCTCGGATGAAAGGCTTTTGGTTTTTACTTTTTCTTAATTGTTTCTAAGAAGTTTTCAACATCTGCATGATAAACCTCTCGTAGCCTTTCTTCTTTTGTGAAATTATCTCCTTCTCGATAATTATCATTGATGCTTTTTGTTCTTTCTTCCGATAATAAGAACCTTCCAAAATCTACTAAATCTTTTCTGTTAAAATAAGTTACCATTTTCTTTTATTTTTTCATGGATTAATAATTTCAAATATAATATTTATTTCAATACAACCTAATTTTAATTAAATAAAAAACCACAATCTAATGAAGTTGTGGTTTAAGTTTTGCCGAGCCATAAAGTAAATCTATGAGGCGGACTTTATTAAAATTCGGTTATATCCCTAATAACTAAATCATCTTCACCACCATACCAAGTTGAGCCTTTTATTTTCATTATGAATGATATTTAGATTTTACGTTTGAATGAAGATTTACTTCGTGTTTGTGAATATCGGGTAAGCCTATAACGCTAACGCCAATTTGGAAATATAAAGTAAAGAATAGGTTTTTCATTTTATTTAGTTATTAAGTTATAGTAATATTTTGTTTTTGCTATTCTGTCAGCAAGTCCATTTGTGCCACCGTTTATTTTTTTAGATACTTTGGTTATGGTTGCATCTGACACATCATTACAAAACGCCCAAATACTATTTGCTTCAAAGAAAAACAAAGCCGTTTTCCAAAAGTATTTAGTTGCCACATCGTCAGGGTTTAGGTCCCTTAAATTAAGCCATTTTTGGAAAGCTAAATAATTGTATTTTCCAGTTAATTGTAACGCTCCACGCCCTCTGTATTTCCATCCATCACCTGAAGATTCATTTCCGTTACCCATTCGATTAGCATAAACCCTATTGGCTATTACAATGGGCCTGCCTCCATACTCATTTGCGTTTGAATTGATAAAATATTTAGTAAATACTTCTAGTAATCTTTTCGGACTGTAATTTAGGTTTTCAGTATCTAAATTAAACCCTGTTTCGTGGTGTATTTGCCCTAAAAAGTGTGCAAGGTGTATATCGTTGGTTATTCCAAATACTTGCCTCATTTTACCTATTGTGGCTTTTCCTATGATACCATCAGCAGATAAGCCATTAGCCTTTTGAAATTCAATTATCTTTTTCATTTCCGTGCGTTTTTTTATAATCATCAAACTCTAACTTTAATCTAGCGTGATTCTTTTCTAGTTCCCTAAATTTATATTGCCATTCCTCTGAACTTTCCAAAAGTACCGCATTTCTTAACTCTAATTTATTTAGTCTTTCAAGTAGTTGGTCGTATTGGTCTTTATAATGCTTTAAGAAAACATCATACGTAGTTTGCATTGCGGTAACAGCATCAGCATTATTTTTCCTTTCGGCTATCTTTGTTGATTTTCTCCCTATGAAAAAAGTTGCTACCGCACCAACGGTTAAACTTATTTCCTGCCAATAATTCAATAGTGTTACCATATTTAATAAACCAAATTAAAGGAACTATCACTATTAAAAGTGCCTCTCCCAAAGTTAAAACTGCTGTATCAAAGAATAACTCATTTATAAAGTTAGCCAATGACAACTCGAATAAGACAAATTTAACAAAACTTTTCTTTTCTTGGATGTAAAGATAAAAACAAATCATCAATACAAAAATAGCGTTGCCAATATAGAAACTTCCTTTAGGCAAGTAAGACCATACCTGATAAGTAATAATTGATACAAGCAACGCTATGTATAATAGATATTTCAATTATCTATCGTTTGGCCTTGTTCCGATTAACTCAACCGTAAGACCGTAGTTTCTCAATAATGTTTGAGCCTCTTCTAATTTTGTCAATTCGCCAGGCGTTGGGTTCTTGTCTACTGCGATTACTACTTTCATTTTATATTTATTTAGGGGTTTACTCATTTGAATCTACTAAAAGAGCTTCTATAAAACTCATTAATCCTGATATTCCTACACGTGCTACAAGCATAACTAAACTATCCTCTGCGTAGCCTAATCCAAGCATTATAACAACTGCCGTATTACTTAAAATACTTACCGCCTTGCTTAGTCTTTTAAACCATCTTGGAGCTGGTAAACCTATGTTTGTGATTGATACTTTTGCCATTTTATTTAAGTTTAATAAGTTTCTTGACCTACAGCATAAGCAACTGTTGCTGATCCGCTTATAACAGTTCTAATCCTAACTAATGCATTGGCAGGAATTGTACCCGACAATACAGAAGTTTGTCCGTTAGTCAATGCTATGGCTACCGCCACCCCTACACCGTTACTATTTCCTGCTTGTGAAACACCTATCCAAGTTGTTCCCGAATTTGTCGAATATTCTAAATAAGCATTTCCTGAACTTGTACCTACCAATAAAGGATTAGTGGCGGTTGACGTTATAGAATAAAAAACATTAGCCTGTTTGGTTGATGATATGGTATAATTTGTATTTACAGTCCGTGTTACGGTTGTTGCCGTTGGTTCAATGTAACTAATAGTGAAATTTGGATATGTTCCCGTTATGGAAATTCTATTTCCTGCAGTTAATGATACGGTTTGGTTTGGTGCTGTATTAGTCACTACTCCGCCCGATAAACTTATGCCTGTTCCTGCTGTGTAACTTGTAATTGTGGGTTTATCTATCAAGTCGTTATAGCTGCCGCTTATCGCCACGCTTGATAAGGTTGGGCGACTTACTAAATCATTATAGTTTCCACTAAACAAAGATGGTTTTCCTGTAAGGTCGTTATATGCACCCGAAAATAAAGACGGAGTGCCTGAAAGCTCCGCATATGAATAACTAGGTTTTGTTGATTGTTTGGCCCAAGAGTAAATTGTAGGGTCTGTTTCAGTTTTTAAGTATCCATAGGTATCTACTGTATCTTTCAAATTAATTATTTGAGAGGTTGTCCATCTAATTTTTTCTTTTTTTATTGCATAAGCCTGATTATGATAGACCGTTTCTTCTCCGTCAAAAATACTATCCAATACAGGTGTTACCAATATTGTTCCGTACTGACTATTTTCAAGATAAGGACTTTGATTAAAGGCCGTGGCATAAAAAGAATCAAATTGAGCAAAACTGCTTGATGTTATTAATATCATTCCGATAAAATAAAATAATTTTTTCATTTTTTTTAATTATATAAATTGGTTATTAATTCATTACATTCTTCTTTGAGTCTATTTCTTTCTGAAATTATATTGTTTGGTATTTCTTCATTGTCTATTATATATTTCTGAATATACGGATTTAAAAGTACATTTATCAAATACTGGTATCTTGCTCTTATGCTTTCTTCTTCTGATTTTAATCTTTGTTGTTTTGCTAATTCATTTTCACTTTCCAACCATTCACCATTCAGAAGAACTGGTCTTATTAATTTTAAATCATAAAATGGTTGAACCTCTACTCTATCTTCGGGTAATTCGTCAAAATTTCCTGCGAAAACATTTTCATATCCTTGTGGGGGATTTTTTAAAATTGTTGATATCATACTTCTTCTATTTCTACATTTAAACAATTAAATCGCATTTGTCCTAGTGATAAGTTGTTGTTAAATATCAACACGCTAATTCTCCTTCCTGCTATTATAGTGGTTGTTAAATCTATTTCACTTCCTGTATATTCATATAATTGACCACCAGTAGATGCTGCAATTGTCTTACTTCCTACTGTTATGTTATTGGATGATGTAGAACTAGTTGCTTGCCACGTATGAACATTTATAGTAATTGGATTGCTTATTGTGCCTGATTGCCAATAGATTCTTTTTATCTTACAGTTATATGGCACGGAATATCCAGCAGAACGTGCTTCATTAATAACCCTAGTTACATTGTCATAAGTATCAGGTACAATTGTTGTCGGGTATAAAATACTAGTACCCCTATCGTAAGCAAGCCAAGATGTGTTTGCATTGATAGTCGCTATAAAACAAAATCTAAGTGTTTCCGTTCTTTTTCTAACCAATGCTGTTGCCTGACTTAATGATATTGCATCATTAGGATCTATAGCTGTGGGAACTCTTAAAGCTCCCGTTATGGTTTTAATGTCGTCAATGTTTTGATTGCCAGTTAATTTTACATTTTCCTCATCTAGCTCATCAATATATAAATCATATCTTGGAATGTTCAAAAGTCCCGCCACTAAAGTAGCCTCTCCCGATTCTCCTAAAGTTGTCAATGATAATGTACTACCTCCTGAACTGGTTCCAAATCCTGTATATCCCAATGATAATAACCTGTTGTATAAATCTACATTGCTTGCAAATGTTTCAGGAGTTCCTGATCCAGTTTCATCATATACCGTAATTTCATTAAGTGAATAAGTATGCCTTTTCACCCCTCCCTGCTCCACTATCATAGAACCGTTACCATCTAGCTTAAAGTAAAACTTTGATATCATAAAAGTTCCCGTATCTGTTATATGTTCAAATACGTTGGAAAACTTTTTTCTTATTTGGATATATGCCATTAGTCGTTAGTAAAATAGGTTATATTAAACGCAAATCCTGATGATTTACTCGACGGCAAAGCATCTACACAGCTAAAAATACCATCAGTAAGCCTAAATCTATATCCCTCTACATCGAAAGTTTGGTAAAGTATTATCGTTCCGTTATTCTTTCCGTAATATTCAGAATCAGTAAATTGAAATAAATTCGTATTTTCAGGTTTATCAAATAATATGTTAATAACCCCCGACATTGTAACCTTGTTTCCTGATTTTGCAAAAATAAAAGAGAATGTTTGCCCTCCTGTCAAAGAAGCTGTTTTTACGTTTGAAAAATTACTCGTTGCGTAAACAGTAGGGAATAATTCATTTAAAATTGAATTATAAGCAGTTCTTACTTCTAGTGCAGTATTTTCCTCTCCGTCTGCTATTGAATTTATCAATCCTTGTATTGTTGACTTTGTACTCATGGTTCATAAATTAAAAAGTCCGAACTGCTGAAATCATCTGCTGAGAAATCTCCAGCTGACAATTTAAATGTCCATTCCATATTATTATTAATTGATATATTTTCGTTTGAAATCGATTTGACTAGTCCCTCAGTAAATGTTATATAGTAATTTCCAAAATCACTTACATAATCTGAAATAAAGCCGTTTGATTTTAAAGTATTTCCTGAAAAATTTAGATCATCTTGGGTTAATGTTTCCACCAATATTCCTGCCTCGGTAAATATTTTTAGTTGACCTATACCCGATATTATATTTTTATTGAATATAGCACTTATTTTTTGTGATTCTGATAATGATATATTTAAAGAAAATAACGGGTATTTGTCTACTATTTGGAAATAAGGTGTTAATTGATTTACATCATCAATATTATCATCAAAATCACGATGAACGGTAAAATCGCAAGTCGTCATATTACTATTGCCTAACCTGTCACCGTTTTTTAATTGTGGCCTGTCGGTAACCCTGAAGTAATCCAAATAAACAACATCTGATTTTAAAGCTACGGATAAAGCCTTGAATGTAAAATTATTTATAAATGAAATAGAGTAATTTTCAGAAAAAACAATAGTAGGATTTAAAGATAAGACATTACCGCTAGTTTGGGTATAGGTTGCCATTTCGGTTGAATCATCCGTATTTTGAAATTCAGATTTAACCCTTATGGATTGAAAGTAAGGCGCATTAGTATAATCCGTTCCTTGAAAAAAACCGTATGATTTGTAATTTAATCTTATAGTTTCCTCTAAATATTCATCCGTTACGGTAAATGCATTGGAATAAAATTTTTCTATTCCAACTGTATTTTCAAACTTTAAAAAAACTGGCTTACCGTACCAACTTTCATTTATTGAGGATATTTCAAAAACTATTTGAGCAACTCCATCTTTATCAAAAAACTCAAATATTGTAACATTTTCAGAAATGTCTTTTAATTCTTTTTCAGAACAGTCGATTATCGAAACCTTATAAGATCCGTTAAACACAATGTCAACCTTGGATGCTGTGATTTGTAAATAAGTTTCTTTAGGATGTAATGAAATACAATCATAGTAACGATAAGTAGATTGCTTAGGGTCTAACATCATCTGTTTAGCCTCTGTAAAAGTAGGTAGCAATCTTAAAAAAGAGTAGTCCATAATTATCTATGTTATCGCAACATTGAGTTAAGCAAAAATACTATAAATTATTTAAAGTTTGATAAAATAAATCCTTATCGGTAAAAAATACACCGTTAAGACTTATCTTTTTAAAGTTGGTAGGATTTATCAATGGTTTTTGGTTGTTATCAAATATCTGCACATAATCGTTTATGATTTTGAACCAATCCAAATCCCTGTTTATAATATCATCATATCCGACATTGAAAATATTTATCCCATCATCATTTGATGTTATTACTACAAAATCACTTTCATTCCTGCTTTCCCCTACTATTTCCATTATGCCGTCCTTCCAAGACATATCTAATAATTTAGGATGTATCTTAATAACTCGGTTTTGGGTATCGTAAACACGTATATAACCCCTGATATTTATAACATCATCAATGAGCTGTTTGGCACTTTCAAAATCAATTGCAATTTGGGTTTTGTACTCATATTTGTCTAAAATCTTTTCTGATAAAGTAGATACAACTATATCGTCTTTTTCAGTCAATACTGGCCCATTTTCAAACTGGCTTATCAAATTACCATTAACCTTAAAATCAGTACATTTTATAACTCCGTTTGGAACGTCCTTGCATATCGTAGCCAAATAAGAACTCCAAGCCTCACGGGTTAAATTTCTTTTGATGGTATATTTTATATTTGAGCAATTCTCAGGGTTTTCAATTCCGTCTATACCATTAAATCCCTCGTAGGTCCTGTTTACCCATTGTACTCCACTCAAAGGATATTCCAAGGTAATTATTGAAAGTCCTGAAAATGTTGGCGCGGGTGTGTCGGTTTCAACTAGTTCTAAAATATCATCACTATGTTGAAGTATTGCATAATTACCCTGATTTTCTCCATAAGTAATACTAACATAGTCTCCATTACTAAAACCAAGCA
>Ga0247732_10000453_pt1 | contig 19855 bp, 25 predicted proteins | sample UWRJL163409C2_FD_180940 | JGI IMG/M metagenome (GOLD analysis project Ga0247732, IMG submission 180940) | Plant litter microbial communities from Arlington Agricultural Research Station in Wisconsin, United States - UWRJ-L163-409C-2 | ecosystem: Environmental > Terrestrial > Plant litter >...
ACCGGCGGGACCGTGGCCGTGTCGTGTGGACCTAGCGAGCATGTGCAAGTACCCAGCGCGCGCTTAACGGAGCCACCCTTACAGCGAGCCCCGGAGAACTCTACGAGGAACCGCGGCATCGAGAGCGCATGAAAATTTGTTCTGTGAGCCTTCATTGAAGCGAGCAGAAACGGGTAGGCGTTGGGACCTGTGCGCCGAACGCGACATTTCCGTGACTGCGGAGTGCCAGTTTGGCGCAACGCCGCCCCCCTGCGGGGAAAGATAACGTGAGGCGCCCCAGCGAGCGCCCACGAGATTACGGAATTCGACCCTGCAACGTGTCGCGCCTACTCCATCTCGACTTGCCCTTACTGGTCCACGCACTGGCGTCGGATCACGGACGGCAACGGCTTGATGGGGAATCCGCACACCATAGCCATATTGGCTCGATTCCAGGCCGGCTCCATCTCAGAGAAAGAATCCTGCACGAGGCGGAGGTTTGCTGCGTATTCCTCGTCCGAGGCCCAGAGAGATTCGTTGTAGAACTTCACGATCCTCGCTCGCGCGGTACCTTCCAGGGTCTCTAATTCCCCCATCCGGTCGTTCGTCGCTGTGCCGATAGTTGCCACTCCTGCCCTGTGCAAACTCGATGAGGTCGCGTCGCCAGCATTGTTTAATTTGTCTCCCGCTGCCTTGTAGTCCTCCGGAGCGGCCAGCTGGCCCAAAGACCTGAGCTGGGCGGCGCGGTAAGTAAGTTGGTCAGCAATGGAGTGCTCAGTATGGATGTCATCGAGTGCGGCTAGAACGGCGGCGCGAACGTTGCTGGAAGACTCATAATCGGCGCTTGTATTGGCGATTGATGCTTGCCAATAGGAGAAGCCTGCGGATACGACGGAGACAACGATCGCGACGATGCTTAGTGAAAGGGTCCGGTGGTTGTACCTTGCGCCTTCGGCGCTGATCTTGCTTCTTCTCGGCATACCTTTTCCATGTGCTCGCTTGCTATCGCTACTGCGGGTGCGATGATTTTCTAGCTACCTGCGTGGGCACTATCGGCACGGTTGCAACTCTCGTTAGTGATCGGCCTCGGGGGATTGCCAGGTGCTTTTGAGTGAAATCACACCTCCTCCTGCCACTCGCCCGATGTTCGAGAGTCGGCCGGGTTCTGGTTTGCACACTCCGAATCGAGTGTGGCCGCGTTAGCGATATCCACTGGAGAAGAGTTGGGTCCGCTGCAAAAAACCGGACACCTGCACTTCGTCTTCCACTGCCTTCTCTTCAGAGGAATCCAGTGAGACCCGAAGCGCCGCCGAAGCGAGCGCCGCTAGCGCCGCGTGGACTCCCGCCTAATGCCGCGCATGTCTCACCCGGCGACTTACGATCCCCGCCTCAAGGAGAAATCTGATGATTAGAAGCAACAACCTGGACGCCCTCGGCAAGAAGATGACTGCGGACGCACGAGCGATTGAGCTCGCCTGGCTGGACGAGACCGCAGCGCCCTCCTCGCCTACTCGACCCGTGCTGGATAGCGAGGTTGAGTTCGGCTTTTCGCTATCCGAGTCCCAGTACGCGGGAGCTGTGCAGCTAATCCTCGAGGAAGCTGAAGTGCCCGGTGCGGCGCGAAGTGTCATTTCAAACCGCGCTACTTTGGCAGCGTACCGAGACGCGGGCATCGAGCCCTGGGAGGTGGTCAAGCACATTCTCTCCCGGTGAGGGAAAGCGACCGCCGCTGCCGAACTGAACCGAACGTCGCGCATGCCCTCATGGCCAATCTTCCGGCCGACTGTCCGAAACGCTCCTCGGCACGACAACCCGTGGCGACTTCGCGCACTGCCCGCGTCGTCGCCGAGCCGGCCGTATGCCGCGGCGGAGCTGAAGCAGATCGAGAAGTGGATCAAAGCCCAGCAAGGTGAACGCCGACGAGACGCAACGGTGCTTATGGCGCTGGGGCTCGGGGCTGGGCTCTCGACGAGCGACATAACCGGGGCAAGGGTTGACGAGCTGACGTTCATCGAGAGAGATGGTGTCGCGGTCGTCGCCTCGGTTGGGGTGAGTGGCGCACGTGCTCGAACAGTGAAGCTGGAGGGGCCGTGGGGAGAGCGACTGGCGGCAGCGGTAGGGGGCGTGATGGCCTCGGATTTGCTTTTGCGCCGAAGAGAGAAGCTGCTGGCAAGAACCTGGTGTCGAACTTCGTAGCCCGATCCGAGGGCGAAGGAATTCGGCCGAACGCTCAGAGGATACGGGCCACGTGGGTGGTGGACCACCTGCAGTCGGGAACGCCGGTCCTCAACCTCATGGAGCTGGCTGGCGTTCGATCGCTCGCTCGCTGCACTTTCGCGTTACGTGCAGTTCGTTGGTGTCGCGGCCTAGAACCAGCTTTGGACGTCCGCGTGTATCCACATCGACGGCTTCCGTATCGCCTGTTTGTAGCGAGCTAGTTGGGTAGTCACGGCGCCGGGGAGAGTTTGGTCCGCTGCGTGATTCTCGAATCGGCGATGAGCTTGCGGCCACTCAGTCGCAGCTGGACACCGCCTCAGTGCAATCACGCTCGACACTGCGCGCCACTCTCTGCAAAAGTGACATCATGAGTACTCCGACCACGCCGAATCTTTTCCAGCTTCGGAAGCTGGCCACAAAGCACGGCTACCTCCTCGTGAAGTCGCCCGCAGCAGATCCTGAGGCCGAAGGATATGGCCTCTACCTCCTCGTGATTCGCGACTCTGCCGGTCGGGGTAGCTACCCGAGAGGAGTGACTGTGGCGGAGGCCGCTTTCGCGGAGGGCATGGGAATGACGCTCGACGAGATTAGCTCCGAGTTGACCCGCAGGGCCTAGGAGCGGATAGGTCCTCCTTTCACAGGCCGCGAAGAGGCCTGAGACGAGTGGCGGAGCCCCACCGTCCGGCGCTCGCCACCTTAGGAGGTGGTCGCAAATCCACCACTGGCCCGCGGCAGTGTGAAACCAATTGTGCACGCCCCCTGTCGAAGTTCCGGATGCGGGCTTCGGCTCAGCATCGTACCTAAGGCTTCAATGTTTAACACGGCGATTGATTGGGTACTGCTGGCTACAGTCCGATAAGCACTTACTCGCCCGGGTTCGTCTCTCCTCGACCCCACCCTTTCGCCGCGAGCCAGATCAGGAGCCCGGTCACGCATATGCCGAGCCACCACGCACCTTGAGAGAACCACCACGCGCCTGCGCCTGGTGCGCCACCCCAAAGAGCATTTTGAAGCACGTATTGGACTACGCCTACGGCGTCAAACACAACACCGATCACGCCTGCCGCACTGAATACTGCGACTAGTGCTCTCCTATATTTTCTTTGCATGTATGCATCTCTCGATTTCGTGCACCGTTCAGAACGACGGAACGACATGGTTTGGTGTGATTCTGGAGTAGCCACTCTCGCGCGACGCAACGCGACCCGACAAGAGCGGCCAAACGACTCCCGGGATCAAGTTGGCCGGGAACGCGGAAGCCTTCGGGCCGGATGCTCGAATATCCAGCGTTTGGCCGTGATTCTTGATCGAGAACGTGATGCGATTTCCCGCGCCCTCCGCGTGCCCTTTCAAAGAGACGAGCGAGTTCCCAGCCATTTCTTGGGTTTGTCTGATGGGAAAATGCTCAAGTCGGCCCTGCGAGGGGAGTTGTCCCACCATTGGCACGCGGATGCCTAATGTAAACATCCGACATAGCCGCTTTTTCTGGAATAGTCGCTCCAGAATCATATGCAGGACGGCCGAAATGTCTCCGAGTGGCCACTGATGGTGCTCGCACTGCTGTTCGTTACCGTGAACGCTCAGCAGATGATGGCCAATCTTTAGGACACCGCCGAAGCGATCACTGACACGATTTACTAGGACCTGACCACCGATCAGCGCTCGCGTTCGCGTTCGGTTGAAGGCACGGAGTCATCTCATGCCGCTAGCGTTCCTCGTCTGATTTGGTCGGCCACCTGCAGTTCGGAAAACCGGTCGTCGGCCTTCCGGAGCCGGCAGGCATTCGATCTCTCAGTGCGCTTCCGCGCTACGTGCAATCCCTTGGTGGGTCGCGAGTCGGCAGTAGAACCAGCGTGACGAGTCTGGGGAATCGTAGGATGAATAGTGCGTTTGTTGCCTGGGACAACACATGAGTAATCCTTTTCATGCGGGCTAGAGTCAGAGGCGTAGCGCGCCGCCTGACGCCGCAAATTTGAGGAGAATCCGTGCTCATTTGGATTAACGGCCCTTTCGGAGTCGGCAAGACCGCGCTTTCGACTGCGTTGTCGTCGATCACTGGTTATCCGATCTTCGACCCGGAAGACCTTGGATTTCTCATGCGAGAAACAATCCCTCAATCGCCATATGACTTCCAAGACCTGCCGGCGTGGCGCCGCCTTGTTCCGTCCTTCGCGACAGAACTCGTAAGGTCGGGTGCAACGCCTCTAATCGTCGTGCAGTCAGTGTTGAACGCTAAGTACTGGGACGAGATGGAATGTGCACTGGAAAAGTCTGGAATTTCGATGATTCGAGTCCTACTTCATGCAGACCGTGACTTGCTTATTGACCGCATCGAGGCGGACACGATAGAACTCGGGGCTCGTCGGTGGCGCCTCGACAATCTGGATGCATATGAAGCGGCTCACGGTTGGTTGAGTTTGAAATCAGACTTGACTATTGCTGAACGCGATGCAACTCCGGGGTCGGCGGCCAGCCGGATTGCGCGCTTTATGGCGGAAGCCGAGACCGCCAAATAGTGCGGGAGTGGAAGCTTGTGGCATTCAGTTTCGAATTTAAGAATCGAACCTTTTGGACGCAAACGCTGCTGCCGTGAATCACAAGGACCGTCAAATCGACAGAGGCTAGAAGAGTCGTCGGTCTAACCCCTCTTTCGGAGCCCGCCACATTTAGGTCGCTAGGCAACGAATTTAGGGCGTTCCGCCGAATTAGCACGATGCTGCACGTCGCGGTGTCGTTCGCTGATTAGCACGCCTTGACTTGAGCGCCCGACAAAGATGGACCAGGCCTCGGCGATAAGCGCGACGGTTAAAAAGGGATCTACGAATTTGGCCTGGGGACTTGATGGCTCCGCCTGAGGCGAAAGCACAACGCTCGCACAATCCGGCACTCCCTTGGGAATACCTCACGTCCTCCAAAGAGCGGACTTGGAAGAGCCGCGCCCGACGTTAGAGTTCTGATGGTGAGAGTTTTTCGAACCTCCCCTCGCCTCCGAGGGGATCTCAGATATTGAAAGGTGATCGCCGTGCTGCGAGACTCTCAAGCAAAGCCCAAAACGCAACATCGGGGAAGGCGCGCACTCATGCTCGCTGGCGCAGCGGCGACGTTGGCGATTGGTGCCACATTCGCGGCGTCACCCGCATTCGCTGCGGGTTCGTTCAATGTGAAAGCGGCGCCGACAGGCTGCACTCAAACTGACTTCTCGGGATCTTCTGTTGCCTCTAGCGACGGAGCGGTGGGCCAGTCCAGTCACAACAATATGATCTGCTCCAACCAGATCCTGACTCAAGTGACCGTCTCCAGGAGCGGCAAGTCTTCGACAAGCGGTTCCTACACGTCTGGCACCGTGACCACGCTCCTCACTGGCGCTACGTCGGGCTCGGCAAGTGGACACCACGTGCTCGGCAACATCACGAGAAACACCTAATCACCCAGCCTCCTAAAGTGGGAGAGCGCCGCCAGGGCCGATCGGCCGGGCGGCGCTCTCTTATGTTTCGCTTGTTCGGAAGGACCAGTTTTGTCACTACGTCACGTATGTATCGCCGGGGGATTTGTGTTGGTGATTTCGCTCTCAGCTTGTGCGACGCCGGCCCAACCCGAGAAGTCCCAGGGACTGACGAAATCGAGCATCGAGAGCATATCGAAGCAGCTGGCCAGCGAAGGTCGCTCCGATCAAGCTCGCATATTGAAGGATGGCTCGGTAAGCGCAGCGGAGTACGATGCGGCGTTCAAGGACTTTGATTCGTGCATTGAAGCCCGCGGCTATTCCCTATCAGCTCCAGTTGTCAGCCCCCTCACCGGAACTAACTACGAGTTCGTCTTTGACTCGCAGGGCCGTGACGAGGCTAAAGCTTCCGCTGCGTATAACGATTGTTCTGACCAGCACTGGGCTCAGGTGTCAGCTGTATATATGGACACCGCCCGCCAGAAGATAGATCCGCCATTCGCACAAGCGATTGAATCGTGTCTCGAGGGCCGCGGCTTCAAGATCGATTCGAAGGCGATCACATTTTCTCAGATTGCTGGCAAAGACCCTATTAAGGACAAGAAACGGCGGTCAGCTGCAGGGGCTTGCGCCCAATCCACATTCCAGTCGTTGTACCCGACCATCCCGTCACTGACGCTCAATTACTGATGGTTAGCCGGCTGAACGCAGGATACTTATAGGCCTCTTTGCGATAAGTATGCACATGCCGCCGACCGGCAGGATGGCGCTCAGCACGGCTAGCTGCCCAACAGCAAGGCCAAGACTGTCAAGGACAACCGCCTGCTCAGAATTTCTGGCGATGAGGAAATCGCCTGCGAGTACCCCCATGCACTCCGGAAGAGCAATAAGAAACGTGCCCTCGACAACTAAAGCAAGTAACAGCTTTGCGGCAGGCATGCCGAGCAAACGATAAAGAGCGTACTCGGAGCGACGCATTGTCCAGAACCCGAGTGCCGCGAGTGCTATCGCCGCGAACGCAAGTGCCGGGAAGGCTTGAGAAATTCGCGCCGCGAACAGTTGTGCGGGTGTTGTCCCGACGGTCCCGGTTTCCGTGAGAGGGGCCAGATTTGTTGGAGTGTTGGGAAACCAGCCAGCTATTAGCCCGCCAAGGCCTGCCTGTGAACCTGGCCGAGATTCGAAGATACAGCTAGATACGCTCCCTGTCGGCGGAACGATCACCGCTATGTAATTGTCAAAGCGAGGATTTCGCTGGCTCGCGGGGGCCACAGCACTAATTTTAAGTTTCGAGGGGGCGGAGCTTGTCGCTTCCTGGATTGTGACTAGCGAGCCTGGCCTAAGACCCTGGTCTGCGGCTAGGGCTCTGCCAGCGACGACCGACAAGTTCTCGCTAGTTTGGCGCAACTGCGGCCATATGATGGCGGCGTAACCCGAGGTCACCTCAGCCACCGTTGCATGTGATCCAGTCCCACCGATATTTATCGCCCTGTAGCCCGCCAGTCCTCCGGCGTCTAGGACGCCTGGAACACCCTCCAATTGTGCGCACCGCCCTGCATCAAGCGGGCTTGAATCGATTGATGTCACGGACGCCACGTTCACTCCCGAGCTCACCTGAGCGGCGTACTGAGAGGCGATAGTGGACACATCCAACGTGGTACCTAGGGTGAGGAGGAAGGCTGCAGTCGCGCTGACGATGAACACGGCAGCGGAGAGGGCCGGTCTTGCCCGAAGATTTAGTAACGCCTCTCGAATGACGGTGCGCTTCCGGAAGGATGCGGGCTTTAGGTTGATCAAAGCTGAACCAGTTTTCCAGCTACGACGGAATAAGCAAGGTCACATCGCTGCGCTACATATGGATCGTGAGTTGCGACAACTACCACTCCTCCGTTGTCGCGAGCAGCGACAAGAGCGTCGCAAACGGCTTCACGCGACTTGGCGTCGAGCGACGCGGTCGGCTCATCGGCTAGGAGAATTTTAGATTTGGCGGCAATGGCCCGCGCGACCGCCACTCGTTGTCTTTCTCCCCCAGAGAGCCGGTCAACACGCTGGTGCGAAAGAAGGTGAAGGTTGAGATCTTGCAGCGCTCTGAGAGATAGCTCCATCGAGTGACTGTCCTCTTGACCCGTAGACAAGGGACCGAGCATTACGTTTTCGAGGGCCGTTCGTTTGGGTAACAGAGGGGATGATTGGACGATCCATTCGATCCGCGGGCTCCCGGCAGTGGCAGGAGTAATTTCGACATGGCCCGAATCAGGTGCGATGCTTCCTGCGATGACACTCAGGAGACTCGTCTTCCCACTCCCGGACGGGCCTACAATGGCGGCCATCGAAGGTGACATAAGTGACAGCGATGCATCCGAGAAGATGACCCGTTCACCGAATGACAGGCTGAGATTGAGTACTTTTACTTGCATGTTGTGGATGACTTTGGAGCGGGCAGCCTTACCGCCTCGAGACCACCAAAGTGTCCGCGGACTACGGACGTTCCGTTTTGGTCTGCAACCACAGTGACGTTCTCATCCACTGCCCGGTGTTTGCTATCGCGTCTCACCGCTACGCAGTATGCGCCCGAGCTTGATACGAATATGGCTGGGGATGGAACGAGCCATTCATCCCGCCCGGCTGGGCGGCTGTCCAAAGCCGTGATCGCTTTGGCACCGCCGTCTACGAGCGCCGTGAGAGCGTCGAATGACCCCGGGTCCACGGTCTGACGATCATTTTGAAGCTGAAGTTCCGTCTCTCCAACTTTTAACTCGTCACTGGCCGGGAGGGTCACAGCGGAATCCGACGGAAGGTCGCCAGGCACGTCGAATTCGCGCGTCTGGTTGATTGTGTCAACGAGTGATCGACTTATTGTTTGCGCGCCGACGAGCGTCGGCGATCCTTTGAGAAGAGGGCTTCCGGCCGGGGGAGCCAGCGCGCCGAGCTGGACTTCCACGGAACTTATCGTGACGTTCTTGGAAATGAATGCAACCCATCCGGGGTCAAATAACTTTTGTCGTGTTCCATCGGGCACACCGATCGACTGCGCGAAGAGTCCGATAGCTTTCACTGTCGAGGACGTGATTGCCCGACCCTGCGGGACCGAATAGCCCGCGGCGCTGAGAATTTGTTCTGCTGCTGAAGCGTCTGGACCGACGTCCCCTAAACCCACCGGCTTCGAGAGTGGAACGTCGGTGACAAAAGCTTTGATCTGAACCCCGGAAACTTGCACGACCGGGGATCCGGAAGAGATCACTTGCCCCGGACTGACGTACACCTTTTGCACCACACCGCCGGACCAATTCGGAGCGAATACCGAACTCGCGTCACTCCATGTAAGAGCCAGTCCTATGGGACTAGAAATCGGGTCTCGGTTCTTCTGGATTGCCGCCCATGTGGCTGAAGTCGGAGTTAGCGCTAAGTCCTGTGACTGGTTCACCAGGTGTATGTACGCACCAATGGGGGCAAGCAGCCACACAACCAAACCTATTATGAGGCCCGCCCTCACAATAGGTTTGGCAGACGTCACCCCTCGACACTAGCGCAACATCTTAGAGAAATTGAGAAAGTGTCTCGGCTGGGATAGGCCGAAGCTCCACGAAGCCGGAGGCCACTCGGAGTGCCGCGTCGTACGCGATTTGGTGCGCGAATGGGCCATCGAACATTCACAAAATGAGGTTGGGGGAAACCAACGTGCCGACCTCCCGATGACCCCGACAGATCGCCCGACGGCGCCGGGTGACTGTTGCGACGCCCAGGCAGCGATGCAGCTCGGGATGCTCCAAACAAGCTGGTAGTTGAACTCGTTGTCGGGCCTCACGGTCGCCGAGTCGCGATGTGTGGTTGATGAGCGCAACCGGATCCGGCGCAGAGATCGGTCCGACTCACGGGGGCAAAGCCGTAGCAGCCCAATCGAAGCCTGAACCGAAGGAGGTTTCGGATGGATCAGTTTTCGTAGACGACCATCCCATTCATCAGCAAATCGCTACCTGTATTTCGCAGCTTGAAGGTACGACGCCCTCACGACCAAAGCGGTCGGGCCCAGCACGCTGCTCATCGTGAGTCAAACCTCGGTATGTTGCGGCGTGACTTGCTCCGCGTTCGAGGCGGCGCAAAGCAGACTTTCGCCTACCGGCTAGTGCGCCAGATGGCATCCCGCATGGGAACCGAGAGTGTCTCGTGCAAGACGGCCTTGGTGACTATTTATCAAAGTCCGCATATAGGAGGACTGCCGGCATGCCCGACGTGTGATTGAGTTCGTCTACGACGAAGTCTCGTTTTGAGCCCCTGTCTCAGGTGGTTCAGCTCGGCCCTTCGCAGCTTCCTGCCTGGAAGCTTCACCACGAAATTGCGGGGATATTTTGATCTCAAGGTTCGCGGGAATTGCGGCAGCAGCGGTCGCTGCTCTCTTCCTCTCAATCTCACCGGTCTCAGCACCACCTTCACACGCCAGTCCGACGGACCTCTTCGATGCTCAATCGCTTGTCGCCAGCATTGCTCCCGGAGTTCTCACAACCGGGACACCAGCTGATGTGGAGCTTGGCGGTTCTACTTCCTCTGCCGCAGATCCACAGAGCCGAGGCCAAGCCCAAGCTTCGAACAAGCCCACTGAGGTCACCGTTGCCCCACTCGACGAGGTAGCCGCCGGCATCTCCTTCACGGTCGACTACGCCTCAGGGAACCAATCAAAATCGGGCGATTTCACCGTCATACCTTCTTCCGACTCCAGCGAGTCGACTGCTTATGTTCAGCCGACACCAGCTGGGGTTCGAATATTGACGGCTATCGCGTCAAGCAGAGCATCAGATTCGTACAGCTACTCATTCGACGTCCCTGACGGAACCACACTTGTACACACGGGCAGCGTTTACCGCCTGCAGCCGCCCGAGGGACCGGCAATCGGCACGATTCAGGAGGCGTGGGCTCGAGACAGCGCAGGGCATCCGTTGAAGTCGTCCTATAGCTGGGAAGGCAAGACTCTTACCCAGCATGTCGACCTGAAAACCCCGGGTATCACTTTCCCCATTCTGATCGATCCATACTGGAACTATTCGGCGGCCTACGACTTGAACAAAACAGCATCGCAAGTCGACTATCTGCTCCATGCGTGCTTCAACTGCTACTTCCCGGTCGCAGGAGCTCCTTACAATTTCCCGAGCTACGGTCAGGACTTGCCGCTTACCGTCGGGTTTTTGGGGGTCAACGCGAACTTCCATTGCACAATGGACATTGTCGCGCGAGACACTAATGCGTTCATGTTCCAGTTTCTTTCAGCATCCGGCCATATCGATGGACCTGGATCGGCGATCAGTTTCACGTTCTACAGCGGCGGGGGAAGCAAACACATGTACGTGGACGCTTACGTCACGAATGACTTTGGGCCGTGGGGATCCCTGAATGGGGCATACGTCGCGGGGGCGAAACAGACCTGGCAATCATTTGCCAATAACCTCAACGGATCGCTTTCCTGATCGAGACAACTTCGACGCGAAGACAATGAGATTGAGGAAGGCGAGGTTCCGGAGTGACAAGACGATCAAACCTCCGAAGCCGCAAGTCTGGCCCGTCCAGGTTGGTGGGCCAGATAGCTTTTGCTCTGGTTCTTGGGCTGGCAAGCGGAGCGATGTTCGGGATGTTCAATGTCCTTCTGGGAGCTGATCAAAGGGGCCCCAACCTCGCCTTCCTTCTCGTGGTCTCCGCGGTGTGGGGCTCCGCCCTCGGGGTGGGAGTCGGAGCACTTTCCGGCCTCTTGGCCAAAATAAGTCAGCTTCCGCCCTGGCAGTCAACGAGACAGCGCAGGGTCGCATACTCGATCGCAGCGTCGTTCGGCAGCGCGCCCGTATGGCTGTTGTATTTTCTGAACACACCATCACAGGAATTGAAGAGCGCTTTGCCGTTCGCAGCTCTATCGATCGTCGTCGCCGTCGTGGCCTGGTTCGTTTTTCCCAAGTTTGAGCGTCACCAGAGTCTGAGCCTCCTCTAGGGCGGCCCATAATGATCCGATCAAGCATGCCGAAGGCACCGTTCGCGGTGCCTTCGGCATGCTTCTTGACGGGGCTCGGAAAGATCAGCTCGTGGTCGTCGCGGATGTGGTCAATGGCGCCTCCGACGTCGACCTCATCAAATGCCCAGCTTCGTTGGACTCGGAGGTTCTCACCGGGACTTCCATCAACCTGGTAGACGCAGCCAACTGTCGAATGTGATCATTCTTGATCCGGTCATTGCATCCGTTTCCGTGCCGCCGCGCATGAAAGAGATGTGAAGATCCGTAAGAGCACTATTGGCAACCCTGACCTCGCTCAAGGAAGTAGCGCGCTAGGCAGCGCTCGATGGTGGGAGTCCGATTCTGCCTCGTTTTCGTCGTATGCTTCAGCCGTGCTAGTGGAGACGAAGTTGCAGCCCGCCTTCGCGGATGTTTCCGCTCTGTTCTCCTCGGCCACATACCGAAACCTTGCGTCATCTAGACCGCTGGATGCGCTGGAGCGGCTGGCTAGGGTCGCGCCGCTCGCACGGGCGAGTGGCGCCGAGTCGATCGCCGACGTGTTCGATGCCGCATACAGCACACTTCTTCGCGGTTACCGGAATGAGTATGTGTTCAAGAACGCGATTGTGTCCAAGATTGTCTTTGGTCGACATCGCCCCACCACAGCTTCTGCGATTCTGGAACTTCCTCTCGGAGAGTCAATTGCCGATGTAGCGGTCTTCAACGGCACGTCCACCGTGTACGAAATCAAGACTGACTTGGATTCTTTCGGCCGCCTCGCGTCACAAATGCGCGACTACACCACACGAGTCGAACGGGTAAACGTAGTTGTCTCAGATCGCCGAGCTGCGACTGCTGAGCGTCATATCCCTGAGCGGATCGGCCTGTTGGCCTTGCGCCGAAACGGCGCACTGGGTGTCATTCGTCCCGCGGGCTCTAACCTCGCTCATATGCGATCCGACCACATCTTCGGCATCTTACGAACGCGCGAAGTGGAAGACATCTTGGCTGCTCTTGGGCGCCACGTGAACGCGGCGGACCCAGTGCAGCATTGGCACCAGCTGCGAACTCTCTTTTCGGATCTGAGCGTCGACGACGCGCACGAGGGTGCAGTGCGGGCCCTGCGCACGAGAGGTCTCGGCGCGGCCGACATTGCCAGCCACCCTGCCCTCCCTAAATCAGCACGTGCGTTGGCATACTCAGCAGCGCTTTCGAACATCGCAAAGCGCCGGCTAGTCAATCGTTTCTTGCAGCCCCTACCCCCTGCTTGGGGTCATTGAGTTCAACTCACAGTTGCTTCATCCTGAGGATTCACACCAATGGAGGAAGAACCCTTGTATTTTCCCTATCTTTACGGGCGGCGGGCAGAACGCAACGCACTAATCGACGTCGTCAACGACCTGGGTCCATTGCAGAAGGTTCACCCGATCATTGAGCCGTACTCGGCGGCTGGAGACCTCACCAAGTTGCTAGACACGTATCGATCGGCTGGGACCAAGCTACACATGGTGATAAACCCGACACGTGGTGCCCTTCAGACAGGATCGGAACGAGCCGCGTGGACTGCTGCCGTTGCCGGTTACGTCGCCCAGCCAGCTCTGATCACCCCGGTCCTGCATGTTTTCGGTTACACGTCCGGAACGGACATCGCCTCGTTCCTCGCCGCATATCCCAGCCGCGATGTCGCCCTCGTCGTGCTGCAAGGAGGGCTCTCACCAATGTCTGTCGCAGCCGCGGTCGGCTCGCGCAAAGTCCGAGTGTTCGTCGGGCCGCAGGCCGCAGTCGCTGACTATGCAACTGTGATGCCCACATCAGAAATCATCCCATTGGTCGTGCGATTCCCCGTGATGGTGAATGCTAGCTACCCGACCGAAACCGCTTTTTCCTTGGATCCGAAGTCCTACGGTTCCGCGGGATTCAGTGATTTCTCACTGATCGATCCGAAGCCACCTCGTCTTGGAGGTGGTGGTGCAGGGGCCGGCGCGGTAACCCTGCACATGACCTATCAGGATGCAACCACGAAGGAACTGAAGATTCAGCACTTTCTTTCAACTGATCAGGTTCAGGGTACGCCGCCCAACTCGCTGAAGCTGTTCCAGGCGATCGAAAAAATGAGAAGACAGCAGGCGTCAACTCCAGGCCGCTTCCTACCGACCGTCGGCTACAGAACGTTGGAAGGTTACTTCACCTCTGGCCACCGCACCAACCTGGAAAAGTCGAAGCAACAACAGATCAGCCATCACCTGGCTACGGTCGCAAACACCTTATAAAACCGCCACTCACCGCGAAGCAACTGGCACGGCCACTCTAAGTGTTAAGGGGTGCTCGTCCTCACCGTTCTCATTTGTCAGTCGCCTTTTCCTGTCCTCTTCACTCAGCCACCCGCGCGGCTAGAACTGAGATTCACCAAAGCACGACACAACGCAGTCGGCCAGCGACCTCGAGCGACGTTCGGCCACCACTTACCCAACGTCGTCTCGGTCAAAAGGGTCGAAATCGAAGGCCCGGAGATCGAGAATGCCTTGACCGAAAGCCCGGCCTCCGCCATTCATGTCGAGCGTCACCATGGTGGTTGTGAAGCCGGCAGGGAACGTCACGGAGTCGGCGAGGTAAAGGTGGAAATGGCCTCCGAAGAAGAGCTTCGGCTGCACCGCGGTGAACGCGCGGGTCAGCATCTGCCGGCCGTTGTCCGCATAACGCTGATTTTCTTCGCTCCACCACGACGGCGACTGGCTTAGCCTGTCATCGAGTTTGGGCCACGGCGCTGGTGCGTCGTGCCCGACCAGGATGTCGACCGGTTCCGTTCCGAGCCGTTCGAGGTCGGCCTCGGTGATCGATTCCTCCGGCCACCACGAAACGCCCTCTTCGCGAAGTGCTCGGTCGATGCTGTTGGCGCCGCCCATGGCGGCGAAGCTGCGGCCGTGTGCGAGGTTCGTCCGCCAGCCCCGGGGGATGTGGATGATGGACGGGCGCACATGGCGCAGGCCGTCTGCGCTGATCGGGAAGGTGTTGAGTGTGGTGAAGTCTTCGTGGTTGCCGTCGATGAAGTAGAGCACCTGGGCTGCTTTGCGGAGTCGGTTTTCTATCCGGTCCAGCGTGTGCCCCCAGTTGGTGCCCGGCCATATGAAACCGAAGTCCCCGAGCTGCAGGAGGACTCGGATCCCGCGGGCTTCCATCGCGCGGGAGACGACGACCAGGTGCTCGAGGTCGCCGTGGAGATCGCCGAGGACCCCGATGCGGTCCACTGTCTCCAGCGTCGCAGTTGAAGCTGGCTGCCTGGTCATGGCATCCACTCCTCAGGGATGTACGGGATAAACAGGATCATCGTGACGTGCGGCGCGAAATAGACCTCGTCCCTAGCCCCATCATCGCTGCGCAGGTCCAGATAAACGAGTCGACCTTCCATGCACTGGTGAACACGAGAGATGGACCGCGGACGTGGAATAGGTCGGTTGAAGCGTGGGCTCACGGTCGCACTTGTGCCGTCTGGCCCGTCTGGGTCGATGGGCGCCTCCACGATCAAGCGCCGAGCCATGTCCAAGGCGTACACCCGGTGCTCGGTGGAGACCAGAAATCTGCCGTGGGCCGAGTCGAGAATCTGAGGAACTGGGGCGACTCCTTCGAAGATCGTGGGTTCTCTGTGCGTGAAGGGGGAGACGAGCGGCTGGCACGCGCGACTCCTGATCATCGGGCACCTTGGCTAGTGCGGGGGATAGATCGCGATGACCAGCGACGGAAGCAGAGATGTCCTCTGGGTACCGGGCAGCGGTCGGCTTCTCTGACGGGCGCCAGCGTCCTCCCGGGGTTTAGCCCTGCGCAGCGAGTTGGGGTGCTGAAAGAGACGGCATCTCTTATATCGAGAGCCTTTGTTTCTGGCATATCTGATTATAGAAATACGCAGTCGTGTGCACAAGCATCGAATTGGTGGCTAGCAGCCGGGGATGCCGCTTGGCTAGCGCTGCTATATCTACGGCCATTCCGGGATAAAGCGCTTCATGAATCGATCAAACTGCGGGACTGTGAATTTTGCATAGCCGAAGTTGGGCGTGTAGAGCAGCCCTTTGTTGATCAACCTGGCGCGAAGTGGGGCCACCTGTTCGGAGCTTTTCCCAAGCTGCTCAGCGACGTCGCTCGCCTTTTGCGCCGCGGGCCCAAGTGCTGCCATCGCGCGAAGGTATCGCAGTTCCTCCTTGGTCGAGCGCTGAACTCGGGTTTTGAAGAAGCTTTCATCCAGTTCCGCTTCCACAAGATATCTCGCGTCTTGTGCATCAGCGAGAGTGATCGTTGGACCATCCGCCAGATCCCAAACTGCGCGCCCGAACTCCTGAATGAAGTATGGGTACCCCTCCGTGTACTCGACTATGAGGTCCACCGCGGCATCCTCGAACTGGACCCCTTCGCGTAATGCTGGATCAACTATTGCTCGACGCGCGTCCCGCTCGTCTAGCTCCTCGATCGGAATGTAATGAAATAGCCGTTCTGCGTAGGATTTGGCGTCCCCTGCCAAACCCGGCAGCTGTGGCAACCCTGCTCCTGCGAATGTAACGGGCAATTTCTTTTGCACAGACCGGTGGATGGCGCCGATGAGCGCCTCAAGTTCCTGCTGGCTTAGGAACTGGATCTCGTCAAGGAGGAACACCACGCCCGTGTCGAGTTCTTGCGCCGCCTTACCCAGGTACTCGAATAGATCGGCGAGATCTTCATCGAACTGACCCGAATCGGCCACGCCATGCATCTGGTCAACGTCGAGGCCTGCCGTTAGCGTCCCATCGGGCTGCACCGCGAGCGAGAATGATCGCACCACGGATGCAGCTGTCGTGAGCCTGTCCGTCCACCGCGCTTTCGGGGAAAGCCGAAATAGCGCTTTCCGGGCCAAATTCGCGAACTGCGGGCCGAAGGGCTTGTTCTTTGAAACCTCAGCAGCGACCGAAACCCATTTTTGCTCGCTTGCGATGCGCTCGAACTCACCGAGAAGGACAGTCTTACCGACGCCTCGCAGGCCGATCGCCGCTATAGCTTTGTCGGTTTTACCCGCCTGCAGTCTCTGAAGAAATATGCGAAAGTCTTCGAGTTCCGCATCGCGGCCAGCTAAGACCGGAGGAGCGCTCCCCGCGTTAGGGGTGTAGGGATTTGCGGCTCTCTCCACTGCGCACTCTCTCTTATTGTCTTTAGCTAGGTTTATCAAGGCTTGATAAGGATGGCACCCAGGATGTCGTAACTGCTTTACGGATCTTATCCAAGTTTATCAGAAGTTGATAATCTTGATAAAGATAGGGAGGCGCTCGAAGATCGACGCGATTGGCGCTCTCCGACGTGGCGTTCCGTCTATGAGGGCGTCACAACCTGAGTCCAGCGCTGGGTGATGTCGAGCTGGCGGACGCTTATTTCCCAGTTGAGCCTCTACCAGCGAACGTCGAATGGGGCGACCTCATAGGTTAGCGGATTCTCGCTTATTAGAATACTCGGGAGACGGGAGGTCGATTGCTTTGCACGAACCTGGCTCCGACGGTTCAACGGTCGCGCACCAGTGGCCACGCTCCGCCACAGATTTCACTCTCGCCGCGGTTGCCGACACGGTCAACGCCCTGCCCTACGACACGGCCGACCTAAACTCCGCAGCCACTCGCCTCGTGTCCTGGTGCTGGGAGACTGCCGGGTTCCCGCTCGAGCGCCACATCGTCTTCCACCGCGACACTATCGCCCGGTTCATCTCCGTCGGCTGTCCTGGGCTGAAAGCTGCGTCGCGCGGCAATCTCCGGTCGCAGCTGCTGCGAATGTCCGAGATCCTCAGTCAGCCAGCACCACGACGGTTGAAAGCCCTTCCTCCATCTGACCCATCAGCTCCGTACTCCGCTGAGGAGCTCGTGAGCTTGCGCAGCTGGGCGAGCGGGCAGTCCACTGCAGGCCGACGAGCGAATGCTGCCGTTTTGCTGGCGCTAGGTGCAGGCGCCGGGCTCTCCGCCTCGGAAATCGGTGAGCTGCGGGTGGCGGACATCCAGGTGGACGAGCTCGGGGTGGTGGTCAACGTGACGGGGAGCAGGGCGAGGAGCGTGCCGGTGCTCCGAGAGTGGGAGGAGTCGCTCGTCGCGAGAGTTGCGTCGTTGGATCCCGAGCAATTCGCATTTAGGGAAAACCACAGGACTTTCTACCCGAACCTCATCTCGAACTTCGTAGACCGGGGGAACCCATCGCGAGTTCGGCTAACTACGCAGCGTTTGCGAGCGACGTGGATCGTGGGTCACCTCGAGGCGGGGACTCCCGTTGCGGTGCTGATGAAGGCGGCTGGGGTGGAGTCGTTGGAGGCGTTCACCCGTTACATCCAGTTCGTAGCCCCTTGGGAGTTCACGGACTATCGGTCAATGCTGAGATAACTCCGTCGGTGCGGTGGCCTGAAATACGGCTCGGGAGGCTTTCGCCCCCCGAGCCTGGCATCACACTTGCTGGGTGATGGTGCCGTCGGGATTGCGTTTGACGGTCGCGTCGGTGACGAAGCGTCCGCTAGATGCGGAGCGGTTCACGGATCGGGAGTTGCCTGTGCCGTTACCTACCCTTTCGGTGGTGGTTTTGCCGGGCCAGCGTGCCGCTGCGGCGTTAGAGACGAATCGGCCGGTCTTGGCCGAGCGATGAACTGATCCCATTTGGGACCTCCTGACTTTGTGTGGAGTTGGTGGGTGGCCCGATGCCCGGGCCACCCATTTCATCAGCGCGGGACGCGCGTGATCGGGATACGACGCGTCGTCGTGCGCACAGTTACCGTCAATGTGACGGGGCCGCGGCGCACGGTGCGGGTCTGAATCGTGGTGACCATTTGCTCCTCCTTTTTGTGGGTATTTGCCCAAGGAAAGGAGCGCCGCGGTGGTCACGGCTGCCAACTCCGGTTACAGTCAGTACTCGACAGGAGACCTGACTAACCTCGAGACTTCTCGGGCCGCTCCGCGCTAACGGGGCGGCCCGAATTTTTTGTAGTTGTACGGTGCCGATCTCTCGACACTTGTGTCTATGTGCGCTCGGTTCGGGTTCCCCTCGCGTTTCGAGAAGTTTTCTTGACGGTTTCTGTTGAAGCCATTCGGATTGCACGCTGCACTACCTCACCGGAGACCTTCGAGCTGATGGTGCCGCGGGCGCGCCGCGCCTCTGGTGTCCCGAGGGATGATCGCTCGATTTTGTTCTGGAAGTCGTTCATGCGGTGTCCTGTCCTTCTCTAATTGCTCGCCGAGCACGGCCGATGGCCGACTCAACCGCCTTCTCTGTCATGTCGAGTTTTGTGGCGACTTCCGCGTAGCTGAAGCCGTGTATCGCGTTGAGGTAGAAAGCGTTCTTTACCCGCTCATCGGAGACGCAGCCGAAAAGAGTGCGGATTTCCTCCTGTTTCTCGAGCGCTTCGCCCGGTTCGGGTGGACGGCGGGTTGCAGGTCCTTCCTCGAAGACGTTGAGGCCGCTGTATTCGGCGAAATTTCGCACCTGATCTGCGTGCCAGCTGCGGTAGACGTTAGGGAACTGTTTCAAGCACTGTCCGATGAAGAACGTGCGCAGGGAGGCCCCTTTTCGGGGGTCCCACACCCCCGGTATCAAGACCTTGTCGCGGAAGACGATGAGCGCGCGGACGACCGTCTCATTGGCGAGGTCATCTGCGTCGTCTATGAGCCTTTCCCTAAGTAGTGGGGCTTCAAGCTGTCCGAAGCCGCGTGTGGCTACCTTCGCGAGAATGAGGTCGCGCCTAATCCATCCCCGGATAACAGCGAGCCCATACTTTGCTAGTTCGTTCGCGAACCGAACGTACTTCTTGCCCTCGAAGTTGGACTCGACCAGATCGTTGACGAGTGCTCGGTCACCTTCGAGGCGCGCTAGCTGTTCTGCGCGGCGAGCCACTTCGACATCCGCGCTGGTGAGCCAGGCAAGATCCTCGTCCATTCCCTGCGAGTGCGCGCCAGAGTTGAGGCGATGTGCCTCTTCTGGATTGGTGCTCTCGCTCATGGCGTCCTTCAGGTGCTGTACTGGTTCGTTGTAGTCGAGCTTTGTGACGTTCTTCCAGTGTTGCTATGTGCGAGTCGAGGTGTTTCCCCTCGGGCGATGGACCTTCTACGTTCGGCGCTTCACGGCTGACGGCTCGCTCGGCTTGATGAAAGCGGGTTTCCGGTGCCGGTCTGCTTGAACAATCGCCGATTTTCTGGAGTCGATAGACCACGGGCCCAGAGCTGTGTAGCGACGGATTTCGGTCCACCCTGTCGGTGACTTCGGCGCGATCTGCATTG
>Ga0247732_10000454_pt1 | contig 19771 bp, 17 predicted proteins | sample UWRJL163409C2_FD_180940 | JGI IMG/M metagenome (GOLD analysis project Ga0247732, IMG submission 180940) | Plant litter microbial communities from Arlington Agricultural Research Station in Wisconsin, United States - UWRJ-L163-409C-2 | ecosystem: Environmental > Terrestrial > Plant litter >...
AGTCGTCAGGTACTTCGCGTTGTTGTCACCCAGGATCGCCAGCTGCAGACTGAAGTCTTGTACGTCTGAAGCGGAGCACCTCTCGTGCATGGCCGGTCGAATGACCGACAGTACGGATCCGTTCCAGGCGATGGTGGGCTTTGATATAACGGTTGCAGAACCGGCGTCTACAACAGTTGGTGTGGGGAGCAGAATCCCATCGATGAGTCGGGCGTTGAGATCGACTTCGAGCTGACCGAACGAGGCGAGATCGATATCGATCCGATCGCTAGCGGGCACGACATCGAAGGGTTGGGTGGCGCGAATCTGAATGTCCGCTTCCTCTGGTCCCGGACCACTGCCGGTGGGTTTGTAATACGTTACGACCAAGCCCGACTCTTTCATGCTCTCGTCTATCCGGGGTGCGGGCGCTGAGGTCACGTCGTAGCCGCTGAACGCTGGGGCGGTGACGTACCATTCGAATCCAATCTCGGGAAACCGGGGCGACGGTTCGTCAGCATGGGCGGGTGCAGCGACGGCGATGAAGCCGAACGTGAGTGCGGCGAACGTCGCGACATGACGAAGGGCGCTCATCGGTCATTCACTTTCCTGCGCGATTGAACCGAGCGTTTGATCTTTATCGTGCCGATTGCTATGAGGCTGTAGCCAAGCGCGAACAGAAATCCGCCCAAGAGGACCAAAGGGGTCATGGTAATGCCGGTCTGCGCCAGTGTCGCTGGAGGGGAAGGTAAGTGTTCATCCAGCTCAATAAGAGGTTTGGCGATTTCAGGTGCGGGTAAAGGCAGCGCCGCTTCCGCGATCTTCAACGTCCCATCTAGTACAGCGAGTACGCAGTGAGGTGCCGTCAGGTGGTATCGGAAGTGGTAGACACCAGGCTCGGTCGGTGTCCAGGTGAAGGAACCATCGGCGCTCAGGTCTGACGGCCACAACGGCGAGTCGATCGCCATCGCGCTACCGGACCAGCCCGTACCCTTCGTGAGATCAGCCAACGACACATGCACGGGCTGCCCGACGAGACCTGTGCCCTCGTAAGCCGGTGGCGTTGGCGGAAGCTCGTAGTCAGTTCCCGCAGGCGCGGGAGTCTCCGCAAAGCAACTCCAGCTGGTGGGGTCCTGTGGAGGGTTCACTGAGATGGAACGAGTGATATTCATCCCGATACTGATGACTGAACCGTCCTCCCGCTGAGCCATGATGCTTACAGCCCGGCCGTCATCCCTGGGACGAACTCCGTTCATTGCATCGATGTCGATGGTGACGCTCCCCGGAGACAGCGAAACGAAACTTGCGTCGGCCGTGTTCCAGACGGAGAGCGGAGTGCTCGATGAAATCCCCCAGGCGCGTCCGCAGTCAGAGTCAGCGATGTCGATCGAGACGACTCCATTACTCTGGCGGGCATCCCACTGAATGACGTCGTAAGAGATGGAGTGTTGAGCGCCGACGGCTAGCCGGCCATCGATAGTCGAGTTCTTTCTATCGAAGACGGATGCGCATCCGATTGCTTGGCCTCCAGGCGGAGATGTCGCTGCGACCCAGAATGGAGGAAGCTCTTGCGCGTCTGGCCACCATGTGACGTGGGGGTTACCGCTTTCCGCGGTCTCTGCCGGCGAAGGCTCCGGAGGCAGTTTGATTTCGTCGACTTGAGCTTCAGTATCTGATACCTCGGGTAGAGGCTCGCTCGGCTCCTTATCGGCGGGATCAGTTGTCGGATTTAACACGTCGACCGGAGCAGACGAAACGACTGGGCTTGAGGGCACCGCGTAGGGGACGGGGGAGGGCTCGGTTGCCGACTCGGACGGCGCATCGGCAGAGTGATCAACAATAGTCGTCGTCGGGCCGATCTGAGTGCCCGCGAACACTGCGCCTTCAATTGATGGTGGGGGATCGATCTCGTCTGCCGCGGCTGGTGTTGCGACCAGGGCTGTGGAGAGCGCGAAGACAATCACGACGCCCCAGTTGCAAATATGATTCTTCATTTGGCCTCTCTCGGTAGCGCTTATTCGCTACTTCGATCTAAAGCCCAGAAATCGCACCTCCGTGATTTTTTGCCTGATAGATCGACGTTTTGCGTTGCGTCGTGCCGCGGCTAATCGCTGCGGTAGTCGATATGGAGATTTGACGCACTGGTGTCGTCATTCTTTCTCTCAGAAGGCTGGCTCAGAGGCGTAGGAGGGGGCTAGATCGATTCGGAAGATGCTCGGCTCCGACCTCGTGCTGGAGCTGATGGCTGCGTATCCGCGATCGAAGAGTCCACCCATGAGTAGCTGAATCCGAGCTGTACCGGTGAGGGTGAGCATCTTCTTGAAGACGACGGCGCTCAGAGAGCTTGTCGAGGTCACCAGGTAGACGCCAGAACTGGAACCGATACTGGCGAGCATGTTGAGAAGCGCTGCCACACGAACACGCGCCCTGCATGAGTCCAGGCTCTTCCCGTCAAGCGAGAGCAGTTGATCAAGTCCGTCGACGAGAACGCTCACAGGCCTCGTTCCAGCTGTCTCATTCCACTTGCGAAGCACGGTCTGTTGTACTCGAGTCTGCCGACGTTGTGCTGTCTCTAGAGTCTCCTCCAGCGCTGCCCAGATGTTGTCCAGACCTACGGGTACGCGTGCTTGGTTCGATATGGCCCCGTATTCGGCACCTCCGCCCTCGGCGTCGACCACGATGACGTCGTGTCCGCGTTCGAGAGCTGAGAGGGCCGTGCGCTGGAGCACAAGACGTCCCATCTCAAGGGGCCCAAAGATCAGCGCCCGACTCTGGCGGGCGAGATCGAGGCCTGCGACCCTTCCGTCCTCTGTGAATCCAAGCGGGAGCTCGTTCCACGCGTCATTGACAGGAACCGGGGGTTTTGATCTTTGAGGTAAGGCGGTCACGATGTCTGTCTCCTTGATTGGCGATACTCTGTTGCGTCTCGCTACTAGACGTCTTTGTACTCTCGTTTTCGTCCTCCTCTTGAGAAATGAAACTGAGCGCGATTGAACTCGGTCCCTAATCTCTCAGCGAGTCCGTACGGACGAAAGGTGTTTCTAGCGACTACGAGTTCGAGATCGATAAATTTGGCGCTCCACGGGGCCGAGAACTACTCAGCGGAGCTCATCAGGTGTTTCGTCGAGAGAGACGAACTAACGGGACTTACGTCGACGGTGGAACCCTTGCGGTCGTTGGAAGTCATGACTTCTCCCCGGGTTAGGGCGGTGCCAACATCAGGATCAAGACTCTGAATTCGATCGTTCGTCGATTGAGCCTCGGGATCTGCAAATCCAATTCGAAGTGCTTGTGGCCCCTTACCGTCTTCCAGAGTGATCGCGAGCCCGGGAGATTGTCCGTCAGATAACGCGCGGGCCAGCCGCTGAACTTCCGGCACCGCGTCGGAGTCGAACATCATCGCCAGGGTGATGGCGGGAGGGATGAAGGTCGGCGAGAAGAGTTGAAGGCGATGAGTCATGTTGGAGCGAACCTCGCCGAAACCAGGAATGGCGGCAGTGTCTGGCCGCTGCAGCGCGACGGCCAGATGAATACCCACGAATCGAGCCTCCCGTGCAATGGTTCCGACGGTGAGCGTGATGAGCGCCTTGGCCTCATTGAGTGCAATCGTGTTAATTGCGAACGACGAGTCCTTGTCTATGCCGGACGGGAGCTTGGTTTGAATTGACAGTGACATGTATTCGTCGATCACGACGAGAAGCGGATGTATATCCTCCGCCTCGCGGATCTCGCGCGGGAGTAGGTGCCAACTGCGTTTTCCGTGCTTGAGAAGTACGGCCTTACGGCGAGGCACTTCCGCGTAAATTCGTTGGATGAGCTCACTGCTTGCCTGATATGTGTCACCCCAGCCGCTGCAGTAATCGCGGAGATTCAGAAAGTCCAGCCCAGACTTGACCGGGTCGATCATGACCAGCTGGTGGCCGTGAGCCAGGCCGGATATCGCAAGTTGCGTCAGAGCGATTGTCTTGCCGGATCCAGTTGGTCCTGCAATTAACGAGTGGGGTCCAGCCGCGAGGTTGATGCCTACGATGCACCCGTCGACGCCCAAGCCGAGGGGGAGATAGTTCCACTTCTTGCTATCAACTACATCCGGAATGTACGCAGGGGCGGGGAACGGAACGGCCAGCGGCTCTCCGTACTTGAGGGTTACCAGCTGATCAGCCTGTCCGTCGTCGACTTTCCATCCGTTCCCGCCATCCGGCATGACCTCGATAACGGCAAGCCAGAACTTCTGTCGAGCTTCGGTCGTTAGGCCCGACACGGGGTGCCGCTTGACAGTAACGGTATCGATGCGACGGTCGAGGCCCTCACGCTCCACCCAATGGAACTCCATCCAGAAATCCCAGGAGTGGGCATTTAGTAACCTTGCAACCGAATCAAGAATCTGTCTCTCTTTGTCGGTCGCGACTTGAACGAAGACGAGGTTCTCATGGCGCTGGCTTTCCGGTCGGAATCGATTGAAGTCGTATCCAATGACAGTGAGGCCACTGCTGGTAGCGAACCGTTGAATCTGAGCTAGGTCTCGTTCTGAAACGCCCTCGGTAACAGGGGCGCTTTGCGGCGGGGGTGGTGCCGAGGCATTTGTATCAATGAGCTCGGGATCAAGCCTGAGTTCCCTGCCTGTCACTTCAAAATCAGTGACGTGTTCCTGATGAAATCCCAGCAATGTGTAGTTGCTTGCACGAAGGATTTCACGTTGATCAAGACGCTCATCGGATATAGGAATGAAGACGATGCTGTCCTTCGACGCAGACTCTTCGAGCATCCAAGCATCGATGCGGGCGCGGGCCATTGCCATTTCTGCATCGGGCAACCGGCAGGCCGCAACGGGCGGAATGGGGGAAATTGTCACTCGCGGCTCCCCGGTCGCGGTGTCCCAGGCGAAGTGGACAATCCCCTCGGTTTCGCGACTTGTAATCGAGAAACCAAGGATTGACTTCAGGTACCCCGTCTCGGGATTGCCCCAGACGCGAATCATCTCGTATTGGCGGCGGCGCTGAGCGATTAGGTCGCGGGTCAGGGTGAATGAGACATATAGGGTCCAGAGGTAGAACGGAACGAAGAGTGCTTCGCCAGTCGTCTCTAGCCAATCCCATCCCAGACCGATGGCTAGAAGTCTCACGATGGCGGTGATGGACCAGCCGACGAGAAACAGGCGGAACCCGCTGCTGACCGTGAACGATCGCCTAATGAGCGAGAAAACGTCTCTTCGAAGAGGCTCACGGGCTTGCCTCATCCTCACCCAGCTGCCGGATGCCACAACGAACATTAAAGAGAGCTCAGCCCACGGCCATGACAGCGAGTCAAACAGGACAGCGAGAGCGGTCAGCCCCAGAACGATCGCGATAGGCGCCACGGTAAAAAAATAGGCCCACGAGCGCAGTCTTCTTGGGCGGAGTGCGTCCAGCCTCGCTACTCCTCCGGCGTTCCAGGCGGCCGTTCCCGCATCATTGGTCTTGGTGAGAAGGCCGTGTGCCGCCTTTCCGATCCTGAACGCGGCTCTCGTTCTCGAAAACATAATCCCCCTCATCGATTCGCTCTTCTTTTTCGACTCTATTAGCCGATCGAAATAGCTGATGAGAATAGGTTTACGCGTATTCGAGCGCAGGCGTTGAAACGTTGATCGATAGAGCGCGGTCTCGCCTATAGCCTCTACTGACTAGCCTCAGTAAATGGATGATGATGCGCCCTCACCAGAACCAGAAGTACATGGGTCCGAACTTCGCGGTTATGACGGCCCGGTTATCGACTACCTCCTTTACATTGCGCAAGGCGCGATGGGTGAAACAGCGGAGCCGCTTGTTTGGTGCCGTCGAGGCGTTCGTAGGGGCCGGCCTGCATTGGATTGGGTTTGGCCACCTGCCGTCGATGCAGAGGTCGGACGCCTAGTCTCTGGCGCGCACCCCGAGACTGCGTTAGACGCGCTAGCTGATGTCAAAGGAATTGTTTCGGGCCATTCGAGAGCGACGGCAGTTGCTCGTAAGTGGGACATCGTCGGAAGTCCCCAGTTCGATCCCACAGTCGAACTCGCTCAATTCTCGACGACCCGTAGCTTCGACGCAGTAAGAGCGACGTTTCACGCCCACATATTGACCGATGATCCGCTCGCTCTAGTCCTGCGTGGGCACCTGTGGATCGAAGCGTCCATGAACGAGCTCCTTGCCCGGTCACTTCCGCGGATAGATCTGCTGAAAGACGCGCGTCTTTCCTTCAATCAGCGGCTGGCCTTGTGCGGAGCCTTGGGACTTGTATCCGATTCCGACACCGCAGTGATAAAGCGTCTGAACGCTATCCGAAATCGATTGGCGCATCAGGTCGAGACGAATTTGTCTGAGAAGGATCAAAATGACTTGATATCGGTGGCGTCGCCCGAACTGCTTCGGATCGCTGGGCTAGACGGTGAGAGAGAGTTTCCAGCCGGAGTGGGAAGGATCGTCGCGGCACTGGTGATGGGTCTTCACAGTCGTGCCGACGGCCTCGACGCACAGTTTCGCTATACCCATTACCTCTCGGAATCCGTTTCGAGGTTGATTGAAGAAGGCCCCGCCGAATCCACGACCTCTAACTGAACACATCATGTCGAGCCCTGGTGTGCGAGCTAACCCACAACAAAGCTGAGCTGGTCCGAGTCCCGTTAGGACACAACGTGCGTGGCGTCCTTGAACGGGACGTAGTTCAGGCGATCGAATGTGCTCCGTCTACGGCAATGCTCACACTGGGCGGAAATGAGGGCATCGTCAACTGCGATGACGTCTGAAAAATTTGAGGCGCCTGAGTCGAGAACACCATCCAGATGACAGGGGAGGCATGTGCTTACGAACGTATTTAGAACAGGGCTGCCTTCGACATGACTCATGCCAATAACGCTAAGTCAGAGTGCAGCCGAATGACGCGAAAGCTGTAAATCTTTTCCTGATGCCAAAGCCAATCGGCCTTTCAAGGAACCTACGCGCTCGTGGATCGTTTCCAGTCCACGCGGATGCGGTCTGCTGTGAAACGCTTTCCGGATCCTGATGGGTTGATCGTTACGTCCATGAGCGCCGAAACCACATCACGTTGAACGGCGAGCGGACTATTATCCCAGCCATCTTCGATGGAGCCCGCCGCCAACAGGTGCGCAACGGAGGTTGACGGGGTGACGGAAGCAAGGTGCTCCTCCGCGGTCTTCAGCCGCTGGCGTAAGGATAGAGAGCCGCGTCGGAACTGGTCAGCAGAAATCTCGTCGCTCGTAAATTGATCTGTCAGCAAGTCCAATTTTGCTCGCACGGCGTCGACCTCTTGACTTGCGGTCCGGGCGTCTTGCGTGTCGCCAAGCGCAAAGAATTCTCGTGTTGTCGCGTCGGATAGGTAACTGAGAACAACGCGGCGAATGAGCTCGTCCACTGGTTGTTGGATGCACCTCAGACGGAAGCAGGAACTGCACGCGTACGAGGGAGGCTGCCTCTTCGACGCGCCCGTCTTCTTCGATATGACCGTTCGGCCCATCTGCCGTCTCATCTTCCCGCCGCATAGCCCGCAGAGCGCGACACCACTCAGCAGGTATTTAGGTTGGGGTCCGACCAGATTGGATCGTCGAGCTGGATCGGTGAGAAGCGCGAGGAGTCGTTCGTGGGTGTCCTGGTCGAAGATGGCCTCCGATGCCGATGGGCCGACGACCTTGCCCCGGTGGCTTCGCAGTCCTGCCATCGATGGCCTAACGAGCACCTGCTTCAGGATTGTGGAACTCCAAAGCCCACCACGTGGACCGGGAACCTGTCTCAAGTTCAGGTCGCTGGCGATTGATCGCAATGACTCTCTGTCAAGAACGCGTTGAGCGACTTCAAGCGCGACCTTGGCTTGGTCCGGGTCTACGAAGTCAAGTCGGATCGTTCCAACCTCGTTACCGGCTGCGTCCAGGGGAACCCGCCGCCGGAACCCGTAGGGCGCATAGCCGTGAGGTTCTCCTCGCTCGGCCTTCTGCGCGTACTTTGACTTCAGACGCTTTGACATGACGTCGGTCTCGTGACGGGCAAACGACGCAAGCTGACGAGCCATTAGGCGCCCCTCCGGCGTGTCGAGTCTCATGTCACCGTTTACATGTGCGACAAGCACACCGGTGCTCTCGTGAATGGATATCCATTCCTCTAACTCGATGGGTTTTCGTGTGAGCCGGTCGATCGCATACACGACAACCACGTCAATGTGCTTGTTCTTCACTGCGGCGACCAAACGCTCGTAAGCCTCGCGGCGTTTGCTGCGAGTCGCGCTCACATCGTTATCGGAATAGACGGCTACTACATTCCACTCCCGAGCAGCCGCGAGCCTTCTACATTCCTTTTCCTGTCTTCCGATCGCCAACCGGTCGTCCGCTGCGTCGAGCGAGATTCGTGTATAGATAGCCGCTCTCATATCAAGAGATCATATTTCGTTATTTATCCCACTCGTGTTCCTGATCCTCCCCACCACCGTGCTCTTCGCCGTGTGGCCCGGCATCGTCGTTCTGCAGACGGGCTTCTGACCCCTTGTCCTTCCTCCCTCATCCGATCCCGTTGAAAGAGAGACCGATGTTGTCCATCACCTCCCGAATTGCCCGCCGCCTGCGCGATGACCGGGGCGACGTGCCTGGTTGGGTGCTCATCACCCTGATGACCGCGGGACTCGTCATCATCATCTGGGGACTCGCCGGGCCGGCGCTCAGCCAGGTCTTCGAGCAGGCGATCGACCGAGTCACGGCCTTCTGACGCGGTCATGGCATCGCGTACCCGAGGCGTCGTGCGGAGGCTCCGACACGACGAGGGATCCGCCGCCGTCGAGTTCGTTCTCGTCGGAGTGCTGCTCACCGCACTCACGCTGGCGGTCATCCAGCTCGCGTTCGCGTTGCACGTGCGCAACACGTTGCTTGACTCTGCGGCAGAGGGCGCGCGTTTCGCCGCGCTCGCGGGCAACTCGCCCGAAGACGGAGCAGATCGAACGAGGCAGCTCATCACCACGGCGATCGGGGCCACCTACGCCGATCATGTCTCGGCGGGGTACACCGAGTACCTCGGCATCGCGGCGACCCGGGTCACGGTGGATGCTCCCCTCCCGCTGGTCGGCATGTTCGGCCCTTCGAGATCGCTGGAGGTGACCGGACATGCAGCTGTGGAGACGCTTGACGGCTGACGACGGATCCGCTTCGCTCGAGTTCATCACGGCGGGCGTCCTCCTCCTCGTGCCCCTTGTCTATCTGGTGAGTGCCCTGTCCGTGCTGCAGGGCGCGGCCTTCGCCGCGGAAGGTGCGGCGCGCCAGGCGGCTCGGGTCTTCGTGCAGTCGGAGACTCACGAGCAGGGCGTCGCAGCCGCCCAGCAGGCGGCCGCCATCGCATTCTCCGACTTCGGCATCACCGAGGGCGTCGAGGCGATCGAGTACTCCTGCGACCCGGTTCCGGACGCCTGCCTCACCCGGGCCGGGCACGTCACCGTGACCGTGCGCGTATCGGTTCGTCTTCCTCTGCTGCCCGAGTTCCTCGGCCGCGCGGACACCGGCGGCATCCCGTTTGTCGCCACGGCGACGCAGACCGTCTCGCGGTTTCACTCATGAGTGGACTCGCATTCAGACTGACGGGCGCCGCCCGGTCACGGCTGAACTCCGACGAGGGCTCGACCCTGCTTCTCACGATCTTCTACGCGGCACTCACCCTACTCGTGGTTCTCGTGGTGATCGCCGCGTCGAGCCTCTACCTCGAGCGCACGAGACTGTTCACCCTGGCAGACGGCGCAGCCCTCGAGGCCGCCGAATCCTTCTCTCTCGACGACGTCGAACTCGTGGACTCAGCCGTCGTGCCGAGACTCGACCCCGCAGCAGTCGATGCCGCAGTCGACCGCTATCTCGCCGACACTCCGTCGTCAGCAGAGTTCGCTGACCTCACGGTCGTCGAGGCGACGACGGCTGATGGCCGAAGCGCCACAGTCACGCTCTCGGCCATCTGGCGCCCGGCGATGCTCTCGCTCATCGTGCCAACCGGCTTTCCGATCGAAGTCACGTCGGTCGCACGCTCGGTGTTCCGATAGCACGCGCACAAGGCCCCCGAATGGGAGCCACGGTGCGGTGTAGCGTTTTATCTCATGACGTCTACTCCGCCCGCTCCGAAGATCGAACTCACCGAGCGGGCGAAGTGGCAGGCGTTCGCCGTCGCCGTTGGAGTCGCGGCTCTCACGATCCTCGACCTCTCGAAGGTCAACGTCGGGCTTCCCTCGATCGAGAAGGCGCTCGGCGCCGGATCCACCGAACTGCAGCTGATCGTCGCCGGCTACGCCCTCGCCTTCGGGCTCGCCCTCGTTCCCGCCGGGCGGCTGGGCGACATCTACTCGCGCAAACTGCTCTTCTCCATCGGACTCATCTCGTTCACCCTCGCGAGCCTTGCCTGCGCGCTTGCGCCGACGGTCGAGACGCTGCTCATCGCGCGCATCCTGCAGGGAGTCGCCGCAGGCATCCAGATGCCGCAGGTGCTTGGGCTCGTGCAGCAGCTGTTCCAGGGCTCGGCTCGCGGGCGCGCCTTCGGTATCTTCGGCGCCACCATCGGCGTGGCCACCGCGTTCGGGCCGACGCTCGGCGGGCTGCTGATCGCCGTCGGGGGAGAGACAGACGGGTGGCGACTGCTGTTCTGGATGAACATTCCGCTCGGACTCATCGCCCTGTTCTTCGCCCTGCGCCTGTTGCCAACGAAGCCCAAGGGCACGACCGTGAAGACTCAGCTCGACCTCGTCGGCATCCTTCTTCTCGGCTTCTCGGTCTTCAGCCTGATGGTGCCCTTCGTCTTCACCACCGGCGGCCCCGACGACGACCCGAAGCGCTGGTTCTGGCTCATCGGCTTCGCGCTCGGAACCACCGCGTTCCTCCTGTGGGAACGCGACTACGGGCGCCGCGGCAAGTCTCCCGTGGTGCACTTCTCTCTGTTCCGCATTGCCTCGTACCGCAACGGAATCCTCGTGGCCACCGCGTACTTCGCAGCAATTCCTGGCACCTTCCTGCTCACCACGCTTTACCTGCAGCAGGGGCTCGGCGCCCTGCCCGTGTTCGCCGGCATGGTCAGCATCCCCTTCGCCCTCACCTCCGCCGCCAGCTCGCTGATCGGCGGCCGCATCGTGGAGCGCTACGGCCGCAAGCTCGTCGTGATCGGTACGGTCACGGTCATCGTGGGCTTCTCCCTCATACTCGCCGCGGCGGTGCTCACGCCGCGTGACGAGACGATCTGGTGGATGGCCGCCGCCATGGCCATCGCGGGAGCCGGAGGCGGCCTCGTGATCTCGCCCAACCAGACCCTGACCCTCGCGGAGGTTCCCGTGAGCGAGGGCGGGGTCGCGGGCTCACTGGCGCAGGTCGGACAGCGCGTCGGCACTGCGATCGGCGTCGCCGCCGTCAGCTCCACCTTCTTCGCGACGCTCTACCGCGACAAGGCAGATGCCGACCAGCTGATCGCGTACCACGAGGGCTTCCGCAACGGCATCCTCATTGCGATCTCGCTCATCACGGTGTCGCTCATCGTGGGACTCGTCGACCTGAGGTCGCGCGCGAAAGCCGCGAAGCGCGAGACCGCCGCATCCGACGCCTGACGAGCGGCGCGCCTGATCAGGCCGACGGCCTGCCCGGCCGCCGCGGAACGTAGCGGGGAACGTAACGCAGCATCAGCCCCGCACCCAGCACGCCGATGACCCCCATGATCGCCGTCGCGAGCGACAGCGTGGCCACGGCCACGACGAGCGACACGAGCAGGGGAGCGGCGGCCGTTCCCGCGTCGCCGGTGAAGCGGAACGCACCCAGGAACGGCGCGGGGTCGTCTTTCGGGGCGAGGTCGGCGCCGAGGGTCATGAGGATGCCGCTGCCGATGCCGTTCGCGAGTCCCGTCAGCACCGTGACCCCGATGAACCACCCGACCGCGTGCTGCAGGTCGTGGGTGAAGGCCAGAACGAAGAGCCCGATGCCCATGCCGAGCATCGACGGCACGACGCTCCACAGCCGGCCGAACCGGTCCATCACCTGGCCGCTGGCATAGAAGAGGGCGAAGTCCATGGCGCCGCCGAGGCCGATGATGAGGGCGGTCGTGCTCTCGGACAGGTCGAGGCTCACCGCCCACAGCGGCAGGATGACGGAACGGCTCGCGCGCAGGGCGCCCACGATCGCCACTCCCGTTCCGAGGCGAACGAGAACCCCGCGGAAGTTCCAGACCGTGCGGAACAGCCCGTGCGACTCCTCGGCCACGAGGTGCTCGCCCTCGGTCTCGTGCGTGCCGTCGGTGGTCTGCGCGCGTGCTGCGGCCCCCGCGGTCGGGTCGGGCATCATGAGAAGGAGCACGATCACCAGCACGGCGCACGCGAGGTGCACCCAGAACACGATCTCGGCGTGCGAGGTGAGGGCGATCAAGCCGGCGGCGATGAACGGGCCGACGAACCAGCCCGCCCGGAAGGTTCCGCCGAGAGTGGAGAGGGCGCGCGCCCGGTACTGCAACGGCACGAACGTGGTCATGAACGCGTGCCGGGCGAGGGCGAAGGTCGCGGTCGACAGGCCGAGCAGGAAGATGCCGACCCCGAGCATCCAGGGCCCGGATGCGACGATGCACGTCGTGACGCCGATGATCGACACGAGCGACGCACCCACCATGGCCCGCCGCTCGCCGATGCGGCTCACGATCCAGCCACTCGGAATATCGCCGATGAGCTCGCCGACCATGATCATCGCGGCGATGAATCCGGCCAGGGCCAGACCTGCTCCGAGGTCTTGCGCGATCGCCGGAATGATGGGGATGATCGAGCCCTCGCCGATGGCGAAAAGCAGCGACGGGAGGAGTGCGGGGAGGGCGATGGAACGGAATCGGAATCCGGTCTCTGCATCGCTCATATCGCATCCACTGTACGCCGGAGGAGCGACCACGCCCGCCCGGTAGGCTGGGGGCACCATGCAGGAACTAGATTTCAGCGAGCAGATCGCCGCCCTCCGCTCCACCTTCCGCGACATCCTCTCGGTCATCGATGTCGATGAGTTGAAGGCCCGAATCGACGACCTCAGCGCACAGGCCGGCGTTCCCGACCTGTGGGACGACACCGAGAAGGCGCAGAAGGTCACCAGTGCGCTGTCGCACGCGCAGGCCGACCTCGCGAAGGTCACGAGCATCACCTCTCGTCTCGAAGACCTCGAGATCATGGTCGAGCTCATCAACTCCGAGGGCGACGAGGAGTCGGCCCAGGAGGCGCAGGCCGAGCTCGAGAGCCTCACGAAGCTGCTCGGCGAGCTCGAGGTGCAGACCCTGCTCAACGGCGAATACGACCCCCGCGCGGCCGTCATCACGATCCGCGCCGGAGCGGGCGGCGTCGACGCCGCCGACTTCGCCGAGATGCTGCTGCGCATGTACCTGCGCTACTCCGAGCAGCACGGCTACTCGGTCACAGTGCTCGACACCAGCTACGCAGAAGAGGCCGGCATCAAGAGCGCCACCTTCGAGGTCGACGCTCCCTACGCGTTCGGAACGCTCTCGGTCGAGGCCGGAACGCACCGCCTCGTGCGCATGAGCCCGTTCAACTCGGCCGGCAAGCGCCAGACGAGCTTCGCCGCGGTCGAGGTCATTCCGCTCATCGCCCAGACCGAGTCGGTCGACGTTCCCGAGAGCGACATCCGGGTGGATGTCTTCCGCTCGTCGGGCCCGGGCGGCCAGTCGGTCAACACCACAGACTCGGCCGTGCGCATCACCCACCTGCCCACGGGCATCGTGGTGAGCTGCCAGAACGAGAAGAGCCAGATCCAGAACAGGGCGGCGGCGCTCCGCGTGCTGCAATCGCGCCTGCTGCTGCTGCAGCGCGACGAGGAGAACGCCAAGAAGAAAGAGCTGGCCGGAGTCATCACCGCCAGCTGGGGCGACCAGATGCGCAGCTACGTGCTCGCGCCGTACCAGATGGTCAAAGACCTGCGCACCGACTACGAGTCGAACAACCCGTCGAACGTCTTCGACGGCGAGCTCGACGGCTTCATCTCGGCGGGCATCCGCTGGCGCAAGCAGAAGGTCGCATAGGCGACGCAAGGCGTTCGTACAGACTGGCGCGCCAATCGGGCATCCGTGGCGAGTCGCGCGTCGAGTGGGTCGCAAGGCTGCTTAAGCTCAACCTGCCATGATTCGATTTGATCACGTATCCCAGATTTACCGGGGGACCAAGAAGCCGGCGCTGAACCGCGTCGACCTCGAGATCCTCCGCGGTGAATTCGTCTTTCTTGTCGGCGCCTCCGGCTCCGGCAAGTCGAGCTTCCTGCGCCTCGTGCTGAAGGAGGACAAGCCCACGAGCGGCAGCATCCACGTGCTCGGCCAAGACCTGGGCACGATCTCGTCGCGCAAGGTTCCCTACTTCCGGCGCAACCTCGGAGTCGTCTTCCAGGACTTCCGTCTGCTGCCGAACAAGAACGTCTTCGACAACGTGGCCTTCACGCTTCAGGTCATCGGCAAGTCGCGGGGCTTCATCCAGGAGGCCGTTCCCGACGTGCTCGCCATGGTGGGCCTCAACGAGAAGGCGAACCGCCTTCCGCACGAACTCTCCGGCGGTGAGCAGCAGCGCGTGGCCATCGCCCGCGCCGTTGTGAACAAGCCCGCCATCCTGCTCGCCGACGAGCCGACCGGAAACCTCGACCCGCTCACCAGTGGCGGAATCATGCAGGTTCTGCAGCGCATCAACGCGGGCGGAACCACCGTGATCATGGCGACGCACGACAACGCCATCGTCGACCAGATGCAGCGTCGCGTGATCGAGCTCGTTCAGGGCGAGATCGTGCGCGACGAGCTGCAGGGCGGCTACGGCATGACGGCCGAGATCGCGCTTCGCGACAGCGGAATGACGGCCGAGATCGGCATCCCGGGCCTGGTGCGCGGCAGCAGAGGACCGGGTGCGAGTGCTCCCACGTTCTCGACGCCCGTCGTGAGCCCCCAGGGCCCGTCCGCGACCGAGGCCCCCGCGCCTGCGGGCGCCGCGCCCATGGCATCCCGTGTGCCCGCCGGCGAGCCTGCGCAGGCCGCACCCGGCGCATCCACGACCCCCGCGCCGGTGTCGGCCCGCCCCGACCCCGCCGACCCGGTGACCGACCAGCTCGGACTCGCAGAGAAGCTCGGGCTGCGTGCCCCGGGCGAACGCATCGACCCCCAGGACCAGAACGTAGGACCCACCTCGTGAGAATCGGACTCATCTTCGGCGAGGTCGGCACCGGCCTTCGACGCAACGTCTCGATGGTCATATCGGTCGTTCTCGTGACCTTCATCTCGCTCACCTTCGTGGGCACGGCGATTCTGCTGCAGATGCAGATCGGCCAGATGAAGAACTACTGGTACGACAAGGCGCAGGTCGCCGTCTACCTCTGCACCGCCACGGACTCGGGGGAGACCTGCGGCAACGGCGACGTGACCCAGGACCAGATCGACGCGGTCCAGGCGCAGCTCGACGGACCCACGCTGTCGCCGTTCATCGACAAGTACTACTTCGAGAACCACGACCAGGCATACGAGAACTTCCAGTCGCAGTTCAAGGGCAACCCGGTCACCGACTACGTCACGCCCGACCTGCTTCCGCAGACCTTCTGGGTCAACTTGAAAGACCCGACGCAGTCGGCGGTGCTCGTCGAGAGCCTCTCGGGCTTCGCGGGCGTCGAGAGCGTCACCGACCAGCGCAGCTACCTCGAGCAGATCTTCACGGTGCTCAACGCGGCGAGTTACACCGCCATCGCCGTGGCGGCGATCATGCTGATCGCGGCGGTTCTGCTCATCGCCACCACCATCCGACTCTCTGCTTTCTCACGCCGCAGAGAGCTGGGAATCATGCGCCTCGTCGGCGCATCGAACAGGTTCATCCAGACACCGTTCATCATCGAGGGCGTGATCGCATCGCTCATCGGCTCTGCACTCGCGGGCCTGGCGATCTGGGCCATTGTGAAGTTCTTCGTGCAGGGATGGCTGCTCAACCAGCTGCCGTTCACGTCGTTCGTCTCCACGGGCGATGCTCTGCTGGTGGCACCGATCCTGATCGTCGTCGGGGCCGTGCTCGCGGCGCTGTCGGCCAAGTTCGCGATCACCCGCTACCTCAAGGTCTGATCGCACCGGCGAGAGCGGCGTCGCCCACGCCCGGGTCGACCGGGCGTATACTGGACGGCTGCCGCACGCGAGGTGCGGCACCACACATCGTCAGGAGCGCAACGTGCCCAAGGAGAGCGGTCAGAAGGTCGTCGCGACCAACCGCAAGGCTCGGCACGACTACACCATCGAGTCGACGTACGAGGCCGGAATGGTCTTGAACGGCACCGAGGTGAAGTCGCTCCGCATGGGTCGAGCGTCACTGGTCGACGGCTACGCCTTCATCGAGAACGGCGAGGCCTGGCTCGACGCGGTGCACATTCCCGAGTACACGCAGGGCACGTGGAACAATCACACGCCCCGGCGCAAGCGCAAGCTGCTGCTGCACAAGGAGCAGATCCTCAAGCTGCACAACAAGACCAAAGAGGGCGGCTACACGCTCATCCCACTGCAGCTGTACTTCAGTGACGGCCGCGCCAAGGTCGAGCTGGCCGTTGCCAAGGGAAAGCGCGAGTACGACAAGCGGCAGACGCTCCGCGAGCGTCAAGACAAGCGCGAGTCAGACAGGGCCATGTCGGCGAGGCGCAACCTCGGCGACTGACGCCGGTCACAGACGAATGGATGCGCCGGTCAGCTCCTCGGACAGCGCCCACAGGCGGGCGGCGACGGCGGGATCGCGCGACCAGGCTTTGGCTCTCACCACGCGCGGACGGCCCTTCAGCTGCTGCCAGCCGGCGGGGCCCACGTATTCGCCGCCGCGCAGGTAGCCGTCGGTCGCGGCCATCGCGATGGGGAGTGCCCCGGCGTCCTTGCCCTGGGCGAACGTGTCGAACACGGCTCGCACGAGGGCGCCGGGCCTGCCGTCGGGTGTGACGCCGGGCCGCTCCGGGGTCAGCTCGTCGACCGCGAATCCCGGATGCGCGACGATGCTGCGCGTGTCGTGTCCGGCGGCGCGCAGCCGACGGTCGAGCTCGAACGCGAAGGTCATCACGGCCAGCTTCGATCGGCTGTAGCTGCGGAAGCTGCGGAACCGCTTCGGGGTGTCGTGCTGCTCGAGATCGAGCGCGTAGAAGCGGTGGCTGATGCTGCCGAGGTGCACGATCCTCGACGTGGGAGTCGCGAGCAGAGAGGGCAGTAGCCCGGCGATCAGGGCGAAGTGGCCGAGGTGGTTGGTGCCGAACATGCTCTCGAACCCGTCGGCGGTGACGGAGTCCGCGGTGCCCGAGGTGATGCCTCCGTTCGCGACCAGCACGTCGATTGCAGGCAGCCGTGAGAGCTCGGCGGATGCACGAGCCACACTCGAGAGATCGGCCAGATCGAGAAGCACGAACGTCGGCGCCTGGATGTCGGGCACCTCGCGCCGTAGGGACGCGATGGCGGCGTCGGCCTTGGACTCGTTGCGCCCGGCGATGATGATGCGCGCACCCCTGCGGGCGAGCTGCTCGGCCGTGAAGTAGCCGAGCCCGGCGTTGCCGCCGGTGATGACGATCGTGCGGTCGATCAGATCGCGGTTCATGCGGAGGCGGCGAAACGGGCCTCGACCGAGGCGCTGATGACGACGTCGGCGGGCGTCAGGTCGAGGGGTCCGGATGCGCTGGCCTTGGCCATATCGTGCGAGGCGAAGCGCGCGACGCCGACGGGCGAGGAGCCGCCCCCGCCGTCTCCGAGCATGCCGGGATCGGCCACGGCGATGGGGCGGAGTGCGGACAGGCCGAGCGCCTCGGCGTAGTTCTGCGCCTTCGACCGGGCGCTCACGATCGCGTCCTTCTGAACGTCGGACTCCAGGGCGATGCGCGTCGCTGCTGTGAGTGCCCAGTCGATCGAGGTCACGGTCACGCCGTCGCGGAAGGCGATGGAATCGATCCACGTCGCCAGCGCCGAGAAGTCGCGGAATCGGGCTCGCACTGTGGTGGTCGCGTGATAGACGGGCGGAAGCTGCACGCCGTCCTGGTTCCAGGGGCGCTGGCCCCACACGCTCACCTGGTCGGCGCTCCAGCGCGTCACGGCATCGGCCACGGGATCGTGGAGGGCCCGCAGGCTCTCCGACGTCTCGGCGTGAAGCTGTCTCGTCTGTTCGAACACGCTCTGGCGTTCCGCGCCCTCGAAGCCGAGTGCGAGCTGCACGACGGCCCTCTCGGGGGAGTGGTGCGTGTCTGCGTACCCGGCCACGGTGATGATGGTCTCGCTCATGGGTCTCACCCTATCCGCGACCTGAAGAGTGCCCGCGGTGGCCATTGCCGCTTTTCTGTCGTAGAATAGGGGGCTGCATCCTTTTGGATGCCTGTGCGCAAGACACAACTCAACAGTGCGTGATAGTGACCCGCTTGGGGATGATCGGTTTCGACATTGCCTGCGAAACTGCGAGAAGCGGGTCGAGGATTCAGGGTTATCTCGTTAACGATCTCTGAAAAACAATAAGTGCCAAATCAAACCGCACTGTCTCTGCTCAGGCAGACTTCGCCCTCGCGGCGTAGTTCTCTTCTAAGCACTAAATAGAGACCGTCAGTCCGGGAATGCTCTCTACCCGGGTTCTGGCGACATTCAGAGAGATTGCTTCCGCGTTACGCCTGAGGGCGCGGAGGGACTTGCACTCGGGCTGGGCCCGTCGAGCTAGATGCCTGTAGCAAAGCTCGGGGCCGAGTAGAACGACTCAACAGGATACGCCCGTAGAAGGCGCAGAATCACAGCAGTGGACCGGGGTTCAATTCCCCGCATCTCCACCATCTGAGGTCGCTGTCACGCACTGTTCTGTTGCCCCCTTCGACAGGCTCAGGGAACGGGGCCTCCGTTCGCTGAGCCTGTCGAAGCGGCTCCGCTACAGCACGAAGAGCATCTCCTGATAGGTCGGCAGCGGCCACAGGTCGTCGGCCACGATGTCTTCCAGTGTGTCGGCGGCGGCGCGCACCGCGTCCATGGCCGGCAGCAGGGCGTCGCGGGCGTGCTCCGCCTCGGCGAGTGCCTCATGACCGGTGTCGACGGCCAATGCCTGCTTAAGCGTGGACAGCGCGGCGCGCAGCTCGGCAAGCGGCGTCGACACCTCGTCGAGCGCCTCCGTATCGGCCTCCACTCCGGCCGCCTTGAGCGCGCCGATGTTCACGGCGAGCTCCGTCTGGTAGCGCACGGCCGCCGGCAGTACGGCGGTGGCACCGATCTCGAGGGCGAGGCGCGCCTCGACACCGATGGTGAGGGCGTACTGCTCCAGCCCGATCTCATAGCGGCTGTGCATCTCGCGGTGGTTGAACACCCGGTACTTCTCGAACAACTCCATGGCCTCGTCGGTGATGAGTTCGGGAAGGGCGTCGAGCGTCGTGCGTAGATTGGCGAGACCGCGCTTCTCAGCCTCGATCGGCCAGGCATCGGCGTAGCCGTCGCCGTTGAAGACGACCGCCCCGTGCTCGGTGATGATCTGCGTGAGCAGGGTCTGAACGGCGGAGTCGAAGTCTTCTCCCGCAGCCGTGGCGGCTTCGAGCGCTGTGGCGATGAAGTCGAGCGAGTCGGCCATGATCGTGTTGATGGTGGTCATCGGCCCTGCGACCGACTGCATGGAGCCCGGGGCGCGGAACTCGAAGCGGTTTCCGGTGAACGCGAACGGGCTCGTGCGGTTGCGGTCGCCCGGGTCGGTGGGCAGCACCGGCAGCGTGTCGACGCCGATCTGCATGCGCCCCTTGCCCTTCGACGAGGTCGCAGGGCCCTTCGCCAGCTGCTCGAAGACGTCGGCCAGCTGGTCGCCGAGGAAGATT
>Ga0247732_10000456_pt1 | contig 19750 bp, 19 predicted proteins | sample UWRJL163409C2_FD_180940 | JGI IMG/M metagenome (GOLD analysis project Ga0247732, IMG submission 180940) | Plant litter microbial communities from Arlington Agricultural Research Station in Wisconsin, United States - UWRJ-L163-409C-2 | ecosystem: Environmental > Terrestrial > Plant litter >...
CGGTGGTCCGCGAGTCCTTGGCGGTGTAGAGGCGGCCGCCGAATTCGAGCACCCGCCTGTCGAGCTCGGTGACGAATTCGTTGAGTCCGGCCTTGATGGGGAAGTCGACGCAGACGTTCCAGCCGGGGATCGGAAAGCTCAGTGGCGCTTGGTTTCCCGCGCCGAACAGCTTGAAGACGTTGAGGAACGAGTAGTGCCCCGAGCGCTGCACGTCGACGATGATGCGCTTGAACTCTTCGACGGCTTCGGTCGGCACCACGAACTGGTACTGCAGGAAGCCGGCCTTGCCGTACGCGCGGTTCCACTCCCCGACCATGTCGAGTGGGTGGTAGAACTGCGTCAAATTCTGGGTCTTGCCGCGGTAGGTCTTGCCCAGCCGGTACCAAACCTCGGTCATCGGTCCGAACGTCAACTTGTTGGCGAGGCCATTGGGGAAGACGTCGGGTGCGGTAAAGAACTGTGGTGCATCGAACTTCAGCGGGTCCCTGGCCAGTTTGTCGGGCAGCTGGTCCAGGGTGGCCAGCGAGCCCCGTGAGATGACGGCGCGGCCGAGCTTCGGGGGCGCGCTGATGGCGTCGAACCAACCGGACGAATAGGTGTAGTTGGACTCGCTGCCGTCGCTGTGGAAGGCGATGGTCTCGTCGAGGCCGGAGGTGACGTCACCGTCTGCGATGAAGTACGCGGTCTCCGTCGGCGTCATCGCGATGGTGGCCCGCAGGATGATGCCGGTCAGGCCGTTGCCGCCGACCGTCGCCCAGAACAGCGCGGCGTCCTCGCCGTCGGGGGTGAGGCGGCGCACCTGGCCGTCGGCGGTCAGCAGGTCCATCGAACGGACGTGGTTGCCGAAGCTGCCCGCGCTGTGGTGGTTCTTGCCGTGGATGTCGCACGCGATCGCGCCGCCGACGGTGACCTGGCGGGTGCCGGGCAGCACCGGCACCCACAGACCCAGCGGGAGCGCCGCGCGCATCAGCTGGTCGAGGTTCACCCCGCCGTCCACGTCGACGAGGTGGGTGTCGCGATCCATCGAGTGGATCTGGTGCAACGCCGACATGTCGACGACGAGGCCGCCACCGTTTTGGGCGTTGTCGCCGTAGGAGCGCCCCAGCCCGCGCGCGATGATGCCACGGCCGTCGGCACTGGTGACGGCTTCGACGATGGTCTCGGGATTTGGCGTCGACAGCACCCGGGCGACGGTAGGCGCGGTGCGCCCCCAGCCCATCAGCTGCTTGGTGGTCGTTTCGAACATCGTGACGAGGGTACCGCCCTCACTTCAGCTTGAAGATAACCGCGCGCTGTACCACGAAGTTGATCACTGTCGCGGTGCCTTGGGCGATGACGAACGCCACCGGCACTCGCCACGGCTTGTCGTCCCAGAGTGTGTAGAAGGTGTAGTTGATTCCGACCTGGACGGCGTAGGTGACGGCGTACAACATGACCACCGCGACGAACCGCGACCGGCTGGGCGGCGCCTGGAACGTCCAGCGGCGGTTGATCAGGTACGCGGTGGTGGTGCCCGCGATGAAACTGAGCGTCTTGGCGACGTTGACGTCGAGGCCGAGACGCAGGAACAGCACGTACAAGCCGAAGTCGACGACGGCCGACAACCCGCCGGTGACGACGAAGCGCCAGGCTTGGGTCGCCAGGGACAGATTCGGCGACATCGGGGGCTCGGCCACGGGGGCAGCTTAGTCAGGCCGGCTGCGAGTACCCAGGAGCGCGGTGATGGCGGCCGCCGCAACCAGGACGGCCGCGAGCGCCAAGCCCGTGGCCTGCCAGCCGGCGAGCCCGGGGCTACTCGTCGCCGGGGTCAGCGGCGTCGGCGTCCTCGGTGTCGCCCGCGTCGGACCCGGCGGTCGGCTCGTCGGCTGCCGGCTTCGGTGTGGGGGTCGGATCGGCTGTCGGGGTCGGGGTGCCGTTCCCGGACCTCCCGTCCTTCTCGTCCTTCTGGTTCTTGACCTCGTGAGTCGCGTCGGACGCCTGCACGTTTCTGCGCGCCTTCTTCGGCTCGTCCTCGGACTTACCCTCTTTCGCAACGGTATTCGTGACCGCTACGGGTGCCGGCTTGACGTCGTTGCGCGAATACCCGGCGTCCACCATCGGCCGCAGGACGGCCTCGAGACCGTCGACGTTCATGCCGAGGTTCCGCAACGGCTGCAACAAGGGCAGGTGGGCGGTCGGGATCAGCACGTCGGTCACGTTGCCGCCCGCGCCGTTGACCGTCGTGGTGACGTTCTTCTCGGGGAGGTTGGCGGGCAGCTGGCCGTAATACGGGTGAACGTAGACGATTCCGGCTGCCGCGTTGGCGATCGCAAGGACGTTGAACCGGTCGGGTAGATCGGCAAACCCGTCATATTCGCGGGTGAAGTAGACGGTGTCGTACGGAGTGTCGACGGTCCGGTAGCCTATCTGGCTCAACGCGCCGTGGCCGGGACGCGTCGGGTCGCCGATGGCGACGAAGGTCAGGGCGCCTGAAGCCGGCCGCTGATCGACGGGCAACGCCATCAGGCGACGCTTGGCCTCGGCAACGGCGATGGCGCCCTGGCTGATGCCGAGGGCGCGCCGCTCGCCGGACGATGACTGAATCTGTGCGACAAGATGATCCGCGCCCAGCGCAACCGACTGGTCCATACCGACGACGGTCGCCGGGAAGGCGACGGAGACGGCGGGACCGTCGTCGTACTTACCGCCGAGGACGCCGGACAGGTTGAGGGGCGGGACGGGCTGACCGTTGTCGGTCAACTGGTATGTCCCCCCGAGGGTGAACGTGGTGGGTGCGGCGATCGCCACACCGGGCACGGCGACGATCGCTGCCACCGCAACGGAACTGACCAACTGACCTAACATGACGACTGCCCTTCTTTGCCAACCGCAGGTGATGGGTAGGCGGAAGCGGATGACTGTTTGGCGACGGAGGTCCGCTTCCGTTCTCGTGTTTCGGTCGTCCGGCTAGTCCGTGACTCGTCCTCGGTGAGAGCCGGGCCGCCGCAGGTCCCCTCCTCCTGCGGGCCAGTCGGACGACCTGTCTGGCACGGCTCAAACGTAAGAGGAATCGACGCCGGCGAAAATGACTCCAACTAGCGACGTCAGTGACCGAAATGCGCACGCGTGTGGTGGTAATTTCCCACTGTGGCGGCCCGCACTGTCGCGATCCAGCTCATCCGTGCGGCGATCGCCCCGGCGGCGGCCCGGGGCCTCGACGTCGACGGCGTGCTGCGTGAAGCGGGGATCCCGGCGGGTTTGATCGGCGAGCACGCCGCCAGGGTGACCGAGGCCCAAGCCGCGCGCCTGATCCAGGTTCTGTGGGTCGTGACCGGTGACGAGATGGTCGGGCTGGGCCCCATGGCCATCCCGCGCGGAACGTTCCGCATGGTCACGCTGGGGCTCATCCACACCCCCGATCTCCGGACGGCCTTGCGGCGGTTGATCGAATTCGTCGGTATTGGAATCGGTTTCGACGTAACGGAGCTCGCAGGCGACGCCAAGACCACCCGGATGGTCGTCGCTCCGGGTGCCAGGACCCGGGCCAATCAGGTCGTCGGGGCGATCGGGATCGTGGTGGGCCACCGGTTCGCCAGCTGGCTGATCGGTCAAGCGATCCCGTTGACGTCGGTTGAGTTGCCCGAACCCGAGCCGCCATACGCGGACTACCCGGCGATCTTCGGCGTCGTTCCGAAATTCGACGCGCTCGCGGCGGCGTTCACCTTCGACAGCGGCTATCTGAACGCGCCGGTGGTGCGCGACGAGGACGAGTTGACGGAATTCCTGCGAAACCTTCCCGACGCCTTGCTGTTCCGGCAGGACTACCACCCGACCGCGTCCAGTCGCGTGCGCAGGATGGTGGAGCGCCGCCACGCCCCCGAGTTGCTCACCGTTGAGGAGATCGCCAAGCCGTTGAACGTCAGTGCCCAGCATCTGCGGCGCCTGCTCCGCGACGAGGGCACGACGTTCCGTCAGATCAAGGAGGACGTCATGAGGGACACGGCGATCGCAGCCTTGGCGAGCGGGCGCGAGTCGACCGAGGAGCTGTCCGACCGTCTCGGATTCTCGGAGCCAAGCGCCTTCCGGCGCGCCTTCCGCCGGTGGACGGGAAGCCCGCCCGGCGCGTACCGACTCGCAAGGGGTCAGTGACGGAGGCTGGCCAGTACCCCGCACAGGGCGTCGACTGCCGCAGTGAAGGCGCTCTCCGCGGGGGTGCCGAAGCTGATCACGACGCCGTCGGGGGCGGGAACGTCCGGGCCTGCGTCCGGGTGTCGCAGCAGGCTCAGCCCGGAGAGCGCGATGCCAGCCTCACCCGCCCGCCTGATGACCTCGGGCTCCGTCCCGACGGGCAGGGTCAGCAGCAGGTGCAGGCCCGCCGACAGGCCGCTGATGCCGACGTCGAACGGGCGCAATGCCTCGACGAGGCGGTCGCGGCGGTGTCGGTAGTTCAGCCGCATTCGTCGAATGTGCTTGTCGTAGCTGCCGTTCGAGACGAAGTCGGCCATCGTCAGCTGGGTGATGGCGTTGACGTAGAACTGTTGACCGCCCGAGGCGGCCACCACCCTGTCGACCAAGCGGTCGGGCAGCGCCAGCCATCCCAGCCGCAGGGCAGGTGACAAGCTCTTGCTCGCCGATCCCAGGTAGACGACGCGATCCGGGTCGAGTCCCTGGACGGCCCCGACGGGTTGGCGGTCGTAGCGGAACTCGCCGTCGTAGTCGTCCTCCAGCAGATAGCCACCGGTCCGGTCGGCCCACTCGACGACTGCCTTGCGTCGTGCCGGATGCAGCGGGCCGCCGTGCGGAAAGTGGTGGGCGGGGGTCAGCAGTGCCGCGGTCGCGGCGGTCGCGGCCAGGTCGTCGACCACCGCCCCGTGCTCATCCACGCCGATCGGGGTCGACGCCACCCCCATCCCGGCAAGCGCCTCCCGAAACAGGTAGAGCCCGTACGCCTCGACCGCGATGGGTCCGCCGAGCGCTTTGGCGAGGATCTCGACGCCGTGCCGGGTGCCGGCGCAGATGACGATCGACTCGGGTGAGGTGCGTACGCCGCGGACGCGGCCGAGGTACTCCGCGAGGGCTCCTCGCAGTTCCACCCGGCCGCGGGGGTCGCCCATCCGCAGTGCCTCGTGGGGCGCGACGGACAGTGCGCGACGGGTGGAGGCCAGCCACGCGGTGCGGGGAAAGGCGCTGACGTCGGGTGAGCCGGGCATGAAGTTGTGGGTGGGCACGACGGGTGTGCCGCGCGAGCGGGTCGGCAGGGGCGTGGCCGCCGCGTCGACCACCCAGGTGCCCGCGCCTTGCCGTGAAGCCAGCCAACCTTCGGCGACCAGTTCGGCGTAGGCCTCGGCGACGGTGTTGCGGGCCAATCCGAGATCGGATGCGAGCGCGCGCGACGGCGGAAGCGTCGTCCCCGAGGCGAGTCGGCCGGACCGTACGGCGTCCCGCAGCGCGGTGATCAGGACTTCTCGCGCGCCGCGGGCGCCGGGGACGATGGCCTGGCGGAGGTCGAGATGTAAATCTCTGGCACCCGAATTGGCCCACGAAGTCACTGGCCAATTGAACCATGGGGATGGTTCTTTCGGGGCTAGCGTGGTGGTCATGACACAGACACTGGAACACCCCACCGCCATGGACCGCCTCTCGATCTACGAGGTCTCGCCCGAGTTGTACGACGCGATGATGCGGCTTTCGACCGCGTCCGCCAAGGACGTCGACCCGACCATCGGCGAGCTGATCAAGATTCGTGCCAGCCAGATCAACCACTGCGCGTTTTGCCTCGACATGCACGTCGCCGATGCCCGCAAGCGTGGGGAGACCGAGCAGCGGCTGGCGCTCGTCGCGGCATGGGACGAGGCGGGCACGTTGTTCACCGATCGCGAGCGGGCCGCGCTGGAGCTGACCGAGGCGATCACCGAACTACACCACGGGCACGTCTCCGACGAGGTCTACGCCAAGGCCGCCGCGGTGTTCACCGACAAGGAACTCGCCCAGGTGATCGCGATGGCCGTCACCATCAACGCGTGGAACCGCTTCAACGTCGCAACCCGCCTGAAGGCTCCGCGCCGCTGACTCTCCACGTTCGTGAAACGTGGCAGGCGAATCGCCCTCATTTCCTGCCAGGTTTCACGAACGGCGCCGGCTAGACCCAGTACGGCACCCGGGAGCGGTACTGCCGCATTGCGAAGGCCGTGATGGTCCAGCCGACGATGGTCAGCACGATGACCACCACCCAGTGCCGCGGCTCCTGGTCGGCGCCCAGCAGTGGCGCTCGCACGATGTCGACGTAGTGCAACAACGGGTTGAACTCGATGACCTTGGCCCACGTGCCTGCGCCCTGCTGGCGCAGCGTCTCGTCGTTCCAGATGATCGGCGTGACGTAGAACAGGAGCTGTACCAGGCTGAACAGCAGCGGGCTGATGTCGCGGTAGCGGGTGGCCAGGATGCCGAAGCACAACGCCACCCACACGCAGTTCAGCGCGATCAACATCAGCGCGGGGATGAACGCCAGATCCGTCCACTTCCAGGGCTGCGGGAAGATGATTGCGATGATGACGAAGATGATGATGTTGTGCGCGAACAGGATGATCTGGCGCCACACCAGCCGGTAGACGTGCACCGACAGCGGGGTCGGAAGTTGTTTGATGAGGCCCTCGTTGGCGACGAACACGTCCGCGCCCTCGAGGATGGAGGCGTTGATCAGGTTCCAGATGATCAGCCCGAGCGTGACGTAGGGCAGATGCTCGGCCAGCGGCAGATGGAACAGCGTCGAGTACAGGCCGCCAAGGGCGACGGCCATCGTGCCCGTGGCGATGGTGATCCAGATCGGCCCGAGCACCGAGCGGCGGTAGCGCTGCTTGATGTCCTGCCACCCGAGGTGCAACCACAGCTCACGCTTGCCGAAGCCGTCGGTCAGATCGCCCCAGGCCCGGCCGAAGGTCTTCGACTGCGCAGCCGCGTCGATGAAGGTCATTGCTTGCTGAACCTTTCTCGTCGGCCCAACCGCCGCAACCGAATCCACTCCCGCAACCCGGCCGGATCGCGCTTGGTCACCAAGAAGAACCAGCCGAACCGCACCCACTCTTGGGGGATCAGCCGACGCATGCCGGGTTGGGACTGGACGTAACCGCGGTTGCGGTAGGTGAAGTAGCGCTTGGTGGCGTCGTCCGGATATTGGGTGTGCATCCGGCCGCCGAGGATCGGCTTGAACTCGTCGGAGCCCTGCGGGTGCAGGTATATCGCGTCGAGGCACGTGCCGAAAGGCAGCCCGGAGCGCACCAGCCGACGGTGAACCTCGACCTCGTCGCCGCGGATGAACAACCGAATGTCAGGCACGCCAACGGCTTCCAGGGTGGTCGCGCGGAAGAGCGCACCGTTGAACAGCGATGCGATGCCAGGCAGCAGGTCGCCCGACCCGTCTGTGCGAAGTTCGTGGACCCACCTGCGCCACACCAACCCGCGGCGCAACGGGAACGCGAGCCGGGTCGGATCGGCGAGGTCGCACACCATGGGGGAGACCTCGGCGAGCGAGTGTTTCGTCGCGCACTCGAGCAGCGTGCCGAGGACGTTGGCGTCCGCGGGCCGTCCGTCGTCGTCGGCCAGCCACACCCAGTCCGCGCCAAGCGACAGTGCCTTGAGCACCCCGAGCGCGAAGCCGCCCGCCCCGCCGAGGTTGCGACGGGAGCCGATGTAGGTGGTCGGAACGGGTTGGGCCGCAACCAGTTCCCTGACGCGGTCGTCATCGTCGTTGTCGACGACGATCAGGTGGTCGGGGGCCCGGGTCTGCCCGGACACGACGTCCAGCGACAGGGCTAGTTCCGTCACGCGCCGGTGGGTGACCACGACGGCGATGACGACGTCACTGTCACTCACGCCGGACGTCCGAGCGCTTGTTCTCCTCGATGACTTCGCGGACGTGATGGGCTGCGTCGTCGCCCTCGTAGGCGCGTACGACGTCCTCGATGCCGCCGGTCAACCTGATCGTGCCGTGGTCCACCCACATGGCGGTGTCACAGAGCTGGGCCAGGAATTCGTTGGAATGGCTTGCGAACACCAAGATTCCAGACCTGGCCACAAGGTCCTGCAGTCGGGTACGGGCCTTCTTCATGAACTCGGCGTCCACCGCGCCGATGCCCTCGTCGAGCAGCAGGATCTCCGGGTCGATACTGGTGACGACGCCCATGGCCAGGCGCACTCGCATGCCCGTCGAGTAGGTGCGCAGCGGCATGGACAGATAGTCGCCGAGTTCGGTGAACTCGGCGATCTCGTCGACCTTGGCGGCCATTTGTTTGCGGGTTTGCCCAAGGAACATGCCGCGGATGACGATGTTCTCGAATCCGGATATCTCGGGATCCATGCCAACGCCGAGGTCGAACACCGGTGCCACCCGGCCCCGGACGGTCGCCGACCCGCGCGTCGGCTCGTAGATGCCCGACAGCAAGCGCAGCAGCGTCGACTTGCCTGCGCCGTTGTGACCGACGAGGCCGACGCGGTCGCCCATCTTCAACGAGAGGGTGATGTCGCGAAGGGCCTCGATGACGACGACGTTGGACTCGTTGCGGCCGATCGTGCCGCCCGCCTTGCCAAGGAAGGCCTTCTTCAGCGATCGCGACTTGGCGTCGAAGATCGGAAACTCGACCCACGCGTTCTGGGTCTCGATGTGAGGATCGACCACCGCTAGAGGTACTGCCCGGTTCCCGAGCTGCCCGGGCCACGCGGACCTGGCGCGCCCCCGGCACCCGGCGGTAGCTGGCGCATCTGCTCGAGCTGCGCGCGCGCCGCCATCTGCTGGGCGAACAGCGCCGTCTGGATGCCGTGGAACAGTCCCTCGAGCCAGCCGACGAGCTGGGCCTGGGCGATTCGCAGTTCCGCGTCCGAGGGCAGGGTGTCTTCACCGAAGGGCAGGGCGAGCCGCTCGAGTTCCTCGCGCAGTTCGGGTGCAAGCCCCTCTTCGAGCTCGCGGACGCTGCGGGCGTGGATGTCGCGAAGCCGGCTCCGGCTGGCGTCGTCGAGCGGTGCCGCCCGGACTTCCTCGAGCAGCTGCTTGATCATCGTGCCGATCCGCATGACCTTGGCCGGCTGTTCGACCAAATCGCTCAGGGACTTGCCGTCGGCGTCGTCGCCCATTGCTGAGACGTCTCCGATGATCTCGATGCCGTTCTCGTCAGCGTTACTCGTCACGTCTGAAACTCCCTTGGATCTAACTTCCCTGCCACTCATAGATGTGGTCCTCGCCGTTGTCGTAGATCAGCCTCCACGACTTCGACTTGCCTAGCGAGACTAGTCCGTCGGGCATGACGAACCCGCGTACCACCGGTGTGCTGGTGATGACGTACCGGATGTCTAGTGCGCGCACGGCCGCGGCGACGCGGGGATCGGTGTCGGCGTCGTCGGCGTAGGCCCAGAAGATGAAGCGGTTGTACCCGGGGCCCTGCTGTTGGGGGTAGTCGTAGTGCGTCCACAGTGGGTGGAGCCCGGCGACGGCGTACATCCAGGCCGTGCCGTCGGTGTTGGCGTTTCCGATGAGGGTGTCGCGGGCCCCCGGCAGGGTCGAGAGGTAGGCGAAGGCCTCGAGGTCCTTGTCGTCGATGATCACCTGGTCGTACTTCTCCCCGATCAGGTGCCGGTGCCGGGGGAAGTAGTGCCAGGCCAGGCCGACGGGGACGGCGACCAGGACGACTGCGATGACGGCATGGACGACGCGGGTGTTCAGTCGGGGGACGATTCGGCGGAGCCCTGCCAGTGCCGCGGAGGTGATGGTGAACAGCGCGATGCCCGCCATGGGCGCGAGCAGCATCGTCACCACCGCCGAGAGCCGACGTGGGTCGCTGTAGAAGAGGTCGGTGAACAGCGCGGTGACCTTGCCGAGCGCACCGCCGAACGGGGCCGACGAGTGGATGATCGAGTACACCAGCACCAGCCAGATCGCGGCAGGCCACCAGATGCGCCGGATCAGCAGGACGACGAATCCGATCGCCGCCAGCGCGATGAGCGCGTTCTGGATCGGATAGTCGTTGAGGTGCCTGGTGTGTTGGACGACGGCGTCGAACAACGCCTTCTTCTTGCCCTCGTGGGTGTCGAACTCGTGCCCGGCGATGATCTCGGCCTGCTGAAGGACGCCGACGAATTGGGGCAGTAGGAGCACGACAGCCGGCGCGGCGACCGTGACCAGCGTGCCGAAGTCGGCGAGCCGACCGCGGACGGGGCGCCAGAGCCCCTCGGCCAACCACCATCCCGTGATGAACAGCACCGTCACCACGCCACCGGTGATGTGCACCGAGAACACGCCGAGCAGCGCGAGCACGGCCAGCGGTATCCGGTTGCGGTGTCGCAACGCCGAGATGGTCAGCAACGCGGTCGGCACGGCCAACCCGTACGCCGCCAGGTTGGGCATCGACGCGGTGTCGAACTCGACGTAGGGGACCGCGGTGAACGAGGCGGCCAACGCTGCGGCGGCAGCCGCCGAGCCCGCCGCCTGCCATTGACCGACGTCGCGGCTGCGCAGCAGTTGCCACGCGAGCGCCGCCGCGCTGGCCGGGAACAACCAGACCGCGACGGCCAGCGAGTTCAACGTGTACGCGGTCGTTGCGGCGGCTCCGGTGAGCTGGCACTGGATGGCGGCCAGTGCGTGGAGCGCCGACGGGTAGTACAGCGCGTCGTGGGTTTCGACGTTGCGAAGCTCGCCCATGTGGGTGGGTGACGCCTGCCCGGTCTCGAGGATGAAGCGGACCGTGTTGGCGTGCCAGACCGAATCCCAGGTGCTCGGGATCGATTGCCAGTTCGGCATGCCGCGGATAGCTGCAAGTGTGATCAACGTCGCACCGAGGGCGACGCCCGCGGCGACGACGAGCGCGGGTCCGACGGCGATCGGCTCGCCGTCGGGCGGGGTGTCGCGCCACCGCAATCGCGCAGCCTGCAAACCCGCGACGATGGCCACGACGAGGAGTAGGGCGAGAAGTGCGGTCCACAGATTCCACGGGACGCCGACCGCGCCCATGGGAAGAATCGCCAGCGCCACGGTGCCGTAGGTCAGCGCCGGCGCCACCGCGACAGCGGTCGGCCACGTTAGCTGCGCGGCCCGGGCGACGGTTGCTCCTGGGACGATGAGCAACGTCCACGCGACTAGCACTCCGGACGCCAAGCTCACTGCACTAGTATGACCACGCAGGTGAAGTTGGTCCGTCACGGCGTACACGGCGGGCACCATCGGCAATCTGTTCGGTCAGGTATTCACAGGGCTCGAAGGTGGCAGGCATGGCATACGACGTCGCCCGGGTGCGTGGTTTGCACCCGTCTCTGGGCGACGGCTGGGTGCACTTCGACGCGCAGAACGGCATGCTGCTGCCCGACTCGGTGGCGACCACCGTCTCGACGGCGTTCCGCGGCTCGATGACCACGGGGCAGGGTCCCCACCCCGCTGCGCTGCGCAGCGCCGCGGTGCTGCAGGCGGCCCGGCAGGCGGTGGCGGACCTCGTCGGAGCCGACCCGCGCGGGGTCGTGCTCGGCGCCGACCGGGCCATCCTCCTCACTTCGCTCGCCGACGCCTCGGCGTCGCGGGTCGGGCTGGGCCACGAACTGGTCGTCACGCGGCTCGACGACGAGGCGAACATTGCCCCCTGGCTGCGTGCCGCGAATCGCTATGGCGCCAAGGTCAAGTGGGCCGAGGTCGACATCGAGACGGGCGAGCTGCCTGCCTACCAGTGGGAATCGCTGATCGACAAGCCGACCAAGTTGGTCGCCATCACCTCGGCCTCGTCGGCCATCGGAGCGATCACCGATCTGCGTCCGGTCACCAAGCTGCTCCACGAGAACGGCGGCACAATGGTCGTCGACCACTCGGCGGCGGCGCCGTACCGGTTGGTCGACGTCAACGAGATCGAGGCCGACATCCTCGCGCTGAACACCGTGGCGTGGGGCGGCCCGCCCATCGGGGCGCTGGTGTTCCGTGACCCGTCGACGATCGAATCGTTCAGCTCGGTGTCGCTGGACCCGCTGGCGGCCGGTGTCGAGCGGCTCGAGATGGGAACGCACCAGTTCGGCATGCTCGCCGGTGTGGTGGCCAGCGTCGAATACCTGGCGAACCTCGACGAGTCGGCTACGGGCACCCGGCGCGAAAGACTCACCGTCTCAATGCAATCGGCGGCGGCCTACATGGACCGGCTGTTCGAGTACCTGCTGACGTCGTTGCGGTCGCTGCCGCTGGTGATGGTGATCGGCCAGCCAGAGGAACGCATTCCCGTGCTGAGCTTCGCCCTTCACGGGGTGCCCGCCGCCCGGGTCGTGCAAAGGCTCGCCGACAACGGGGTGTTGGCGTCGCTGAACACCACGTCCAGGGTGCTCGACCTCATCGGGGTCAACGACATCGGCGGCGCCGTCACGATCGGTCTGGCGCACTACACGACGTTGGCCGAGGTCGACCAGTTGGTCCGCGCGCTCGCCTCGCTCGGCTAGCTCAATCCCGAACGCGCAGAAGCACTTTCCCGTGGGCGTCACCGGACTCCAGTAGCCGGTGCGCGTCGGAGGCCTGCTCGACGGGAAGCTCGGCGCCGATGATGGGCCGCACCCGACCGTCGGCGACCATCGGCCACACGTTCTCAACCACCGAGGCGACGATGGCGCTCTTGCCCGACGGCCCGTCGAGGGGGCGCGAGCGCAGTGCCGTGGAGATGACGCCCGCCCGCTTGGCCATCAGCTTGCCGAAGTTCAACTCCGCCTTCAGGCCACCCTGGAAGCCGATGACGATGATGCGGCCGTCCGGTGCCAGCGCGTCGATGTTGCGGTCCAGGTACGACGCGCCAAGGAGGTCGAGGATGACGTCGGCGCCCACACCGTCGGTCTCGGCCTTGATCCGCTCGACGAAGTCCTCGTCGCGGTAGTTGACGGTGATGTCGGCACCGAGGGCGCGGCACACCTCGAGCTTCTTGGCCGAGCCCGCCGTGACGGCGACGCGGCATCCCAGTGCGCGGGCCACCTGGATGCCGTGGGTGCCGATACCGCTTGCGCCGCCGTGGAAGAGGACCGTCTGCCCGGAGGCCAGATGCGCCGTCATGCCGAGGTTCGACCACACCGTGCACGCGACCTCGGGCAGCGCGGCGGCCTCGTGCAGCCCCACGCCGTCGGGAATCGGCATCACCTGACCGGCGGGCACCGCGACGCGCTCGGCGTAGCCGCCGCCGGCAAGCAGGGCGCACACGGGCTGACCGACCGTCCACGCGGTGACCCCGGCGCCCACCTCCGAGATTCGGCCGGAGACCTCGAGGCCGATCGTCGTGCTGGCCCCCGGTGGCGGCGGATAGTGCCCTGCGGCCTGAAGGAGGTCGGCGCGGTTCACCCCCGCGGTGACGACGTCGACGACGACTTCGCCGTCGGCCGCGGTGACGTCGGGGACTTCCCGCCAGGCAAGGTCAGTGCCTGATTCGGCAACGATCGCACGCATGCGGACAACGCTACTACCGCCCCCCAGGGTGGTTCGGGGTCAGCTCGCTTAGAGTTGTCGGCGGTGGCGTGGCAGAGCGGCCTAATGCACTCGCCTTGAAAGCGAGAGACGGCTAACACCGTCCGGGGGTTCAAATCCCTCCGCCACCGCTCTTGGGCCCTACTCGCCGGTGAACTCCGGTGGCCGCTTCTCGAACATCGCGGTGATGCCCTCGGTCAGATCCTTCGAGGGCAGGAACGCCGAGTTCCACGCCGCCACGTACCGCAGGCTCGCCGACACCTGTGCAGTGCGCTGCTCGTCGAGGACGTCCTTGATACCCCGCACCACCAACGGCGGGTTGGCGGCGATCTCCCGTGCCGTCTCGTAGGCGGCGGCCAGCGAGGCTTCGGCGTCTGGGAACACGTCGTTGACCAAGCCGATCTTCTCGGCGCGGGCCGCGTCGACGTTCTTGCCCGTCAACGCGAGTTCACGCAGATGTCCGTCGGACAGAATCATCGGGAGCCGCGCCAGGCTGCCGACGTCGGCGACCATCGCGACCTTGACCTCGCGGACGGAGAACTTGGCGTCGGCGCTGGCGTAGCGGATGTCGACCGCGGAGATCAGGTCGACGCCGCCGCCGATGCACCAGCCGTGGATCGACGCGATCACCGGAGTGCGGCAGTCCGCGACCGCGGTGATGGTGCCCTGCATGGCCTTCACGTCGGTGTGAAAATCGGTGCGCGGCTTGGCCATCGCACCCTCGGCCAGGACAGGCGCCAGGGTGCCGCCCATGCTGGCCAGGTCCAGCCCGTAGCTGAAGTTCTTGCCCGATCCGGTGAGCACGATCGCGCGGACGTCCGGATCGGCGTCGAGCTTGGTGAACGCAACGGGAAGTTCGGCCCAGAACGCCGGTCCCATGGCGTTGCCCTTGCCGGGACCCGTCAACGTGACGGTGGCGACGTGGTCGTCGACGTCGACGGTGAGGGATTCGTATGCATCGCCCATGGCAGGAAGGCTACGTCCAGGCGGAGCAGGCCTCAGGGCGGGGTCTCGCCGAGCAGGATCTCGGCCACCGTGCTGTCGGGCAGGAACGTGCACACGGCGTCGGCGAGAGTCTTCGCGATCTCGGAGTCACCGGGACTGAGGACCGCCGTCTCGTCCTTGAGGATCTCGTCGACCACGGCGGTCCGGTTCGCCTCGTCGAGGTCGACGTACTCCTGGCACGTCACTGCCAGTGGGTCGCCCGGCGGCGGAGTGTTCGACGACGTCCGCGGCGTCGAGGTCCGAGGTGAGGACGGGGTGGGCCGCGCCGAGGTCGAGGTTCGTAGCGGGGGACCGGCCTCGGTGGTCATCGCCACCGTGCCCTCGGTGGTGCGATCACAGCCGGCAAGTGCAGCTGCGACGACGAACACCGCGGCGGCGCCCAGAACGCGCGTCCTCATCTGACTGACGATAGGGGCTAGACGCGTTCCAGGTAGAAGTACAGGTGCCGTGGCGAGCCGGCGCTGTCGTCCAGCGCGCCCTTGCCGTTCATGATGCCCACGACGGCGTTGTCGTCGACCTTCTTGAAGTGGTCGTGCACCGGCGCACCGTCGTAGACCATGGACGCCGTCACCTCACCCCGGAACTCCTCGAGCCACAGACTCGCCTCGCCCTTCATGGCCTCGGTGTTGGAGAACTTGTTCCCCTCGGCGTCCAGACACACCAACGGCTTGGCGTCTGAGGCGGAGACGAAGGTCTTGCCGAACCAGTTGAGCCGCTTCATGAAGCCGTTGGCGCGGTGCCCGGTATCGAACTCGCCGCCCTTCCACTCCCCGATCATGAAGTCGATGGTGGCGGGCTGCAGGGTGTCCCAGAACGCGTCCAACTCGGCGTCGGGAATCAACTCGGTGCGTTCCATCAACGCGGCGAACGTCTTTCGCGCGGTGCTCATCTTTGTCCCATCCAGCTGGTGGCGAACTCGAGGAAGGCGTCGTTCTCGTGCGGCGCGGCGACGGTGACGCGCACACCGTCTTGACCATAGGGCCGCACCAGTAGCCGGTTGTCGGCGGCGCTGTTGACGAAGGCGTTGGTGTCCTCGGCCAGCGGCAACCAGACGAAGTTCGCCTGAGACGGCGGCACGGTGAATCCGGCGTCGCGCAGCGTCGTGGTGACGCGGGCCCGCTCCTCGACGACGGCGTCGGTACGGGCCAGGAGTTCGTCGGCGGCGTCGATCGAGGCGATGGCGGCGGCCTGCGAGACGCTGGTCGCCGTGAAGGGCACGTAGACCTTGCTGAGCGCGGAGATGACGTCCGGGTCACCGACGGCGTAACCGATGCGCAGGCCGGCCAGCCCGTACGCCTTCGAAAACGTCCGCAGGACAACGACGTTGCGGTGATTGCGAACCAGACCGAAGCTGTCGGGCAGCATGCCGTCGCGGATGTACTCGACGTACGCCTCGTCGAGGACGATGAGGATGTCGCTGGGCACCGCGGCGACGAAGCGTGCGAGCGCGTCGGGGTCGACGACGGTCGACGTCGGGTTGTTGGGGTTGCAAATGAAGATCAGCCGGGTGCGATCGGTGATCGCGGCGAGCATCGCGTCCAGATCGAAGGTGTGGTCGGTCAGCGGAACCTGAACCGGGGTGGCGCCCGCGGTGCGGACCTGCAGCGGGTAGATCTCGAAGCTGCGCCAGCCGTAGAGCACCTCGTCGCCGACGGTTGAGGTGATCTGGATGAGCTGCTGGCAGAGGCTGACCGAGCCGCAGCCCACCGAGATGTGTTCGGGGGCGAAGGCGCCGCCGTCCAGATGCTTGGCGAGGCGCTCCTTGAGCTCGACGTACCCGTTGTCGGGGTAGCGGTTGATGCCGTCGGTCGCCGCCAGGATCGCGGCCCGCACGCTGGGCAGCGGACCGTCGACGGTCTCGTTGCTGGCGATCTTGATTGCGCCGGGCACGGTCTTGCCGGGCGTGTAGGCGGGAAGGTCGGCCAGTTCGGGGCGGAGACGGGCGGTCACGCGATCAGTCTAGGGGTGTCCGAGTGGGCGCTTTGCCTTCCACCGTCACCCCTGTGTACGCTTCCTCCTCGGCGGTTCTGGGGATTGCTTTTAGGTCCGGTACCCTCGGGATCGGTCAGGAGGCGTGCCAGAGCGGCCGAATGGGACTCACTGCTAATGAGTTGTCCGCCTTAAAGCGGACCGGAGGTTCAAATCCTCTCGCCTCCGCCGCGGCTGACTCGCGTCAGCCGTACAACTGAATAGCACGCGCCCGTAGCTCAACGGATAGAGCATCTGACTACGGATCAGAAGGTTAGGGGTTCGAATCCCTTCGGGCGCACCACGAACTCGTGGATACGAGTTTCGACTACATCGGGCGGCAGCTTCTCAGCGCTGGCTCCGAATCAGCCACGGGATCACCCTCATCCGCAGCAGCCAGAACGCGGCCAGGACCAACGGGTTGGCCAGCCAGAAGCCGAAGAGCAACCAGGCGTCCTCGAGGGCGATGGCCCCGACCACCGCAATGGCCCAGTAGGCCACCGTGAACGGCAGCCAGTGAAATGGGGGGTCGGCAGTCGATTCGTCCTCGGTCGACAGGCTCATCCGTGACGCCCCACCCTCGTCGGAAGAACTGATCTTGCTCGAAAAACTTCAGAGACGCGACATTACGGCAAATCTTGAACGCGGCCCAGTATGCATGGGTCGTACGCCCGGCCCGACACCCAAATGGGTGGCTCAGTACGGTCGGGGTGGCTTCGCGTGGTGGAGGGGTGTGTGCATGCGGTTGGTCTTCGTTGCGGTCGCGGCCCTCGTCGTCTGGCCGAGCCACCAGCTTGCACACGCTGACCCTGGCCCTCCTCCGTTCGACGTCGCCGACCCGGCAATCGGCCGCCTCGACCCGGCCTTGCTGAGTGCCATCCAGAACGCCGCGGTCGCCGCCGCGGCGGACGGCATCACCATGACGATCACCTCGGGTTGGCGTTCGCCGGAGTTCCAGCAGCAGCTTCTCGACGACGCCGTCCAGACCTACGGCAGCCTCCCGGCCGCCCGGCGGTTCGTGCAGACCCCGGAGATGTCCAAGCACGTCGTGGGGCAGGCCGTCGACGTCGGAGGCGTTGAGGCGGATCAGTGGCTCGCCGCCAACGGGTCCCGATACGGGCTGTGTCGCATCTACGCCAATGAGGTCTGGCACTTCGAACTCGCCACGGACGCGATGGGTGTCTGCCCGCCGCTGCTACCCGACGCCGCCACCCCGAGGGAATGACTGCACGATTGCCGCCGTCGTTGTATCTTTGCCCAAATAATTGACGTGAGGGTCAGTCCATGACGGGCAAGCATGCACGGGGTCGTCGGTCGGAGAGCTTCGGCGTGCGACGGTGGTTGCAGTTGGGCGCGGCCTCGGCCGGCGTGAGTGCGGCATTGTTCGGGCTGTCCTCGCTCGGTCCGCAGGTTGGGGTCGCCCTTGCCGACGAGTCCGGCGCGTCGTCATCGGATTCCAGTGGGTCGACGGGGTCCGACTCCGGCGGGTCGTCCACTGGTGGAACCGGTTCGGGGTCCGAGCAGTCGTCGTCGCCGGGTTCCGCTGCCGAGTCCGGCCCGAAGACCTCTGTGGGGTCTTCGCCGTCTTCGCCGTCGTCGAGCGTGAAACACGAGCTCGACACCGAGAAGGACGACACCGAGAAGGACGAGCCCAAGAAGGTCACCACCACCACTGACGACGACGAGGAGGACGAGGGCGAGGGCGAGGGCGAGGGCGAGGGCGAGGGGAGCGTCTCGTCGTCCTCCTCGAACAAGACGCCGAAGCCCCCACCGGCCGCATTGGCCAGCACGAGCACCGCTACGCCCGACATCAGCAAAACCGTTGCGCCGAAGACGGAGTCGGCCCCGGCAATCGCCGCAGCGGAGCCGACCCCGCCGTGGGCGGTGCAGGTCGAGGCTCCGGAGGATCCACGCAAGCAGTTCATCTCCGACCAGCTGGCCGCGTGGACGAGAGATTCACTGGGATGGATCGACTCGTTGCCGGTACCGGGTGCGCTCAAGTGGCATCTTGAGGGGGCGCTGTGGACCATGCGCCGGTCGCTGCTCAACGTCGCCCCGGCGGTGGCTCCGCTGACAGTGACCGGGCTGTCCAACGCGTTGGTCAGCGGCCGCGTCGACGCGGTTGATCCGGAGAACGACGCGATCGTCTACCGGTTGGTGCGGGGGCCGTCGTCGGGCACCGTGGAGTTGAACTCCGACGGCAGCTTCACCTACACCCCGTCCGACGGCTTCAACGGCGTCGACTCGTTCGTGGTGCTGGCGCAGGACCTAGGTTTGCACGTCAACCTGCTCGACCCGTTCCGCGGGGCGGGTACTGCCGCGAGTGCGTTGGTCAACCAGGGCGCCATCAAGTTCGACTTCAACTACACCACGGGCTCGGAGTATTGGAGCCCTGAGGCCCGGGACGCCTTGCACTCGGCCGCGAATACGCTCGCCGCATACTTCCTCGTCACTGCGCCGAGGGTGCTCACCTATGACGTCAAGGGGCAGAACCAGACGGAGGGCACCACCCTTGCCTCGGCCGGGAGCGACCTCATCAGCAACGACCCCGGCTTCTGGTCGACGGTTGTTCAGTACAAGCTTCAGACGGGCGTGGACGCGAACGGCGATCTCGCCGACGGACGAATCACCTGGAACTGGGCCAACTCCTGGTCACTCGGTGACACCGTGGCCGACGACAGCTTCGACTTCGCCTCCACCGCGATGCACGAGCTCATGCACTCCTTCGGCTTCTCGTCGTACGTCTTGCGAGCGGGGTCGAACACCGATCAATATTGGACGATCTTCGCCAGCTACATCGTCACCGCCGACGGCCGAAAGCCGATCGACCAGGACCTGTTCTGGAACGAGGACTTCGACGGCAATCTGACCGGTGGCGACGGTGGCTTCTACTTCGCCGGAGCCAATGCCGTTGCCGCGTATGGCAAACCGGTTCCGCTGTACACGCCGAACCCATGGGAGAGCGGCAGCTCGATGGGCCACCTCGACGACACGACGTTCACCGGACCGGACGAGCAGATGATGAATGCCGTCACCGATGAGGGGCTGGGCGTCCGGGTGCTGAGTCCGATCGAGCTCGGGATCATGAAGGACCTCGGATACCTGGTGGCGGTGCCTTCGTCGTCTGCGAAGATGACGCCATGGCATCGTCTGTGATCGAGCGTTGGCATCAGTTCATCGGCGGCGGCCACGACCCGGCCGTGCTTGACGCCCTTCTCGCTTTCGCCTCCACCGCGATGCACGAGCTCATGCACTCCTTCGGCTTCTCGTCGTACGTCTTGCGAGCGGGGTCGAACACCGATCAATATTGGACGATCTTCGCCAGCTACATCGTCACCGCCGACGGCC
>Ga0247732_10000457_pt1 | contig 19696 bp, 18 predicted proteins | sample UWRJL163409C2_FD_180940 | JGI IMG/M metagenome (GOLD analysis project Ga0247732, IMG submission 180940) | Plant litter microbial communities from Arlington Agricultural Research Station in Wisconsin, United States - UWRJ-L163-409C-2 | ecosystem: Environmental > Terrestrial > Plant litter >...
ACGCGAGGAACCGGTTGCTGTCTACTCGAACGCCTCCGGCGGCGGGCACGAGCAGACGAGATTGCGGTCGCCCCACGCCTGGTCGATGCGCCTGACCGGCGGCCAGTACTTGTGACGGATCAGCGATCGCACCGGATAGACGGCTGTCTCGCGGTCGTACGGATGGCTCCATTCGCCCTCGACGACGGACTGCGCGGTGTGCGGCGCGTTGCGCAGCGGGTTGTCGTCGGCGGGCCAGACACCCTCTGCGACCTGCATCGCCTCGCCTTTGATGGCGATCATCGCATCGATGAACCGGTCGATCTCGGCGAGATCCTCGCTCTCGGTCGGTTCGACCATCAGGGTTCCCGCCACGGGGAAGCTCATCGTGGGCGCGTGGAATCCGTAGTCGATGAGGCGCTTGGCGACGTCGTCGACCGTGACTCCGGTCGACGCCGTGAGCGGGCGGATGTCAATGATGCACTCGTGCGCCACCAGTCCGTTGTCGCCGGAGTACAAGACAGGGAAGTGCTCGGAGAGCCGGGCCGCGACGTAGTTGGCCGACAGAACCGCCGCACCCGTCGCATCCGCGAGACCCTGCGAGCCCATCATGCGCACGTACGACCAGCTGATGGGCAGGATGCTCGGGCTGCCGTAGGGCGCGGCCGAGATCGGCCCGCCGGCGTGCACCACGGTGCCGCCTCCGGCGAGCGGATGCGACGCGTCCTGCGCCTGGGCATGGCCCGGCAGGAAGGGCGCGAGGTGCGCCTTCGCCGCGACCGGTCCGACACCGGGACCGCCGCCGCCGTGCGGGATGCAGAAGGTCTTGTGCAGGTTGAGGTGCGAGACGTCTCCGCCGAAGTCGCCGAAACGCGCGAAGCCCAGCAGTGCGTTGAGGTTCGCTCCGTCGACGTAGACCTGTCCCCCAGCAGCGTGCACCAGACGGCAGATCTCTGCGACCTCGTGCTCGTACACGCCGTGGGTCGACGGGTAGGTGATCATGAGGGCGGCCAGCGACTCGGCGTGCAGCTCGATCTTCGCCCGCAGGTCGTCGACGTCGACGTTGCCGTTCTCGTCGCACGCGACGACCACGACCTTCATGCCGGCGAGCACGGCAGACGCTGCGTTCGTGCCGTGGGCGCTCGACGGAATAAGGCAGACCGTGCGGTCGAACGAGCCGTTCGCATGGTGGTACCCGCGGATCGCGAGAAGTCCGGCGAGCTCACCCTGGCTTCCGGCGTTCGGCTGCAGCGACACGGAGTCGTACCCGGTGACCTCGGCCAGCCAGGTCTCGAGCTGCGAGATGAGCGTGAGGTAGCCCTCGACGTCGGCGCGCGGAGCGAACGGGTGCAGCGCACCGAACTCCGGCCAGGTCACGGCCTCCATCTCGGTGGCCGCATTGAGCTTCATGGTGCACGAGCCGAGCGGGATCATGCCTCGGTCGAGCGCGTAGTCGTAGTCGGCGAGACGCTTGAGGTAGCGCATCATGCTCGTCTCGGAGCGGTGCGTGTTGAAGACCTCGTGGGTGAGGTAGTCGCTCGTGCGCAGGATGTGCTCTGGCAGGCTCTCGGCGAGCTGTTCCGCATCGCTGGTGGGCGCCACGTCGAAGAGCGAGAGCACCGTGTCGATGTCGGCGACCGTGGTGGTCTCGTCGACCGAGACGCCGACGGTGTCGTCGTCGGCGACGTTCAGCAGGTAGCCGCCAGCGTGGGCCTTGGCGGCGATCTCGGCCGCTCGGCCGGGAACGCGCACCTGGATCGTGTCGAAGAAGTCCTCGTGAACGAGCTCGGCTCCGGCGGCCTCGAGTGCGCTGGCGAGTCGGCGCGCGATCGAGTTGACGTCGAGAGCGATGCTCTGCAGGCCCTCGGGGCCGTGGTAGACCGCGTACATTCCGGCCATCACGGCGAGCAGCACCTGGGCGGTGCAGATGTTCGAGGTGGCCTTCTCGCGTCGGATGTGCTGCTCACGCGCCTGCAGGCTGAGCCGGTAGGCGGGGTGGCCGGAGGCATCCTGGCTGACGCCCACAAGGCGACCCGGAAGCTGACGCTCGAGCCCGGAACGCACGGCCATGTACCCGGCGTGCGGGCCGCCGAAGCCCATGGGCACGCCGAAACGCTGGCTCGTGCCGACGGCGACGTCGGCCCCGAGCTCGCCGGGAGAGGTGATGAGCGTGAGGGCGAGCAGGTCGGCGGCGACAACGGCGAGACCGCCGGATGCGTGGACCGCCTCGATCACGTCGCGCGGGTCCCAGACACGGCCGGATGCGCCGGGGTACTGGATGAACGCGCCGAATCCGGTGGCGAGGGGGTGGTCGTGCGATGCCGGGTGATCGACCCTGTCGAGGGTGAGCTCGACGATCTCGATGCCGACAGCGTCGGCGCGCGAGCGCAGCAGCGCCTTCGTCTGCGGCAGCGCGTCTGCGTCGACCAGGAAGATGTTCGAGGTCGACTTGGACGCGCGTCGGGCGAGCAGCATGCCCTCGACGACGGCCGTGGCCTCGTCGAGCATGGATGCGTTCGCTGTCGACAGCCCGGTGAGGTCGGCGACCATGGTCTGGAAGTTGATGAGCGCCTCGAGGCGGCCCTGCGAGATCTCGGGCTGATAGGGCGTGTAGGCCGTGTACCAGCTGGGGTTCTCGAGCACGTTGCGACGGATCACGGCGGGGGTGATGGTGTCGTAGTAGCCGAGACCGATCATGGAGCGGTTGACAGTGTTGTGCGAGGCGAGCGCCCGCAGCTCCGCGATGGTCTCGCGCTCGGTGGCGGCGGCCGGGATGGCCTCGGCGCGGTGGGTCTCGCTCAGCTGGATCGAGCCGGGGATGGCGGCGCGCACGAGCGCATCGACCGAGTCGTAGCCGAGGCGGGCGAGCATGACGGCCTGCGCGCTGTCATCGATGCCGATGTGGCGCGCGGTGAAGGGAAGCGACATCGGTGTGCTACTCCCCCAACAGTGCGGTGTACTCGTCGAACGACAGCAGCGGCGGCAGCTCGGTGAACTCGATCTTGATGAGCCAGCCCTCGCCCAGCGGGTCGCTGTTGACGAGTTCCGGCGTGTCCTCGACAGCGGAGTTCTTCTCGAGCACCGTTCCATCGACGGGGGCGAAGAGCTCGCCCACCGACTTGGTCGACTCGATCTCTCCGACGATCGAGCCGCTGGCCAGGGTCGTGCCCACGTCGGGCAGGTCGACGAAGACGACGTCGCCGAGCTTCTCGGCCGCATACGCGGTGATGCCGACGGTGGCGGTGTTGCCGTCGACGAGCACCCATTCGTGCTCGCTCGTGTACTGCAGTTCGCTTTCGGTGGCCATGGGTCAGTCCTTCTTCGCGCGGTAGAACGGGAGGGGGGTGACGCGGTAGCTGAGGCGCTTGCCGCGGATGTCGATGCTGAGGGTCGTGTCGGGCGCCGCGAATGCGGCGTCGACATAGGCCATGGCGATCGGGATGCCGAGGGTCGGCGACAGGGCGCCGCTCGTCACCACGCCGATCACCTCGCTCGAGTCGTCGGAGGCGTAGACCTCGTAGTCCGCCCGCGCGGCCCGCTTGCCGTCGGCGACCATGCCGACCAGCGTGCGCGCATCCGGAGCCGGACCGGCCTCGACGGCCTCGCGACCGACGAAGTCGCCCTTCGTCGCCGTGGCGACGACGCGGCCCAGGCCCGCCTGCACGGGGAAGGTCTCGATGCCGAGTTCGTGGCCGTAGAGGGGCATGCCCGCCTCGAGCCGGAGCGTGTCGCGGCTCGCGAGACCCGCCGGAACGAGTCCGAGCGGAGCACCCGCCTCAGTCAACGCGTTCCAGAGTTCCGCGGCGTGATCCGGGCTCACGTAGAGCTCGAATCCGTCTTCGCCGGTGTAGCCCGTGCGGGCGATGAGCACGGGCTGCGTGCGGAACGAGCCCGACAGGGCACGGTAGTACTTGAGCTCGGAGAGCTTCTCGCCCACGTCGCGGCCGTCGGGATGGCCGCCTTCGATGGCGAAGCCGTCGGTCGCGATGAGGATCTCGCGTGAACGCGGACCCTGCACGGCGATGAGGGCGAGCTCGTCGCTCTCGTCGAAGACCTCGCACTCGAACGGAGCCGTGCGGTCTGTCAGCTCTGCGGCCACGACCTCTCTGTTCGAGGCGTTGGCCACGACCATGAACCGGTCTTCTCCGGTGCGGTACACCACGACGTCGTCGATGATTCCGCCCGATCGGTCGAGCAGCAGGCTGTATTTGGCCTGGCCGACCGTGGTGGCCGAGAGCTTGCCCGCCAGTGCGTAGTCGAGGGCGTCAGCAGCCTCGGGGCCGACGATGAAGATCTCGCCCATGTGGGACAGGTCGAAGATGCCGGCTGCGGTGCGCACGGCGTGGTGCTCGGCGAGATCGCTCGAATAGCGCACGGGCATCTGCCAGCCGGCGAAGTCGGTGAAACTCGCTCCGGCGGCCACGTGGATGGCGTTGAGCGGGGAATGTCTATCGGTCACGAGTTCTCCAGTGCGCAGTGTGTATTGCGAAGCGCGCGTACGAAGCCGCGCGGTCAAGAACTCCCCCTCTGTCATCGGTGCCTGAGAGCTTCGACGCTGCGTACTTGCAGCGGCTTTCACCGTGGGCGGATCGAACGAACGAGCGTTCGCGATCTCTTTTCAGAGTGGCCTGTTCGATGCGGTACACGTACCTGAGAGATTGGTGGGGAGAATTGCTCCTTCGGTGCCTGCCGGGGTGACCGGCGGGCTCTCCCGCATCGCGTGATGTCGGCCCGATATTCGATTGTGCGGCCAGCCTAGCAACAACGTCGCGAGCACGGGTGCCGCGCGAGCGCGTAACCTCGGAAGTGACCGGGCGCACCGCGCAGTCAGAACGGATCCCGTGGACCATCGTTTGAACAGGCTCTTCATCACCGCCGCGAAGGAGTTGCACTTCGCCAGGGCGGCGAAGCTCGAGGGCATTCCGCGTTCGAGCATGATCGCGGCCGTCAAGCAGCTCGAGCAGAACCTCGGCTACCCCCTGTTCGACTACGACGCCGAGACGACCGTGCTGACGCCGGAGGGCGTCGCCTTCGCCGAGAAGGCGGCTGCCGACCTCGCCAAGTCCACCGGCAATTCGACCATCACCGCTCCGCAGGCCGGAGGCAAGGCGAAGGCGTCGAAGGGCAAGGGACGTGCCCCCGCGGTCAAAGGTGCGCCGCGGGTCGGAAAGCGTCGGCAGAGCCGCTGAGCGACGTTCGCTGAGCCTGTCGAAGCGCCGAGCCCGCCGTTCGCTGAGCCTGTCGAAGCGCTACTCTTCGTTCGACGGCCCCTCGGGCTTCTCGAACGGGTCGCGCCGGGTGCGCCGAAGGGTGAGCACGATGACCGTGACGATCAGCGCCAGACCTCCGATCGAGACCGCGATCGCCACGCCGATGCGCCCGCCGTCGTCGCTCGTGTCGCCGTTCACCGCGGGGTCGGCGGTCGCCGACGGTGTCTGCACCGGTGCCTCTGCCATCGTCGTCATCGTGGGCTCGGGCGTCGCCACAGGGGCGGATTCCTCGCGCGGCGAGCCGGCCCACTGTTCTCCGCACACGGGCGCCGCCGGCATGCCGGGCAGGGAGTTCGCGGTATCGACGGGCTGGTACTCGAAGGTGTAGCTGCCCGACGTCGGATGTCCGTCGCTCGAGACCACCTGCCATGTCGCGGTGTACGTTCCGGGGTCGCCCAGGGCCACTCCGGTGGATGCGACCAGGCCGTCGACGACGACGCACCCGTTCTCGTGGAACGCGCCCGACGCATCCGTCACCTGGATCGCGAATGCGCTCGTGTCGCCGCCCAGCGTGAGGAGGTCGTCGCTGTAGGTCAACGTGACGACGGTCGGATCGACGGTCACGACCTCGCCGGCCGCGGGGGTCGACGACTCGAGCGCGTCGTGCGCCGAGGCACCGGATGCGCCGGCGAGCACGAGGGCCGCGCCGAGAAGGGCGGTTGCGGCGAGCGCGGAGGGAAGGGCGAGGAGGCGTCGAGTCACGCGCCTCACGATAGCCGACCGCCCTCCGCCGATGCCGTGCGTCAGGCCGCCGCGACCGCGCTCTCGGTGGGCACATCGAACGGTCGTCGGCGATCGCGCACCGTGACGATGCCGATCGCCGTCACCCAGACGAGCCACGGGAACGTCGCGAAGAGGGCAGTGCCCGCTCCTCCCGCAGCGAGGAAGGACGCGGGATCGGTTCCGCCGAACATCGTCGGCACCGCGGCCAGGTTGAGGATCGCGACGCCGTACGCCAGCCACCCGGTCCACCGGGGCAGGGCCTCAGAGCTGAGCGTCACGTATGCGCTTGCGGCCGCGACCAGGGCCGTCAACACGCATCCGATCGAGCCGAAGAGAATCGTGTGCCCCACGGTGAGAGCGCGAAGCACGGAGTAGTCGCCGGCCATGCCCGTGACGTCGAGCGCGGTACCGGCCTCCATGGCGTCTCCCACGAGTGTGACGGCCACGAAGACGAGGCCCGCGCCGTAGGCGAGGTCGGCGACCCACTGCAGCGCGACCTCGGCGTGCGTGATGAGCTGGCGGAACCCGGCCAGGAACACGATGAGCGCGGCCATCAGCATGGTGTCGATGAGGATCGTGAGCAGGGTGCCGCCGCTCGTGCGCGTCATGAAGTCGACGAGGGCGACGTCGTCGTCGAGGCTGGGACGCGCACCCACCACGAAGACCTGCACCGAGAACTCGGTGGCGGTGAGGATCGCGACGGCGATGGCGGCTATTCCCGTCCACAGCCTGACGTCGGGCATGAGTTTTCTGTGCGGATGATGCGTCATGGTGCGGTCTCCCCCTGGTGTGCTCTGTCTTGTGTGCTCTGCCTAGGCGTCGCAGTGCGACAGGTCGGTCTCGGCGAGCGGCTTGCCCTCGGGAATGATGTACGTCACCCAGAGGACGACGTTCTCGTCACCTTCATTTCGGCCCTCGTGGCGGTATCCCGCCCCTTCGATGATGCTGTCTCCCGTCTCGTAGACGTGCACGCCACTCGGATAGATGTCGGCGTAGTGAGTGAGCGACCCCTCAGAGACCACGGCGACGAGCTGACCGTAGTGGCAGTGCACGCCCGTGGTCGCGCCCGGCTCCAGCGTGATCTCCCTGAAGGTGACCCCGACGCCGTCGTCACCCGATACGGAGACCTCGACCGGGGCATCCTGCTCGCCGGCCGCGAGATCGACGGCCTCGACGGGCGCGTGCGACTCGACAGGCGATTCGATGGCGGTCGTGGAGGGGGCGTCGGCCGTGCTCGAGCACGCAGACATGGCGAGGGCCGCGGCGACGAGAAGTACTGTCACGCGCGCGCGGTCGAGCGTGCGAGGTCGGGACACAGTCATGGTCAGCCTTTCGAACAGCATTGTCGAGTCACGCCTGGTGCTACACAGCGTAGTGAGTTCGGCGGCGCTGTGGACGAGCCTTCTTTGTCGTCTGGCTATTCGAACATATGTTCTATTCTTCGTCTTTCACTGGTACACTTGATTGGTACATAGATCGCACATCAAGCGAAAGGACCGCCGTGATCACCGAACCCGACTCTCGGCTTGTCAGCTCCTTTCGTGCGGCGATCGACGATGTGCACGAGGCGTCTCGGCAGATCGCCTCTCTTCAGGCGGAACGGGCGCGGCTGGTCAGCGTTGCGCAGGCTGCAGGTCAGGCGCTCAACCCGGTCGACCGGTCGGGTGGGGGCCCGCAATGGTCGGCCGAGGCCGTCGCGAGACGCGAGTTCACGACAGAACTCGCCTCGGCCGAGAATCTCAGCGAGCGTGCGGCCTACGCGCTCATAGAGACCAGTGGCGAACTCGCCGAGACATTCGTGCACACTCACCGCGCACTCTATTCCGGTGACATATCTCTCCGCCATGCAGAGATCATCGTGCAATTCGGCAGGTGCCTCCCTGACGAGAAGCAGCTCGACTTCGAACTGCGCATGCTCGAGCTCGCCAAGCGGCAACCGGTGCATGTCCTGCGCACGAGAGCCGGCCGAGAAGCCAAGGCGGCCACCAATGAAGACGCAGTCGAGCGTCATCTGCATGCTGCCGAGACCCGCACCACATTCGTCGACAGCACAGACGACGATGCCGGAATGTCGGTCTTCGGAATTCGCCAGCCCGCTGTCGAGAACGAGGCCATCCGCGACCGTCTCCACCGCTTCGCGGTTGCGCTCAAGGCGGCGGGCGACCCCCGCAGCATCGCGCAGCTTCACGCGGATGTGGCGTCGGATCTGCTCCTGAACGGTCAGCTCAGCATGCCGGGCGCTCCGGCACACGCGGTCCGCGCTCACGTCTACGTCACCGTTCCAGCGCTTTCGCTGCTGGGATTCAGCGACGAGAGCGCGGCTCTCGAGGGATACGGTCCCATCGATGCGCTGACAGCGACCCGGTTGACCGTCAACGCTCCCTATTTCTCGCGGGTGCTGACCGACCCTGCCACCGGGGCCGTCATCACCGCCGGCATCACCCGCTACAAGCCCGACTCGAGAATGCGCGAACTGGTCGACCTCATCCACGTCACCTGCAGATTTCCGGGGTGCACCCGAGTGGCCCGCGACTGCGACGCGGATCACAACGTGCCCTTTCCTCAGGGCGAGACGTCGATCACGAACCTCGTTCCGCAATGCACGCCCCACCACAAGGTGAAACACAAGACGGCGTGGCAGTTCATCACCCGGGCCGACGGCACCATGATCTCCATTTCACCGTCGGGCCGTACGAGGCAGCACGAACCTCCGCCCCTGGTGAAGCCCGCCCCCAGACGCTTCGGCTTTCCTGACGCGCCCGACAACGCCGACCCACCGGCCCGCAATTGGTACCGCGGCACGGTCGACGAAGGAGTACCCGACTCACCTGTCATCGGTGCCGACGAGCCGCCTTTCTAACAGCGGGAATGCGGGCGGCAGCCCCCGCCTGCCTACGCGGCCGTGACGTCGATCTCGCCCGGAGCCGCCCCCGCCGCACCGAACACGAGCATCCTGTTGGCGATCTTGTCGGTGAAGAACCGGTCGTGACTCACCACGACGACAGCGCCGGGAAAGTGCACGAGGGCGCGTTCCATGACCTGGGTGCTGGCGAGGTCGAGATGGTTGGTCGGCTCGTCGAGAAGAAGAACGGATGCGCCGGACAGCAGGCACTGGGCCATCGCGACGCGGGCGCGCTGCCCGCCCGAGAGCTCGCGAATGCGCTTCTTCAGGTCGGCCTCAGAGAACTGGAACATGGCGAGGAACCGTCCCACCGACTTGCGCGTCGCGGTGAGGGCGAGGCTGTCGGGCAGCGCGTTGACGGCGTGCGTGACCGTGTCGTCGAGGTCGAGGTCGTCGAGCATCCGGTTGTACGAGACCACCTTCGCGCCCGACGCCCAGTCCACGTGGCCGTTATCCTGCTTCTCGTCGCCGGTGAGCACACGAAGCAGGGTGCTCTTGCCGCTGCCGTTCGCGCCGAGCACCACGATGCGATTGCCGCGACGGATCTCGAAGCCGAGACCCGTGAACAGGGTCTTCTCGCCGTAGGACTTCTCGAGCCCCTCGACGCGGCAGAGCACGTCTTTGATGTGCAGGCCGCCGTAGATCTCGGTGATGATCTGGTCGACGGGGCGAGGCGCCCGCGATTTCTTGATACCCGACAGCTGCTTGTCGAGCTTCTTGCTCGAGGCCTTTGCCGCCTCGCGTCGGTCGGCGATGCCCTCGGCCTCGAAGGCCAGCAGCTCGTTCTCGTGAACGAACTGGGCCTCGAGCGTCTTCAGACGGAACTGCTTCTGCACGATGTACTCGCCGAAGTTGCCGGGGTACTCGTGCAGGTGGAAGTTCTCGAGTTCGATGATGCGGGTCACGACGACATCGAGGAAGGCGCGATCGTGCGACACGATGATGGCGGCGCCCGTGAAGTCGCGGAACCAGGACTCCAGCCACTCCACGCCGGCCACGTCGAGGAAGTTGGTGGGCTCATCGAGCAGCAGCACGTCGGGGTCTTCGAGCAGGATCTTCGCGAGCGCGGCACGGTTGCGCCATCCGCCCGACAGCGCGTCGATCGGGCACGTGCGATGCGGCTCGTCGAAGCCGAGCGTGGTGAGCGCCTGGTCGATCTTGCGGGTGTAGTCCCAGCCGTCGAGCCTCTCCATCTCGCCGAACAACTCGGACTGACGCTCGATGAGCGCGTCGAGCGCTGCTCCTCCCGAGGGGTCCGCGGCAATCGACGCATCGATTGCCGCGAGCTCGTCTTCGACGGCGTGCACCTCGACGAACAGCGCGTCGAGCACCTCGGTGATGGTCTGCTCTCCGTTCAGCTCGGAGAACTGCGAGAAGTAGCCGATCTTCACTCCGGCCTCGACGGTCACGGTTCCCTGGTCGGGCTGCACCTGGTCGAGCACGAGCTTGAGCAAGGTGGTCTTGCCCGATCCGTTGCGACCGATGAGGCCCACCCGGTCCTTGGGTTCGAGACGGAAGAACGCCTCGCGCAGGATCTGCGCGTTCTCGAAGCGCACGCTCACGTCGTTCAGGCGGATCAGACTCATAGGGGTTCCTCTCGAAGGCGATGCGCCTCGAGCGGCCCAGCGACTATCAGGCTACTGCCCCTGTCGCCACGGTGAAGGAGTGCGTAATGTTGCGGAATGGGGACGACAACAGAAGAGACGACCGGCGACCGCAGTGAACTGAAGCGGTCGATCACGGCCAGACAGCTGTATTTCTACGTCGTCGGCGACGTGCTCGGCTCCGGCATATACGTTCTCGTCGGTCTGGTCGCAGCAGCCGTCGGTGGTGCCTTCTGGATGGCATTCCTCGCGGGTGTCTCCATCGCCCTCATCACCGGGCTCGCCTATGCGGAACTGGTGACCAAGTATCCGCAGGCCGCCGGAGCGTCGCTCTACATCAACAAGGCCTTCCGCAGCCCGGTGCTGACGTTCTTCATCACGATCTGCATGTTGTCGGCGAACATGGCGGCGGTCGGATCGCTCGCCGCGGGTTTCGTAAGGTACTTCAGCGGCCTCGTGGGTCTGCCCGAAGACGCCATCTGGGCGAGCACGGGCATTGCATTGGCGTTCGTCGCCCTCATCACCGTGATCAACCTCATCGGCATCACCGAGTCCGTCGTCGCCAACGTCGTGATGACCTTCGTCGAGATCAGCGGGCTCGTCATCGTCGTGATCATCGGCGTCATCGCCCTGGTCGAGGGAGTCAACGATCCGTCGGTCCTCCTGCAGTTCAACACCGAAGGAGGCGCCGGTTCGGCCGTCCTGGCCATTCTCGCCGGAGTCTCCCTGGCGTTCTTCGCCATGACGGGTTTCGAGAACGCGGCGAATGTGGCCGAAGAGACGATCAACCCGTCCCGCGCCTTCCCCCGCGCTCTCGTCGGCGGCATGGCCACCGCCGGTGTCGTCTACGTGCTCGTCTCGATCTCGGCGGCCCTGGCCGTGCCGATCAAGGATCTGGCCGACAAGACGCTGCTCGTGGTGATCGAGGCCGACCTCTTCTTCATTCCCGCGGCGATCATGCTGGTCGTGTTCGGCCTCATCGCGATGGTCGCCATCAGCAATACCGCCCTCGTCACTGTGGTTGCGCAGTCGCGCATCCTGTTCGGGATGGCTCGTGAAAAGGTCGTGCCCGCCGTCTTCGCGAAGGTGCATCCCACCCGACGCAGCCCGTATGTGGCCCTGCTCTTCGGCTCCGCCGTCGTAGGAGCCCTTCTCGTCGCCGGTGCCATCATCAGGTCGAGCCAGGCGGGGATTCCCGCCGAGGAGCAGCTCGACATCGTCGACAGGCTGGCCACGATCACGGTCGTGTTCCTCCTGTTCATCTACGCCCTGGTGATCGTGGCATGCCTGAAATTGCGAGGCAAGGATGAGACCGACGACACCTACCGGGCGAACACCCCGTTGCTGATCATCGGCATCGTCGGCAACCTCGCGGTGCTGGTCTACACGCTCATCGACGACCCGGATGCGCTCTTCTGGGTCGCCGGGCTGCTGGCGGTCGGGCTGATTCTCTACCTCGTGCAGAACTTCTTCGGAAAGAAAAAGGCGGTCTGAGCCAATGCATGTCATCGTCACAACCGATGGATCCCAGGCGAGCCTGGTCGGCGCCCGCCAATTCAAGTGGATCGCCGACAGCCGAACGATCACCGATGTGACCGTCCTCGCCGTCGTGAGTCCCTACGCGGCCGCACCCTTCGCCAACGAACTGGGCCCACAGCATCCACCCGCCCAGACCGAACTGAGCTTTCGACAGGATGCCGCGACGGCCGTCGACATCGTCGCCGCCGAATTCGACGGCTGGGGCCCGAGGGTGCACAAGCAGGTGCGCAGCGGATCCCCCGCGCAGGAGATCATCAGGGCCGCCGAGGATCTGGAGGCCGACCTCATCTCGATGGCCGCCGGCAGCCGTGGCCTCAGCCGAACCGTCCTGCTCGGCAGCACAGCCGCGCGGGTGCAGCACTCCGCGCCGTGTCCGGTTCTGGTGTGCCGCCCGACCCCTCACAGCGAGCGGGCGCTCGCCTGACGGTCAGTCCCAGTCGAGGTAGTCCTCGATGGCCCACGAGGTCGCGCCCACGTTCTCCGAGGGGAACATGTGCCCGCCGCCATCGATCGACACGATGCTCACGCGATCGGGAGCGGCCGCCAGCAGCGCCTCGCCGTTCGCGGGCGGGGTCGTCTCGTCGGCAGATCCCTGGATGACCAGCACGGGCAGGCCCTCGGCGAGCGTCAGGTCTCCCGCCTCGACGCCGAGCAGCAGCACACCGTTGACGCGGTCGTGAAAGTCCAGGGCCACGGCGCGAGCGACGGAGCCGCCGAACCCGTGGCCGCCCAGCCAGGCATCCTTGACGTCGACGGCATCCATGATGTCGACGACGGCTTGGGCCAACTCGTGCGCCGAGGCGCTGCCTGCGGCGATGCGCAGAACTCGGAAGTCCTCTTCGACGAGAATGTGGGCGAGCGTGCCGAGGTAGTCGATGGGAAGACCCTTGTCGGCGACAAGCACGACTGTGGGGCCGTTTCCCTCGACGGAGTACGAGATCGCACGCGCGTCGGGCTCGAAGATCTGGGTGTCGGTCATGGGGATGTTTCCTTTCGTGCGACGGGCTCAGACGTTGAAGCGGAACTCGACGACGTCGCCGTCCTGCATCGTGTAGTCCTTACCCTCGATGCGTGCCTTGCCCTTGGCGCGCGCCTCGGCGATCGAGCCGGTCTCCACGAGGTCGTCGAATCCGATGATCTCGGCCTTGATGAAGCCCTTCTCGAAGTCGGTGTGGATGACGCCGGCGGCCTGAGGGGCCTTGGCGCCCTTCGGGATGGTCCAGGCGCGGGTCTCTTTCGGACCGGCGGTGAGGTAGGTCTGCAGGCCGAGCGTGTCGAAGCCGATGCGGGCGAGCTGGTCGAGACCGCTCTCCTCTTGTCCGGTCGACTCGAGCAGTTCGGCGGCGTCGGCCGGGTCGAGGTCGATCAGCTCGGACTCCAGCTTGGCGTCGAGGAAGATGGCGTGGGCGGGCGCGACGAGAGCCGCGAGCTCGTCGAGCTTCGCCTTGTCGTTCAGCACGCCCTCATCGATGTTGAAGACGTAGATGAAGGGCTTGGCCGTCAGCAGTCCGAGTTCGCGGATCGGCTCGAGGTCGATGGTCGATGCAGAGAGCGGCTTGCCCGTGTCGAGCCACTCGCGAGCAGCCTTGACGGCGACGAGCGTCGACGGGTCGGCCTTCTTGCCCTTGACCTCTTTCTCGAAGCGGGCCTCGGCCTTCTCGAGGGTCTGCAGGTCGGCGAGGATCAGCTCGGTGTTGATGGTCTCGAGGTCGCTGGCCGCGTCGACCTTGCCGTCGACGTGCACCACGTCTTCGTCGGTGAATCCGCGCACGACCTGGGCGATCGCATCCGCTTCACGGATGTTCGCGAGGAACTTGTTGCCGAGGCCCTCGCCCTCGCTCGCGCCCTTGACGATGCCGGCGATGTCGACGAACGACACGGGGGCAGGCAGGATGCGCTCGCTTCCGAAGATCTCGGCCAGGGCGGCGAGGCGCGCGTCGGGAAGGTTGACGACACCCACGTTCGGCTCGATCGTGGCGAACGGGTAGTTCGCTGCGAGCACCTGGTTCTTGGTCAGGGCGTTGAACAGGGTGGACTTGCCGACATTGGGCAGACCGACGATTGCAATAGTGAGAGCCACGAGCATCCATCGTACTTGCCCGGCGCGCGGGCTCTCTTCGGAACCGAGGTCGGTACCCCGTGAGAGCATCAATGCGTGCCCCTGAATTTCACTGCCATCGACTTCGAGACCGCCAACTCCTATCGCGAGTCCGCGTGTTCGGTGGGGCTGGTCAAGGTGCGCGACGGTGTCGTCGTCGACGAGGCCTCGTGGTTCATCAAGCCCGAGATCGGGTTCGACGAGTTCCTGCCGTGGAACACGAAGATCCACGGCATCTACCGCGAAGACGTCGAAGACGCCCGCGGTTGGGAGGAGCAGCTCGACGAGCTCGTCGACTTCGTCGGAGACGATCATTTCGTGGCGCACAACGCGGCATTCGACATGGCCGTCATCCGCGCGGCGAGCGCGGCTGCCCGAGTGGAGTGCCCGCCGAACGCCTACGCGTGCAGCCTGCAGATCGCGCGCAAGACCTACTCGCTCGACTCGTATCGTCTGCCGGTGGCAGCCATGGCGGCGGGCTTCGAAGACTTCCGGCACCACGACGCGCTGGCGGATGCCGAGGCGTGCGCGGCGATCATCATCCATGCGGCAGACCGCCACGAGGTGAACTCGATCGAGACCCTCGCCGGGGCCGCGGGCGTCAAGATCTCGCAGCTGCGACCGGTGGTCGCCGCACCCGTTATCTGACGCGCGGCCGATCCTTCCGGCGATGTCGGGGGCCGATGCAAGACTTCCGGCATGGATCCCATACTCGCTCTCGTGCTCGGTCTGCTCATCGGCGTGGCGCTCGGCGGCGCCATGGGCTGGATGCTCCGCGCGAGCAGAATTCCGACCGTCGACCCGATGCCGCTGGCCGAGCTGCAGGCGCGATCGGCTGCAGCCGAGGCGACCAACGCTGGACTGCGTGAGCAGCTCGAACTGCAGCTGGGGCGCATCACCGAATTCCAACAGCGAATCCGTGAGATGAGCGAGGCGGAGGCCGAGAGGGTCAGTTCGGACGGGCGGGTTCTGATCGCCCTCAGCCCGGTCGCCGAGAGCCTGCGGCTGGTTCAACGCAAGGTCTCGGAGCTCGAGGAGCAGCGCCAGAAGCAGCACGGGGAATTGAGCGAGCAGCTGCGCCATGCCACCGAATCCGAAGAACGCCTGCGCAGCACTGCTGAGTCGCTCGCCTCGGCGCTTCGCTCCAACAGCACGCGTGGCGTCTGGGGAGAGACGCAGCTGCGGCGCGTGGTCGAGGCGGCCGGCCTGATCGAACGAGTCGACTTCGACGTTCAGACCAGCATCGTCTCGGAGAGCGGCGCAGGCCGGCCCGACATGGTGGTGCATCTGCCCGGCGGCAAGGACATCGCCGTCGACGCGAAGGTTCCGTTCGACGCATATCTCGAGGCCAGCATGATCCCCTCAACCGCGACGGGGGCCGACGGCACCGAGAGAGACAGGCTCATGAAGCGCCATGTGAAGGCCGTGCGAGACCACATCATCACCTTGAGCAACAAAAGCTACTGGTCGGGCCTCGAGGCCTCCCCCGAACTCGTGATCGCCTTCATTCCGAGCGAGTCCCTGGTGTCGAGCGCGCTCGAGGCCGATCCGAGCATCATGGAGTTCGCCTTCTCACGCAAGGTGGCCCTCGCCTCGCCCGTGACGCTCTGGTCGGTACTGAAGACCGTGGCCTACAGCTGGCAGCAAGACGTGCTCACTCACGACGCCAAGGTGCTCTTCGACCTGAGCCGGGAGCTCTACACGCGCCTGGCCACCACCGCCACGCACGCCGAGAAGCTCGGTCGATCGATCGAACGCAGCGTGCGCGACTACAACTCGTTCGTCGGGTCGCTCGAGCGGCAGGTCTTTCCGACAGCGCGCAAGCTCAACGCGCTCGACGAGTCGACCGTGCTCGGCGTGCTCCCCACGATCGAGGAGCAGCGCCGCGAGCTGTCGAGCTTCGAGCTGGTGGCCGAACTAGAGAGGAGTGAAGCAACCCTCTAGAAGCGTCGAGGGTTAGAACCACTTGTCGGCGATGTGGTCGGCGACGATGCGTCGGATCGTGCCCGACCGGCTGCGCAGAACCAGGCTCTCCGTGCGGATGATCGGGCCCTTCTTTCTCACCCCGGCGACCAGGCCGCCATCCGTCACGCCCGTCGCCACGAACATCGTGTTGTTGCCCTTGACCAGGTCGTCGGCCTCGTAGATGCGGTCCACATCGAGGCCCGCGTCGATCGCACGCTGGCGCTCCTCGTCGGTCTTCGGCAGCAGGCGCCCCTGGATGAGCCCGCCGAGCGCCTTGATGGCACACGCCGTGACGATGCCCTCCGGGCTTCCGCCGACACCGACACACATGTCTGTTCGCGTCTCGTAGCGAGCCGCGTTGATGCCGCCGGCCACGTCGCCGTCGAGCAGCAGACGGGTGCCGGCACCGGCGGCGCGGATCTCCTCGATCAGACCGACGTGCCGCGGCCGGTCGAGCACGGCGACCTTGATGTCGGAGACATCTTTACCCTTGGCCTTGGCGAGCGCGCGGATGTTGTCGCCGATCGGGCGGTCGATGTCGATCACGCCGATGCCCTCGGGCCCGGTGACGATCTTGTCCATGTAGAAGACGCTCGACGCGTCGAGCATCGTGCCCCGGTCGGAGACGGCGATGACGGAGAGAGCGTTCTGGCGCCCCGCGGCCGTGAGGCTGGTTCCGTCGATCGGGTCGACCGCGATGTCGCAGGCCGGTCCGCGACCGTTGCCGACGTGCTCTCCGTTGAAGAGCATCGGGGCCTCGTCCTTCTCGCCCTCGCCGATCACGACGACGCCGTCGAAGTTCACCGTGGTGAGAAAAGCGCGCATGGCATCGACGGCCGCGCCGTCGGCGGCCAGCTTGTCACCACGACCGATGAAGGGGTACGCACGAATCGAGGCAGCCTCCGTGGCACGCACGAGTTCCATGGCCAGGTTGCGGTCGGGGTGAAGATAGAGAGAGTCGGTTTCGGTATTCGTCATTGCAGACCTCACAGAATTCGGTGCCACGTGACGGCTCCTGTCGCGCGTCATCGCCTGGCTCCTCCAGAGTACCGGTGGGTCTCTCCGGCCCGCTCTGCACGTTCTCCCACGTCGAAAGAGGAGCCTCCCCTAGGATGAAGTCGCGTCGACACAAGGAGAAACCATGCCCATCGCAACGCCTGACCAGTACGCCCAGATGCTCGACACCGCGAAAGCGAAGGGGTTCGCGTATCCCGCGTTCAACGTGTCGTCGTCGCAGACCCTCAACGCCGTCCTCCAGGGACTGACCGAGGCCGAATCCGACGGCATCATCCAGGTCACGACAGGCGGCGCGGACTACTTCGCCGGCCACACGCGCACCGGAGCCCGCGCCACGGGCGCACTCGCCTTCGCCGCGTTCGCCCACGAGGTCGCCAAGAACTACCCGGTGACCGTCGCCCTGCACACCGATCACTGCCCGAAGAACGCGCTCGAGAGCTTCGTGCTCCCGCTGATCGCCGCATCCGAGGCCGAGGTCAAGGCCGGCCGCAACCCGATCTTCCAGTCGCACATGTGGGACGGATCGGCCGTTCCCCTTGCTGAGAACCTCGAGATCGCCCAGGACATCATCGCGCGCACCCGCGCCATCAACGCCATCCTCGAAGTCGAGATCGGCGTCGTCGGCGGCGAGGAGGACGGTGTCAGCCACGACATCAACGAGCACCTCTACACGACGGTCGACGACGCGATCGCCACAGTCGAGGCCCTCGGTCTCGGTGACAAGGGTCGCTACATGGCCGCCCTCACCTTCGGCAACGTGCACGGCGTCTACAAGCCCGGCAACGTGAAGCTCCGTCCGGAGCTCCTGAAGGAGATCCAGGACGGCGTGCAGGCCAAGTACGGCACCGGACCGCTGCCCTTCGACCTCGTCTTCCACGGCGGTTCGGGATCGACGGATGCCGAGATCTCCGAGGCTGTGGCGAACGGCGTCATCAAGATGAACATCGACACCGACACGCAGTACGCCTTCAGCCGTTCGGTGGCCGACACCGTTCTGAAGAACTACGACGGCTTCCTCAAGGTCGACGGAGAGGTCGGAAACAAGAAGGTCTACGACCCTCGGTCGTGGGGCAAGCTGGCCGAGACGGCCATGGCTGCCCGCGTCATCGAGTCCACCCACCAGCTCGGCTCCGCCGGCAACTCGGGAAAGTAGACCCACAGAAGATGGCAGACGACCGGCCCACTCCTCGCTACGGCGAACTCGCCCCCGAGGGGTGGGTCTGGTCGCCTCCCGCCGATCCTGCCGCTGAGCCCGATGACGTCGGTGAGCCGCAGGCGGTAGAGGACACATCGGCCAAGCCCTACCGCGTCGTCGACGCGTCGATCTCCGTGTTCCTGCTCGTGACCGCGGTGATGTTCAGCTCGTCGAGCGTTCCGTCGTTGTTCGGTCTGCGCAGCACGATCGACATGTTCTACGCCGACCGAGGCCTGGGCGAATACGGTGGCGGATCGGCTGTCGACATCGCGGGTGCGGTGGCCGCGATCGCGCAACTCGTGCTTCTCGTGGCCGCCATCTGGCTCACGGTCCGACTGATCGGTCAGCGCCGCCGATCGTGGCCCGTGCCGCTGCTGATGGGCGCACTCGCCCTCATCGTGACATTCGGATGCCTCGTGCTGGCCCTGGTCGCGGACCCCGGCCTGCTGGCGTCGATCAGTTCGAGCTGATCCGACCGCCGAGGGCCCGGGCGTCGTTCTTGCCGGTCATGTCCTTGCGGAGTTCCTTCGGCAGGGAGAAGATCAGGTCCTCCTCGGCCGTGATGACCGTCTCGATGTCGCCGTAGCCGGCTCCGGCCAGCTCATCGAGCAGATCCTGCACCAGGACCTCGGGCACGGACGCGCCGCTCGTGACGCCGACGGTGTTGACGCCGTCGAGCCACTCCTGCTTGACCTCGTGGGCGTAGTCGACGCGGTAGGCGGCCTTGGCGCCGTACTCGAGCGCGACCTCGACGAGGCGCACGGAGTTGGACGAGTTCGCCGAACCCACCACGATGACGAGGTCGGCGTTCTTGGCGACCTTCTTGATGGCCACCTGGCGGTTCTGGGTCGCGTAGCAGATGTCATCGCTGGGCGGGTCCTGAAGATTCGGGAAGCGCGCACGCAGGCGGTTCACGGTCTCCATGGTCTCGTCGACCGACAGGGTGGTCTGAGACAGCCAGACGACCTTGTCGGGGTCGCGCACCACGACGGTGTCGGCCTCGTCGGGGCTGCCGACGAGCGTCGTGTGCTCGGGCGCCTCTCCGGCCGTGCCCTCGACCTCTTCGTGACCCTCGTGCCCGATGAGCAGGATCTCGAAGTCGTCGCGAGCGAAGCGCACGGCTTCGCGGTGCACCTTGGTGACGAGGGGGCACGTGGCGTCGATGGCCTGGAGGCCCCGATCGGCTGCTCCCTGCACGACGGCCGGCGAGACACCGTGGGCACTGAACACCACGTGGGCTCCCGGCGGAACCTCGTCGACCTCCTCGACGAAGATCGCGCCGCGCTTCTCGAGGGTCTGAACGACGTGGATGTTGTGCACGATCTGCTTGCGCACGTACACCGGGGCGCCGTAGTGCTCCAGTGCTTTCTCGACCGCGACGACGGCGCGGTCCACTCCTGCACA
>Ga0247732_10000458_pt1 | contig 19657 bp, 20 predicted proteins | sample UWRJL163409C2_FD_180940 | JGI IMG/M metagenome (GOLD analysis project Ga0247732, IMG submission 180940) | Plant litter microbial communities from Arlington Agricultural Research Station in Wisconsin, United States - UWRJ-L163-409C-2 | ecosystem: Environmental > Terrestrial > Plant litter >...
ATCGGCGATCTCGGTGCGGCCCCCGTAGCCGACGGCGAGGTTCACGTGCAGGCCGGTGTTGCCGGCCGTGCGCTCCTCGGCCTCGTCGAGTGCCGAGACGAGTGTCGGGGGCAGGCCCAGGTCGCTGCCGACGTGCTTGATCCGCCAGTCCCTGAAGTGCGACAGGGCGCCCGCCAGCTCGGCGATGATGTCGACGAGCTCGTCGAGCTCGTCTTTCTTGCGGCTGGTGAGGTTGTCTGTCGAGAGCAGGTAGAGCGTCACGACCTTGATTCCGAGGTCGTCGCACCAGACGAGGAACTCGCGCATCTTGGCGGCGCCGGCGCGATGCCCATGGGCAGCGGTTCCGAGCAGACGCTGCTTGGCCCAGCGTCGGTTGCCGTCGATGATCATGGCGACGTGGTGCGGCAGGGCCTCGACGGCGAGCTCACGCCGCAGCCGCTTCTGGTAGAGGCCGTAGAGAAAGCCGCTGCCCCGGGGATTCTCTTCGATGGACACACGGATACGCTACCCGTCTTCGCGGCGAAACTCCCAGCGGCGCGAAACCGCCGGCGCGTACGCTGGTGCCATGCCCGCGCCCGATCTTCCGAGGATTCCCCTCCTCGACGACGCCCTCGAACACCCCGTCGAAGTCAAGCCCACGTGGCGCGGGTGGATCCACGCGGGCACCTTCCCGCTCGCCATCGTGGGCGGCATCGTTCTCATCGTGCTCGCGGAGGGCGCGGCGGCGAAGACGGCCAGCGCCGTGTTCATGGCGACGTCGCTGCTGCTGTTCGGAAACTCCGCGCTCTACCACCGCTTCAACTGGAAACCGCGCATGAAGCGGCTCCTCAAGCGCATCGACCACGCCAACATCTTCCTGCTGATCGCCGGAACCTATACCCCGATCGCCGTGCTGGCCCTGCCGCCCGACAAGGGCATCCTTCTTCTCTGCCTCGTGTGGGCGGGCGCGCTGTTCGGCATCGGGTTCCGGGTGTTCTGGATCGACGCCCCCCGCTGGCTGTACGTTCTGCTCTACCTCGTGCTGAGCTGGGCCGCGGTCATGTATCTGGGCGACCTGCTCGCCACGAATGCCGCCATGATGCTGCTCGTGCTCATCGGGGGCGTCTGCTACACCGTGGGCGCCGTGGTCTACGCCCTCAAGCGGCCCAACCCGTTCCCCGGCCGTTTCGGCTTCCACGAGATCTTCCACGCGCTCACCCTGGTGGCGTTCCTCTGCCACTGGACCGCGATCCTGCTGATCGTGCTGAAGCCCGCCTACGGCAGCTGACTCGTGCCGTCGGCATCCCGAGCCTCTTGCTCGAGCTGCTGACGCACCTGTTCGCGGTAGTTCACCCGGCGCACACGGCGCACCATGTCGATCACCAGCAGGATCACGATGGCGGCCACGCCGAACGTGGCGATGAATCCGATGAATCCGGGAGTCACCGTGTCGGGGTCGAACTGCGGCTGGTCGTCCGCACTCAGCAGAGCGGTCGTGACCGTCGCAGCGAGGTGATCAAAGCCGTACATCGTCGTCCTCGATTCCGGCGAACAGGTCGCCTTCGGGCATGGTCGTCTCGACGGTCGATCTCACCAGCTGGTAGTCCTCGAAGGGCCAGGCCTTCTGCTGCAGCTCATTGGGCCAGAAGAAGAACGGGCTGTCGGGCGACACCTGGCTGGCATGTGCCCTCAGGGCGTTGTCGCGCACGTCGAAGAAGGGGCCGGCCGGCACCTGGGTCGTGGCGAGGAACGGGCTCTCCGTCATCCACGAGCGCATCTCGGTCATGGATGCGATGAGCGGGCTCTCGGGATCCGTCGCGACGATCTCGTCGTAGACGGCACGCATGCGCTGGTAGCTGAAGATGCGGTCGTAGTAGAGCTTGGAGACGCCCCACGGTTCGCCCGCGTCGGGGTAGGCCGCGGCATCGGATGCCGCTTCGAGCGCGCGTACCGAGATCTCGTGACACCGGATGTGGTCGGGGTGCGGGTAGCCGCCGTTCTCGTCATAGGTGATCAGCACCTGCGGCTTGAACTCGCGGATCAGGTGCACGAGGGGCTCGGCCGAGATCTCGACGGGAATAGCCGCGAACGCGTTCGCCGGAAGCGGCTCGCCTTCGTCGGGCAGCCCGGAGTCGGCGTAGCCCAGCCAGCGATGCTCGAAGCCGACGGCCTTCTGGGCGGCCTGCATCTCGTAACGGCGCAGGCCCGCCATGTCTCTCTCGGCGTGACGACGCTCCGCCAGCGACTCGTTCAGGATGCTGCCGCGTTCTCCCCCGGTGCAGCTCACCACCATGACCTCGACCCCACGGTCGAGGTAATAGGCGTACGTCGCCGCGCCCTTGCTCGATTCATCGTCGGGGTGGGCGTGCACGGCCATCAGGCGCAACGTCATCGGTCTCATCTCCACAGCTTTGCCGATTAGCCTAGACATCTAACCAACACCTAAGACTAAACGCTGCTTCGAGAGGCGCCCATTCCGTGACGCGTGACGACCTTGCCATCCGCTACGGGCGAACGCGCGCCAATTCGCGACGCACGCGCCTCATCGCACTCGTGACGGCGGCCGTGTTCGCCGTCGTGCTGGTCGGCTGGGTGGTGTGGGCGGGGCTCGACAACTCCAGTGCCGAGCTCGAGGCGAAAGACACGGGGCACACGGTCATCGACGAGCACTCTGTCTCGATCGATTTTCTGCTCACCGTTCCGAAAGGCTCGACAGCGAGCTGTGCGCTGCAGGCGCAGAGCGCGAAGTTCGCGATCGTGGGGTGGAAAATCGTCGACATCCCCGCATCCGACGAGGCGACGCGAGGCATCACGGAGACGATCCGCACGACCGAGCAGTCGGTCACAGGTTTGATTTACCGCTGCTGGCTCACCTAGGCTCTTCTTCGATGCCCGGGAGATTTCCCGGGCCATATTTGATTTGTACGAGGGAGTTCCCATGGCAGACGAAGCAGCCCAGGTCACATGGCTGACCCAGGAGGCCTACGACCGCCTCACGAATGAGCTCGAGGAGCTCAGTGGGTTCGGCCGCACCGATATCGCCAAGAAGATCGAGATGGCCCGCGAAGAGGGCGACCTGAAGGAGAACGGCGGCTACCACGCCGCCAAAGAAGAGCAGGGCAAGATGGAGGCCCGCATCCGCCAGCTGACCCTGCTGCTGCGCACCGCCGAGGTCGGAGAGATCCCCGAGAGCCATGGCGTCGTCGAGGGCGGCACCGTCATCACCGCGCTCGTCGCCGGAGACGAGACCGTCTTCCTTCTCGGCAACCGCGAGATCGCCGGCGACAACGATCTCGACGTGTGGAGCGAATCGAGCCCGCTGGGCCAGGCGATCCTCGGCCTCAAAGTCGGCGACAAGACCTCGTTCGTCGGCCCGACCGGCCGCAACATCGACGTCGAGATCGTCAAGGTCGAGACCTACCGCGCCTGATCAGTCGTCGCTGATGCGCGGGTCGAATCCTGCGTCGCGCAGCATGTCGAGAACCTGCTGCCGATGCTCGGGCCCGCGTGTCTCGACGCTCAGCTCCAGTTCCACCTCGCTGATCTGCAGTCCCTTGCCGTGACGGGTGTGCAGCACCTCGAGCACGTTGGCATTGGCCCCGGCGAGCAGCTCGGAGATGCGCGCCAGCTGGCCGGGGCGGTCGGGAAGCATGATGCGCATCTTCAGGTATCTGTCTGATGCGGCGAGACCGTAGTTGATGAGCTTCAGCATGAGCAGCGGGTCGATGTTGCCACCCGAGAGGATGACGACGGTCGGCCCCGTGGCCGAGATCTGACCGGACAGGATCGCGGCCACGCCGACGGCGCCCGCGGGCTCGACGACCTGCTTGGCGCGCTCGAGAAGTACCAGCAGTGCCTTCGCCATGTCGGCCTCGGAGACCGTGACGACCTCGTCGACGAGCTCCTTCACGATGGCGAAGTTGAGCAGGCCCGGCTTCGCGACGTGGATTCCATCGGCCATGGTGGGCGAGGTCGTGATCTGCGTGGGCTCCCCCGCGGCGAGGGAGGGCGGGTAGGCCGCGGCGTTGGCCGCCTGCACGCCGATGACCCGGATCGTGCGCCCCTCGAGTTCTGCACGCCGCTTGAGCGCGGAGGCGACGCCCGAGATGAGACCGCCACCGCCGATGGGAACGATCACCGTCTCGACATCGGGTACCTGATCGAGGATCTCGAGCCCGAGGGTCGACTGCCCGAGCACGATGTCGGGGTGATCGAACGGCGGGATGAAGACGGCGCCCGTGGTCTCGGCGAACTCGGCCGCCGCCCGCAGGGCCTCCTCGACGCTGTGACCGCGCAGCACGACGTCGGCACCGTACTGCTTCGTGGCCTGCAGCTTGGGCAGCGGCACGCCGAGCGGCATGAAGATGGTCGCCGAGATGCCCAGCTCGCGCGCCGCGAAGGCCACGCCCTGGGCGTGATTTCCGGCCGACGCCGCGACGACACCGCGCACCTGCTCGTCGGGCGAGAGACGGGAGAGCCGGTTGTAAGCACCGCGGATCTTGTATGACCCCGTGCGCTGCAGATTCTCGCACTTGAGAAAGACCGGAGCGCCCAGCTCTGTGCTGAGGAAGCGCGACGTCTCCATCGGAGTGGGATCGACGATGCGGGAGACCCGCTCGCGGGCATCCATCATGTCGTCGAGCGTCGGAACCGCGGTGATCACGGGCTGCGTGAGTGAGTCAGTCATTCGAGAACGATGTCTTTCGGTGTGGAGAGAGGAGGTCGCCAGTCGCCCCGGGCGATGTAGCCGATCATCACATTGAGCACGGCCACGATCGGAACGGCGAACAGGGCTCCGGGGATTCCCGCGACGACCGACCCGCCGGCAACGGCGAGGACGACGGCGAGGGGGTGCACCTTCACCGCGGTGCCCATGACGAGGGGCTGCAGCACGTGGCCCTCGATCTGCTGAACGAGCAGAACGATGCCGAGCATGATGAGCGCCACGACCCAGCCGTTGTAGACCAGCGCGATGAAGACAGCGAGTGCCCCGGTGGCGACGGCGCCGATCACGGGGATGAAGGATCCGAGGAAGACCAGGACGGCGATGGGGATGGCCAGGGGCAGCTGGAGGATCGCCGCTCCGGCGCCGATGCCGATGGCGTCGATCGTGGCGACGAGGATCTGCACCTTGATGAAGTTCTGCAGCGTCAGCCATCCGGCCTTGCCCGCACCGTCGAGTGCCGCGCGTGCGCGTCGCGGGAAGACGCGCACGATCCACGCCCAGATTCCCTTGCCGTCGATCAGGATGAAGAGCGTCGAGAAGAGGGTCAGCAGCACGCCCGCGAAGAGCTCGGTCACGGTCGACCCCACCGACACGGCTCCGGAGAGCAGCGCAGACGAGTCGGCCTGGAGGAACGAGAGCGCCTGGGAGAGGTAGGCGGAGAGGTCGCTGTCGGAGACGTTGAACGGCGGCTGCGTCAGCCAGTCCCTGAGGTCGTGGACGCTCGCGACGGTCTGGTCGCGCAGGTCGCCGAAGCCGGCGCGAACCTGGGCGACGACGAGGAAGATGAGGGCCGCCACGATGACCAGCGTTCCCAGCTCCGCCACGGTGATCGCGAGCCACTTGGGCCACCGATGTGCGACGAGCCAGTTCTTCAGGGGAACGAGGAGGGCGGACAGCAGCGTCGCCACGAGAAGCGGGATGACGAGGAGCCTGAGGTAGGAGACCAGGAAGAACAGCACTCCCAGGGCGCCGACGATGGCCAGCAGTCTCCACGACCAGGCCCCCGCGATGCGGAGTCCGGGAGGCACCGCGGCATCGTTCACGTCAGGCTCGGACATGTCCTCATTCTAGGCGCGCTGCTGCACCGCCACGGCCGCCCCGGTCAGTGCGAGGAAGACGCTGTCGCCGACCGCAGCAGGCGCGGTCGCACCGTGCTGGATGCGCACCAGCGCGCCCGAGGAGAGACGCACCGTGGTGCGGCGGAAGCTGCCGAGGAAGCTGCTCGACACGACCTCCGCGGGAATCCCCTCGGCGGCGAAGACGACGTCCTCCGGACGCACATAGGCCGAGACCGGGCCGAGGGGCGTCGTCGCGTCGATGAGGGGAAGCCGCACGCCCTCGACCATGACGGTTCCCGACTCGTCGACCACGCCGTCGAGTCGGTTGCTGAGCCCCACGAACTCGGCCACGAACGACGTTCTCGCCCGGGTGTACAGCTCCTCGGGAGCACCGATCTGCTCGATCGTGCCCGCCCGCATCACCGCGACCCGGTCGGCGACCGCGAGGGCCTCCTCCTGATCGTGCGTCACGAACAGGGTGGTGATTCCCAGGTCGATCTGGATGCGCCGGATCTCATCTCGGAGCTGCACCCGTACGCGGGCATCGAGTGCCGAGAGCGGCTCGTCGAGCAGCAGCACCCGTGGCTCCGTCACGAGGGCCCTGGCCAGCGCCACGCGCTGCTGCTGTCCGCCGGAGAGCTGGTGCGCGTAGCGCTCGGCGTGCACGCCGAGGCCGACCATGTCGAGGGCGGCCAGCGCACGCGTGCGCCGCTCGTCTTTCGGAACCTTGCGCATCCGGAGCCCGAATTCGACGTTCGACAGCACGGTGAGGTGGGGAAAGAGCGAGTACGACTGGAAGACCATGCCGATGTCTCGCCTGTTCGCGGGCAGGCCCGAGACGTCGGCGCCGTCGATCGTGATGCTGCCGCTGGTCGCGTCCTCGAGGCCGGCGAGCACGCGCAGAGCCGTGGTCTTGCCGCAGCCACTGGGGCCCAGGAGCGCGACGAACTCGCCGGGCTGCAGAGTGAGGTCGACGCCGTCGAGGGCGCGGTGCCCCGGGAACTCCTTGACGACGGAGCGGAACTCGACGGTCGCCCCGGCCCCGCGGGTCTTCGCGTCGGTTTGGGCGGCGGATCTTGTCGTGAGGCTCATGAGGATGCTCCGGTCAGGGATCGTTTTCTACGGGGTGCGCCGACCCTGCCGATGGCGAGCAGCAGGAGGAAGGCGAAGACGAGGGCCAGCAGGGCGAAGATCACCGCGACGAAGGGGTCTGACTTCGACACGATGACGAGCGCCGTCTGCAGGTTGACCCGGTTCAGCAAGGCGGCGATCGTGTACTCGCCCAGCACGACGGCGACCGAGATGAACGACGCCGAGAGGATCCCGCGGCGCAGGTTCGGCAGGAGGACCTGAACGAGCACGGTCGTCCACCCCGCGCCGAGCGATCGGGCGGCCTCGCTGAGGGTCACGATGTCGATCGCCTGGAGATTGGCCTGGATGGCGCGATAGGCGAAGGGAAGCACGATGATGCCGTAGGCGAACGACAGGGTCCACACGCCGCTGCCGAACATCTTCGCCACCACGGAGTACACGGGAGCGAGGCCCACGACGAGCACGATGGCCGGGATCGTGATGGGCAGCAGGCAGACGAACTCCATGGCCCGACGCAGGTACGGGAAGCGCAACTGCACCAGGACCATGGTCGGAACCAGGATGACGAGCATCACGGCCACCGTCACGACCGCGAGCACGACGGAGTTGCCGAGCGCGGTGAGAACGCCCTTGTACTCCCCCGTCAGTCCCCCGGAGAAGACGGCGATCCACCGGCTGAAGTCGTAGCCGCCCTCGAGCCCGCGACGCAGCGTGAACTCCCCCATGGCGACGATCGGCACGAGGAAGACCAGCCCGACGACGCCGAGGATGAGCCACCGGGTGAGGGGTCTCGGCTCGATCATCGCTGCCACTTCGCAGACCGCTTCATCAGCAGTGAGTACAGGGTCATCACGATGACCATCACCACGATCATTCCGAGGGCGAGCGCACCGGCGAGGTTTTCGCGACCGAGCACGGTCTCGCTCGTGAGCGCGGCGCGGATCTGCAGGGGGACGATCTGAGACCCCTGACTGGTGAGAGCGGCCGCCGTGGCGAACGACGAGAACGCGTTGGCGAAGAGCAGCAGCAGGCAGCCCAGGAACGACGGGGTGAGCACCGGGATGCCGATGCGCCACCAGTAGGTCGCCCGCGATCCGCCGAGGCTGGCGTTCGCCTCGGCCCACTGGGGCTTGAGACCCTCGAGGGCTGGCAGGAACGTGATGATCATCAGGGGAACCTGGAAGTAGATGTAGGGAAGGACGAGGCCCGGCAGCTCGTAGAGCCAGACGCCGTCGGCGAAGATGTCGATGCCGAGCGAATCGCGCAGGTAGACGGTCACCATGCCCTGGATGCCGATGGTGGCGACGAACGCGAACGCCAGCATCACGCCGCCGAACTGGGCGAGCACACCGCTCGCGGAGTCGACGACCGAGCGAAGCAGGCCGGTGGGGTTCGTGCCGATGAGCGCATAGCAGCAGGCGGCGCCGACGACCGAGCCGACGACGGCCGTCAGGGCGGAGAGCCCGATCGAGTTGCCGAACGTGTTCAGCACGACCGGGTCGGCGAGGGCCTCGATGTTCGTCAGCGAGAACGAGCCGCTGCCGTCGAGGAATCCGGTGAACAGGGCGATCGCGGTGGGCAGCCCGAGGAACAGGAGGATGTACGCCGCGAACGGAACGAGGCCGAGGAAACTCGGCACGGTGAAGGCCGCCCGTCGCGACGACTCGGGGCGTCGAGCCTGCACTGCTGCAGGCTCGACACCCTCGAGGGGAGCGACGACCGACACGAGGGTGTCAGCCATCAGGTGATCGTCTCTTCCGGGCTACTGAACCGCTGCGGCCCAGTTGCTGCCGAGCAGAGCGGCGGCGTCCTCGGACTCCTTCGCCGTGGGCACGACGGTCTCGTCCGGGGTCTCGGGCAGGGCGTCGAAGAGCTTCTCGTCGATCGTTCCCGCGTCGGCCATGGCATCGGCACGAACGGGACGTGCGCCGCCGGCGAGCCAGAGGTTCTGGGCCTCGTCGCTGTAGAGGAACTCCTGCCACAGACGCGCGGCCGCGGGGTGCGGGGCGTCGGCGTTGATGGCCTGGTTGTAGTAGCCGGCGTAGCCGGTTCCCGGGAGCACGACGACCTCCCACTTGCGCTGGCCGTCGAGGTCCTTGCCGTAGCCGACGTTCAGGTAGTCCCAGTCGAAGACGACGGGCGTCTCGCCAGAGGCGATCGTGGCCGGGGTCGGGTCGATCTTCACGAAGTTGCCGGCCTTGTTCAGGTCGGAGAAGAAGTCGATGCCCGGCTGGAAGTCGGCGGTCGATCCGCCGTTCTGAACGGATGCCATGCCCACGGCCGCGAAGGCGGCCCCGGCCTGGGTGGGGTCGCCGTTGATCGCGACCTTGCCCTTGTACTCGTCACCGAGCAGGTCGTCGAGGCTCGTCGGAGCCGGCACGGCGTCGGGGTCGTAGCCGATCGCCATGTATCCGCCGTAGTCGCCGACCCACAGGCCGTTCTGCTCCTTGAGCGCATCCGGGATGTCGGCCCAGGTCTCGACCTGGTACGGGGCGAATTTGTCGGTGTTGGCAAGGGCCACCGCAGCGCCGACGTCGAAGACGTCGGGGGCGGTGTCCTGGCCGGCCAGGTTGTCGGCCGCCTGGATCTCCTCGGCGCTGGACGCGTCGGGCGAGGCCTCGGTGATGCTGATCTCGGGGTACTTCGCGGAGAACGCGTCGAGCACGGCGCCGTAGTTGGCCCAGTCGCGGGGAAGGGCGATCACGTTGAGGGCGCCCTCGGCCTTGGCGGCCTCTTCGAGGCCGGCCAGGTCGCCGAATGCCGAGACGCTGGTGGCGGTCGCGGCGTCGACTCCGCCGTCTGCGGATGCGTCGGCCGAGGTGCTCGCGCAGGAGCTGAGCGTGAGGGTGAGGGCGATCGCAGCGGCGATGCCGGCGATGGCTGTGCGGGTGGAAAGCAAGAGTCCTCCAGGTGGATCGGGCGGGTGTCGGAAAAGGGCTGTGGTTCCGACGTGCCGACGCTATGAGTGCCGCACGACCTGGATGCGACCGCCCGGTATCGCCGAGGTGAACGGCGCGTGTCCCGCTGTCGGTGGCACATGGGTAGCCTCGTGGCATGGCCTCATCGCTGTCTCCCGCCCTGGCCCGTCGCGTCGCCCTCGCCGCACAAGGATTCGGCCGCCCGTCCACCGGCGGCCCTCCCGGCATCCGGCAGTTCGGTTCGCTGATCGACAGGCTCGGCCTGCTGCAGATCGATTCGGTGAACGTCTTCGAACGCAGCCACTACCTGCCCGTCTTCGCCCGCCTCGGCGGCTACGACAAGGCGCAGCTCGACCGGCTCACCTACTCGCCGCGCATCACCGAGTACTGGGCCCATGAGGCGTCGTTCATCCCCGTCGACACCCTTCCCCTTCTCCGCTGGCGGCAGCAGGAGTATCGCGAGAAGTGGGCCGCCGACTCCGAGTCGTGGTTCAACGCGAACAGGCCCATGACCGAGTGGCTTCTTGCAGAACTGGCGGCGAAGGGGCCGATGCGTGCGAGTGAGATCGAGCACGAGTCGAACACGCGCAGCGGCTCGTGGTGGGGCTGGTCAGATGTGAAGCGCGGGCTCGAGACGCTCTTCCGTTGGGGCGACGTGGTGAGCGCCGGCCGCACTCGCTTCGAGAGGGTCTACGCCCTGCCCGAACAGGTGCTGCCCGCGTCGGTGCGCGAGCTGCAGGTTCCGCGCGACGAGGCCATGCGCCGGCTGATCTCCATCTCCGCCCGCGCGCACGGCGTGGGCACGGCAGACGACTTCGCCGACTATTTCCGACTCAAGGCGGTCGACGCGGTGCCGGCGATCCGCGAACTCGAGGAGTCCGGCGAGCTTCTGCCCGTCGCCATCGACGGCTGGGCCAAACCCGCATGGCTGCACCGCGACGCCCGGCTCCCCCGGCGCATGCAGGCCACCGCGCTGCTCTCGCCGTTCGATCCCGTCGTCTGGGCCCGCGCCCGAGCGCTGCGGCTGTTCGACTTCCACTACCGCATCGAGATCTACACCCCCGAACCCAAGCGCGTGTTCGGCTACTACGTTCTGCCCGTGCTCGTCGACGACCGGGTGGTCGGCCGGCTCGACCTCAAGAACGACCGGCAGGCGGGCGTGCTGCGGGTGCGGGCGTCATGGTCCGAGCCCGGCGCGCCCGACGAGACGGCGGCCAGGCTCGCGCCGGTGCTGCGACAGACCATGCAGTGGCAGGGGCTCACCGACATCGAGGTGTCGCCGAAGGGCAACCTGGCTGCCCCACTCGCCGCTGAGCTGTCGAGCTAGAACTCGCCGCCGATCTTCTCGAGGCGCGCGACCCGGTCGACGATGGGCGGGTGCGTGCTGAAGAGCCGGGTGAGCATGCCGGGCTTCAGCGGGTCGGCGATCCACATGTGCGACATCGACGACGACTGCTTCTGCATCGGACGGCCGTAGGCCTGCAGCTTCTCGAGCGCGCTGGCGAGGGCGTCCGGATGCCGCGTGGTGAGCGCTCCTGTGGCATCGGCGAGGTACTCGCGCTGGCGCGACACCGCGGCCTGCACGAGGCCGGCGACCAGCGGCGCCACCAGCATGGCGACGAGTCCGAGGATGAGCACGACCGGGTTGCCACCGCCGCCTCCCCCGTTGTTGTTGCTGCGACCGCCGCCGAAGAAGGCGAAGCGCAGGAACATGTCGGCGATGAAGCCGACGGCGACGACGAGGCCGAAGACGATCATCGAGACGCGGATGTCGTAGTTGCGCACGTGCCCGAGTTCGTGGGCCATGACGCCCTCGAGCTCGGCGTCCGTCATGAGGTCGAGCAGGCCCGTGGTGGCCGCGACGCTGGCGTGCTGCGGATCACGGCCGGTGGCGAACGCGTTGGGGGCGGGGTCGTTCACGATGTAGACGGCGGGCATCGGAGTGCCCGTCGTGATCGAGAGGTTCTCGACGATGCGCCAGAGTCGCGGATTGTCGGACTTCTGGATCTGCACGGCCCCGCTCGACAGGATCGCCTGTCTGCTGGCCGCGAAGTACTGGAACAGCGCGTACGCGATCGCGACGGCGACCGTGATGATGACGATGGTCGTGTTGTTGTAGATCACGCTCGCCAGAAGGCCCAGCCCTCCGATGATCAGCAGGAAGACCAGGATGATGAAGACGGTGTTGCGCTTGTTCCTGGCGATCGCCCGGTACATTCAGCCCTCGCTCGGAGGCTAGAACTGCACGCGCGGCGGTTCTGCGATGGCGGCCAGGTCGGCGACCTCGAAGAACTCGCGCTCGGTGAAGCCGAGCCTCTTGGCGAAGACGTTGTTCGGGAAGACGCGGATCTTCGTGTTGAGCTCGCGGACTCCGCCGTTGTAGAAGCGACGTGACGCCTGCACCTTGTCTTCGGTGTCGACGAGTTCGGCCTGCAGCTGCAGGAAGTTCTGGCTGGCCTGCAGCTGGGGGTAGGCCTCGGCCACGGCGAAGATGCTCTTGAGGGCCGTCTGCATGTGGGTCTCGGCGACGGATGCGTCGACCGGTCCCTGCGCCTGCAGCGTCTCGGCGCGCGCGGCGGTGACCGACTCGAAGACGCTCTTCTCGTGCGCCGCGTATCCCTTGACGCTCTCGATGAGGTTCGGGATCAGGTCGGCGCGCCGTTTGAGCTGCACTGTGATGTCGCTCCACGCCTCATCGACGCGCACCTTGAGGGTGACGAGCGAGTTGTACGTGGCCCACAGGTAGATTCCGATGATGGCGACGAGCACGACGACGACGATTACCGGGATGAGCCATTCCATAGCGATCACTATAAGCCAACCCCCAGCAGACCCGGTTCGCTGTGGAGCAAGCTCCCAGAGACCATCCCTGTTCAGAGGCGTTGCTCCGCCTGCGGCAGGGATTCGACGGCGCGCAGCACCTCCGATATGACCGAGGGCTCCGCGAGCACACGGAAATGACCGCTCAGGGGCAGGGCGATGTTCGTCGCCCCGGCGAGCTCGCTGCCGCTCGGGATGTGGGTGTCGTAATACGGGTAGATCGAGATGATGTGTTCGTTGATCGCCTTCTCCGCCGCGAGCGCGGCGATGCTCCCCTGTCCCGGCGCGAACTCGCGCAGCGGCCTCGTGAGCGGCAGCCGCGACAGGGTCGAGCCCTGGAAGGGCGACGCGATCGCGACGACACCCGCTACCCGCCCATCCGGATCGTCGAAGGCGAGCACGTGCTTGCCGATGAGCCCGCCCTTGCTGTGCGCCACGATCACCACGTCGGTGAGGTCGCGTTCGCGCAGCACGGATCCGGCCATTCTGGCGGCCTGGGGAATCGGGATGCTGTTGCGCTGCAGCTCGGGCACGACGAAGCACGGATGCCCCCGCCCGTGCAGTGCCTCCGCGACGGGGAGCAGGTACTCCCACTTCTCGTAGACGCCGGGAACGAGGAGGACGGGTCTGCCGGATCCCGTCTCGAACGGAACCGGATCGGGCCGCGCCTGCGCGTTGCGGCGCTCGGCCGCGAGCGCGTAGGCGTAGTCGCCGATCCAGATTCCGGCACGGTCGCGCAGGCGACGGGGGGCACGGATGCGGGGCGACATGCCCGCAAGCCTAGGCGTCTACCGTCTGCGGGTGCCTGCGAGAGCCTGCAGCCAGCGGTACGAGTCCTTCGGCGTGCGCTCCTGGGTGGCGAAGTCGACGTGCACGAGGCCGAATCGCTGGCTATAGCCCGCCGCCCATTCGAAGTTGTCGAGAAGGCTCCACACGTGATAGCCCCTGAGGTCGACGGATGCCGCCGCCGCCCCGGGCGCGGTGGCCCGCAGGGCGGACTCCAGGTGCCGGGCCAGATAGTCGATGCGTCTCGGGTCGGCGACGACCCGTTCTCCTGTGCGCTCGTCGAGCACGACGGACTCGGCGAAGCTGGCTCCCCCTTCGGTGATGAATACCGGCGGCAGGACCGACCCGTACCTCTCTGCCATCTCGGTGAGCGTGGTCTCGAGGAACTCGGGAGCGATCGGCCATCCGAATCCCGTGGTCGCGAACTCGGGCCAGGGCGCGAGGTGGAACGGCAGCGAGGTCATCGCGGCCGCGTCTCCGTCGGGCGATACGGCGCGGCCCGCGCCCGCGGCGATGCGCGTGGGGAAGTAGTAGTTGAGCCCGTAGAAGTCGATGGGCTGCGAGATGATGTCGAGATCGCGGGAGTCGACCTCGAGGAGCGGCTTGAGGATCGACGCGAACTCGTCGAGCGGCTGCGGGTAGCGGCCCAGGAGCACGGGATCGGCGAAGATGCGGTTGTGCAGCAGGTCGAACAGTCCCGCGAACGCGGTGTCCTCGTCTGAGGAGGTCGCGCCGGAGGTGGGCGTGTGCACGTTCGTGATGCCCACGAGGCCCTTCACATCCGCGCCTCTGAGGCCCTCGACGGCATAGCCGTGGCCGAGCAGCAGGGTGTGCGCCACCGGCAGCGCGTCGAACAGCAGCGTCTCCCCCGGCGCGTGGATGCCCAGGGCGTACCCGTTGAGCATCACGGTCGCGGGCTCGTTCACGGTGACCCAGTGGTCGACCCGGTCGCCGAAGCGCTCGCCGAGCAGAAAGGCGAGCTCGCCGAATCTCTGCGCGGTGTCCCTAGACAGCCAGCCGCCGGAGAGCTCGACGGGCGTGTCCCAGTGGAAGAGGGTGGCCATCGGGCTGATCCCGTCGGCCAGCAGCCGGTCGATGAGGCGGTCGTAGAAGGCCACGCCCTGGTCGTTCAAACGGCCCGATCCGCCCGGTTGCACTCGGGGCCACGAGATCGAGAACCGGTACGAGTCGACGCCGAGATCTCGCACGAGGTCGATGTCCTCATCGACGCGATGGATGTGATCGGTCGCCACATCGGCGGTCGCTCCGCCCCGGATACGGCCGGGCTGGTGCATGAACGCATCCCACGTCGACGCCCCGCGTCCGCCCTCCCGCGTCGCCCCCTCGATCTGGAATGCGCTCGTGGCCACACCCAGCGCGAAGTCTCGCGGGAGTTCGGCGGCGAGCGTCTCCGCGCTCGGGAAGCGTGTGGCCCTCGACGTCATTCTCCGAGTACTCGATTCAGGTAGGGGTTCGCGAAGACGCGCTGGGGATCGAGGCGATCGCGCACGGCGAGGAAGTCGTCGAAGCGCGGATACATGGCGCGCAGCTCGGTCGAATCCCTCGTATGCATCTTGCCCCAGTGCGGGCGCCCTCCGTAGCCGAGCATGATCTCCTCGACGGCGGAGAAGTACTCGGTCGGGTCCTCGCGGTAGTAGCGGTGCACGGCGATGTAGCCGCTCTCCCTGCCGTAGGCCGTCGACATCCACAGGTCGTCGGAGCGGGCGAAGCGCACCTCGACGGGGAAGGAGATCCGCCAGCCGCGGTCGTCGATGAGCCGCATCACGTCGCGCAGCGCATCCGGAACCGACTCGGCTGGGATGGCGTACTCCATCTCGCGGAAGCGCACGGTGCGCCTTGTGGCGAAGACGCGATGCGATCGATCGGAGAACTCGCGGTTGCCCATCAGGCGTTCCGCCATGCCGTTGACCCGGGGAATGATTCCGGGCAGGGCGACGGCCGCCGCGCAGGTGGCCCGATAGACGCCGTTCGTCAGCGCCACGTCCTCGGTGAAGCGGGCCAGGGGTGTCAGAGGCCGCAGCTCGTCGGTCGCCGGCCGGCGCGTGTTCGTCTTCGTGACCGCCGTGCGGGTGTGCGGAAACCAGTAGAACTCGAAGTGATCGCTCGCCTCGACCCTCTCGGCGAGGGATCCGAGTGACATCGGCGCGACGTCGAGCAGGCCGCCGAGGGGCATCGGCACCTCGCGGGCATGCAGGGCGAACGCGTCGACGCACTGGAGGGTGACCTCGACGAGGATGCCCAGCGCGCCGAGTCCGAGCGCCACAGCGGGCAGCAGCTCGGCGTTCTCGGTGTCGGAGACGCGGAGCAGCTCCCCGTCGCCCGTCACGATCACGGCGCCGCGAACCTGGCCGGCGATGCCGGTGAACTCGGATCCCGTTCCGTGCGTTCCGGTCGAGATCGCGCCGCTGATGCTCTGCCGGTCGATGTCGCCGAGATTCGGCATCGCGAGGCCGAGGGGTTCGAGGAGCCGGGGGATGTCGTAGAGGCGCGTGCCTGCGGCGAGGGTGACGCGCTTGCGGTCGGTGTCGACGCCGACCAGCCCGGTGAGGGCATCCAGGTCGAGCTGCACCCCGGGCGCGACCGCGATGCCGGTGAAACTGTGCCCCGCGCCGACCGCCTTGATCGTGAGCCCCGAGCGAGCCGCGGCGACGACGGCTCGCTGCACGGCCCCCGCGCTCGTCGGCCGCTCGACACGCTTCGGGCGCACGGCCTCGGTGCGACCCCAATTGCGCCACACGGCGCCGCTCGCAGTCATAGGAACGCCTTTCCCTCTCCCCGGTAGCTCGGAACCGTCGCGACCACCTCGTCGCCCGACACGATCGCCACCTCCGACACGTGCTCCGCGAGTTCTCCCGACTTCGTGTGCCGCAACCAGGCCCGGTCCCCGATCCGCAGTTCGGCGGCGGCCGCGCCCGACAGGGGCGACTGCACCTCGCCGGCCATCTCGCGCGCCTGCAGCTCGAGTCCCTGCGGCCACACGATCTCGGGGGTCCTGTCCTTCTGCGGCGGCCCGGATGCGATCCAGCCGCCCCCGAGGAGCGTCGCCATGCGCGGCGTCGGCTTGCGCACCACCGACAGCGCGAATGCGGCCGCGGGGGCGGGCCGGAATCGGGAGTAGGTGTCGAAGAGATGACCGCCCAGCAGACCGGAGCCGGCCGCGATCTCCGTCACCGACGCATCCGCCGACGTGCTCTCGAGGGAGCCGGTGCCTCCGCCGTTGACGAACTCCAGCGGCGAGATGCGCCCCACGGCCTCGACGATGGCGCCGCGCCTGTCGGTGAGTTCCGCAACCGACTGCGTCTGCATCCAATCGAGCAGGACGGCCCGCGCCGGGTTGCCTCTGGGCCTGTTTCCGACGCCGGCGATCTGCGCCTCGTAGCCCATGATGCCCACGAGCGTGAAACCGGGGCGCCGCGCGATGGCCTCGGCCATGCGCCGGGCCTGGGCGACCTCGCGCACCGGAGATCTCCACACACCGACGTGACCGAGCGGACGCGTGACGAACGACATGTCGATCTCGAGACAGAGCCGAAGATCCTCGCGCGTTCCGGGTGGCGCCACCTCGTCGATGAAGTCGAGGTGGTCGAGCGAGTCGATCATCAGCGTCACACGGGAGGCGAGCTCGGGGCTGGAGGCGAGCTCGCGGATCGCGGTGACGTCGACGCTCGGGTAGCCCACGACCACGTCGTCGATCGTCTCGGCCAGCCAGAGCGCCTCGGGAAGCGTGTACGCCAGCACCCCCGCGTATCCGTCGAGCGCGAGCACGGCGTCGACCAGCGACCGGATGCGCACAGATTTGGATGCGACCCGGATGGTCGTTCCGGCGGCCCGGTCGAGCATGTCGTGGGCATTGTGCGCGAACGCCTCGAGGCTGACGGCGGCCAGCGGGGTCTCGAGGTGCGCCGTGGCCGCGGCCAGGCGCGGCCACCAGCTCGACGGCGTGCGCCAGGGCTCGCTTTCTGGGCGGATGAGAGGAGGGATCACGGTACTACCTCACGGATCTGATTCGGGCGACGGCGAGTGCGCCGCCGAAGGCGAAGAGCGCGGACAGGATGAAGAGGCCCTGGAAGCCGCCGAGCCAGGCGACCACGGCGGCCCCGAGGAGCGGCGCCATGGCCTGCGGCACGGCCGTCGCGATGTTCATGATGCCCAGGTCCTTGCCCCGGGTCGCGGGGTCGGGCAGCACCTGCGTCGCGAGCGCCTGGTCGACGCTGAGGAAGCATCCATAGCCGGCACCCAGCAGCCCGGCGCCGATCATGGCGACAGACAGCTCCGGCACGAAGGCGAGCAGCAGCGCGGCGACCGCCTGCAGCGTCGAGGACACGAACACGAAGATGCGCCGACGGCCCAGCCGGTCGCTCAGGGCACCGGCGCCGAGCGACGAGAGCACCACGAAGACCATGTAGATCAGCGTGAGCACGATCAGGTCGTCTTCGGCGTTCTCGTCGTTCAACCCGTACATGAGGAAGTACAGCAGCAGCGTGGTGCCGAGCGCGTTGCCCGTGTTGACGAGGATGCGGCCGAGCAGTGTCCAGCCGAAGTCCGGGTAGAGGCGGGGACTGATCCACAGTTCGTCCAGCAGGCGCCCGCGTGGGACGCTCCGAGCGGCCTCGCGAGTCAGCACCTCGTCGCGGCCGAAGATCAGGAAGGGGGCGACCAGCACGACGAGGAGCACGGCCATCGCCGCGTATCCCCCGAACTGACCGGTGAACAGGGTGAGCACGAGGACGAGGCCGAGGATCGTGCCGATCGCCTGCGGAGCGGAGATCCATCCCGAGACGAAGCCGCGCTGGCCCACCGGGACCCGGTCGGAGATCGTGGCGGTGAGCGCTGCGGTGAGGATGCAGAAGCCGATGATCGAGAGCGTCCAGAAGACGCCCATGCCGACGAAGCCGTCCTGCAGCCCGAGAAGCAGCAGCGAGACCGCGAACAGCAGTGCGCCGCCGGCGATCCAGGGGCGCCGCCTGCCGAAGCGCGAGGTCGTGCGGTCGGAGAGAAGTCCCGTGACGGGGAAGGTGATGAAGGCCGCGACACCGGCGATTCCCGAGATCACCCCGAAGGCCACCACGTTGTCCACCCACGACGCAGCACCCAGGCGCTGCTCGATCTGCACGGGCAGCAGCAGCTGCACCGGCGTGAGCTGAGCCATCCAGACGCCGAGCCAGGCGGCCGCGAAGAGCGCGATCCAGCCGCCCCCGACCCGACGGACGGGTTCGGCGAACACGCTCACGCGGCGACCGCCAGACCCACGACCGAGTCCGCCGCGAAGTCGAGCGCCCGCGCGGCCGCGTCGTCGTCTCGGGTGACGAGCCACGAGAGGGTGACCCCGTCTGTGACCACCACGAGGATGCGGGCCACGTCGACGATCGGCATGGTCCAGGTCACGTTCCAGAGCTCTGCAGCCGTGGCGAGGGCGTCTTCTGCCAGGGCGTGGTACCGCTCGTACTGGCGGGAGGCGACCGCTTCGAGGGCGGGCGTGCGCAGGGCGTACTGGGTCAGTTCGAGCATGGCCTTCTCTCGTTGCGGGTCGCGGCGCAGATGCTGGAGGTACCGCTCGAGACCGAGCCTGACGGTGTCGCGAAAGGACTCCCCCGGCGTGGGCGGCGGCAGCATCGCGCCCCGCTCGGCCTCGACGACCACGTTCACCAGCTCGGCCATGAGCGCGTCTCGAGATTCGAATGCGTAGTGGAAACTCGCGAGGGCCATGCCCGCCTCCTGGCAGATCGCGCGAACGCTGGCCGAGGCCACGCCCCGGGCGGCGACGACCCGGAAGGCGGCGGCGACGAGCTCGACTCGACGGTCCTGTGCCGACATCCTGGTCATCGTGGCTCGCCTCCCAAGTGGGTCGATCGTCCCACTCCCGCCCAGTATGGCGCGGAGACTGTTTCCGGCGTGTGAAATGTTTGACTTCGAGTCGCGAAGGCCCCTAAATGGGAGGTACGTGACTCTCTTCGGGCCGGCAACACCACACGCAGCAGCAACGCGCCGTCGTGCTGCCCTCGTGGCGACCGTCGGCGCCGTTCTGGGCATCGTCCTGGCCGTGCTCGTCGCGCCGGGATTCGTCGCATCCGCGACCGAGACCGACCCGACGCCCACCCCGTCGCCCGACTCCACCGTCGTGATCGCCACGCCCGTGATCGAGCGGCCCGCGGCATCCGAGCTCGTCGGCGACGCCATCACGTTCCGAGGCACCTCCGAGCCGTCGGCCGGCATCGACCTGTACTCGGATGCGGGCGGCCAGCCCCTCTGCAGCGTCG
>Ga0247732_10000459_pt1 | contig 19652 bp, 15 predicted proteins | sample UWRJL163409C2_FD_180940 | JGI IMG/M metagenome (GOLD analysis project Ga0247732, IMG submission 180940) | Plant litter microbial communities from Arlington Agricultural Research Station in Wisconsin, United States - UWRJ-L163-409C-2 | ecosystem: Environmental > Terrestrial > Plant litter >...
GGACGGGTCGACGGATCGCCGCCGAGAAGGAGGGTCGGCATGGTCGTCGCCTCCATGACACGCTCCATCTCGGGCACGACAGGCAGCTTCAGCCAGGAGTACGCGCTGCTGTTACCGAGCCCGCTGGTGATGGCGACCGACTTGACGACGGCATCGGTCGAGAGGTCATTGATGATCGTGCCGTCACGCCATTCGCTCATGAACGGCTCGAGCATGATGGGGATACGAGCAGCGGCGGCATCATCGATCGCCCGGGCCGTCGCTTCGATGGTGGACACCGAACCCGCGTCCGACAGGTTGATACGCACGAGCAGCTTGGCGAAGTCGATATTCGCCTCCACGATCGCCGGGATGTCATAGGCGGTGAAGCGATCGTCCATTTCGAAGACGGCGGATTTGAGACCGCCCCTGTTCATGGAGCCCACGACGACCTTGCCGTCGAGGGCGCCGAGCACCCCGAGGTCGTCGATGATGTCCGGGGTTCCGAGCACGCCGTCCACTCCGGGGCGGGAGAGCGCCAGGGCGAGGCGCTCGAGAAGCTCGTAACGGTTGGCCATCGCACTCTGATCGCTTCTGACGCCCAGGGCGCCCCGGGCCGGGTGGTCAGCGGCGATGATGAAGAGCGCGCCGGCGTCGGAGAGCAGCGGCCGACGAACGCGATCTCTCACAGAAGCGGAGATCGACTGGGGGTCGGTCGCGCGAATGTGGCGCAGTCGATCGAAATCAAGCGTGGACATTGTCGATGCTCCTCACGATGTCTTCGACCTCACGCGTTGTGGGCATGGCGGTCGAGCATTCTCGACGGCCGGCGACGATGGCGCCCGCCACATTGGCGAAGCGCAGCATCTTTTCGAGCGGCCAGTCATTCAACAGGGCGTAGCAGAGCGCACCGCCGAAGCTGTCGCCGGCGCCGAGGCCGTTCACGACGTCGACGAAGTAGGGAGCGACCTCGATTGTCTCGTCTCGTGTCTTGGCCAGAACGCCTTTGGGACCCTGCTTGACGACGGCGAGCTCCACACCGCGTTCGAGCAAGGCGTCGGCAGCCCGGTGGGGATCGGTTTCACCGACGGCTATCTCGCATTCCTCGCGATTGCCGATGGCGACGGTGACGTTCTCGAGGGCTCGACCCACTTCGCGGGTGGCGGCTTCCGGGTTGGGCCAGAACATCGGGCGATAGTCGAGGTCGAGCACCGTGTGCGGCGCCCGCTCCCGCGCCATCCATGCCGTGTAGTGCGCTGACCGGCTGGGCTCCTGCGAGAGCCCGGTGACCGTCGACCAGTACACCCGGGCGTGCGCGATGGCATCCAGGTCGAGCTCGTTGTTCATGATGACGAGGTCGGGCGCAATCGGCTGGCGATAGAAGTACAGCGGGAAGTCATCGGGCGGGAAGATCTCGCAGAACGTCACGGGAGTATTCAGACCCTCTACCGTGCGGACGAACTTGTTGTCGACGCCCAGTCGAGTCAGCTCCTGGGAGACGAATCGGCCGAACGGATCTTCGCCCGTTCGCGTGATCACGGCCGAATTCAGGCCGTGGCGGGCCGCCGCTATAGCGACGTTCGTCGCGCTTCCGCCGAGATACTTGCCGAACGTCTCGACGTCTTCGAGGCCGACGCCGTCTTGGAGGGGATAGATGTCAACGCCGACGCGGCCGATGGTGATGACGTCGAAACGAGGGACGCCGTTCGCGCCGTGATCTGTGGTGTCGGTCATACGCCTCTGTACAACTTTCTGTCTCGATAGGTTCTGTGGAACACGAACCGCGGGAAGTTTGTTCTTACATAATAACAAGACACCGGGGGCGATGGCCACTTTTTCGGCATTTGATCTAATGTTAATACATATTAACTTTAAATTCTTAGGAGAACGATGTCGATACTTACCGATCCGGCGGCGGACACTCGCCCGGCATTGCTGCGCGGCGCTGAAGATACGGCGACCAGCCTGTGGACCGATTCGGCCAATCCGGCCGAGCTGACGGCATCCATCGAATTCGGGGCCGTCGGCGCGACCTGCAACCCCGTCATCGCCTTGGCCGCCATCACGGCGGATCTGCCTCGGTGGACCGCTCGCATTCGCGAGCTGGCCGTTGAGAATCCCACTGCCGGTGAAAGCGAGCTCGGCTGGAAGGTCGTCGAAGAGCTGAGCATCGCCGCGGCCAAGCTTTTGGAACCCATTTTCATCGAGACCCACGGGATCAACGGGCGACTCTCCATCCAGACGGATCCGCGTCTGCATCGAGACGCACGAGCCCTGGCCGACCAGGCCGTCTATTTCTCCACCCTGGCGCCCAACATCATCGTGAAGATCCCCGCCACCAGAATCGGCATCGAGGCCATCGAAGACGCCACCTACCGCGGCGTCAGCATCAACGCGACCGTGTCGTTCACTGTCGCGCAGGCCGTCGCCGTGGCAGAAGCGATCGAACGGGGGCTCGACCGCAGAACAGCCGAGGGACTGGAGACAGAGAACTTCGGATCGGCCTGCACCATCATGGGCGGCCGTCTCGACGACTGGCTCAAGGCGTCAGCAGCCCAGTCACGCGTCCTGATCGACCCGGGCTACTTCGAATGGGCGGGCGTCGCCGCACTCAAGAAGGCCCATCATCTCTTCGTCGAACGTGGATACCGCACGCGGATCCTGTCGGCCGCCTTCCGGAATCACTTCCAGTGGAGCGAGCTGCTCGGCGGCGACCTGATCGTCTCGCCCCCGTTCGACTGGCAGCTGCGTATCAACGAAAACAACATCTCGACCGAACCCCGTATCGATGTGCCCGTCGACGCGCACATCATCACCACGCTCTACGAGAAGGTTCCCGAGTTCGCGAAGGCATACGACGAGGACGGAATGAGCATCGACGAATTCGAGAACTTCGGGGCGACACGTCGCACCCTGCGCCAGTTCCTCGATGCCGATGCCCAGTTGGATGCGTTGGTCCGGAACATCATCCTGCCTGTCATCTAGACGAGACGACACGCAAGAAGGGTCCACCACCGGTGACGGTGATGGACCCTTCTCGTTTCAGTCGATCAGTCGGTCGACAGCGCACAGCGGCCCGGTCAGCGGATGACCGGAATGGCCTGCGTCCGGAAGTCGTTCTCGATCTGCTCCAGCGAGCGTCCCTTGGTTTCGGGCACGGTCTTGGCGACGAAGAACAGGGAGATCAGGTTGACGACGACGAACAGGGCGAAGGTGCCCGTTGATCCGAGCGCCTCATTGACGATCGGGAACGCGAACGAGATGGCGGCATTGACCGTCCAGAGAACGAACACGGCGATACCCATGGCGAAGCCGCGAATCGCCAGCGGGAAGATCTCCGACAGCAGCAGCCAGACACACGTTCCGATGAAGCACTGCACAAAAGCGACGAACAGCATCATGCACGCGAGGATCAGGTAGCTGACACCGTCGGACTGAGGCAGGGTGAACGCCATGGCGAGCAGCGCCTGCGCACCCACAACGCCCGAGAACCCGATGATCAGCATCTTCTTGCGTCCGACGAAGCCCAGCAGCCAGATGCCGAGAATCGTCGTCACCACGCTCGTGGCACCGATCCCGATCGTCGCCACGAGAGACGCACTGACTCCCAGACCGCTCGACTCGAGGATCGTCGGCGCGTAGTAGTTCACGGTGTTGATACCGGTCGCCTGCTGCACCACCGCGAGCCCGCAGCCCACGTAGAGGAGCCGGCGCATCCATCTGTTCGCCTTGAGGTCGCGGAACGCCCGACCCTTCTCCTTGCCAGCCACGGCGGCAGCCTCGGTGATCTCGGCGAACTCGTCGTTCGCCTCCGACTCCGAACGGCTGAGGTCGAGGATGCGTCGGGACGCGTCGAAACGTCGCTTCAGGCCGAGCCAGCGCGGCGATTCAGGCAGGACGAGCATCCCGATCAGCAGGGCGATCGCGGGGATCGTCGCCACGGCGAGCATGACGCGCCACACCCCCGGGTCCTGGATGAGGGCATCCAGCGCGGCGTTGATTGCGAAGGCGAGCATCTGACCGGTGACGATCATGAGCTCGTTGATCGTGACCATTCGTCCGCGCAGGTGCGCGGGCGCCATCTCGGCCAGGTACAGCGGGCACGTCACGGCTGCGGCACCCACACCAAGGCCCAGAATGATTCGCGCGATGACCATCAGCGTGACGGTCGGAGCGAGGGAGCACGCGAGAGCTCCCACGAGGAACAGACCGGCACAGACGAGAAGCGACCCCCGCCGTCCCAGCCAGTCGGACATCCGTCCTCCAAGGAGAGCTCCGGCGGCGGCTCCCGGGAAGAGAAGGGCTGAAACGACGAGCGCCTCCTCAACGGAGTTCATGTTCAGCGCATCCTTCATGTAGAGAAGGGCGCCGGAGATCACGCCGGTGTCATAGCCGAACAGAAGGCCACCCAGCGTTGAGATGACCGTGAGCTTGACGAGATAACCGCGATGGACTCCCGTCTTGCTGTTACCGGATTGCGCCACATGTGTTGACATCGTGATCCTCTTCATTGAGTTCGGGGGGGGGCACAGCCGATACGCGACGACTGACCAATCTAGACATTGGCGGTCGAATTGACCTGCGGCTTGGAAGCCGACCAATGCTGTCATCCTAAGTACTAATGTCTTGACATGCAAGTACCCGCAGGAACGTCTGCATCTCGACCCGGGCTTCATTGTCAGGCGCCACGGGATGGCTCGATTTCGAAGTGACCGGCGAGGCAGCCGCTAGCGGGACTTCTGAAAAGCGATGAGAATCTGTGGCAGCTCGTTCATAGAACGAAAGACCGTTGTCGCTCCTGCAGCGATCAGCTCACGATCAGGACCATATTTTCGAGCCTCGGGCGAGTATGCGAAAACGGTGGCTCCTGCGGCCACTCCGGCTGTGACACCCGCTACGGAGTCCTCGATAACGGCCATCGAATCTGGCGGGCACCGCAAAGCGTTGGCCGCTGCTAAATACACATCGGGGGCTGGTTTCGTTTGAGGAAGGTCCATTCCGCTGAAGACGCGATCTTCGAAGAATTCAGTAAAACCCATCAGCTCGAGCTGCATCGTAGCCTTTGCTCGATCTGCGCCCGTCGCGCACGCAAGGTTCCGGCCTACAAGCTCTCGGACCGCCGAGACCGCATCCCGCGCATGCGGAACTCGAGTGAGTTCTCGGCGCAGCGCGTCGTTTCTTCTGCTCCGAAATTTTGCCATCCACTGTTCATCGATGCGAAACCCTGTATGCGCCTCGACAACTTCCCCATGGTCGCGAATCGATCGACCTATGAACATCTGTCGACAGTCCTCGGCGGTGATGTTCCACCCGAGCTCACGAAGCAATTCCCTGAGAACGTCATTGGTGATCAGTTCGGATTCGACGAGCACTCCGTCGCAGTCGAAAACGACGGCCGCGAAGGGAAACCCGGTTCGGTTCGTTGTGGATCGTGCGACGTCGGACAGTGGACGTGGCCGTGGGACTGACGCAGTCATTTGGGAACGACATGACTGATTCGCCTCGAAGGAGAGCCTGTCGATCCTCGAACTATAAGGGTGGTCGTGAGCGGTGGATTGGGAGGCATCTCGGACGCCGGGCCGTCGGCGGCCAGCTCGGCCAGAAGGCTTTCGACTGCCCGCTCCCCCGCGGTCACGAGTTGAGCACGCACGGTGGTGAGCGTCGGGGTTATGAGTTCCCCACCGAAAATGTCGTCGAACCCGGCCACGCTGAGATCGCGGGGCACAGATATTCCCCCGGCGGCGGCGGCTTGCATGAGCCCGATTGCGATGAGGTCGTTGAAAGCCACGACGGCTGTCGTGCGCGAGGCTACGACCCGCCGAAGGGCGGCACGGCCCCCCTCGATTGTCGGAGCATTCGGTCCGATCTCGACGAGAGCCACACCGAGGCGCTCTGTCGCGTCGAGCATGCGTTCGAATCGTTGGTCGCTGATCCACGAGGTTTCGGGGCCAGCGAGGTAGGCGATCGATCGATGCCCGATCTCCGAAAGGTGTGTCAGGAGTTGGGTCACGCCACTGTCGATGTCAGGAAGAATCCCTACTATCCCCTCAACAGCCCGGTTGATGAGCACAACAGGTTTCTGCGCTGCGATCTCCCGAATACGCGGGCTTGGCAATCGCGTCGTTGCCAGGACGATTCCATCGACACTGGGCATAAGACGTTCGATGGCCTCCGACTCGGCCTCTCCCGATTCTTGAGACTCTGCTATCACGAGCGTGTATCCGTCGGCCTTTGCCGCGCTCTCGGCACCGCGGACGATACCGAATACCACCGGATTCGTGATGTCTGCCACGACGAGGGCGATGGTGTGCGTGCGCCCCGTCGGCAGGGCGCGGGCCATCGGGTTGAAACGAAAATGAAGGTGTTCGGCTGCGACACGGATCTTCGCCTCGGTGGTTGCGCTGATACGACCCGGCTTGGATAGCGCTCGCGACACAGTGGACGGACTCACACCGGCGAGCTCCGCAACGTCGTAAATCGTCGGGGCCCCACTTCGCCGCCGTGGCCGTGCTGTGTCGACACCGGAGATGTCATCGGAAACGCTCATGTCGGACGTCGACCCTCCTGAACACCCTGCGCGTGGACCTGCTCCCGGATACGGTCGAGAGTCTGCGCCACGCGCACGGTTGCGGCAGCATCGTGCTGAGGGTGTTGCCGAAGCCCGTTGGTGATCGCCGTCACGACCGATCGAATCATCGGCACGTAGCCGTTGCCCTCGCGAGGACGCGAGAGCTGATCGGGGGTTCCGAAGAGCGCGCCGGTTGATCCGGCGTGAAGCCTGGCGCTGTCCGTGGCCCAGAACATGGCCGGGATCTCGATCCAGCCGGCCGTTCCGCTGAGGGAGGCAGACGGGTCCGTGAACTCCATCAGGGAGCAGACGGAGTGTGAAAAGCGCCCATTGTCGTGCTCCAGCGTGATGTGTGCCGAAACATCTACTCCGTCGAGAATTCGGCCGGTCGCCGTCACCCCACGCGCTGGGCCCAGAACCCAGTCCGCCAGCGTCACGGGGTAGATACCCTGATCCAGAACGGTACTTCCTCCCAGCTCGGCGTTCCAACGGCTTCCGCCGGCGGGAAATGGCATTCCGAATGCAGCCCTCACAAAGCGAGGCTCGCCGATGAGTCCGTCGGCGATGAGGCGGACGACCTCGACGTGGAGTGGATTGAACTTCATCCACATCGCTTCCATGACGAAACGGTCGTGTGACTCCGCCTGGGCGAAGATCGCCTGGGCCTCAGCTGCAGTGAATGCGATCGGTTTCTCGACCAGAACGTGCTTCCCCGCCTCGAGCGCACGAATGGCGAGTTCAGCGTGGGTCGCCGTCGGGGTGGCGACGTACACGGCATCGACATCGTCTCGAGACAAGACGTCGTCCAGATCGGACGATGCGTGAGAGATTCCGTGTCGTGCCGCGAAGTCGTTGACGACCTCGGGGCGCCGACCCCAGACCGAGACCACCGAGTCCGGCTCGACAAGCTGGATGTCCGGAACGAACGTCTCGCAGATCCGTCCGGTTCCGAGCACCGCCCAGCGCACGGACCGCTTATTCTCCGTCACTACCCGGCTTCCGACCCTCGAGTCCCCGCCACCGCTTGCGCAGCGCCCACGCCGCCGCCTTCGGCTTGCGGTCCCGTGTGAACACGCCCTTCTTGTTGCCTTCGACCCGGTGGATGCCGTTCGAGGTGGCGAAGTCGGCAAAGTTCCAGACCTGCTCGCCGACGAACTGAGGGAATCGGTCGAAGACGCGGTGGTACATCTCGAGGAATGAAGCCTGATACTCCTCGGTCCAGGGTTGGTCCCACACGGAGTGAACTCCTGGCTGCGTGTCGGCGCCGTATTCGGACATGAGGATCGGCTTGCCCGTTCGATCCACCCATCCCTGAATATCGCCCTGCAGGTACTGCTCTGCGGTGGTCAGGTCGCCGGGTGTGATGTACCACCCGTAATAGCGGTTCATGCTCACGACATCGAACAGGTCGACGATCTTGTCGTTCTGGAACGTTGCGAACATGACCAGCGCGTAGGTGAGGGGCCTGGTTGGATCCAGCTCTCGGGCCAGTTCGACCAAGGGGGTGAAGTACTCGAGCGCGCCTTCCTCATTCGAGGCGGGCTCGTTGGCGATGCACCACATCACAACGGAGGGGTGGTTCTTGTCTCGCGTGATCAGTTCACGAATGTGTTGGGCATGAGCCGCCTGCGTAGCGGCGCCGGCGTATTGCTCCGAGAACGTGGGGAACGGGGGCGTGCCGGACATTCCACCGACCACGCCCATGTTGAGTCCGACGGCAGCGGTCTCGTCGATGACGACGATGCCGTGGCGGTCAGCGAAGTCGAGCACCTCCTCGGCATAGGGGTAATGCGAGGTTCGGAACGAGTTCGCACCTGCCCACTCCAGAAGCTGGAAGTCATGGACGAGGAAGGCGTTGTCATGGCCCTTGCCACGCACAGCCGTGTCCTCGTGCTTGCCGAAGCCCGTGAAATAGAAAGGCTGACCGTTGATCAGGAACTCGTGCCCGCGCACCTCGACCGTGCGCACTCCGACCGCGACCGGGTAGCTGTCGACGACGGAGCCCGCGTCGTGCAGTTCGACGGTCAATTCGTAGAGATAGGCGGCACCCGGCTTCCACAGCGTGACGTCTGCGACCTCGAGTGTTCCACGTGGTCCGCTTCCCTGGGCCACGACAACACCTGCGGCATCCGAGAGCCGCACGGCGACCTCGCCTGTGCCGTCGGTCTCGACTCGGTAGTCGACCGAACCGGTCGCACCCTCGAAGCCGGTGACCACGGTGACGTCTGTTACGCGAGACAGCGGCTCGCTGTGCAGCCAGACCGAGCGCGCGAGGCCGGCGTAGTTGTAGAAGTCGTGGAAGTAGACCTGCTTCTTGCGTCCGTCCATCCCGACCTCGATCTTTCCCGGCGGGATGGTCTCGTTGCTCAGGTCGCCGCTGACCGCGACGGTGAGCCGGAACTCCTCGCCGGCCGCGACGGTGTCGGTGAGGTCGATGTCGAACGGCGTGTACCCACCGATGTGCTCTCCGACCAGATCGTTGTTCACGTACACCTTCGCCGCATGGGTGGCGGCGTCGAACCGCAGAAGTACGCGGTCATCGGTCCATCCCCGCGGCACCCGCACAGTGCGCTGATAGTAGACCCAGCCGACGTGGTCGCGGATCTCGGCGTCGACGAAGAGGTCGTTGTAGCTCGCCGGAACGGCCGCTTCCAAGGGGGTGTCGAGCAGGGCGGTCCATGGTTGGTCGCCGACACGCGAGTCGATCGCGAATCGCCAGACGCCGTCGAGGTTGACGAGTTCACGGGTGGGGGTGGAACGAGGTTTCAGCATTTCAAGTCCTTCGGGCAGATCGAGGTGGGTGTCAGACGAGTGCGTTGCGGCGAGCGACTTCGCCGAGCCAATTGAGGCTGGGCTTCGGCGTGCGAACGAAGGTTTCGCGATCGATGGCGATCAGGCCGAAGGTCGGCTCCCAGTGACCCCACTCGAAGTTGTCGAGAAGGCTCCAGTGCAGGTAGCCGCGCACGTCGACACCCTCTTCGATGGTGTCGTGAAGGCCATGCAGGGCCTCGGCCGTGTATCGGATGCGCTGCTCGTCGTCGCTCGTGGCGATGCCGTTCTCGGTGATCAGCACGGGTACACCTTCGGTCACCTCCCATGCGTGGCGCACAGCCATCGCCAGCGAGTCCGGACGGTACGACGTGCCGACGAGGGTGTTTTCGGGAGAGACGGGGTGCGGCACGAGACCGAGGGCGTCGACCTGCTGACTGGAGTAGGCCTGGACCCCCACGAAGTCGTCGCCGCGACTGCCCTCCCAGAACACGTCCTCCTTGCCGTAGCGGATCTCGGCCAGCTTGTCTTCGCCGCCGGGGGCGGCGGTCAATGCTCCGGCGGCGATCGTCCAGCCGACCTGAGCGGATGTCTTCTCTCGCACGACCGCACGGGCGGCGTGGTGGATGCGCACGAACATCCGACCGATCTCGGGATCGGCGTTCGCGAGGAAATTACGGGAGGCGCGCTGACGCTCTTCGTCGGTGGCGTGCTCGACGGTGGGGCTCGTCCAACTGCCGTCCGCCGATTGCTGCATCCTCTTCATGGCGGTCATGATGGCGGCCTGCATGTTGGGCTCGTTCATCGTGACGACCCACTCGACCCCGTCGAGTACTGTGCAGGCCTCGGCGACGTAGCGAGCGAACTTCTCCGATGCCTCCGGCGCCGACCAGCCCCCGGCTTCGGCGAACCATTGCGGGGTGGTGAAGTGCTGGAGGGTGATGACCGGCGTGACGCCGGCCTCGAGGCAGGCATCGATCATTCGCCGGTAGTGCGCGAGCTCGGCCCGAGAGAAGTGGCCCTCGATCGGTTCGATGCGCGACCACTCGAAGCTGAACCGGTAGGAGTCGAGGCCGGCCTCGGCCAGGAGGGCGATATCTTCGCCGTAGCGGTGGTAGCTGTCGCAGGCATCGCCGGAGAGCTCCATTCCTGGGGTCACCTGCTCGCGCGCCCACCAATCGCTGTTGACGTTGTTGCCCTCGATCTGGTGTCCGGCGGTCGACGCGCCCCAGAGGAAGTCGTTCGGGAAAGTGATGCTCATCGTTGATCCTTCGGTGTCGCGCTTGTTTCGGTTGAGGTTGTGTATTCGAAGCGGGTGATGGTGGCGTCGTTTCCGAGCGCCTCGATGCCGGCCATCCGGCCGGTGAAGCCACCTGCCACCTCGGTAGAGAGGTAACGGCCGTCGAGAGCGAAGAGGTGGTGCTCCTGGTCGTCGGTGTATGCGAGCACGATCCTGTCCGGTCCCTTCCGTTCGCCCAGCGGTCCATCGAATGGAACGGAGCTGATGACGAGCCGCGCCGAGGGCGGTACCCCCTCGAAACTCGCGACCACCTGCGTGAGCGGGCCGATGACGACCTTGGCTCGTGCTTCGTCGCCGACGCGCTCGACGATCGCCTGATGTTCGTCGTCGATGCGCACCGACAGTGCGAAGTCTCCGGAGCCCTCAGCAGAGACGGTCCACTCGAGGTGCTCGATCCGGGTGGCGAGCATCCGCTCAGCTGTGCTGGCGTCGGCGGACCGGCCTGCGGCGAGTGCCAAGCCCTCTGGTCCCGGAATGGCGAATTCCACGGGGTTCACTCCGGGGGACACCCATCGGGGATGCAGTGGTTCCGTGGTGAACGTGTCGACGAAACCCAACGAACCGTCTGCAGGCGTGAAGCGGTCCTCCGCAACCACTGGCCAGTCGTCCATCCAGTCGATGCCGGCTAGGAACGTTTCTCGGCCATTCGTGTGCCAGCGCGGAAACGATCCGCGAGGCTGAGTCCCCAGATGGACGAGTGCCCATTCGCCGTTCGATAGCTCGACGAGATCGGCGTGACCGGTGGACTGTACGGGTGACGAGCTACTGCGGTGGGTCAGGATCGGATTCGCCGGGTGTGATTCGTATGGTCCGTCGACGGCTCGTGATCGAGCCACCGTGACCATATGTCCCGCTCCGGTTCCGCCCTCAGCGGCGAGGAGGTAGAACCAGCCGTTCCGAGAGTGTATGTGCGGGCCTTCGGCATGTGCGCCGCCGGTACCGTTCCAAATACTGCGCGACTCGGAGAGCACGGTGCCCTGGAGCGGGTCGATGACGGCCTGCGAGATGCCGCCGCGAATGACGTCGGACCAGGTCAGGCGGCACACGCCGTTGTCGTCCCAGTGCAGGTCCGGATCGATGCCGATGAGGCCCGGCACGTGCACCGGCTCGGACCATGGCCCCTCTGGACTTTCGGCGTGCACGATCACGTGCCCTCGGGCGACGTCGTGGATATTCGTTGTGACGAGCCAGAACAGACCGCCGTGGTGGCGCAGGGTAGGGGCGTAGATTCCTCCGCTTGCGCCATCGATCCCTGAACGAGTCTGAAGCTGCGACGGGCGGTCCAGTACGTTGCCCACGAGCTTCCACTCGACCAGATCGATGCTTGTGTAGAGCGGAACTCCGGGGAAGTACTCGAAACTCGATGTCGCGAGATAGTACCGCTCCCCGACACGACAGATGGTGGGGTCGGGGTGAAATCCCGGGATGATCAGGGCGCTCATCGGTCTACCCCCGCCGTAGCGGTTGCCCTCCGCTCGTCTCGGCGGCGGCGCTGCTCAGCGGGATCGGCGACGGGGGCCGCCAGAAGCAGGGTGCGAGTGTAGGGATGCTCCGGCTTCGACGTGACGTCGAAGGCGGCACCGGTCTCTACCAGGTCGCCGCGGTAGAGCACTGCCACTCGATGGCTGATGTGCCTGATGACGGTGAGGTCATGCGAGACGAAGAGGTATGCCACACCCGTCTGCCTCTGGATGTCGACGAGCAGATCCATCACCAGAGCCTGAGTCGTGAGGTCGAGGGCTGAGACCGGCTCATCGCACACGATGAGTTTGGGCCGCGGACCGAGGGCGCGGGCGATTGCGACGCGCTGCCGCTGCCCGCCGGAGAATTCGCGCGGCAGCCGTTCGACCGCGTCTGATGGCAGCCCCACCTGATCGAGAAGGGTTCGTACCCGTGCGCGAGCATCACGCCGGGTGGCACCCTGGATTATCAGAGGTTCCGAAAGGGTGTCGCCGATCGTGAGAGAAGGGTTGAGCGAGGAGTAGGGGTCTTGGAAGACCACTTGAATGTCATCGGACAGACCACGCCGTGCGCGGCCCTGCAGCCCGCCGATCTCCCGCCCCTCGAATCGGATCGTGCCGCCTGACGGCTTGACCAGGCCGAGGACGGCTCGTCCGATGGTCGTCTTGCCCGACCCGGACTCACCGACCAGTCCCAGGGTCTCCCCGGGCGCTACGGACAGCGACACCCCGTGAAGCACCTCGTTGGGAGCGGCCCGGAAGCCGCGTCCAGGGAAGGCGACCCGCAGGCCGTCTATCTCGAGCAGGGTCATGCCTGTCCTCCTTGGGTCGGCGCCGTGACCGGCGGGTCGGTGCGGTACGACGACTCGTCCAGGATCGCTCCGAGCAGTGTCCTGGTGTACTCGTGCTGCGGGTCGCCGAAGATCTGCGCGGCCAGGCCGGTCTCGACGATCCGGCCCTGCCTCATCACCGCGATACGGTCACAGAGGTCGGCGACCACACCGAAGTTGTGGGTGACGATCAGCACGGCCATGTCGAGCTCCGACTGCAGATCGCGCAGCAGATCGAGGATCTCGGCTTGCACTGTCACGTCGAGCGCCGTGGTCGGCTCATCCGCAATCAGAAGTTTCGGTCGACTGGCAACGGCGCCGGCGATGAGCACGCGCTGGGCCATACCGCCCGAGATCTGGTGCGGGTAGGAGTCGAACGTGCGCGCCGGATCGGCGATGCCGCAGCGCTCGAGCAGCGCAAGCACCCGGGACTTCGCCTCCTTTTTAGAGATGCCCAGGGCCGAGCGCACGCCTTCGACGAGCTGCGAGCCGACACGGTAGGACGGGTCGAGGTTCGACATCGGCTCCTGAGGAATGTAGGCAATCGCCTTGCCACGAAGCGGGCGCATCTGGGCGTCGGAGAGCCCGATCAGCTCACGGCCCTCGAACAGGATCGAGCCGCCGGTGATCACGGCCTCATTCGGCAGCACTCCCAAGGTCGCGAACGCGGTCTGCGATTTGCCGGACCCCGATTCACCCACAAGGCCGAGCACTTCGCCCCGAGCGATGTCGAGGTCGACGCCTTTCACGACCTCGATCAAGTCGCCGCTGGGTGTCGGGTACGCGATGGCCAGGCCCCTCACTCCGAGAAGGACGGCGGGCGGAACCGCGAGAGTTTCTGCGTCGATCTCGGCGACGCGCTGACCGGCTCCGACTTTCGACGGCTTTGGCTTCGAGCCCTCGAATGCGTCGCGAAGAGAGTTGCCGAGCAGCACCAGCGAGGCGGTGATCAGCCCGAGCAGGAGGCTGGGCCAGAGAAACTGGGTCGGGGCGATATAGAGGTTGCGGAAGCCGGACGAGATCATGGCACCGAAACTCGGTATCTCGAGTGACCCTACTCCGAGAAAGGCAAGGCCAGACTGCACGGCGATCGTCGAGCCCACCATGAACGCAGCGGCGATGATGATCGGCCCGCGTACCACTGTGAGTACGTGACGGCCCAGGATGCGAGGGGTCCCGACGCCCGAGACACGGGCGGCGTCGACGTAGAGCTCGTTCTTGACACCCAGCACGAGGTTACGAACGATGCGGTAGATGCCGGGCGCGAGCAGGACACCGAAGATCAACATCGTTGCTCGGTAATCCCCTCCGGTGACGGGCATCAGGATGATCAGCAGCAGCAGTCCCGGGAAGGTCATGATGAGGCTGAAGATCCACTCGGTGGTGGCTCGAGTTGCGCGGCCGAAGTATCCGCCGATCAGACCGGCTGTGATGCCGACGATCAGGGCGACTCCGGTGCCGAGGATGGCGGAGATCGCGGCCGTGTTGATCGAGTGAAGCAGACGACTGAAGATGTCCCGGCCCGATTCATCGGCTCCAAGCGGGTAGCCCGGAGTGCCGGGTGGAGCGTTCACCATACTGAGCACGGATTCGTTGGGTCCATGCGGGGCGATCAGCGGAGTGAGCAGACCGAGGGCGAAGATCACGACAAGGATGCCCGTGGTCACGACAGCCTGAGGGTCCCTGAGGAGCTTCTTCCACAGCGGCGTTCGGGTCGTCGCGCCGCCGTTCGCCCTGGCGACCGCGATGGACGACGTGCTGGGGGCGGTGACCGACTTCGTCACCGGCTCGATTCGCCGAGTCAATGGTCTCTCGCTTTCGGGTTGAGCCATCCGTTGAGGAGGTCTGTGGTGAGGTTGACGATCGTGACGAGCGCCACGCCGAATGCGGTGATACCGAGGATCACCGGGATGTCGCCCTGGAGAGACGCGTTGAAGGCGAAGCTGCCGTAGCCGGGCAAGGCGAAGACGTTCTCGATGATGAGGGCCGCGCCGAACATCTGGATGAACTCCAGCGACATGACAGTCAGTGCCGGGCTGCCCGCATTGCGAAGGGCGTGCTTCACGACGATCGAGGTGGATGAGACTCCACGGGTACGGAGGGTGCGAACGTAGTCTCTGCGCAGCTCATCGATCATGCGACCGCGCACCTGGGCCGACATGTTGGCGACGCCGCCGATGGTAAGCACGATGACCGGGATGGTGATACTGCGAATCCACGCGGCCGGGTCGTCGGCGAGCGGGGTGTATCCGGTGGCGGGAAGCAACTTCAGTTGAACCGCGAAGATGACGACCAGCCCGATGGCCAGCAGCAGGCCGGGCACGATGTAGCCGATCAGCGAGATGCCCTGCGCGATCCGGTCGACGACACCGCCGCGGGTCGCGGCCCAGACGCCCAGCATGGTGGAGATCACAGCCGTGATCAGGAGAGCCGGCACGATGATCGACAGGGTGACCAGCAGGCGCTGAACCACCGAGGGCCCTACCGGAAGCGACGTGTAGACAGACGTACCGAAGTCGCCGCGGAGGGCACTGAGCAGCCAGTCGCCGTACTGCACGATCACCGGCCTATCCCACCCCTTGGCCGTCATGAGAGCCGCGGTGTTCTCCGGAGTGGCTGACTGTCCCAGAATCGTTCGGGCCACATCACCGAACGACGTCGACAAGAGCAAGAACGTGATGAAGGTCACCAGAAGGGCGAGGATCACGCCCGTCCCGAGACGCTTGGCGATATAGGTGATCATCGATCGCCGACCTCCTCGCCGAGGCTCCTCTGAATGTGCGTCGACATGCTTCTCGAACTCCTTTGTCAGAAACACCCCTGCAACCGCTTGACAATCAGGTGGCAGGAGAGGCCTTGGGTTTAGTAAATCAGATGGAACAGGTGCTTGACAACCGATTGCCAAAATCTTCGACGGATTCGACATAGCCGGAGTTTGTGGCCAAGGGCGCGCTGAGTCGGCCCACGATCGAAAGAACCGTCTCCCCGTCGGCGGGCTTCGGCCCGGCCCCGGGCGGGAGGACACCGCGATCGCACGCGGCGATCCACGCGGCGATTGCGACGGCCGTGGCAGGCGACTGCTCACCGCGGGCGAGAACGGTCTCCGCCACCGGGGCGATGCGTAGCCGCAACTTCGCGAAACTGTCGCTGGCGATCTGTTCGAGACGATGCTCGATACGAGCATTCGCGAAGCGCGTCAACAGCGCTGCCCTGTAAGACGAGAGGTCGAGGCCGGACGGCAGACAGGCGACGTCTTCGTCCCACAGCTCGTCGACGGCATGGCGACAAACGGGGTCGGCGATGGCTTCAGCGACGGTGGACAGGCCGCGCAGAAGCCCGAGGCAGGCCAGAAGCGTATGGGACCCGTTCAACATCCAGAGCTTTCGGGCTTCCCAGGGATGCAGGTCGTCGACGAAGCGGGCGCCGGCCGTTTCCCAGCGCGGTCTCCCGCCTGGGAACGTGCCCGAAATGACCCAGTCACTGAACGGCTCGGCGACGACGGGCGCGAGATCGTCGGTGATGTCGGACAGCAGGTCGAGCTCTGCCACCATGATCCGGGGCGTGATCCGATCGACTGAGCTCGAGGGGAAGCTCACCTCACGGGCGATCCACTCCACGAGCTCAGGAGACAGTGCCCGTGCGAGTCCCATCACTGTCCGCTCCAAGCGGCCCCCGTTGTCGGGAAGATTGTCGCAGGACAGCAGTGCGATAGCGCCGCCGCCGTGACGGCGTCGCTCCTCGAGACCGAGAACGAGTTTTGCCAGCACCGTGCGAGGTGCGCGTTCGGACAGAGGCTGCGAGCTGGCGGCAGCGAGCAGAGCGAGGTCCTCGACGACCGCCGGATCCCCGACATCGGGCGATCCGTCCGCAGTCGATCGATAGCCCTTCTCGGTGATCGTGAGGGTGACTATCGCGGTTGATGGCGAGGCGACATCGGCGAGGAGGGACTCGATGTCGTCGCCGGATTGCGCACGGACGATGCTTCGGATGAGTTCAATGCGGTCGCCGTCGGGATCCCGAGCGATGAGCGTGTAGACGCCGTCCTGGCTGGTGAGCGACTCCGCGAGCGTCCGGCTGCTGCCGGTATAAGCCGAAATGCCCCACTCATCGCCGTCGCTGGCGTTCTGGGTGTACCAGGCAAGGTGAGAACGAGAAAAAGCGCCGAGCCCGAGGTGCACGATGCGCACCGGAGGGGCCGGGCGGTCACGCTCGAGCGCAGTATGAGTCGGGTGCGCGCTGGCCCCGGTCATAGCTTGAACACCCGCCGAGGCAGCGGCCCCACGAGATCGTCAGCGATTCGTTCCGCCTGCTGCGCTCGGATGCGCCCCTCCGCGACGAGGCGGGCAAGAAACGCGGAGTCTGCGCGGCGCGCCATGTCGTGTCGAGCGGGAATCGACAGGAACGCACGGGTATCGTCGATGAATCCCGAGCCACGTGAGAAACCCGCCGTCTCGGTCGTCGCGGAGCGAAAGCGTCCAATCGAGTCGGGGGCGTCCAGGAACCACCACGGCGCCCCGATGTACACGCTCGGGTAGAAGCCGGCGAGCGGGGCGAGCTCCCGGGAGTAGACGGATTCGTCGATGCCGAAGAGCACGAGATGGAATCCGGGAGCGAGGCCGAAGGCCTCGAGCAGCGGACGCAATCCACGCGTGAAATCCACCGGCACCGGGATGTCATGGCCGGTGTCGGGCCCGTAGGTACGGAGCGTGGAGGTGCTGTGGTTGCGGAGAACTCCGGCGTGCACGGTCATGACCAGACCGTCCTCGACGCTCATCCGGGCCATCTGGAAGAGCATGTGCCCGCGGAACAATCGCTTCTCTTCGGAGCTGGCGCGTCCGCGCAGCACGGACTGGAAGAGCTGTTCGGCCCGTGCGCCGTCGAGGTCGATCGTGAATGGCTCCTCCACGCCGTGGTCGGCCGACACTGCGCCGTGGCGAATGAAGTGCCGGCGCCGATCGGCAAGCGCGGCTAGATATCCGACGAACGTCGATGGAAAGGCCGCCTCCCCGAGGAGGCGTTCGACGTTCTCTGAGAAGGCGGGAGCATCGGGATCGAGGTAGCGGTCCGGGCGGAACGTGGGCAGGACTCGGCCGGCGAGCGCGTCGGCCACCGCGACGTGCTGCGCGAGGTCGTCGAGCGGATCGTCTGTCGTCGCGAGCACGTCGATGCCGAAACGCTCGAAGAGCGACCTCGGCCGCCACTCAGGAAGGGCGAGCTTCATTGCGATGGCGTCGTAGGCCTCGTCGGCCGTGTCGACGCAGAGTTCCGCAGCCACCCCGAGGTCATCGAGTTCCTCTTCGAGCCAGTAGCCCGAGGACGTGCCTGCGAACAAGTGCCAGTTCGACGCCAACAGTCGCCAGACCTCGCGCGGGTCGGATGTGCCCTGCCCGAGACCGAGATCGTCGAACGAGACGCCGGAGGCGTGCAGCAATCGAGTGACGTAGTGATCATGGGTGACGAACAGCGCAGCGGGGTCGGCGAACGGCGTATCGTTCGCCAGCCAGTCGATCGGTACGTGCCCATGGGGGGAGATGATCGGGGCCTCGGCGACTCGCTGGTAGAGGTCGCGAGCGATCCCGCGGGTCACCGGGTCTACAGGGAACAAGCGGTCAGGATCACGCCGTCGTGGTTCGTGCATGCTCAGTATTCTGTCCAGCGACGGGCGTTATGTCAACCGATTGCCGCGCCACAAGCCACGAAGGTATGTTCCCGCATAAATCCTTTGGGCAATCGCTTGCCAAAACGCTTCTCTTCTGCTGTACTGTCCTCGATCGCCGCAACGCCGCGCAGGGCTGTCTGCTCGCGCCCACACCGAAAGACGCTCATGAAGATCCAACAGGCCGAAGTCATCGTCACCAGCCCGGACCGCAACTTCGTCACCCTCAAATTGACGACCGACGACGGCCTGACGGGCCTCGGCGATGCCACGCTGAACGGCCGCGAACTCGCCGTCGTCAGTTACCTTCGCGACCACGTCGTACCTCTTCTGATCGGCCGAGACGCCTCGAACATAGAAGACACGTGGCAGTTCCTCTACCGATCGGCTTACTGGCGGCGCGGCCCGGTCACCATGGCCGCCATCGCTGCAGTCGATGTCGCTCTCTGGGACATCAAAGCCAAAGCCGCGGGCATGCCGCTTTATCAGCTTCTCGGCGGCGCCTCCCGTACCGGCCTCCTCGCCTACGGGCACGCCTCGGGCAAGACGAACCAGGAGATCTTCGACAGCATCCGCCTGCACCAGGAGCAGGGCTATAAGGCCATTCGAGTGCAAGCAGCTGTTCCGGGCCTCAAGTCGATCTACGGCATCGCATCCAACGCGACGTTCGAGGCGAACAAGGGCGTGCGATACGACCACGAGCCGGCCCAACGCGGCGCCCTACCCAACGAAGAGGACTGGGACACCCGCTCCTACCTCCGACACATTCCCACCGTGTTCGAGGCCGTACGCAACGAATTCGGTCCCGACCTGCCGTTGCTGCACGATGCCCATCACCGCATGACGCCTATCCAGGCTGCGAAGCTCGCGAAGTCACTCGAGCCCTACGACCTGTTCTGGCTTGAGGACTGCACGCCCGCAGAGAATCAAGAGGCTCTGCGTCTGGTGCGTCAGCACTCCACCACCCCGCTTGCGATCGGCGAGATCTTCAACACCATCTGGGATTACCAGGTGATCGTTCGAGAGCAGCTCATCGACTACGTGCGCAGCGCAGTCACCCACACCGGCGGTATCACGCACCTGAAGAAGG
>Ga0247732_10000460_pt1 | contig 19570 bp, 19 predicted proteins | sample UWRJL163409C2_FD_180940 | JGI IMG/M metagenome (GOLD analysis project Ga0247732, IMG submission 180940) | Plant litter microbial communities from Arlington Agricultural Research Station in Wisconsin, United States - UWRJ-L163-409C-2 | ecosystem: Environmental > Terrestrial > Plant litter >...
GGACGAGGGGGCGCGATCCCGTTTCGCCCGCGATTTCGTCAGCCTCTGGGAGACCCGTGTCCGGAGGCTGACGAACGCCCTCGACCGCCGCGATGCCGAGGAGACGCACGTCGTGCTCCTCAGCATCCGGTCGTCGTCGAAGATGATCGGCGCACAGGTCATCGAGGCCACCGCATCGCTGATGCACAGCTCGCTCGATCGGCAGGACTTCGAGGGCTGCACGCGTCACCTCTCGCGGCTCGACCAGGTCGGGCTTGAGACGTGCGTCGAACTCGACGTGCGGTTCGGACTCACCTCGAACGCGTGAGCGCAGAGACGACGAGTCGTGAGGGGCCGACGAGTCTTTACTCGTCGGGCGCCGCGAGCCGGTAGCCGACACCTCGCACGGTCTCGAGCCACCGGGGCGTCGTGAGGCTGTCACCGAGCTTCTTGCGCAGGTTGCCCATGTGCACCTCGACGGCGCGCTTGTCGGCCTCGGTCACGTAGTAGGCGGTCACATAGCTCTCGCCCCGCAGAAGCAGGGCGAGGTCGGCCTTGGTGCGCACTCGACGCTTCGATTCGACGACGGCCACCAGCAGGTCGAACTCCGTGCGCGTGAGATCCAGGTCTTTGCCCTCGAGCGACGCGAGACGCATCTCACGATTGAGACGGAGTCCGTTGTGCTCGATCCATCCCTCGCCGCCGTCCTCCGACGTCTCGCGGGCGGCCGGCTGTGCGGCATCCGGAGCGCCCGGCGCGGCATGAGCGCCCGTTCTGGTGCCGGGCTCAGCGACTGAAGCCGCGGCGGGTGCCGGCGCGACGGGAGCCGCAACGGGTGCCGGAGCGGCGGCGACAGGAACCTCGACAACCGGCGCCGCGACGGCGGCGGGGGCGGGGGCCGCAGGAGCTGCCGCCGCAACCGGCTCATCGGCCGACGCCATGCGCGGGCGACGCAGCATCGCGTCGATGCGGGCCCGCAGCTCTCGCGGGCGGAAGGGCTTGGTCAGGTAGTCGTCGGCGCCGGCCTCGAGGCCCTGAAGGGTGTCGATCTCCTCGTCGCGAGCCGTGAGCATCACGATGTAGGTCTGGCTGAAGGTGCGCAGACGCTTGGCCACCTCGAAGCCGTCCATGCCGGGCATGCTCACGTCGAGAGTCGTGACGATGGGCTCGTACGCCCTCACCGCCTGGATTCCGTCGTGGCCGTTGCTCGTGGCGATGACGTCGAAGCCGGCCTGGGTGAGAACGCTCTCGAGCAGGTGCCGGATGTCCGCGTCATCTTCGATGATGACGGCCATCCGTCTGTCTTGCGCCTCATAGCCCACAGTGATCCCCAATCCTGAACGGTACGCTGCACACTATCAAAGGGCGCGACTACCAGCCGGCATTGGCGGCCAGCTCCAGCGCGCTTTCGGGCCACCAGGTTCCGGCGGCGGGTCCGCCGTTGCACGTGCCGTCGCTCTCGCCCGGGGGCTTCACCCACAGTTCGGCGTCGAGGTGGCCCGCGCCGGTGACCACGGTCGGGGCCACGCCGAGTGCTCGGCCCGACGGGTTGCACCACTCGCCGTTGGACCCCTTGCCGTTGCGGCCGGTGTCGATCACGTAGTGCGAGCCGCCCGTGAGCGACGACAGCTTCTCGCCGTATGCGCGTTCCTTGACCGTGGAGTTGTAGTTCGAGACGTTCGTGGCGAAGCCCCGCGTCTCGGCGATGCCCGCGCGATTCAGCAGGTCTGCCATCTGCGTCGCCGGAAGCCAGGTCGAGTGCCCGCCGTCGAGGTAGACGACGGCCTGCGTCGACGAGAAGGCGTCGACGGAGCCCTTGATCTGGTCGACGCGCTCGTCGACGTTGCCGCACTGCGTCGCGAGGGCCAGCGCGTCGGGCTCGAGGATGACGATGGCCGAGCGATCGGCGAAGGCTCCGGCGATCTGGGCGACCCAGAGCGGATATTCCGCCGCCGTGAGGCCGCCGGACGAGAGGTTGCCGCAGTCGCGGTTCGGCACGCCGTAGACCACGAAGACGGGCGTCTCACCGGATGCGGCGGCCGCGTCGAGAGTCGCGGTCACCGTGGCGGCGACGGTCTCGGTCGGATACCTCTCGGGGACGAGCCAGATCGCCGCCGGAGTGGCGGCGAGCTTGTCGAGCACCTCGGTCTGAGCGGACGGAGCCACAGTCGATTGCGAACCGCCCTGATCGGCCGCAGCGGATGCGGCGGCCGCCTTCGCGGCGAGCGACTCGGGATCGACGTAGAAGGTCTGGCCCTGCAGAGGGTTGTCGATCGGCGCTCCCGGGTCGCTCTCGGAGCCGGAGCTGGACTCGGAGGAGGGTACGGGGGTGGAGACGATCCCGGTGAAGACCACGCCCAGGGCCACGATGGGCAGCGTGAGGGCCACGATGGCGATCGCTACCCCGATTCGCGAGCCTTTAGACGTCACGTCGTCAGTGTATCCGGCGTCGGCTGTGTATCCGGCGCCCCGTGGGCGAAAGAGACGTGCTGCAGAATCCACGCGTGCATCGCGACCGCCGCCGCGGCCGAGGCGTTGATCGAGCGGGTCGAGCCGAACTGGCTGATCTCGACGATCGCGTGCGCGGCCTCGAGCGCCTCCGGCGACAGGCCCGGGCCCTCCTGACCGAACAGCAGCACGCACGAGGAGGGAAGCGCGAACGTCTCGATGATGACGCTGCCCGGCACATTGTCGATGGCGATGACCGGCAGCCCCGCATCCGCCGCCCACGCGACGAACGTCTCGACATCGGGATGGTGCAGCACGTGCTGGTAGCGATCCGTCACCATCGCGCCGCGCTTGTTCCACCGGCGCCGCCCGATGATGTGCACCGTGTCGGCGCCGAAGGCGTTGGCGCTGCGCACGATCGATCCGATGTTGAGGTCGTGCTGCCAGTTCTCGATGGCCACGTGAAAGGGATGCCGCGCGAGGTCGAGGTCGGCGACGATCGCGTCCATGCGCCAGTAGCGATAGCGATCGATCACGTTGCGCGAGTCGCCCGCCGCGAGCAGCTCGGGGTCGTAGACCTCGTCGTCGGGCAGATCGCCCTGCCAGGGACCGACGCCGTTGGTGGTGAGTTCGACAGACGGATTCGGCGACGCGGGAACCGGCTCATCGGGCATCCCCTCAGGCTACCGTCCCGTTCCGCTCCCTGAATCCGTCGAAGAGCGGCCCCGTCGCACAGGCGTCTCGACAGGCTCGACGAACGGATTTTTAGGCACGCCTAAAAATTCGCTACAGTAGCGGCATGCTCCACACCCCCGCACCGGTGACGACGCCGGCAGCACCCCGCGGTTCGCACCTCGTCTGGCTGCTCGGTCCCGCCCTCGTGGCGGGGGTGGCCTACCTCGACCCGGGCAACGTCGCGAGCAACATGACGGCGGGCGCCGCGTTCGGGTTCCTGCTCGTGTGGATCGTCGTGCTCGGCAACGTGATGGCGTGGCTCATCCAATATCTCTCCGCCAAGCTCGGCATCGTCACAGGCAAGAGCCTCCCCGAGCTCCTGGGCGAACGCATCGGCTCGACCTGGGGTCGGAGGCTCTTCTGGGTGCAGGCCGAGCTCGTGGCCATGGCCACCGACCTCGCCGAGATCATCGGAGGGGCGATCGCCCTCTCACTGCTGTTCGACCTGCCGCTGCTTCTCGGCGGCGCGATCACCGGCACCGTCTCGATGCTCGTGCTCATCCTGCAGGGGTCGGGGCGGCAGAAGACGTTCGAACGCGTCATCATCTCGCTGCTCGTGATCATCGCCGTGGGCTTCGCAGCCGGCGTCGTGATCAATCCGCCCGACGCGGCATCCGTCGTCGGCGGACTCGTGCCCCGCTTCGAGGGCCCCGCGTCGGTGCTGCTCGCGGCATCCATTCTGGGCGCCACCATCATGCCGCACGCCATCTACGCGCACTCCGCCCTCACCCGCGACCGTTTCGCCGTGCGCAGCCACGACCACAGCACGAAGCGTCTTCTCACGGCCACCCGGTGGGACGTGTCGATCGCCCTCGCCATCGCGGGCACCGTGAACCTCGCCATCCTGCTGCTCGCCGCGACATCGCTGCAGGGAGTGGTGGGAACCGACACGCTCGAGGGTGCGCACGCGGCGATCGGCCAGGCCATGGGCGGAGTGGTCGCGACGCTCTTCGCGGTCGGGCTGCTCGCATCCGGTCTCGCCTCGACCTCGGTCGGCGCCTACGCGGGGGCCGAGATCATGCACGGGCTGCTCCGCGTGCGCATCCCCATCGTGTGGCGCCGGCTGGTCACGCTCATCCCCGCGCTCGTGATTCTCGGCGTCGGGCTCGACCCCACCTGGTCGCTCGTCGTCAGCCAGGTCGTGCTCTCGTTCGGAATCCCGTTCGCGCTGATCCCCCTCGTCTGGCTCACGTCGCGCCGGCAGCTGCTCGGAGAATTCACCAACCGCTGGCACACCACGGTGGCCGGCATCATCGCCTCGATACTGCTGGTCACGCTCAACGTGACGCTGCTCGTGCTCATCTTCACGGGAGCCTGACTCTAGGCTGGAGCGATCATGAGCATCCCCGAGCCGGCCCGACGAACCCAGCCGAATGCCGACTCGGCCGCCGAGGACTACCTCAAGACGATCTACCACCACACCGAGTGGCAGTCCGATCCTGTCACCCCCTCTGTTCTCGCCTCGACCATGGGTGTCGCCCCGTCATCGGTCACCGAGATGGCGAAGAAACTCAGCGCCGCCGGCCTCGTGAACTACGAGCCCTACAAGCCGCTGACCCTCACGGCCGAGGGCATCGCCCGGGCGCGGGGCGTCATCCGGCGCCACCGGCTCATCGAGACCTGGCTGGTCGACGAGATGGGCTACGACTGGCACGAGGTGCACGACGAGGCCGAGGTGCTCGAGCACTCCATCTCCGAGCGACTGCTCGACGCCATCGACGCGCGCCTCGGGCATCCGAGGAGCGACCCGCACGGAGACCCGATACCCTCGGCCGACGGCACTGTCCATTCGTCGCCCGCGCTCCTGCTCTCGCAGGCCGCCGTCGGAGCCTCGGGCACGATCGTGCGCATCAGCGATCGCGATCCGTCGCTGCTCCTGTCGCTCGCCGCGGCGGGAATCCGCCCGTCGACCACGGTCACGGTCGTGTCGCAGGAGCACGACGGCACCGTCGTCGTGCGGGCCGGCTCCGGTGCCGGCTCCGGGACCGACGCGACCGGAGCGCTCGTGCCCGTGACGGCATCCGGCACCTCGTCGATCTGGATCTCAGCTGCGATCTGAGCGCGCAAGGTCGACGCGGCTAGGCTGAGCAGGGCAGGCGACGAAAGGACTCTCCCATGGCTCGACGCGATGAGATCGAATGCTGGCTCACCGACATGGACGGCGTCCTCGTTCATGAGAACCGCGCGCTTCCCGGCGCGGCCGAGCTTCTGCAGCAGTGGCGCGACGAGGGCAAGCCCTACCTCGTGCTCACCAACAACTCCATCTACACGCCGCGCGACCTCAGCGCCCGGCTCCGCGCATCCGGTCTCGAGGTTCCCGAGGAGGCGATCTGGACCTCGGCGCTCGCCACCGCCAGCTTCCTCAAGTCGCAGATGCCCGGCGGCAGCGCCTTCGTGATCGGCGAGGCCGGCATCACCACCGCGCTGCACGAGGCGGGCTTCATCATGACCGACACCGACCCCGACTACGTGGTCGTCGGCGAGACGCGCAACTACTCGTTCGAGGCCATCACCCGCGCGATCAGGCTGATCTCGGCGGGCGCGCGGTTCATCGTCACGAATCCGGATGCGACGGGGCCGAGTGCCGAGGGCCCGATGCCGGCCACCGGGGCGGTCGCCGCCCTCATCACGAAGGCCACGGGAATGGAGCCCTATGTCGTGGGCAAGCCCAACCCCATGATGTTCCGTTCGGCGCTCAACCGCATCGGCGCCCACTCCGAGAACACGGGCATGATCGGCGACCGCATGGACACCGACGTGGTCGCGGGCATCGAGGCGGGCCTGCACACGATCCTCGTGCTCACCGGCATCAGCGATCAGGCCGAGATCGAGAAGTACCCGTTCCGCCCCGACGAGATCCTGTCGGGAGTCAGCGACCTCCTCCGAACAGAACCCTTCGAGTCAGACGAGATCTGACCCGCCCGCGCACCCAGTAGTACCCGCTGCGCCCGCAGGAGTACCCGCTGCGGACTGTTGTCCCCGGTGCGCCGGTACCTTCAGTCCGCGGCGGTACCTGCTGCATACGATGCAGTCCCGTCCTGCCCGCGCGGCGAGCGTCGCGAGTACTCCCCAGATTCCCTGAATCGACACTGGAGGCCTCGTCCGCACGGCAGCCTCTTCGCATGAACGAACACCTCAGGGATGCACGTACCGGACTCATCCTCACCTCCCGTCCCTTCATCACCCCCAGCGAAGCTCGCCAGGTGCGACGCGACCACCGGTCGGGCACATCGACGCGGTTGCATCGGGGCGTCTACGCCGAGACCGAGCGAGTGACATCGCTGAACCCACGCGCCAGACACATCGCCCAGATTCACGCCATTGTCGAGACTCGGCGCATCCGGCCGATCATCGGCCACCTGTCGGCGGCGGTCTTCTGGGGCATGCCCATCCGCCCCTCGATGCCCTCGACAGTTCATGTCGTCGTACCGCCGAGTTCAGGCGCGCATTCGAAGAACGGAGTGACGGTGCACAAAGAGCTTCTCTCCGACGACGATGTCGTCGAGGCTGGCGGGCTGCTCGTGACGAGCCCCCTGCGCACCCTCATCGACCTCGCGCGAGTCAGTCCCTTCATCACCGCGGTCACCGCCCTCGACTTCGCACTGCACGAGAGACGGTCGACGCTGTTCCGGCCGCTCGTGAAGTCGGCTGTGCTCGGGAGCGTCGATTCGCTCGGTGCCGTGCGCGGCTTCGGTCGGGCTCGTCGAGCCGTGGAATTCAGCAGACCAGGCGCCGACAACGCGGGCGAGACGCACAGCCGCGTGGTCATCGCAGAGCTCGGATTTCCTTCGCCGGAGCTGCAGGTGCGCCATGTCAACCCGCGAGGCGGCTACTACTTCACCGACTTCGAGTGGCCCGAGTTCCGGCGCATCGGAGAGTTCGACGGAAGGGGCAAGTATCTCAAGCCCGAGTACCTCGATCGCATGTCGCCCGGCGATGCGGTCGTCGAGGAGAAGATCCGCGAAGACCACCTTCGAGCGCAAGGAAATGGGGTCAGCCGCTGGGTGCCGGCCGATGTCAACAACAAGCGTGAACTTCGCCGCATCCTGCTCGAGGCGGGACTCCCCTGCACGCGCTGAGCAGTAGCACCCACTGCGGACTGCAGCCCCCGGTGCGCCGATACCTTCAGTCCGCGGTGGTACCTGCTGCGGGCTAGAGCTTCGCCCAGCGGGCGCGGGCCGCGCAGAAGAGGCCGTAGGCGATCAGGCCGACTCCGACCGCGACCAGGATCACCTTTCCGAAGGGCAGGTCGATGAGCGCCTTGAGTGCGCCGTCGAGGCCGGATGCCTTCTCCGGGTCTGCGGTCACCGCGGCCACCACGAACAGCACGCCCACGACGAACAGGGCGATGCCCTTGGCCACGTAGCCGCCGATCCCCAGTCCACGCACGACCTTTCCGGTGGTGCCCGCGGGAATGACCAGGTGCTTCTCGAACCTCTTCAGCACTCCCTGAACCACGAAGGCCACGCCGATGCCGGCGACCACGAGTCCCACGATCACCAGCAGGATGACACCTCCGGGGCTCGCGAGCAGCTGCGCGCTGAGGCTCTGGCTCGAGTTCGACGAACTCGACGACCCCCCGAGCGCGAACGTCAGGGCGGTGGCGCCGACGGCGCCATAGGCGATTCCCTTGCCGAGCTCGGAGACGCGACGACCCCACTTCTTCTTCGGGTCGGGCTCGTCGAGCAGGAACACCTGCGCGATCTGCCAGAGGGTGAGGGCGAAGAGGCCGATCGCGACGACCCAGATCACGACGATGCCCCCCGGCTTCGATGCCAGCTCGCTCAGGGCCCCCGACTGGTCGGCCGACTCCCCGGATCCGCCGACGAGGCCGATGGCGATCGCGCCGATCAGGATGTGCAGCAACCCGAGCACGGCGAAGCCGGTGCGGGCCAGGATCTCGAGCGCCCGACTGTTCGTGGCGGTGCGGGCGGCGCTCTTCGCAGAATTGGTCATTGTTCGAGGCTACCGAGAGCACGCCCTGCGCGCGGAGGGCTGGACAGGCTAGACGCCGCCCACTCCACCTCCGCCACCGCCGCCTCCCGAGAATCCACCGCCGCCGGATCCCCCGCTCGATGACGACGAGGTGCTGGCGGCGCTGCCCGAGTAGCTTGCGGCAGACGCGGCCGCGAACGATCCGACGCTGGCCGCGAAGTATCCGGCGTTGAAACCCGCGGTTCCGCCGTACCACCCGGGCTGGGTCTGCTGGTTCTCGTAGTACGTTCCGAGCACCTTCGCCCACTCGTCTTCGACGCCCCACAGCACGGCGTAGGGCAGGAGCCTCTCGTAGATCTTCACGATCTGGCCTCCGTCAGGGGAGGTGACCTGGGTCTTCAGCGCCCCCTCGGGGCTCTGGAGCATGCGGAATCTCTCTTCCTCCGCCACCGTCAGGTAGAGCTCGATGCCCTTGAGGTAGTCACGCAGCTCGGCACCGGAGGCGGTGAGGGGCGTGCGAGCCAGGATCACCCACGACAGCCCGACGCACAGAATGCCGATCGCAATGGGAATGAACGGCAGCGCCCCTCCCCGATCCTGCGAGTTCAGCATGGCGCCGAAGACGATCGTGGCAATGCCGGCCGCGAAGGCGACCACCGAGAGCAGCAGGCTCCGACCTGCCGTTCCCTTCTTGTAGTAGCCGTCGGCGATGGCCTTCGTTCGCACGGACTTGAGGAACGTCTGCACGCCCTTCGCGAGTGCCGTGTCGGTCTTGCTGAGTTCGCGCCTGCCGTCGGTCGAATCGTCGAAGATCAGCCGGTAGAACTCGAGCTCCTGTGCCGTCAGGCCGTCGCTGTGCACCGCATGAAGCCAGTACTCCGGCTTCTTCGAGAACAGCTTCTCGCTCGGCTTCTCGACGATCTGCAGGTTGCCCCGCACAGCCAGTGCGACGAATCCGGATGCCGCGGCGCGGCTCGTGCGCTTCAGGATCACGGCCGAGGTGAAGACGTCGGCCTGCGGCGGCGGCGTGTACTCGGCGATGATGGTCGGCCGTCCGCGCGCATCCCGGAGCCCCGTGGTGCGCCAGACGATCGCGAGCACGGCCGCGGCCAGGGCGACCAGCGCCGAACCGAGCTGCGCCCATCCCTGCCAGGCGCCGAGGTACGAGTCGTCGCGCGGCACGAAGGTGTTCGAGGCGAACCCCACAGCGACGGTCACGTTCTCGTGGGCGGCGAGGGGCACCCCGCCCGCGGTGATGACGGTCTCGCCGTCGCCCGACTCGCTCGTGACCGGGCAGGAAGTGTTCGACGCGTAGGGCCCGGCGTAGCAGCTCGCCTCTCCGGTCAGCGAGCCGTCGAGCGAATCCGGCACGTGCACCCTGGCCGTCGCGGACCCGAAGCTCTGCACCGAGTCGAAGCCCACCGTGTCCCAGTAGAACTCGTCGACGTCGGTGTCGTCGGCATGCCTCGTGACGTTGTGCTGCGTGTACGTGAACGAGTAGGTCTGCGCTCCGTGCACGAAGTCGTCTGCGCGCACGGTGACCACGAGGAAGTCTCCGTCGTCGTTCGTCTCCGCCTCGAAACCGCGCGGCTCGCCGTTCTGGTCGACGACGCTCTCGACGTTTACATCGGTCGGATGCCCGTCGTACTCCGTCGGAATCGCCCGTCGGATTCCGCGGTTCTGATCTGCCTCGGAGAAGTCGGCGACGAACGTCTCGACGGTGGTGAGCGTCGAGCGGCCGTCGGCATCGGTGCCGAGGTAGAAGTCGGCGTCGTACGACGAGAACGAGAAGTCGTCGACGCCCGCCGCGACACCGGATGCGACGGGTGCGGAATCGAGTGCCGTCGCGGCCGCGGGGGCGGCCGCCACCAGCCCGGTGACCCCCAGACCGGCGACGACGAGGGCGGTCGAGAGACGTGCGGTCACGGGGATGGGGCGCATGGTGCTCACTCTACGGAAAGGGCGGCGGGAACGACGAAGGGCCGAGACGGAATGTCTCGGCCCTTCGGGTGCCGATCAGATCGGCGGGTGATTCAGGTTACGCGTCGGCGTTCTGGCGACGACGGGCGACCACGAGGGCGGCACCGACGAGCAGCAGCAGAGCCGAGCCGCCGACGAGGATGCCGGCGTCGGAGGAACCGGTGTTGGCCAGCTGCGGAGCAGCGGCAACAGCTGCCGGCTCAACCGGAGCAACGGGAACATCGCAGTTGCCGACGGTGATGAGACCGGCCGTCGCAGCGACGGTGGCGCTGCTGAAGGTGATCGTGTAGACGCCGTCGGGGATGTTGCCAGCGGAGGAGAACAGGCTCAGGGGCGCGGGTCCGACCGAACCGGTCTCGTCTGCAGTGATGGGCTCGTCGTCGCCGGGAACGACGTTTCCGGCCGCGTCAGTGACAACGTAGGTGACCTCTTCGAACTGGCCGAAACCAGTCGCGAAGACCGTGACGCCCGGGTCGCGCACAGCGTCGCCGCTGAGGCAGATCGGGTCGATGACGACGTTCTGTGCGGCGGGCACGAAGTCCGCGATCTGCAGCGGGACGGCGTTCGAGAAGATGCGGGCACCCTCTTCGGCCTCGGGGTTGGGGTCGAGGTAGGAGGCGACGACCGATGCGGTGAATCCTTCGGACACGTCGACCGGACCGAACTCCGGCACGAAGGTGGTGTTGAAGGCTCCGGTGCCGTCAGTCGTGACCGTGGTGCTGCCCCAGCCATCGCCGGACGTTCCGTTGCTCACGCCGACCTGAATGGTGACCTCGGTCTCGAGGGGGAACGAGGTTCCGGCGACCGTGAGGCCTTCGCCCCAGCCGGCACCCGACTGGAAAGAGGTGTTGGCAACCGTGATGGTCTCGCCAGCGGCGGAGGCCGGCGCTGCGACGAGGAGCGATCCGCCGGCAACGAGAGCCGTTGCGACGAGGCCCGCGCCGAGGCGGGAAAGGATTGTGCGGGACATTGTTCTCCTGAAATAAGCGAGCGGGGGCATCGTTGACTTCGGGTGTCGACGAAAGGGGTGATGCTGCGAATATGCTGCGTCCCCGTCAGGCTATAGGCACTTTCCCAGAAAAGCCAAGGCCCCCAAGAGGGTCAATCCGGCACCCCCTCCAAAAGGTTACAAATCCTCCGATTTTGGGGTTGACTCAAAACAACTGGTCAACCGGACGTTGTGAGCGCGGTCTACCCCGCCTTGACACCTCCGGACAGGCCCAAAAGATTTTTGAGTTTGTTTCGCTGCCCACTAAAACCAAGCGGGCACGAACTCGATGCGTGCCCGTCAGCCCGCCGCGACGACCTGAACGGAACCGGCGAGCGGTTCGCCCGACGACCTGCTGATGAAGCACGAGTAGTCGCGCTGTCCGCCGGCCCACTGCGCGTCCGAGACCGGATAGCTCGCCTGCCACTGAATGTCGGGATACGCGGCGGCCGCGGCGAAGTCGAGCACGGACGGAGCCGTGCACGCCAGATTGAGCTGCGACGTGATGGCGGCCTCGCCGGGATAGGCCGCGGCAGGGTCGGGGTTGAGCGACACCCGCGCGATCAGCTGGGCCGCGTGCGGCGCCGCGCAGTCCACGACCGTGAAGGTCTCGTCCCAGGGCGACCCGAAGGGATCCAGACACTCGCCTCCCCGCAGCTCGGTCCACGGGTGAGCACCCGCGGACACGGGCCCTGTCCCCGCGGCGGGCTCGGGCGTCGGGGGCGGGGTGGGATCAGCGGTCACGGTCGGTGTCGCAGTGGCCGACGGCGTCGGGGTGGATGTCTGCACCACGGCGCCCGACTCGTCGAACCAGGGCAGGTGTCGGCCGAGCACGAAGAACAGCACCACGATGAACACCGCGGCGAGCGACGCGACGACCGCGACCAGCCATCTCGGCGTCGCGGGCCGAGCGCCCGCGCCGCCCGGGGCATCCACCGGGTCTGTCACGCTCTACTCGAGACCGAGGTCAGCCAGGCCGATCGCGTAGTAGTAGGGGTAGCCGGCCTTCTCGATGCGCTCTCGCGCATCGGTGTTGCGGTCGACGACGACCGCGACACCCACGACGATCGCCCCGACCTTCTCGAGCGCCTCGATGGCCTTGAGCGGCGAGCCGCCGGTGGTCGACGTGTCTTCGAGCACGATCACGCGCTTGCCCTCGAGTTCTGGGCCCTCGACCTGCTTGCCGCGGCCGTGGTCCTTCGGCTCCTTGCGCACGACGAAGGCGTCGTACGACAGGCCCTGGGCCGCACCCTGGTGCAGAATCGCGGATGCCACGGGGTCGGCTCCCATGGTGAGGCCGCCGACCGCGAACACGTCGGGAATGTCCTTGATGACATCGATCATGACCTGGCCGATGAGCGGCGCGACGCGGTGGTCGAGGCTCACCTTGCGCAGATCGACGTAGTAGCTTGCCTTCTTGCCGCTCGTGAGCGTGAAGTCACCGTGGAAGACGGCTTCGGCGGAGATGTAGTCGATGAGTTGCTGGCGCGCGTTCGTCACCGCCCCAGTTTAGGGGACCTAAGTTCGCGCCAATAAACTGGGCCGCATGCGCATTGCGACCTGGAACGTGAACTCCATCAGAGCCCGGGTCGACCGGGTCGCCGATTGGCTCGTGCGGGAGGACGTCGACGTTCTCGCCATGCAGGAGATCAAGTGCAAGGAGAACCAGTTCCCGTTCGAGCAGTTCACGGCCGCGGGCTACGAGGTCGAGTTGCACGGGCTCAGCCAATGGAACGGCGTCGCCTTCGCGTCGCGGCTGCCCATGACCGAGGTCACGAAGGACTTCGAGAACATGCCCGGCTTCGGGGTGGCCGCCGACGACGGAACGCTGCCCCTCGAGGCCCGCGCCCTCGGCGTGACGGTGAACGACGTCCGGCTCTGGAGCCTCTACGTTCCCAATGGCCGTGAGCTCGAGAACGCGCACTACGACTACAAGCTGCGCTGGCTCGCCGCCCTCTCTGCAGACACCCGCGCCTGGATCGCGGCGAACCCGCAGCAGCCGCTCGCGCTGATGGGCGACTGGAACGTGGCGCCCCTCGACACGGATGTCTGGGACATCCAGGCGTTCGAGGGGTCGACCCACGTGTCGGCGCCCGAGCGCGCGGCATTCAACGATTTCATGGATGCCGGGCTCGCCGACGTGGTGCGCCCGCGCATCCCCACGGGCTACACCTACTGGGACTACAAGCAGCTGCGTTTTCCGCGCAACGAGGGAATGCGCATCGACTTCATCCTCGGCTCGAAGCCGTTCGCCGACGTGGTCTCGAATGCCGGCATCGACCGCAACGAGCGCAAGGGCGATGCGCCCAGCGACCACGTTCCGGTGTGGGTCGACCTCGACCTCGAGACAGAGGAAGACGAAGACCGCCCGATGTTCTGGTGAGTACGCCGGTCACGGGGCCAGCAGCGCCGCCGCTATCACCAGCACGGGCACCGACGCGATCGTGGTGATGAGCACCGTGTCCCGGGCGATCACCACTCCCCTTTCGTAGCGCGACGCGAAGTTGAACACGTTCTGCGCCGTCGGCAGGGCCGCGAGCACGACGACCCCGAACAGATGCATGGCGTCGAGGTCGAACACGAACCGGCCCACGAGATACGCCACCACGGGCATGATCACGCTCTTGAGCAGGGCCGCGGTCAGCACGTCACGACGGCCCGTGCCGGGGGCGAGCGGTCGCTGCCCGGCGAGCGACATGCCGAAGGTCATGAGCACGAGCGGAATCGTGGCCGCGCCGATGAGATCGAACGGCGCCATCACCGGCTCCGGCAACGTCACTCCGAAGATGCTCAGCAGCAGTCCCACCAGCGACGCGATGATCATCGGGTTGCGCACGGGCTGGGTGAGGAATGAGGCGATGGATGCCTTGCCCCGCGTCACCGTGTCGAGCACGGTGAGTGTGAGGGGCGCCATCACGATGAGCTGCAGCATCAGCAGAGGCGCCACGAACTGGGGATCGCCCAGCACGTAGATGGCCACGGGCAGGCCGATGTTGTTCGCGTTGGAGTACGACGCCGCGGCCGCACCGACCGTGGTCTCGGCGGCCGGCCGGCGGAAGAAGATGCGCGACAGGGCCACATAGAGCCCGATCGACACGGCGATCGTGATGACCGTGACCACGAGGAACGACGAGAAGATCACGCTCACGTCGGCGCGCGCGAGCACCGTGAAGAGCAGTGCAGGGCTGGTGACGAAGAACGCGATGCGGTTGAGCGGCTTCTGCGCGTCGACCTGCAGGATGTTCGTGCGGCCCACGACATAGCCGACAGCTATGACGAAGCCGATGATGGCGAACCCGGTGAGCACCCCGGCCATGCCCGGCTCCTAGCGCACGGTCGATCGACCGAGGGCGGCGACGATGGCACTCTCGATGAAGGGGGCGAGCGTGAAGGCGAAGGTCCGTGTGAGGTGGTCCTGATCGCGATACACGTTGGCGCCGCCGATCACGGGGAAGCAGTCGTCGGCGTCGCAGTAGGTCTCGGAGAAGTCGAGGAGGGTCACGTCGGAACCGCCCGCTGCGAGCTGCGTGGCCGCCGAGGCGAGGGGGTCGACCTCTCCCAGACCGTCTTCGCGCGGCTCGGTGCAGTCGGCGGCATCCGAGATGCGGAGGCACTTGTTCGGGTCGGTCTCCCACGACGGGTTGTCGACGAGGGTGACCACCGGAGTGCCCTGCTCGAGCTGCGGAGTCCAGGCCTCCACGAATCCCGCGGTCTCGTCTGCGGCGGCCGAGCCATCGGCATCCAGAGTGTGATCGGCGAGCGCGGCCGTGAAGATCGCGTCGTAGGGGGCGACCGTCGCGAGTTCGGTGTCGAGCTTCGACCGCCAGTCGGCGCAGGAGGCCGCGAAGGCGTCGCCGCCCGCGATCGGGGTCGTGCTCCAGGGGCAGGCGCCCTTGAGGTACGTGGTCAGGTGCCAGCCGTTCGTCTCGGCGAGCTGGACGAGCGGGTCGAGCAGCGAGTACGCGTGGCTGTCGCCGATGATCGCCACCCGGGGCGCCGCATCCGACGTCGTGTCGCCGAACTCGCAACTGGTGAGGGTGGAGTCGTTGAGCGTGACCAGGCAGTCGGGGTGCTGCGGCCGGTCGGCGTTGCCGAATCCGGGGCTCGGGATGATCTGACCCTCGAGCTCGGGATTCGAGCAGGAATCGATCTTCTCGAGACCGTCGGTGAGCCCGGATGCCGCACCGAAGCAGTCGGGCATCGTCTCGAGGGTGCTGCGCAGCTCGGCGGCCGCCGCGTCGTACTTCGGCTGCTGCACGAGGCTCGTGACTCCGACGACGAGGCTGACAACGGCCATCGCCGCGAGCATCGAAACGAAGGTGAACCGGGGCTTGCGACGCACGAGCGGCTTCCAGGCCCTGGTCGGGTCCTCAATGAACCTCTTGGTGAGCCACGCGATCACGAAGCAGAGCACAAACAGCACGAGACGGTTGATGGTCGAGAGTCCCCAGCCCGGAACGAAGGGGGCGATGACGATGAGCGGCCAGTGCCACAGGTAGAGCGAGTACGAGATGTCGCCGATGAAGCCCACCGGGCGGAAGCTCAGGACGCGGCCCGCGTCGTACCAGTGCTCGCGGTGCGAGGCGAGGATGATCGCCATCGTTCCGACGACCGGCAGGATCGCCGCGGAGCCGGGGAACGGCGTGGACTTGTCGTAGAAGTAGCCGCAGCCGAGCACGATCGCGATGCCGCCATAGCCCAGCACGTTCGACAGCCACGCCTTCGTTGGGCGCAGCCTCGGCAGCAGGGCGAGCACGGCGCCGGCGCCGAACTCCCACATGCGCGTGAAGGTCACGAAGTAGGCCTGGGCCGCGTTGGTCTGCGTGTAGACGATCGAGAACACGAGAGACAGGATGCTGACGGCCACGACGACCGCGAACAGCGCGTTCCAGCGCTTGCCGCTCCAGAACTTCACCGCGAGCCAGGATGCGCCGAGGAGCATCAGCGGCCAGATCAGGTAGAACTGCTCCTCGAGCGACAGCGACCAGTAGTGCTGCACGAGCGTGGCCTCGTTGGCGGCGGCGAGGTAGTCGACCGAGTTGGCCGCGAGCGCCCAGTTCTCGACGTAGAAGGTCGACGCGAGGATCTCGCGCAGGTTCTCGCCGAGACTCGACAGGGGCAGGATGAACAGGGTGGCCAGCGCCGAGAAGACGAGCACGGTGACGGCGGCGGGCAGCAGGCGTCGCACCCTCTTGGCGTAGAAGGCGGGCAGTGCGATGCGCCCCGTTTTTTCCAGCTCTCGGGCGAGCTGTCCGGTGATGAGAAAGCCTGAGATGACGAAGAAGACGTCGACGCCGATGTAGCCGCCCTGCAGGCGGCCGGGCCAGAAGTGGTAGACGACCACGAGCAGAACGGCGATGGCCCGCAGACCCTGCAGGTGGGGAAGGAAGTGGGCCGGGGTGCCCGCGGACGCGCGCGTGCGGGAGGGCGGCGGGCTCGTATGCATATCGCTGTCCATGCTAGCTGGAGGCGTCTGGGCGTTAAGGTTGCCTCATGCCTAAGACCGTGACCTGGGACTACATCGACGAGTCCAGCTTCAAAGCCGACGACCCCGAGAAGGCGCTCGCCGTCGCCGAGGAGTTCCTCGCGCTCGCCCGCGACCCCGAGACCTTCTACGACGACGACGTGACGCCCGCCGCCGTCTTCATCGCGGCATCCGAGAGCTTCTACGACGCTCTCCTGCCGCTGCGCGCCTACGAGGCCGCGCGCGAGGCCCAGGATGCGCCGGGCGACGCCGCTCCCGACAAGCGCGTGTATCTGATCGAGGGTCTGCTGCGCACCGGCCAGGAGGCGGAAGCGAACGAACTCGCCAAGGCCCTGCGCGCCGAGAAGCCCGAAGACCCGATGGTGTACTCGTTCCTGGGTGACAGCTACGACGCCGCGGGCGACGCGCACAACGCCGAGCGCTGGTTCGACATGGGAATCGAGATGGTGACGAAGGTCATCAACGACGCCGACGACCTCGACCGCGACGAGCTGGCGGATGCCATGGAGACGCGCGAACTGCTCATCCTCGGCCGTCACGCCGTGCGGCACGCGGCCGGCCACAAGCCCGACGACCTCGACGAGGAGGCCCTCGAGATCCTCGAGGAGTACGACGAGGTCGACGAGGATGACGACGAGAAGTAGCGCTTAATGCGGGCGTAACATCCACGGCGGATACTGGGGAGCATGTCTCCAGAAGAGTCGGAGAACGCGTTCGGGCAGCCACAAGCATCGCCCTCCGTTCCCATCACCGTGTCCATCACCCGCGCAGTCGATCCCGAGAAGATCCCCGACGTCACCCGCTGGGTGCAGGCGGGGGTGAACCTCGCGAACCGCTATCCGGGCTTCCTCGGATCGGGCTGGGTGAGGCAGGGCGCCGACTCCGTGCACTGGCACATGCTCTACCGCTTCGCCGACGCGACGCTGCTCGAGAAGTGGGAGTCGTCGGACGACCGGCGCGCCTGGCTCGACGGCGGACGCGAACTCGTGCGCGAGTCGCGCGTCGAGAAGCGCACCGGCATCGAGGGCTGGTTCGACCAGCCCCAGGTGCTGCAGGCGCCGGATGCCGACGGCCAGACCGCGACCACGGTCGCGCCGCCGAGATGGAAGCAGGCCACAAGCATCTGGCTCGGGTTCTTCCCGGTCAACCTGGCGTTCACGCTGCTCGTCACCACGCTGCTGCCGGGCTGGAACGACCTCGCCACCGCACTCAAGGTGCTGCTGACGACCGTCGTTCTCACGCCGATCATGGCCTACTGGGTGCTGCCCGGCGTCACTCGACTGCTGCGGCGCATCGGCTTTCTGTAGCCCTGTCGCGGCCGACGTGCGTTAGCACAGGCGGCCCCGCCGCGATAGTTGTCACAAATCAATTTGTTTTGAGCCCCGCACGGGTGAATGATGTCAACGTGACCCACGATCTCATGACCCCCGAGAAGAACGTCCAGCGCATCATGTGGACGGGAACCATCTGGTTCGTCGCCGCCGTCGGGGCATCGGCGATCACTCTGGGACTGCTGCTGTCGAGCGGATGGCGGCCGGCGCTGCTGGCGAAGGGCCTCGCGCTGCTGTGGTGGATCGGTGCAGGCCTCGTCGCCGTGAGCATCGGACTGATCGGGTGGTCGGGCTGCCCCATTCTCGAGGTCGACGTGCCGACCGCGGACCGCAACAAGACCCGCACCATGCAGCTGGGCACGATGCTCTTCATCGTGGGCGGCGCGGCCGCCATGCTCGCAGTGCTGCTGGGGCCGGCCGACTGACGCGTCAGCCGCGGATCAGGCGGCAGAAGCGGCGGCCGCCCGCCGTGAAGACTCGGTCGACGCCGAATCCGGATGCGCATGCGACGTCTCGCAGGCGGGTGAGGCCCACCTCGGCCCACGGAAAGGCTGCGCTGCGCGCACCGTCGGCGCCGACGAGGGCGGCCGAGTAGGAGTGGTCGCGATCGTCGTCGGCGTGGAGCTCGACGACGAGCCGCCCGGTGTCTGCGAGCAGCTCATGGCACCGAGCCAGCAGGGCCGCGACGTCTCCCCCGATGCCGACGTTGCCGTCGAGCAGCAGCGCGGTGCGCCAGAGCCCCTCCGCGGGAACCCGGTCGAACACCGAGCCGAGCGCGACGGCCAGACCGTCGCGGCGGGCCAGCGCGACGACCTCGGGCGAGACATCCAGACCGAGGGCCACGAGACCGCATTCGCCCGCCGCCCGCACCATCCGGCCCGGCCCGCATCCGATGTCGAGCACGGGACCGCGCGCGTGCCGGAGCAGTGAACGGTCGACCTCATCTGCGTCGGCGCTCCACTTCGTGACATCCAGGTCGAGCAGCGCCGTCGAGCCTCTCCGCCCTGCTTCGCGCAATTCGAGGCGCCCCGCGGCGCCATCCCGGAGCGCCCGGGCGTAGGGCTCGTCTCCCCCGCGGCCGAACGTGGCATCGGCGGGATTCTGCTGCAGGAGGCTCATGGACTGTATTCGTGCTCGCGCCCGGAACCGGATTGTCTTTCGACCCGGGCGACAGCGCCGACAGCGCCACGACAGCGCCACGACAGCGGGTCGCTGAACGATGGAGACAACTTCAGCGAAAGGAAGTCCACCCATGGCAACCAGCTCCGACTGGGCCGTCGAGGCCACAGGTCTCGTCAAGATCTTCGGCGACAACCGCGCCGTCGACGGCGTCGACCTGCGCGTACGAACCGGGAGCGTCTACGGCGTGCTCGGCCCGAACGGCGCCGGCAAGACCACCGTCATCCGCATGCTCGCAACCCTGCTGCGACCCGACGCCGGGCACGCCACCGTCTTCGGACACGACGTGCAGCACGAGGCGCAGATCGTGCGCCAGCTCATCGGCGTGACCGGGCAGTACGCCTCGGTCGACGAGACCCTCAGCGCCACCGAGAACCTCGTGCTCTTCAGCCGGCTGAACGGTCTCGGACGCGCCGAATCCCGGGCCAAGGCCAACGAACTGCTCGAGGAGTTCGGGCTGACCGCGGCCGCCAAGCGCCCGCTTAAGAACTTCTCCGGCGGCATGCGACG
>Ga0247732_10000462_pt1 | contig 19505 bp, 17 predicted proteins | sample UWRJL163409C2_FD_180940 | JGI IMG/M metagenome (GOLD analysis project Ga0247732, IMG submission 180940) | Plant litter microbial communities from Arlington Agricultural Research Station in Wisconsin, United States - UWRJ-L163-409C-2 | ecosystem: Environmental > Terrestrial > Plant litter >...
CCCGCGCCATGCGCCCGCCGAAGGAGATCGGGGCCCCGAAGGCGCCGAAGCCCTCGCGCACCCAGCGCGCGCTCGACAAGGCGCAGCGCGACTTCCCCGCCGACCCCGAGTAGCGGCCTCCTCCGCCTCTGCCGAATGAAGGAGATTTCCGCGGATGTCTCGATCCGGCCGCGCGGCCCCGCCGCCGGCACAGCAGATCTCCTTCATTTGGCAGCCGGACGGTCGGCGGGCTGACGGTCGGCGGGCGGACGGTCGGCGGGCGGACGGTCGGCGGGCGGACGTTCGCCGGGCTGACGGTCGGCAGGCGGACGGTCGGCGGGCTGACGGTCGGCAGGCTGACGGTCGGCATGCGGGTGGGCGGCGGCCGTGAGCGGGGCTCTGTCGGCACGGCTGCTGGGCGTGGTCGACGCCCTGCCGCTGCGCCCCGGCCTGCGCGTGCTCGAGATCGGCGGCGCCCCGGGTGCTGCCGCCCGCGAGGTGGCCTCCCGTGTCGGACCCTCCGGGCACGTGCTCGTGCTCGACCGCTCCCCGGCCGGGATCGCGCTCACCCGCACCTCCTGCGCGGAGCTGGTCGACTCCGGCGTGCTGTCGACGCTGTGCGCGCCGGTCGAGGACTTCGCGCTCGACGCGGACACACCCCTTTTCGACCTCGCCTTCGCCTGCCGGGTGGGGGCGCTGGACGGCCGGCACCCCGCACTCTACGAGGCGGCGCTGCGCTGCATCCGCTTCGCCGTGCGCCCGGGAGGCGCCCTCTACGTCGACACCGGCGACCCGCTGAGACGTTTCGACCTCGGCTGACCGGCCGGCGGCGCCGCCGGACCGGCGGCCCGGACCGACCGGCTCAGCCGAGCAGCTCGCGCAGCTGCGTCTCCGCGGAGTCCAGCCGGGCCGCGTCGAGCGTCACCCCGCGGCGGTACTTGTCCACAACGCGCGGGTCGACGTAGCTCTTCTTCGCGATGGTGGGCGTGTTGCCGAGCACGGCGGCCGCGTCGCGCATCGCCTGGGCGACCGCGCGGGTTCGCTTCGTGCGGTTCTTCTCCGGCCCGTGCTTGGTGAGGCTCACCGCGGCGGCGAGGGTGCCGCGCAGCGTGCGGAAGTCCTTCGCGGAGAACTCGCCGCCGGTGCACTCGCGCACGTAGTTGTTGATGTCCTCGGCGCCGAGGGTGTGCCAGTCGTCGCCGACCCGGTATGCGAGCAGTCGCGCGGTCGGTCCGCGCCGCTTGAGAGCGCTGAGCGTGGACGCCAGGTCGGCATCCGTTATCTCGGAGCTCCACTCCTGACCGCTCTTGGCTGGGAAGCTCAGCGACACGGTGGTGCCGCTCACCCGCGCGTGCGCGCAGAGCAGCGTGGAGAGCCCGTGGCTGCCGTTGGTCTCGGCGTAGCGCTCCGACCCGATGCGCAGCGACCCGGTGTCGAGCATGCGGAAGGCGGCGGCGAGCGCCCGGGTCTTGGTGAGGCCCTCGCTGCGCAGGTCGATGGTGACGCGGCGGCGGGCCGCGGTCAGCGAGGCGGAGAGCAGCATCGCCCGCTCGAACTTGGCCCGGTCCTTCTTCTCCCGCCAGCTGGCGTGGTAGATGTACTGGCGGCGTCCCGCGTCGTCCACACCGGTGGCCTGGATGTGGCTGTTCGGGTGCGGCGCGATCCAGACGTCGGTCCATGCGGGCGGGATGGCGAGGCCGTCGACGCGTTCGCGCACCACGCTGTCGGTGAGCGTGTTGCCGAGGTCGTCGCGCACCGAGAAGCCGCGCCCGCTGCGCACGCGGGTGAGGCCAGGTCGGGAGAGGTTGCTTCGGCGGAGTCGGGGCATAGGGCCGACGGTACGCCGCCACTCCTCCCCAGCCCAAACCCGGACGAGGGCTTGCACATTGCGCCGGATAGCGTCGTTGGCTCGTCGTACTTTTCGGGCATGCAGCCACTCGCCTACCGCGTCCCGTTCGCCGTCGACCGGTCGAACGCGCCCCAGAGGTATTACCTCGTCAACCGCAGCACCGAGACGCTCGACGCCGTGCGCCTCTGCCTGCTCGGCAGCGGGGCCCTGCTGCCGCTGAGCACCCGCCGGCTGCTGCCGGGCGCCGCCCTGGCCTTCGTGGTGCGCGGCCCCGCGCTCGCGCGCGACGCGGTGGTGGTGGTGCGGTGGTTCCGGCCCGACGGCGACGAGTACCTCTGGCGCATCAGCTTCTGACGCAGGATGCCGTGTGCGTTCCGTCGGAGAAGCGGCCGCACGCGCCGCCATTCCTCCGGCCAGGTGCGCGGGCGCGCCCGAGACTCCGGCGGACGGGCGGGACGACGGGACGGGACGCGACGGGACGGGGCGGGACAGGCGCGAGCGGATGCCCGTGGCCGGTCAGTCCGCGCTGATCGCGTCCTCGTCGAAGTCGTCGCCGAACGTGGCGTCGTCGCTGTCGGGCTCGCCCGCGTGCAGCACCGCGTTGCGCTCCCACTCGGCGATCAGCTGCTCGACGGCGCCGTGGAAGCGCGCGGTCGCGGCCCCCGGCGCAGTGTCGCCGAAGTGGCGCGTCACCCAGTGCTCGAGCCGCTCCTTCGCCTCCGCGCTGTTCTGCACCCGGTCGGCGATGGCGACGATGTCCCCCGCGCTGTCGGCGGCCAGCCACTCGCAGTCGCCGAGGTATCCCGAGAGGTCGACGTCGGCATCCGCCGAGGCGGGACGCGCGACGATGAGCGGCTTGCCCGTGGCGAGGCGGTCGTAGACCATGGCCGAGACGTCGGTGATCGCGACATCCGCCCCGGCCAGCTGCCAGCCGAGCTCCTTGCCGTCGTCGTAAACGTGGTGCGCGGCCGGGTCGGCGGCGTTGGCCGCGGCGATGGCGGCGATGATCGACCTGTTGGCGGCGCCGTAGGCCGCGTCGATCACGCCGCTGCGCGGGTGCGGCCGGTAGAGCACGCGGTGCGTGCCGGTGGCGAGCAGCGCGGAGACGAGCGCGACGCCGTGGGTCGCGATGGAGCCGTAGGCGGCGGACGGGCGGTCGCCCTCCCAGGTGGGCGCGTAGAGCACCACCGTGCGGTCGTCGGCGGGGTAGGGCAGCTCCCCGGCGAAGTGGTCGGCCTGCGGGCGGCCGATGGAGAGCGTCTTGGCGTCGACGTCGAAGTTCCACAGCTTGCGCGAGAGGCGCTCGCGTGCGGCGTCGCCGGCGACGAGGCTGTAGTCGTAGGCCTTGAACTGGTTGGTCGTCATGTACATCTTGTCGCTCTCACCGTGGTTGATGAAAACGTGCCACATGCGGCCGTAGCGGAACATCTGGAAGTTCTTGGTGTTCTGGTTCACGTAGAACACGATCTTGATGTCCTGGTTGTGGATGAACTTCTCGAGGTCAGCCATCTGCCGGAGGTAGACCGCGGGGACCGGGGACTCGTCGAGCAGGTTGAGCATGGTTCCGGGCGAGCGGGCGATGACGGCCACCGGCCAGCGCTTCGCGAGCTCGGCAAGCGGCGCGTACCACTGGCGGATCTGGTACATGTTCACGCGCGAGTCGGCGAAGTACACCGCGATCTGGATGCTGCCCTTCGCCGGCTTCTCCACCGTGGGCAGGCGTCGGGCGAGCTCCGCCCGGGAGGCGCGGGAGCGCAGGATGTTGCCGAACACCCGTCGAGCGGCTTTGGCGTCTGAGAGTAGTGGCACCACACGATTAAAACAGGGTGCGCCTGACCGCTCCCCGAACTGGCCGCACCGTTACCCAGCTGATACCGGCTGTTACTCTGGGGCGTGCCTCAGACCGCGCCCGTCGTCACCTTCGCCAGCGGCAATGCGAAGAAGATCCTCGCCCTCCCCCGCTACGCGCTCGGCGCCCTCGCGGGTCTGCTCGTCCCGCGCCGCAACGACCTCTGGGTGTTCGGCTCGGGTCCCGGTGTCGGAGAGGGCTCGCTCGCGCTGTACCGAGCCGCGGCGCGCGCCGATCCCCGCCGCGAGCTGCTCTGGCTCGCGCGCGACGAGAACGACGCCGCCGCCGCGCGCCGCCTCGGCATCCCCGCGGTGCTGAAGTCGAGCAGGCGGGGCCTGTGGGCCACCCTCCGCGCCCGCGTCATCGTCGTGAGCCACGGCTTCGGCGACGCCAACCGCTACGGCCTGCGCGGAGGCTTCGTCGTGCAGGTCTGGCACGGAATCCCGCTCAAGCTGATCAACCTCGACTCCCCTGCCACGCTCCGCACGAGCCTGCTCCCCGACTCCGCGCCGGTCAGACGGATGCTGCGGCTGATGTACCGCACGGCGGCGAAGACCATCGACCTGCTCCCCGCCGCCTCCGAGGTCTCCGCCATCCGCCTGCGCAGCGCCTTCGCCCTGCCCGAGGACCGCGTGGTCGTCACCGGCGACCCGCGCGACGACGTGCTGCTGCAGGGCACGCCGGACTCCCGCAGGGCCGCCGCCCGCGCGCTGGTCTTCTCCGGCCTCGGCATCGCCCCGACCGGGCAGCGCGTGCTGCTCTACGCCCCCACCTGGCGCGACGGCGAGGCCGACCCGGGCGTGCCGAGCAGCGATCAGTGGCGCAGCATCGCCGCCATGCTCGAGGCGAGCGACTCCCTGCTGCTGGTGCGCCCGCATCCGCACGGGGTCGGCGACTACGCGGAGGGCTTCGCGCTCAGCGACCGCATCCGGCTGTTCGGCGCGGACGCCTGCGTCGACGTGACCCCGGCGCTGCCCGCCGTCGACCTGCTCGTCACCGACTACTCGTCGATCGCCTTCGACTTCGCGCTCACCGGCCGTCCGATCGTGTTCCTGGCAGCGGATGTGACGGCCTACTCCGCCTCACGCGGACTGTACGTGCCCTACGACAGTTTCAGCGGCGGCACCGAGACAGCCTCCTGGGACGAGGTGCTCGCCCTGCTCTCGCGGCTCGACTCCGACGAGGGGCTAGGTGCGGCGCTGGTGCAGCACAGCGAGGCGCTCGCGCGGGCCCACCACGCCTTCCGCGACGGTCGCAACACCGACAGGGTATATTCGGAAATCACTTCACGGCTGAAAGAGTAGGAATGACCTCGACCCTTCCCGCCGACTCGTCGCCGCACGGCCCCGTCGTTCTCTCCGCCGCGATCGACGAGGTGCATCCCACGCTCACCCTGACGGGCAGCGGACCGGCGCCCGCGACGGCCCGGCTCGTGGGCGCGCGCCTCGGCCTCGACGGCGCAGTCGCGCAGTCGCTCGGCCGCTGGACCGTCGTCTTCCCCCTGCTGGCGTCCCGCTGGCACGGCGCCTCGCTGCCGGCCCCCTCCGGGCGCTACGCCCTCGTCCTCGCCGACGACGACGGAGCGACGCTCGCACCCGCCGTCTCCGCCGCGCCGATCGCCGAGCGGCTGGTTCCCGGGGTCGTGCGCATCGCCACGACGACGGACGCGGCATCCGCTCTCGCCGTGACCCTGTCGGCACCGCTCACCGACGAGGAGGTGGGCGCCGCCAACCAGGCGGCGCTGGAGGCCGGCTACCGCAGCGCCCGGCCCACGCCGCTGAACGCCGTGTTCTTCGAGAGCTTCTACGGCCAGAGCGCCACCTGCAACCCGCTGGCCCTCGACCGCGAGCTGGCGGCCACCCGGCCCGACGTCGCCCGCTACTGGAGCGTCGTCGACGCCTCGGTGGAGGTGCCGGAGGGCTCGGTCGCGCTGGTCGAGGGCAGTGCCGAGTGGTGGCGCATCCGCGGCTCGGCCCGCCTGATCGTGGTGAACGACTGGCTGCGCAACCGCTTCCGCAAGCGGCGGTTCCAGACCGTGCTGCAGACCTGGCACGGCACGCCGCTGAAGAAGATCGCCCTCGGGCGTCCGGGTGTCGGGCTGCGCACCGCGCTGGCGACGATCCGCGAGCGCGCGCGCTGGAGCATCCTGCTCTCGCAGAACCCGCACAGCACATCGGTCTTCCGCTCCGCCTACGCCTTCCTCGGGCCGATCTGGCAGGAGGGCTACCCGCGCGACGACGCCCTGATCTCGGGAGTCACGGCGACGGGCGACGCCTCCGCGGTGCGCGCCCGGCTCGGCATCGCCGACGACGTGACCGTTGTGCTCTACGCCCCGACCTGGCGCGACGACCGCCCCGAGCACATCGACTACCTCGACGTCGCCGCCTTCACCGACGCGCTCGGGCCGGGCTACGTGACGCTGATCCGCGGCCACTCGCGCACGCTGCTCCCCGGCTCGGACATCGCGGCCCCCAACGTGGTCGACGCGACCACCTACGCCGACGTGACCGAGCTCTTCCTGGTGGCCGATGTGCTGGTCACCGACTACTCCTCGGTGATGTTCGACTTCAGCGTGACCGGCAAGCCGATCTTCTTCTTCGCACCCGACCTCGAGCACTACCGCGAGCAGCTGCGCGGCTTCTACTTCGACCTCGACGCCCGCGCTCCCGGACCGGTCGTGCAGCGGCCAGAGGAGCTGCTGGCGCTCGTGCTCGAACGCGACGAGGTGCGCGAGCAGTACGCGGAGAACTACCGCGCCTGGCGGGCCGCGTTCAACCCGAGGGACGACGGCGGTTCCGCCGCGCGCGTGGTGCAGCGGCTGCTGCGCCGGAAGGCGATCGGCTGAGGCCGGCGCCCTAGTTCTCGGTGCGGGACGTGTCGACGCTGTCGCGCGCTCCGCGCACCAGGCCGATGATGAAGCCGACGCCCCAGCTGAGGTGCATGGTCGGCAGCACCACCACGAAGAACCAGCGGTCGAGCACACTCGAGCCGCGGTCGGCCACGAAGGCCAGGGCGAGCACCAGCAGCACGTAGGCCGCCGAGCCGATGTAGACCAGCGAGGCGAGGGCACTCGGCCATCCGCTCAGTACGCCGGTGATCTGCAGCGCCCCCACGAGCACGCTCGCGAGGATGGTGAGCACGAGCACGGGCGGCACGAAGAAGCGCCATGGGTTGCGCCCGCGGTAGCGGCGCACGAGCTCGCCGCGCCAGATGCCGGTGGCGCAGAACTGGCGCACGAGCTTGGTCCAGCTCTCGCGCGGCCAGTAGGTGACCTGCAGCGCCGGGTCGAACCAGACCGCGTGGCCGGCGGCGCGGATGCGCAGGTTGAGCTCCCAGTCCTCGCCGCGCCTGATCGACTCGTCGAAGTAGCCCACCTCGGTGAGCACCTCGCGGCGGAAGACCCCCAGGTAGGCGGACTCGGCCGGGCCCTCGTCGCCGCCGCCGTGGTAGCGCGCGCCGCCGAGCCCGAAGCGGCTGTTGTAGCCGCGTGCCGCCGCGGACTGGAAGGGCGACTTGCCGCGGGCGTGCATGATGCCGCCGACGTTGGCGGCCTTGGTGCGCTCCAGCGTCTCGACCGCGCGGCTGGTGTAGCCGGGCTCGAGCTCGGAGTGCGCGTCGACGCGCACGATGATGGGGAAGCGGCTGGCCTTGATCGCCAGGTTGAGACCGACCGGGATGTCCGTCTCCGGGTTGCGCACGCTGGTGATGCGCGGATCGGCCGCGATGAGGCGGGCGACGATCGCCTCGGTTCCGTCGGACGACGGCCCGAGGGCGAGGATCAGCTCCTTCTCGCCGGCGTAGTCCTGGTCGAGCACCGTGGCGATAGCCGTCTCGATGTAGCGGGCTTCATTGAGCACCGGCATTACATACGAGACTCCGGGAAGAGCGGATGCCGTGTCGGCCATGTGTTCCAATACGAGTGCGGGGAGGGTCGGTTGAGCCTACCAGCCGCGCTCAGTCCAGCCCGGGCAGCGACGGGACGCCGTCGGTCCACGCCAGGGGCTCCGTGTTCACTCCGCGCTGGATGTAGAGCGAGTCCCAGGAGTGGAACACCAGGGAGTCGGTGCCGTCCGGGCCGGTGACGACGTCCTGTCCGCCCGGACCCAGGTAGCGCCCGCCCGAGCTCTCCGTGCTGAGCAGGGGCTGCTCGGCCTTCGTGTACGGCCCGAGCACGGAGTCCGACGTGGCGAAGCCCGTCGCATAGGCGTCGCCGCCGTAGTCGTTCGCGGAGTACAGCAGCACGTAGACGCCGTCGCGCTCGACGAGGGTGGGCGCCTCGATCAGGTCGCCCTCCCAGTCCAGGGTCTGCATCAGCAGCTTCGTGGTCTCGCCGACCAGGGCGGTGCCGTCGCCCGACAGCTCGGAGATCTGCAGCCACGTGTCGAGCGCGCAGCAGTTGCCGTCGTTCTTCCAGAGCAGATAGCGGATGCCGTCGACGCCGACGAACGTCGACGCGTCGATGGCTCCCCCGTCGTCTGCGGGGCAGACGATCGGGCCGCCGTCGGCGGGGGTGAAGGGGCCGCGCGGATCACTCGCGGTCGCGACACCGATGCACTGGAGCGCGGGCTGCGCGTTCGCCGCGGTGAAGTACATCACGTAGGCGCCAGGGGCCGTCTCCGTCACCTCGGGCGCCCAGGTCTTGCCCGTGTTGGCCCAGGCGGGCAGCGACGGCAGAGCGTCGGCGCTGAGCAGCTCCCACTCGGCGAGGTCGGTCGAGTGGGCGACCTGCACATTGAAGCCCGCGCCGTTGGTGGCGTAGGCGAAGTACTCGCCGTCCGCGGTGAGCACGTCCGGGTCCGGGAAGTCGCGGTCGATGGCGAAGGCGTCGGAAGGCTCTGAATCGGGGGCGGCCTGCGGGGCCGGCCCCGCGCATCCGCTCACGGCGAGAACCAGCACCGCCAGTACCGCCAGCCGCGCGATCATCCCTTCACACCCGAGGTGGCGACGCTCTCGACGATCTGCTTCTGCGCGAGGGTGAACAGGATGAGCACGGGCACGGACGCGATGACCGCCCCGGCCATCACGATTCCGAAGTGGGTGGAGTATGTGCCCTGCAGAACGGAGAGGCCCGGCTGCAGGGTGAGGTTCTCCGGGCTGAGCAGCACGTAGATCGGCCAGATGAAGTCGTTCCAGTTGGCGAGGAAGCTGAGCACGGCGAGGGTGGCCAGCGCCGGACGCGACAGCGGGAGGATGATCTGCAGGAAGATGCGCAGGTCGCCCGCGCCGTCGATGCGCGCCGCCTCCTCGATCTCCGATGGCAGCGAGATGAAGAACTGGCGCAGGAAGAAGACGCCGAATGCGCCGGCCGAGCCTGGCACGATGATCGCCCAGAGGGTGTCGAGCCAGCCGAGCTGGTCGACGATGAGGTAGTTCGGGATCAGGAAGATGACGCCGGGCACGAGGAGTGTCGCGATGATCAGGCCGAAGACGAACTTCTTGCCCCAGAAGTCGAGCCGGGCCAGCGCGTAGGCGGCGGCCGACGCGGTCACCAGGATGATCGCGGTCTGCGCGGTGGCGGCGATGAGGCTGTTCGCGAACCAGCGGAGTATCGGCAGGTTTCCTGTGGCGAGAGTGCTGTACGCCTCGGTCGTGAACGGGTTCGGGATCGGCGACGCGGGCGCGTTGATCGCGTCAAAGTCGGTCTTGAACGAGGTGAGCAGCATCCAGAGCAGCGGTACAACGATGATGAAGGAGATGATGAAGAGGGCCGCGTAGGTGAGGGCGTTCGGCGCCCTTCGCCTGGAGCGCGGGAGACGGTTCTGCGGGATGGTCGTGGTCACGAGCGAGCTCATTTCGTGTTGTCGCGCTGGAGACGGAAGTTCAGGACGCTCACGGCGGCGAGAATGGCGAACAGCACGTAGCTCATCGCGGTCGCGGCCCCCATCTGGTTCTGCCCGAGGCCCTGATCGGCGATGTACATGATCGCGGTGCGCGTCTGGGTGCCCGGGGCGCCCTGCGTGATCAGGTAGGACTGGCCGAACATGTTCGCCGAGGAGAGCAGTGTGATCGTGACGACGAAGGTCATCACGGGGCGCAGGCCGGGGAGGGTGACGTGCGTGAACTTCTGCCACCCGCCGGCGCCGTCGAGCGAGGCCGCCTCGTACAGGTCGGGATTGATGCCCTTGAGACCGGCGAGCAGGATGACGGTGTTCAGGCCCAGCGTCCACCAGACGGTGATTCCGATCAGGGAGATCCACGCCCACGGCACGTCGACCGTCCACGGGGTGTCGGAGGGGAGCCCGAGCAGGCCGAGCACGGCGTTGACCGCGCCCAGCTGGGGGTCGAGCAGGTAGCGCCAGAGCACGCTGATAACCGCGACCCCGAGAACATAGGGTGCGAAGAAGACGGCGCGGAAGACCGTGCCGCCCTTGATCTTGCGGTTGAGCAGGGTGGCGACGAGGAGCGGTATCGCGAGCAGGAGCGGGACGCTGCCGACGACGAAGATGCCGGTGGCCCGCATGCTCTCCCAGAAGTCCTCGAAGGTGAGCGAGTCCGGGGTGAACAGGTCGATGAAGTTCTGCAGCCCCACGAAGGGGCGGTTGTCGATGAGCGGGTTCCAGACATGGAGGCTGATCCACGCGCCGTAGACGGCGGGGAACAGCACGAACACCGCGAAGATGATCAGGAACGGGGCCAGGAAGAGGTAGGCCGTCACCGACCTGCGGCCGGCCGCGGCCGCGCGGGGGCGAGTGCCCCCACGCGACCGCGTGCGGTTGACGAGCGCAGTGGTGGAATCAGCCACCGTACTGCGCCTTGTTCTGCTTCAGGAGCGCAGTCGCCTTCTTAGCCGCGTCGTCGAGGGCGTCCTTGGGCGACTTCTTGCCGAGCATCGCCTCGTTCACGCCGGTGGTCACCGCGGCCATGGCGCTGGTGATGCCGGGCGAGACCGTCTCGTAGTGGGCGTACTCGAGCTGCTCGAGGAACGGGGCGAGGGCCGGGTAGTTGGCGAGCAGCGCCGGGTCCTCGCGAACCGAGTTCTGCGCGGGCAGCTCGCCGGTGGAGGCCCAGTCGGCGGAGTTATCGTTCATCCACTTCACGAAGGTGGCCGCGGCCGCCGACTTGTCGGGGTCGCCGTTCTTGTTCGCCGGGAACATCCAGTGCGTGGAGCTCGACCAGACCGCCTTCTCCGTGCCGATCTGCGGAACCGGGATCGCAGTCCAGTCGGTGGACTGCAGGGCCTCGTTCGTGGTCTGCCAGACGCCGTTCCAGTTGAACGCGGTCTGCCCGCCGATCAGGGCGTTGATGTTGCCGTCCTGCGCCACGTTGGCGGGGCTGTATCCGTTCTCGATGAGGTCGGTCATCCAGGTGAGCGCCTCGACACCCGCCTCGGAGTTGAAGGTCGCCTCGGTGACGTCGTCGTTGAACAGGTCTCCGCCGAACTGCCAGAGCAGCGACTGGAACTCGAAGGTTCCGGTGAAGACGTAGCCGTCCGCCCACTCCCCCTGGATGCCCGCCGCCTTGAGGGCGTCGAGGGCGGCGAGATAGCTCTTCTGGTCGGTCGGAGCGGTCTCGGGGTCGAGCCCGGCCGTCCTCAGCACGTCCTTGTTGATGTACAGGCCGAGCGGAGTGACGCTCCACGGCACTCCGTACTGGCTGCCGTCGAACTGCCCGGCCTCCATCAGTCCGTCGGGGAAGTCTGTCGCCGCGTAGCCGAGCGCGTCGACGACATCGTCGGTCTTCAGCAGCAGGCCCTGGGCCGCGTAGGTGGCGACGTCGTCGCCGTGCCCGACCGCCACGTCCGGCCCCTTGCCCGCCTTGATCGCGAGTGGCATCTTCTGGGAGATGTCGGCCCACTCCATCGCATTGCTCTTCACGGTGATGTTGGGATGGGAGTCGTTGAACTCCGCCACCAGCTTGGGGACGAGCTTGGGAGCCGCGCCGCCGGTCCATCCGTTCCAGAAGGTGATGTCCACCTCCGGGCCCGAATAGTCGGACTCGCCTCGAACGCTGTCGGCGGCGTCTCCCGAACTGCCGCTGGAGCACGCAGCGAGTGAGGCTCCCAGTCCGAGAATCGCAACCGCGGCGAGTGCGCGCAGTGTGGGGTTCTTCATGTGTTGCTCTCCTTTGAGTGACATTGCTGGTGCGGGGCGGGCGGAGCGGGCCGTCGTGCGCTGCACGGGTAGGGACCGGGCCGCCTTCGACCACTGCCCGCAAATTTACAGCGCTGTAAATGCGAAGTCAAGCAACGGCCTCGATCGAGCGGCGCGGTGGGTACAGTTGGAGAGATCAATCAGGAGCCGGCGACGAAACGCCGGCACGATGAACAGGACCCGGTGCAATGGCCAACGTACGCCTCCAGGACGTGGCCGACCTCGCCGGTGTGTCGATGAAGACGGTCTCGAACGTTGTGCGCGCCTACCCGCACGTGAGCCCCCAGATGCGCTCCCGCGTGGAGTCCGCCATCGCGGAGCTGGGGTACCGCCCGAACGCCTCGGCGCGACGCCTCGCAACGGGCCGCACCGGAATGCTCTCCCTGGCCTTCAGCGACGTCGGGCTGCCGTACTTCGCAGAGCTCGCGCGCATCATCGCGCACCAGGCCACCGAGCGCGGCTACCGCCTGCTGCTCGAGCAGACCGACGGCACGCTCGAGAGCGAGCGGGCGATCGTCTCCACCCGCGAGGCGGGGCTCGTCGACGGCGTCATCTTCCAGCCGTCGCGGATGCCCTCGGTCGAGATCGCCAAGCACCGCGAAGACGTTCCGCTGGTGCTCCTGGGCGAGGGGCCCGCTCCACTCAGCGTCGACCACGTCATGATGGACAACGAGGCGGCCGCGATCGAGGCGACCAACCACCTGCTCGCACTGGGGCGCCGCAGGATCGGATTCCTCGGGCACGAGGAGTTCCACCAGTCGGTCACCTCGATGCAGCGTCTGACCGGCTACCAGATCGCCCTCGACGCCGCGGGCGTCAGCGTGGACATGTCGCTGGTCATCCCGAGCGCCGCCATCAGGGCGAAGGACGCAGCGGATGCCGTGCGTCGCGCCCTCGAGGACGGCCGCCGCTTCGACGGGCTCGTCTGCCGCGACGACCTCGCCGCGATCGGAGCACTGCGCGCGCTGCACGAGCACGGGCTGCGCGTTCCCGAGGACGTGGCGGTGGTCGGCTGGGACGACATCTCGATGGCGTCGTTCACCCACCCCTCGCTCACCACCGTGGCGCCTGACACCGCCCGGATCGCGGCGACGGCACTGGACATGCTGGAGGAGCGCATCGGCGGCTACTCCGGCCTCGGGCGCCACCGCATCGTCGGGCACTCGTTGATGGTCCGGGAGAGCGCGCCCGCCTCCTGATCTCGGATTGCCATTTTACAGCGCTGGAAATTTGCAGCACACTGTAGCCATGGACATCGATTCTCTCGTCACCACCGCTCCGGGCACGAGCAGTGCCGCCCGCCCGGACGCACCCCCCGCCGGCGTCGTGCGCGCGTCGCGCCAGGACGGCTCGTACCCCCGGCCCCAGCTCCTCCGCGAGCTGTGGACGGACCTCGGCGGACCGTGGCAGCTGCGCTTCGACGACGCGGACGCGGGTCTGCGCGACCGCTGGTACGCACCCTCCTCGGCCACGGTCTTCGACCGGGAGGTGCTCGTCCCGTTCCCGCCGGAGTCGCCCGCATCGGGAATCAACGACACCGGCATGCACGAGGTGGTCTGGTACCGGCGCGCCATCGGCGACGCGCCGACAAGCGACGGGCTGGTGCTGCTCCACTTCGGGGCGGTCGACTACCGCTGCTCGGTCTGGCTGGGCGGAGCGCTGCTCGGGCACCACGAGGGCGGGCACACCCCCTTCACCTTCGACATCACCCACGTCCTCGACGGGGACCCCGCGCAGCAGCTGGTGGTTCGCGCCGAGGACGATCCGCTCGATGTGGCCCAGCCTCGGGGCAAGCAGGACTGGGAGGTCGAGCCGCACTCCATCTGGTACCACCGCACGACCGGGATCTGGCAGCCCGTCTGGTTGGAGGAGGTTCCCCGTCTGCACGTCGACCATCTCGCCTTCACCCCGGACGTCGCCTCCGGCTCGGTGCTCGTCACCATCGAACTGAACCGCCGGCCCGCCGACCGGACCACGGTCGAGGTCGAGCTCTCCTACGACGGCGAGCCGATCGCCTCCCACAGCGTCTCCGCGCACGAGCACCGCCTCGAGGTGCGCATCCCGCTCCCCCGCCAGACGAACGGGCAGAACTTCGAGGAGCTGCTGTGGAGCGACTCGACGCCACGGCTGATCGACGCCACGGTGCGCGCGGTGGCGGCCGGCACGACGGACACCGTCTACTCGTACTTCGGACTCCGCAGCGCGGCGGTCGACAGGGGCCGGTTCCTCCTCAACGATCGTCCCGTCTTCCTACGGTCCGTGCTCAGCCAGGGCTACTGGCCGGAGTCGCACCTCGCGGCACCCAGCGCCGCGGCGTTGCGCGACGAGGTCGAGCTGATCAAGAGCCTCGGCTTCAACGCCGCCCGAGTGCACCAGAAGATCGAAGATCCTCGATTCCTGTACTGGGCGGACCGGCTCGGCCTGCTGCTCTGGGCCGAGATGCCGAGCGCCTACGAGTTCTCCACCACGGCCGCCCGGCGCGTGGTCGCGGAGTGGTCGGACGTGATCCGCCGCGACTCCTCGCACCCGAGCATCGTCACCTGGGTGCCCCTGAACGAGAGCTGGGGCGTGCAGCACATCGCCCAGGACGTCTCGGCCCAGGAGTACGCGCGCACCCTCTTCCACCTCACCAAGACCCTCGACGCATCGCGCCCCGTGGTCTCCAACGACGGCTGGGAGCATCTGGACTCCGACATCTGGTCCATCCACGACTATGAGGCGTCGGGCGCGGTGGTCGCAGCCCGGTACGCGAGCCCCGAGAGCGTCGCCACGCTGTTCTCCGGCATCGGACCGGCCGGTCGTCGCCTGCGGCTGAGCGACGAGCCCGACCGCGGGCAGCCGATCATGCTCACCGAGTTCGGAGGCGTCAAGTTCGCTCCAGACAGCGAGTTCGGCAACGCCTGGGGCTACTCCACAGCCACGTCGCCCGACGATTTCGACGCCCGCCTCGCATCGCTGCTCGACGCGGTCCGCGCCAGCACCGTTCTCGCGGGGTACTGCTACACCCAGTTGACCGACACGGGACAGGAGACCAACGGACTCGTCACGGCCGAGAGGCGTCCTAAATTGCCGACGGCCCGCATCCGCCAGATCATGACCGGCATCGCACCGACTGACGACTGATCCGCCCGCACAACGAGAGAGGCCCCGGGCCGGACGTACTGTCCGGCCCGGGGCCTCTCTCGTGCTGCGCTTGTCTAGCCGAGTGCGCCGAGTGTGACGTCGACCGTCGCGGACTTGCCGTCGCGCACGTAGGTGAGCGTGGCATCCGCGCCGGCCGCGAGAGCGCGGACCTGGGCGGTGAGGTCGTTCTTGCCGGTGACGGGGAGGCCGTCGATGCCGGTGATCACGTCGCCGGCCTTGAGCCCGGCGCTCGCTGCCGCGCCGCCGGCCGAGATCTCCTGGATGCTGGCGCCGACGGTTGTGACGTCCGCCTGGTCCGGGAGCTCGGTGACGTCGAGGATCGAGGCTCCGAGGAGTCCGTGGGTGGCCTCGCCGTTCTTGATGATCTCGTCGGAGACGCGCTTGGCGAGGTTAACCGGGATGGCGAAGCCGACGCCGATGCTGCCCGACTGCGATGCGGCACTGGTGCCGCCCGCGCTGGCGATGGCCACGTTGATGCCGATGAGCTCGCCGTCGGCGTTCAGGAGCGCGCCGCCCGAGTTGCCTGGATTGATCGCGGCATCGGTCTGGATGACGGGGATGGCGATGGTGGCGGAGCTGGCGGCGGGGGCCGACTGCTCCTGGTCGCCCTGCCCGGGAATCCAGAAGTCGAAGGGGCTGTCCTGCTCTGGGGTCTCCTGCGGCGCGGTGGACTCGGTCTCCTCCGGCACGGCCGAGGAGGCGATGGTGATGCTGCGGTTGATGGCGCTCACGATTCCGTCGGTGACGGTGCCGGAGAGACCGAGGGGCGCGCCGATCGCGATGGCGGTGTCGCCCACGTTCAGCTTGCTGGAGTCGGCGAAGTCGATCGGCTGGAAGTTGTCGACGTCGTCGATCTTCACCACGGCGAGGTCGGACATCGGGTCGGTGCCGACGACGGTGGCGCTGAGCAGGCGTCCGTCGTTGGTCTTCACGGTGATCGCCGCGTCGCCTGCCGCACCGTCGAGGGTCACCACGTGGGTGTTGGTGAGAACGTAGCCGTCTTCGCTGAGCACAACGCCCGACCCGGTGCCGCCCGCCGAGCTGGAGGTGGCCGAGATGGTGACGACGGATGCCGATGCCTTCGCGGCGACGGCGGTGATCGTCGTGGCGTTGTCGGGGTTGTTGACGGTGATGTTCGCGGGCGTGGTGATCGCGTTCACCGATGTGCCGGAGTTGTTGCCGTTGACGGCCATCACGATTCCGCCGCCGGCGGCGCCTCCGACGATCGCGCCGACGGCGAGCGCGGCGACCAGAAGCACAGGGCGGGTGCGGCGGAACGATTCGCCGGTGTTCTTCGTCTTGGTCGGCTTCGCTGCCGGCGCGTTGACGAAGGGCTGCTGCGGCTGGCCGGCGAACGGCGCCTGCGGCTGTGCCGCATAGGGCGACTGCGGCAGGGCGGACTGGGCCGGGGCTGCGGACTGCGCCTCGTAGACGCCGCGGGGAACCGGGGGCATGGGCGGAGCAGGGGGTGCGGGAGTGGCGTTCGCGGGCACGGGCGCTGAGGCGCCGGGCGTGGCGGGAATCTCGGGGGTAGCGGGAGTTTCGGGGGTGTCGGTCATGAGGGTGCTCCTTCCAGCTCCGTAAGCATCCCCTGCCAACCTGAACGTTTTATATGTCTGCGCTGGGAGCCTCCCCGAGCTTTCGTCGGTCCCCGGATCAGCAGCCGGGACCCCGCGGATTGGCGAGGCAGTCCCGGGCGACGAGCACCGTCTTCGCGCCACCCGCGGTCGCTGTGAAGCGGGCTGCTGGCACGCTCAGGGTGCCCGCGATAGCGGTCCAGGTCTGCCCGTCGAGGCTGTACTCGGCGCCGTACTCGACGTCGATGTCGATGGTGAAGGTGCCGGATGCGGCGTAGACGTGGCTCGTCGCGGTCGGGTCGAACTCGGCCAGGCCGAGCGCGGCCCAGCTGGCGCCGCCGGTGGAGGTGCGGGCGGAGGCGCCGTCGCCGTAGTCGAAGAGCCACGAGCGCGGGGTGAAACGCACCGCCGCCGGGGTGCCGAGCAGCACGCCGTCGACCACGTGAACGGATGCGGCGGAGAAGAAGTTGGTGTCGAGGCCGGTGACCATCCAGCCGTTGGGCTCCATGCCCGACCCGCCGGTCACCGGACGGAAGCTGGCAATATCGGCGAGGGTGATGGGGGCGGTCGGGGCTCCGGGCACGCCGGTGAACCAGAACGGATCGCGCCAGACGCGGCCCTCCGCTTCCGCGAGGGCGCGCTGCTCGGCGAGGTAGGCGATGCGCTCCTGAGGGGTCATCAGGCTGACATTCTCGGGGCGTTGGCGCGGCGGGGACGGGGTGCCGATGCCGCCGCCACCATCGCCGCTGGAATTGGAGTCGTAAAGCTCGACCCCGCCCGGGACGATGGACGCCTTCGGCGGACATTCTTCTCCGAGCGTCAAACTGTAACTGTCACAAGCCCACGCTGGAACGACTGACACGAACACAAGCAGCCCCGTTAGTAAGAGCGCGACGGCCGCAGCGGTCCCGATCCTTATGATTCGCAAAAATCCTCCCCGGACCATTCGTCGATATTGGAAACGACGAGTGATGCATCGTCTGCTGGCCGAACGAACGACGCGACTCGTGGGAATATGTCGGGTCGATCTGGAGAAACCACCGAGGTTCCTGTCTCATCGAGAATGTCGACCGCGGAGAGGTTCTCGCAGAGATATACGTCCACTTGAGTGTCGGATATGCCCTGCAATTCGTCGATGCGAAATGTCGAAGCTCCAGTGCTGTGGTGTTTCGAAGCAGCAGCTCTCTCGTAGCCATTTTTCTCATATTCGAATTGGTCTTGAGTCGCGACCTCTAGGAGCCGCTCAGGATTGGCGCCTCCGTCCTTGAGTATTGCGTCGGAGACCGCCTGATACCGCCCGTACGCCTCCTCCGCCGCCGCCAGCGCCTCCTCGTCCGAGGCGAACAGCGGCGTCGACGTCGGGTCGGGGCTCGGCTTCGGCCCCGGATCCTCCGGAGCGCACGCGCCCAGACACAGCACGGCGGCCACCACGGCCGCCGCCGCGCCCAGCCGCCGCATCTCGGATCGCATGCCGAAACCGTAAGTCACCACGCGCATCCGCCGCTGCAGTTATCCACAGCGCACGAGTCGATAGGCTCGATCCACGATGACTATCCCCGGATCTTGGCAGCAGGCCGCGCGCGGAGCGATGCTCCTCGGCAACGACGGGCAGCTCAAGCCCACGATCTTCGCGGAGATGTCCGGCCTCGCGCTGAGCAGCGGCGCGATCAATCTCGGACAGGGCTTCCCCGACGAGGACGGCCCCGCCGAGGTGCTCGACGCGGCCCGCCAGGCGATCAGCGACGGCTTCAACCAGTACCCGCCGGGAATCGGCATGCCCGTGCTTCGCCAGGCGATCTCCGCGCACCAGCAGCGCTTCTACCAACTCTCCGTCGATCCCGACCGCGAGGTGCTGGTCACCGCCGGCGCCACCGAGGCGCTGGCCGCCACAATCCTCGCACTTACCGGGCGCGACGACGAGGTGGTCACCCTCGAGCCCTTCTACGACGCCTACGGCGCGCTGATCGGGCTGGGCGGGGCGAGGCACGTCACCGTGCCGCTGCGCGCACCCTCCTTCCAGCCCGACCCGGACGACCTGCGCGCGGCGATCACCGACCGCACCCGCCTCATTCTGATCAACAACCCGCACAACCCCACCGGCACCGTGCTCGACACGGCCACGCTCCAGCTGATCATCGAGCTGGCCACCCGCCACGACGCGCTCATCGTCACCGACGAGGTGTACGAGCACCTGCTGTTCGACGAGCCGCACGTTCCGATCGCCAGCCTCCCCGGCGGGCGGGAGCGCACGATCTCCATCTCCAGCGGCGGCAAGACCTTCAACACCACCGGCTGGAAGATCGGCTGGCTCACCGCCCCGCCCGAGATCCTCGCGGCGATCCTCGCGGTGAAGCAGTTCCTGACCTTCGTGAACGGCGCGCCGTTCCAGCCGGCGATCGCGGTCGGGCTCGGGCTGCCCGACGCCTTCTTCGCCGGGCTGGCGTCCACCCTCAAGGCCAAGCGCGACCTTCTCTCCGCGGGACTGGTCGACGCCGGCTTCACCGTGACGACACCGCGCGGCGGCTACTTCGTGGTCGCCGACGCCGCCCCGCTGGGGTTCGACGACGCGGAGGAGTTCTGCCGCCGGCTGCCCGAGCTGGCGGGCGTGGTCGGCGTGCCGATCAGCGCCTTCGTGCGCCGCGACAACCGCGCCGAGTACGCGTCGCTGGTGCGCTTCGCGTTCTGCAAGCGCGAGACCGTTCTAGCGGATGCCGCGGGCCGGCTGGGCGCGCTCGCCCGGTAGCCGCGACCGCCGGCCGCCATGGCCGGAGCACGGCAGTGTGCGCGGCCGTGCGGCGCGTGCGCTGCCACGCGCGCGGCAGCGCACGCGACCAGCGTGCGCGCACACCGCGCCGGGTGCGCGAACGCCGACCGGCAGGCTCCCTACGGCCCCCGCCTAGAGCGGCACGACCCCGAAGCGCCGCAACTGCAGCGCGGGATTCGTGACGCGGGTCTCGGCGACGCGGGCCGGTGTCAGCCAGGCGATCGCGACATCCGTTGCCTCGCCGATGGTGGCG
>Ga0247732_10000463_pt1 | contig 19494 bp, 16 predicted proteins | sample UWRJL163409C2_FD_180940 | JGI IMG/M metagenome (GOLD analysis project Ga0247732, IMG submission 180940) | Plant litter microbial communities from Arlington Agricultural Research Station in Wisconsin, United States - UWRJ-L163-409C-2 | ecosystem: Environmental > Terrestrial > Plant litter >...
ACGTCGTGGCCTGCGTCGACCATCCGCGCGGCGGCCACCGAGGAGTCGACGCCACCGCTCATCGCAACGAGGACGCGCATGCTACTTCTGTCCCGCACTGGCCAACGCGGCCTGCCGGGCCCGGTCCACCGCCGCGGGTAGTACGGCCAGCACGGCGTCGACGTCGGCGTCAGTGCTGGTGTGCCCCAACGAGAATCGGAGCGAGCCGCGCGCACTCACGGGGTCTGCGCCCATGGCGATCAGAACGTGTGACGGCTGCGCGACGCCCGCCGTACACGCCGACCCGGTGGAACACTCGATTCCCTTGGCGTCCAACAACATCAACAACGCATCGCCCTCGCAGCCGCGAAAGGTGAAGTGGGTGTTGCCCGGCAGCCGCGCGTCCCCGTCGGCGCCGTTGAGGTCGACGTCGTCCATCGAGGCCATCACGCCGTCGACGAGCTTGTCCCGCAACGCCGAAACCCGCGCCCGGTTGGCGTCGAGGCTCTCGACTGCCACCTGAGCTGCCGCGGCCATCGCCACCGCGCCGGCGACGTCGGGGGTGCCGGAGCGGACGTCGCGCTCCTGGCCGCCGCCGTGCAGCAGCGGCACACACGCCGTGTCGCGACGCAGCAGCAGGGCGCCGGCACCGGTCGGGCCGCCGAACTTGTGGGCCGCGATGCTCATCGCCGACAGTCCGCTGGCCGCAAAGTCGACTGGCAGCTGACCGACGGCCTGGATGGCGTCACTGTGCATCGGTACGTCGAATTCGGAGGCGATGGCGGCCAGTTCGGCGATCGGCATGATGGTGCCGACTTCGTTGTTCGCCCACATGACCGTCACCAGCGCGACGTCGTCGTGAGTCTCCAACGCCTCCCGGAGGGCGGTCGTGGCGACCGCTCCGTCGGCGTCGACGGGCAGCCAGGTCACTTCGGCGCCCTCGTGCTCGACGAGCCACTCCACCGCGTCGAGGATCGCGTGATGCTCGACCGGTGAGGTGATGATGCGGCGACGCTTGGGGTCGGCGTCGCGACGAGCCCAGAAGATGCCCTTGACCCCGAGGTTGTCACTCTCGGTGCCGCCCGCGGTGAAGATGATCTCCGACGGCCGTGCCCCGAGGAGCCCGGCCAGCGTCTCGCGCGCCTCTTCCATCCGGCGACGAGCCGCTCGACCCGTGGTGTGCAACGACGATGCGTTGCCAACCGTCGCCAAGGCCGCGGTCATCGCCTCGACGGCGGCGGGGTGCATCGGGGTGGTGGCGGCGTGATCCAGGTAGACGGCGGTCATGGCCCGTCAAGGATACCGGCAGGGCGGTCGGTGTCAGGCGACCAGCGCACGCCCGTGGGCCGGCCGGGCCTCGAGCAGCGTTTCCCCGCGCACCGCGGCCTCACATCTGGCCGCCAGATCGCGACGATCGTCTCCCGGCAACTGCAACGACTGGACCCGGACCTCGCACACGGTGAGGCGCGCGGTGACGACCCGTCGCACCGACTCCAGCAGCGAGTCTTCGCCGATGAACGCGGGGATCGTCGAGGGCTGCCCGTCCCGGTGGTGATAGGTCAGCCGCAGCGGCTGTACCGGCCGTCCGGCGTCCACGGCCCCTTGGAACATCGCGGGCCGAAAGGTGCCGTAGGCGACGCCACACCACGTCGTCCCCTCGGGGAACGCGACGACCGTCTGCCCGCTGGCCAGCCGGTCGGCCACGGTGCGGACGACCTCGGGCAGTCGACGCAGACTGGCCCGCTCGATCGGGATCACCTTCATGAGGCGGGCGAGGGCGCCCAGCCCGGGCCACTCGACCAAGTCCGCCCTGGCGACGAACGAGCCGGGCAGCACGGCGCCGATGACGAACACGTCGACCCAGGACACGTGACCGCTGACCACCAGCACGCCACTGAGGTTGCGAATCGGACCGCCCGAGGTGCTCACCCGAACGCCGAGGCAGCGCAGCATCAGCCGGCAGTACAGGCGCTGGGCCCGCGCCTTGCCAGGCAGGGGCAGCGCGAGCAGGACCGCGGTGGGCAACACCAGCAGCGCGCACACGACGCGGACGGACGTGCGGATGGCCACCACGATGCGGCGGGCCCCCTGGACTGTGTCGCAGCGGACGCACGACGCGTCACACGACGCCCGTGGCAGCCAGGGACTTTCGACGACCGCGTGACTACTCATCGGCCCATCCCGTCGGACATCTCGCTGGCCTGTGACACCGAGCGCAGGCGCTGCAGGTAGCGGACGTCGGCGTTGCGCTTGTCGAGCAGCGCCGGGAAGTCGCCGACGCCGAAGTCGGGGTCGTGGGCCGGGTCCCCACACACTTCGGCGCCCAGCCGGAGGTAGCCGCGCATCAGCGGCGGGAGGGTGGTCCTTGCGGGCGGCTCGATGTCGTCGAGTCCCTTGCCGTCCAGCACGACCGGTCGATGCGGGTGGACGGTGAACGGCGACGCGTGACGCTTGCGCACGAAGTCGCGGACGGCGCGGATGTGGGAGCCGGGGGTTTCCTCGGGGGTGCCCTGCACGGGCACCGACACACAGCCGGTGACGTAGTCGTATCCGCTGCGGTCGAGGTAGGCCAGGATTCCCGCCCACATCAACAGGACGACGCCGCCGTTGCGGTGGTCCTCGCGCACCACTGCGCGTCCCATCTCGACGAGGGACGGTCGCAACGCATCGAGCTCCCCGACGTCGAACTCGGTGGCGCTGTAGAGCCCGCCTGCGGCAATCGCGCCGGGCGGCGGCAGCATCCGGTAGCAGCCGACGAGTTCGCCGGAGTGGTCTTCCCTGACCAGGAGGTGGTCGCAGTATTCGTCGAAGCGATCGGAGTCCCGGCCGTCGATGCCGCCGACGAGGTCGAACCCCGGCTCTGAGGTGAACACCTCGTGTCGGAGGCGTTGGGCGTCGTCGACGAGGGTGGGGTCGGTGGAGAGCAGGAGGGTGTAGCGCGGCGTCGTCGCCGAGGCGTTGGACGATCCGGCGGTGGGTTGATCAGCGGCGATGAGTACGGAGGCGGTGCTCATGGCGGCCACGGTGCTTCAGCAGGACAGCGGCTGAGCAATCACAGCGTGACGTGTCAATGCACGTCAGGTGACGAGTTGTCCTCGGAGGTGGTGCCGATGGGCCGCGAGGCGGCGGTCAGACGGCCTTGTCGAGCAGATGCAGGGTGCCGGTGCGTTCGGTGGTGCGTTCCGCGGGGACCGGGGCGCGGCGGGCGATTCGGGGTGCGCGCGAACGCATCTCGACCTGTGAGCTGGAGCGCACGACACCGATTGGTCCGGAGCCGACGAAACGCGAGATGGCCGTGTTCGGGAGCATCGACGCCGCCTTGGCCTGCCGGTAGCCGACTCGAATGCCCGCGGCGCAGGTGGTGAGCAGTCCGAGGAGTCCCGGTAGCGCGACGGCGGCCAATGCGGTCAACGACACCGTGGCGACGAATGCGCCGATTGCGTGTTCCACCTGGGTCAGCACGTCGCTCTTGCCGGACGGCTCCGGGGTGCTCGCCGGCGGTGTCTCGGCGACGGGGCTGCTGACCGGGCCGCTGATCGCGACGACGTCCATCGGAGTCACCGGCGCGGCGGGCGCGGTCACGTCGGGATGACTCGGCGCCGCGGCCAGCCCTGGGAGTTCGGGCAGCGCCGACCACACGGGCGTGCCTGGCGTGGGCGCAGGAACTCTGCTCGGCCGGCTCAGGCCGGTCGACGCGCCGATGGACGGGGTCGTCCCGGTGACGCCGGGAAGGAGGAGTCCGGCGAGGTCGGACGGGAGCGCCGTGAGTGAGGCGCCCGCGTCACCGGCGGAGTTGAACACGTTTTGGATCGAGGCGAGGAAGTCCGAAACCGGCGTGGCCGAGGTGGAAAGCGAGGCGACGACGCCGGGGACCGCGAAGACCGAGGTGGCCAAGGACGTGACGGACGTGACGGCTTTCGTGACGGGCTGCTTCACCGGTTTGGGATCGACGGCGGGTGCCGTCGGCACAGTCGGCATGGTGGGCACAGTGACTACGGGCGCGGTCACTGGCGCGGCCGGTTCCTGGGTGGGTGCGGGATCTACGGCCGGGACGTCCGACGGGGCCCCTGCCGGAGTATCCGTCGTGGCCTCGGAGTCCGGGGTGGTGTCTGGACTGCTACCGAACACCGTGGGGCTGCCGCCGAACGTCGTCTTCGGCGACTCGGGGATGCCCGACGGGAGGTGACCTGGCGTGGCGAGGGTGCTGAGCGTGCCGGTGACCCCTTGCACCGTGCTCTGAAGCGAGTTCTCGACGGCCTTGCGCACGTTGTCGGCGAACGTCCTGACCGGGTCGCGGGCGGGGTCGGCGGACGTGCTGGTCGTCGTGTTGCCGGCCTCCGTGTCGGCCGACGCGACCGCCCCGCCGGCACCGGCGATCATGAAACTGGTCGAGAGCACGCCAAGGGTCGCTGCAATGCGCAGATGCGTTGTCAAAGCGACCTCCCCTTCGCAGCTAGCAGCCCGCATGGTGGGCAATCAACGACAATCGTTCCACATCATTGAGGCCAGCTACCGTGATTGTGCCGTGAATTGGCGGCTGTGACTACCGGCGGCAAACAACTCGTTCACGCGTCGTCCGTCGAGCTCCCGGCCGCTTCGGCAGCCCGTTCCGCACGTCAGCGTGGCCGTTGGTCGCTGGGTTTCGACCGGGACGCCGAAAGTCCAGCTAGACGACGGGAAAACGTCGAAACGGCACGTGACTGTCGTAGCCAATTTGGGCGCAGACCGTGAGCGGCGGAAATCAGCGCGCGACGGACTCGGATTCGTACCCGCAAATCGCGTTGACCTTGTCGGCCGAGGCGCTGGTCGGATCGAACTCGTAGCCGAGCCATTCGCGGGCCAGTCGGCGGGCCAGCTCGAGCCCGATCACCCGCTGCCCGAAGCACAGCACCTGCGCGTCGTTCGACAGCACGGACCGCTCGACCGAGAACCCGTCGTGTGCGGTGACCGCCCGGATTCCTGGCACCTTGTTGGCGCTGATCGCCACGCCGAGACCGGTCCCGCACACCAACAGCGCACGGTCGGCCTTGCCTTCGGCGACGAGCCGGGCGGCGGCCACCGCGACGTGGGGGTACGCGGTGTGTTCGTCGGTGCCGACACCGACGTCGGTCACCTCGGACACGCGGTCGTCGGCCTGCAGGTCCGCCTTGAGTGCTTCCTTGTATTCAGATCCCGCGTCGTCGCAACCGACGACGATCCGTAGTCCGGTCATTGAGTCTCTCCCTCGGATTTACGTGCGAAGCAATCGGCGACGGTGTGGGCGATCATCGCCAACGACGTCGCACCGGCATCGGGGGTTCCGACGCTGCGTTCCGCAAGCGGTCGGGCCCTGCCGACCTTTGGTCGCATCTCTGCGGTGGCACGGGCGGCGTCCGTGGCCCTTTCGGCGGCGGCCCGCCACGAAGTCTGCCACGACTCGCCGTCGCTAACCCGACGCTGCAACTCCTCGACGAACGGCAGCATGGCGTCGAGCATCGTCTTGTCCCCCGGCGAGGCGCCGCCGAGCTGGATGAGTGCGTCGTACCCGTCGCGCATGGCCGCCGCGACGGTGTCCGAGTCCGGTCGACCGGTGTCGCCGACGCGGCTACCGACGGCCGTCAGCAACGCGCCCCACAGCACTCCGGACGTGCCGCCCGCCTTCGCGGCCCACTCCCGCCCGGCCGCCGCGAGGACCGAACCTTGGCCCGCTCCACCCTTGGCGGCAGCGGACCCCGCGGCGCGGGCCGCCGACGATCCCTTGACCATGCCGCGACCGTGGTCGCCGTCACCCGCGACGGCGTCGATGCGGCCCAGTTCGTCTTCGACACCGGCGAGCATGCCCGCGACGGCGTCGAGCGCCTTGACGACGAAACGCCCGCCAGACCGTCCGTCGTCGTCGGCGAGCGCCGACACGTCGTGGGTGGGAGCGGCCGCGTCGGCGGCGGCGTCGGTGCGCCGCTCGCCTGAACCAGCTTGTACCGCAGCCCCCTTGCGGTACGCCGGGCTGTCGGCCGGCGCCGTCCAGTACTTCTCGAGTTCGTCGTCGAGCCACATCACCGTCAGCGAGCAGCCGGCCATGTCGAGGCTGGTGACCAATTCGCCGACTTCGGGTTCGACGACCTCGTAGCCACGTTCCCGCAGCAGTCGCGACGCCGTGCCCCACACCACGAACAGCTCTTCGTACTTCGTGCGGCCAAGTCCGTTGAGGATCACCGCAATTCGCCGGGAATCGGTCTTCGGCTGGTCGTCCAGCACGCCGTCGACGAGGGTCACCGCGAGGTCGGCGGCCGACGGCATCGGCTCGTCGCGGACACCCGGCTCACCGTGGATGCCGAGGCCGACACCCATCTGCTTGTCGGGCACCGTGAACAGCGGGGAGTCGGCACCGGGCAGCGTGCACCCGTCGAACGCGACGCCGAGGGTTCTGGTGGCGGCGTTGGCGGCCTCCGCTACACGGATGACGCCGGTGATGTCCAGGCCGTCCTCCGCAGCGGCCGAAGCGCACTTGAACACGGTGAAATCGCCTGCGATACCGCGCCTCTTGGCTTCCTCCCCCGCCGGCGCACTGGCGATGTCATCTGTCACCGCGAAATAGTGTGCGTCGATTCCCTCGCCGCGGAGTTGGGTAACGGCGAGGCCGAAGTTCATCACGTCGCCTGCGTAGTTGCCTGTGGTCAGCAGAACGCCCGCGTCACCGTGGGCGGCGCGCGCCACCGACGCGGCGTCCTCGGCGGACGGGGAGGTGAAGATGTTGCCGACCACCGCACCGTCGGCGAAGCCCGGCCCGACGGTCCCGCAGAAGGCGGGGTAGTGCCCCGATCCGCCGCCGATGACGACGGCAACCTTGCCCGGCGGCGTCTGGTTCGCCCGTACCACTCCGCCGGGGACACCCGTGACGTACTTGGAATTGGCGTCGAGGAATCCGACGAGCATGTCCTCGGTGAACCGGGCAGGGTCGTTGAACAGCTTGGTCATCGCAATCGCTCTCCCGTGTCGGTGTCGAAAAGGTACACCCGCTCCGGCGGTGCACCGATGACGACCTTCTGCTCCGGTTCGTAACGATCTTGGGCGGGCGTCTGTACGACGATGCCCTCCTCGACGCCGGCCACCGTGGTGGTGGCCAGGCCGAACTCGAGGAGGTGCTCGAAGTACGCCACGGTGGTCTGCAACCCCGTCCCCTGAGCGGCCGACATCGTGGCGTCCTGAGGGCGAATGCCCACGGCGACCTCGGTGCCGTCGGCCACGCCGGACACCGTCGTCTCCAACGACCCTGCGCCCGAGCCGATCTCGACCCTGACCCGGCCACCGTCGGATCTCGCCACGCCGTGGACCACGTTGATCTGCGGTTCGCCGACGAACTGGGCGACGAACAGATTCGCCGGGTCGTCGAACACCTCGTCGGGGGTGCCGAATTGTTGAACCACGCCGGCATCCATCACCGCGAGGCGATCGGCCAACGACAGCGCCTCGACCTGGTCGTGGGTGACGACGATCGTGGTGTAGCCGAATTCCCTTTGCAGAACCTTCAATTCACGCCGTACCCGCTGGCGGGCCGAGGCGTCCAGGTGGCTAAGCGGCTCGTCGAGTAGCAGAACCGGTGGGTTGCGCACCAGTGCGCGGGCCAGCGCCACGCGCTGCTTCTGACCGCTGGACAGCCCCGCGGGACGCAGGTCCATCAGATCGTCCATCTCCAGCCGGGTGCTGATCGACGACACCATCTGCTCGGCACCCTTGACCTTGCGGGCCTTTAGGCCGTACAGCAGGTTCTCCCGCACCGACATCGGCGGGTACAGCGCATAACTCTCGAAACCGACGCCGATTCCGCGCTTGGACGCGGGCAACTGCGAGATCTCCCGATCGCCGATCTTGATGGAGCCGCTGGTCACCGTCTCCAACCCGGCGATCATCCGCAGCGTCGTGGTCTTGCCGCAGCCCGAAGGCCCCAGCAGGGCGATCAGCTCACCCGGCGCGATGTCGAGGTTGATGCCCTTCACCGCGGCGAAGCTCTCCCGCCCCTTGGCCATGTAGGTCTTCACCAGGTCGGTCAGGGTGAGACTTTGAGCGGTAGTGGTGTTCGGGGCCGCCGACGTGGTGGTCGTGGTCTTGGTAGTCACCGTGCTGTCTCCAAGCTCTCGTGATCCGCGCCCAATCGTCGCGTGTCGCCCTCACCCGCGGCGAACACGTGAATGTCCTGTTCGGCAACCGTCATCGAGACCTGGCCGCCCTCGTCGACTCCTTCGCGTCCGGAGGACAGCACGATCAGCTGCTCGCCCCCCATGTCTACCGTCAGCTCGATGTTGCGACCGAGCCGTTCGGCGAGGGTGACCGTGCCGGTCAGCCTCGGCGCGGAGCCGTCCTGGCTTGGACCGGCCACGACGTGAATGTCGCAGGGCCGCAAACCGACTCGAACGCGGTCTCCCCCACGGACGTCGAGCCCGGCGGGCACCGGTACGTCGAACGCGCCGCCGCCGAGCCGGATTCGGCCGTCCTCGACCTCACCGTCGAACAGGTTGATCTCCGGCTGACCGAGCGCACGCGCGACGAAGGTGTCGGCGGGACTGCGCCAGATCTCCTCAGGCGTGCCGATCTGAACCAGCGATCCCTCCCGCAGCACCGCAATGCGGTCACCGAGGGCAAGCGCCTCCTGGTAGTCATGGGTGACGTAGACCGTGGTGGTCTTCGACATGGCGCCGAGTTGCTTGAGCTCGGCCCGCATCGCTGCCCGCAGCTTCGCGTCGAGGTGGCTCAACGGTTCGTCGAGCAGGTAGACGTCGGCGGGGCGCACCAGCACCCGACCGAGCGCCACCCGCTGCCGCTGACCGTTGGACAGTTCGCGCGGAAAACGCTTGAGCAGGTGGTTGATTCCGAGGGTGGTGGTGACCTGGTCGATGCGCTCCTTCTGCTGCGCGTCGGTGTACTTGCCCGTCCGCCCCGACTTCAACGGCGACGCGAGATTCTCACTCACCGTCTTCTGCGGGTAGAGCGCGTAACTCTCGAAGGCCATCGCCACGTTGCGGTGATAGGGCTCAACCAGGGTGACGTCGTTGCCGCCGATCGTCACGGACCCGCCGTCGACGTCGACCAGGCCGGCTATCGACTTCAGCGTCGTCGTCTTCCCCGCCCCACTGGGCCCGAGGATGACGAAGAACTCGCCGTCTGCAATGTCGACCGAGAGGTCGCGCACCGCGTGCGTCTTTCCGTAGGACTTGGACAAACCCTTGAGCGATACGGTTGCCATCAGGCTTTCACCGCCCCAAAGGACAGGCCCCGCACCAGATATCTCTGGATGGTGAGCGCAAGTATGAGTGGTGGCAGGGCGGCGATGATGGCTGCCGCCGCGGTGAGGTTGTAGTACGCCTGTCCGCCGCCGCCGAGGAACTTGGTGATTGCGACGGTCACCGTGCCCGCGTTGCTGTCGGCCAGGATCAGCGGGAAGACGTAGTTGTTCCAGGCGAAGATGAAGGCGAGCAGGGCGGCAGCCGCAATACCCGGACGCACGATCGGCAGCGCCACCATGACGAATGCCCTGGTGCGGCTGTAGCCGTCGAGCAGAGCAGCCTGCTCCAGATCCTCCGGCAGGTCCTCGAAGTAGGACCGCAGGATCCACACCACCAGCGGCATGGTGACCAGCTGCAGCACCCAGATCATTCCGACCTTGGTGTCGAAGAGTCCGATCTGGTTGTAGATCACGAACAGCGGGACGATCACCATGAGCTCGGGCGCGAACCGGAACGACAGCATCTGGAACATCAGGTCGTTGCTGCCCTTGTACTTCCAGCGGCCCGCCGCGTACGCCGCCGGGATGCCGATGACCAGCGAGACGATGACCGCACCGCCGCAGTTGATCAAGCTGGTCAACATCGCCGACTTGAAGTCGACGCTCGTCATCTGAGTGCCCTTGTCCGACAACACGGTGGCGAAGTTCGACCAGCTCGGGCTGAACTGAAAGTACGTGGTGGTCTGCTCCTCGGCGTTCTTCAACGCCAGGATGACCATCCACACGATGGGGAACAGCGAGAAGACGAACCAGCCGACCACTGCGACGTCGGCGAACACCGACCCGACGCCGAGGCGCTTCTGCCCCGGCAGCAGTTCAGTTCGGGTGGGCTTGAACTTCGTGAGTGTCTTGGGTGCCATGAGCTAGGACTCCGCTCCCGCAGCACGACGCTGCGCCTTGCCGAGCACGCTCACTAGGTAGCGCGCGGTGATGAACACGATGATCCAGAGCAGCAGCATGTAGGTGCTGCCGCGGGAGTAGTCGAGGTTGATGATCGAGTCCTCGAACGCCCCGATCTGCAGAGTCCGGGTGGCCACGCCGGGACCACCGGCGGTCAGCACGTAGATGTGGTCGAACACCTTGAGGTTGTCCATGAACCGGAAGATGACGGCCACCAGGATGTACGGCCACAGCATGGGGAGCATGAGCTTGCGGAACATGAAGAACCAACTGGCCCCGTCGACCTCGGAGGCCTCGAACGGCTCCTTCGGCAGGGACCGGATGCCGGCCAGCACCAGGATCGCCACGAACGGCGTGAAGATCCACAGGTCGACGAGGATCACCGAGAACAGGGCGTTTCCGCTGGACAACCAGTCGAAGGTGTTGCCAAGTCCCAGAACGTGGTTGAGGACGCCGAACTGCGGGTTGAACATCAGCTTCCAGATGACGCCCGCGATGACGGGGGCGATCATCAGTGGCAGGATCAACACCTTCTCGAAGATCTTGCCGATGATGCTCGAGCGGTTGAGCAGCAGGGCCAGGCCCACTCCGAGCGCGGTCTCGACCAAGGTGGCGAGGACGGCGAAGATGGCCGTCGTGCGCACGCTGTACCAGAACACCTGGTCACCGAGAACGGATTTGAAGTTGTCGAACCACACGAAGTGCGGGTTCGGGTTGACCGCCGCGTAGTTGAGGAAGGCGTAGTAGGCGCCAACGAAGAAGGGATAGAGGATTCCTACGACGATGACGAGAGCGGGAATCGACAGCAGGTAGGGACGGAGCTTGCGGCGCCAGGTCGGCACCTCGGGCACGTTGCGCCGCTGCGCGGCGGCAGGCTGTTCCGGCGAAGTCGCCGGCGCCTTGGGGGTTTGGGTGGTCATGACTGCCAGAACTCCTAGAGGTTGACCTTGGAGGTGTTGGTCTTGGCGAGGCTGCGTAGGCGCGACGCAGCGTCGTCACCGCCGTAGATGTCCTGCAGGGCTACGGCCCAGTTCTGCGTGGTGTCGAAGAACTTCTTCTGCGGGGTGAACTGAATCTTCGACTGACCAATCACGGTCTCGAAGGCCTCCAGGTAACCGAACTGGTCGGCGGCGACCCGCTTGAACGTGGTGTCGAACACCGACTTTCGCACCGGGTCGGCGTAGGTGCCGCCTTCGACGGCCTTGTTCATCGCCTCCTTGCCGGTGGCCCACTGGATGAACAGCCAGGCGGGCAGCTTGTTTCGGGAGTTGGCGCTCATCGCCCAACTCCACGTCCACAGGTTGGTCTTGTAGTTGCCGTCCGCCCCGGCGGGCCCGGCGTACCAGGCGATGTTGCCCGCCTCCTTGCTCGCCCCCGGCTTGTTCTTCGGGTAGGTGGCACTATCGGCGTCGAACACCATCATTGCCTTGCCGTCGCCGAGATCACCGGTGGCATTGGGGTAGTCGTATGTCGTCCACGACGTCGGCCCGGCCTGGTGCTGCATGTCGATCCACTTCTTGGTGAACTCGATCGCCTTGTCACTGTCCATCTCGGCGATGAGTTCCGAACCGTTGAACGTGTAGTCGACCGCACCGGACCGGCTGTACTGGGTCATGAAGCCGGGATGGATTGTGGCCCAGGACTTCGAACCGCGGGTGGAGATGCCGTAGCGGTTCTCCGCCCTGTCGGTCAGGTCGACCGCAAGCTGGATGAAGTCGTCGAAGTTGTCGGGCAGCTTGGTGATGCCCTTCTCGTCGAAAATGCGCTTGTTGTAGGCGACGACGTTGTTCTCGAAGCCCCACGGGATGGCCCACTGACCGCCGGTCCCCAACGGGTTGCCGTTGACGAAGTCCCAACGGGTGGAGGTTCGCAGTCCCTCGAAGATGTCCTCGAAGTCGTACTCGGCGCTGGTGGCCGAGCTGTTCTGCAACCACGGGTTGAGGTCTTCGATCCACCCCGGCGGGCCGTACTGCCAGATGAAGTAGGCGCCGAGCATGAAGGCGTCGTGCTTGCCAGAGCCGCCGGCCAGCTCGGTGTTCAGCTTGGTGAAGTAGTCGGCCTCCGGCACGAGGTCGACGTTCACCGTGATCCCGGTGAGCTCGCTGAACTCCGCGAGCAGCGGTTGGTACGACAGCTGGTACGGGTGCGGCGTCTGCAGGATGTTCAGCGTCTGCCCGGACGCCTTCGTCCAGTCGAAGCCACCGGTGACCGCCGACGCCCCGTTGGGAGCACTGGCCTTGCCGCCGACGCCGCAGGCGCTTAGTACGGGCAGGCTGGCCGCGGCGGCTCCGGCGACGCCCAACGCCGCCAACATGTTTCGTCGTGACATTTGGGGGCCACCGGGGCCGGGCCGGAACAGGCCTGAGCTGCGATCTCGACTCATTTTCGTGTCCTTCGTGGGGTCCTGCAGGGATGTCGGACTACGCCGGGATCAGGGAGACCTTGACCGATTCCTTGCCGCTGCCAACGAGGTCCAAGCCCTTCTGGAACTCGCTGAGCGGAAGTTGGTGGGTGCAGATTTCGTCGAGTGGCAGCACGCCGGACTCGATCATCTTGATGGCGGCCGGCCAGCAGTACGGCCCGAGGTGGGCGCCGAGGACGTCGAGTTCCTTGTCGTCGCTGATGATGCTCCAGTCGACCGTGACGTCGCTGCCGAAGACGCCGTACTCGACGTAGCGGCCCAGCTTGCGCAGCGCGTTGAGCCCCTGCGGCACGGCGGACGGGTGACCGGTGCCCTCGAGGTACACGTCGGCCCCGTAACCGCCGGTGAGGTCCTTGACGATCTTCTCGACGTCTTCTTCGGCGATGTTGATCGTGATGTCGGCACCGCACTTCTTGGCGAGCGCGAGCTTCTCGGGTGCCATGTCGAGTGCGATGACGTGCATCGGGTTCTTGGCCCTGGCCCCGGCGATCATGCCGAGCCCGATGGGTCCGCAGCCGGCGACCACGACGGTGTCCTCGAAGGTGATCTGTGCGCGTTCGACGGCGTGCAGCGAGCAGGACAGCGGTTCGACGAACGCGGCGTGTGCGGGCGGAATGTCGCCGGAGATCTTGTGCACCAACGCTTCTACCGGGTAGGTCATGTACCCGGCCATCGCGCCGGGGGTGCGGCGCTTGAAACCGTAGAGGTCGTGGGGTTGGCACATGTGGTACTGCCCGCGCTTGCAGAAGCGGCACTCCCAGCACGGCACGATCTGCTCGGAGGTCACCCGGTCGCCGACCGCGATGCCCCACCGGCTTGCCGCTGCGTCGTCGAGTTCGACGACGCGGCCGACGAATTCGTGGCCGGGGATGACCATCGTCTCGGTCCAGGCGGGTCGGTTCTCGTCGCCCCAGAACTTGGCGGCGCCGTGGTAGCACTTGAGGTCGCTGGCGCAGATGCCGACCGCTTCGACCCGGACCAGCGCTTCGCCTGGCTTGCGCTCCGGTACCGCGACCTCCTCGAGTCGGTAGTCGTTCGGTCCGTGACAGACGACGGCCTGCATCTTCTCGGGGATCTGTTCGGGCATTTCAGGGGCTCCTTCGGCTGTGGCTGAGGTCACATTATCGAGACTGTGCACATTTGTCCAGAACGATTGTTCAGCAAAACTCTCTTCAGAACATATGTGCAGCGGCGCGTGAGCGGTGCCATACTTCCTGCATGCCCAGGTCGGCTCAGCCCATGCCGGCGAACCACTCGGTCGACGCCGGTCCGCAGGACGGCGAGGCCAGTCACTTCGCGGCTTCACTGCTCTACTCGGCTGCCCGGCTGTACTACGAGGACGACGCCACCCAGGCCGAGGTGGCCGAACAACTCGGCACCAGCCGCGCCACCGTCAGCAGATTGCTGTCCGAGGCCAAGAGACAGGGCATCGTCCGCATCGAGGTGGTGCCTCCCGCCGAAGCGCGCACGGGCGACCTGGCCGATCGGCTGGCCCGCGCACTCAACATCACGTCGGTCTACCTCAGTGCACAGCTCCCGACCCCCACCTCTGGTCGCTCGGTCGTCGACGTCATGGGACGCGTTCTCGCACCGGCGGTGGCGAGGGCGCTCGGCGAGGCCGGGCTGCTGCCGGGCGACGTGCTTCTGGTCTCGTCGGGGCGCACGGTGTACGAGGTGGCCCAGTGCGAGCTGACCCCGTTGCCCGGCGTCGTGGTCGCCCCGACCGTCGGCGGCAACGACCAGCCCGAGGAGTGGTACCAGACCAACGAGATAACCCGCCTCGTCGCCAACCGGATCGGCGGCCGGGCGAACTACCTCTTCGCCCCCGGCCTGCCCGGCGTCGAGCTGTATCAGTCACTGTTGAACGATCCGAGTATTCAACGGGTGCTTCATCTGTGGCCTCATGCGCGGTGTGCGCTGATGGGCATCGGCGCGCCGCCGTTGACGCGCTCGGACATCCCCCGGTTCGTTCCGACGGGGTCGACGTCGCTGCGCTCCGCCGTCGGGGACGTGTGCTCACGCTTCTACGACCGGGACGGTCGGCCGGTCGAATTCGAGGACGGCGACCGCCTGATCGCCGTGGAACTCGAAGTGCTGCGGCACATTCCGGCGACCATCGCCGTGGCCATCGGCAAGGAGAAGGTCGACTCCATCATCGCCGGCGCTCGCGGCGGCTACTTCAACCGTCTGGTCACCGACCCCGGGACGGCCAACGACATCTTGACCAGTCCCACACTGGCCAACTGACCGTCGTCGGCTACAGCACGGCGTCGGCGAGCCGGTCGACCTGATCCAGCGAGGCCACACTCGGATGGAACAGCAACTGGTCGAAGCCCATGTCGCGATACCGCTGCACGGTGCCGTGGGCATCCGCCGGCGTGTCCACCATGTCCGCGACGTTGAGCGCCGCGTACTCCGGCTTGTTTGCGTAGTACGCGCCCAAGTTTCGCCGACCGTCGGCGACGACGGAATCGTCACCGAGGGCGAAGTTCACCGACGTCTGCATCAGTGGACGGCCCGCGCGGCCCGCCTCGAGCCAACGGGCGCGAATCTGCTCGGCGAAGGACGCCTGGGTCTCGAAGTCACGCACGGCGCCACCGGCCCAGCCGTCGCCGAGCGTGGCCACCCTCCGCAACGTCGGCTTCCCCTTTCCGCCGAACAGCACGGGGATGGTCACCGGAGCCGGGCACAGCGCCGTCTCGCCGTCGAACGGCGCACCCGACCAGACCCTCCTCCAGACGGTCACGGCGTCGTCGAGAATCGCTCCTCGAGAATCGAACTCGACCCCGGCGCCGCAATAGTCGTCGGGTCGCGCACCGACTCCGACACCGAGGACGAGCCGACCGCCTGAGGCGTCCGACAGGGTCGCCAACTGTTTGGCGAGAAGGACGGGCGGGTAGAGCGGGGCCAGCAGAATGTTGGTCACCAGGCCAACGGTCGAGGTGGCACCTGCGGCCAGCGTCAGCGTGGTGACCGAATCGAGGCTCGGGTAGATCAGTCGGTCGATCGTGGTCACGGCGTCGAAGCCGCGCTGCTCGGCCCGGCGCGCACACTCGACGGCCAACGCGCCGCCGGCTCCGGCGACGTGGTTGGGCAATCCGATTCCAATCTTCATGGGGTTCCCTTCGATTCCTCGTAATTGACTGCTGCATAGACTTTTTGGTAGTCGCCACGGCGCTCGGCAAACCGCAGCGGCATGGCTGCGTCGACGACGACCTCATCAGCCTCGGGACGGGAGGCCAGCAGCGAAACGACGTCGCGGACGAAGGCCTCGACTCCCACCCCGTAGTCGTCGTCCGCGGTCGCGTCGGTGTAGACCCGGGGCGGCGGGATCTCGATTACCCGAATCGTGCTGTCCCGCAATTGGAATCGCAGGGATTCGGTGTAGGAGTGCATCGCCGCCTTGGTGGCACAGTAGGTGGGGAGGCCAGCCTTCGGCACGAAGGCAAGGGACGAGGTGACGTTCACGATCAACGCGGACGGCCTGCGCCTCAACGCCGGCAGCAGATGAGCGGTGAGCAGAAGCGGCCCGAGCAGGTTCGTCGAGATCACGTCGCCGATGACCTCGGCATCCGGGGCGCGCAGATCTTCGGTGCGCATGATTCCCGCGTTGTTGATCAGCACGTTCAACCGCGGATGTCGTCGGACGACCTCGTCGGCGAAGGCGCGAACGGCACCCGCGTCGCTCTGATCGAGCGGAAGGTACGCGATACCGGGATGCCGACGGGCTACCGATTCCAGCGCATCCTGGCGGCGACCCGCGATGACGACCTGGTTACCTGCCCGATGCAGGGCGGCGGCGAGACCTGCACCGATACCGCTGCCACCGCCTGTGATGAGGATCGTGTCGTTCGTCCATTGCATGCGTTCGAGCCTGCCAGCGACCCACGCCAATCTCACACGGTCGTGCACAAACTGGTCGGAAATCATCATGCTATGGCGTCACTGCGTACCATCATCCGCATGATCGACGCGCTGGACGGCCAAATCATTCACGCGCTGCAGCTGGCGCCCAGGGCCTCGTTCCGTCTCGTCGCCGACACGGTCGACGCACCCGAACAGACGGTCGCCCGCCGCTACCACCGGCTACGGCGCGACGGGGCGTTGCGCGTCGTCGGGCTGCTGAATCCGAGTGTGCACGGTGACGCACAGTGGGTGGTCCGTGTCCACGCCAAGCCCGATGACATCCCCCGCCTCGCCGAGGCCTTGGTGCGGCGACCAGAAGTGACTCACGCCAACATCCTTTCTGGCTGGACCGAGCTGGTCTTCGTCGTGCGCGCACCGCTGACCGAGGGCCCCGACGGACTGCTTGGGCGACTGCCGCGCACCACGTCGGTGATCGACCTCGACGTCGACCTGATCCTCCACACGTTCGGTGAGGCGGGCACCGAACCGTGGACCGCCTACGGTCACACCCTCGACGTCGATCAGGTTCATCACATCCTGCGGTTATCCACCCCGCCGTCGCCCACCCTTCGACCCGCCGCGCCGACCGCCGAGGACCAGCCACTCTTCGACGCGCTGGCCGCAGACGGCCGCGCACCCCACTCGCACCTGGCCCAAGAGACCGGCTGGTCCACACCACGGGTCGCACGCCGCCTCGCCACACTCGAAGCCGCGGGCACCCTGACCTACGACCTCGACGTCCTGCCCCAACGCCTCGGCTTCGAGCTCAACGCGATGCTCTGGCTGACGACGACGCCGCAACACCTCGACAGCGTCGGGCAGCAAATCGCGGCACACGCCGAGATCGCGTCCGTGGCCGCCATCAGCGGTCGAAACAACCTGATGGCCATCGCCATTTGCCGCGACGTCCAACATCTCTACGACTATCTGTCCGGTGAGTTCGCCGCAGTGGAGCACGTGGCAGGCTACGACGTGAGCATTCGCGCCCAACGTCTCAAGCAGGCGGCGTCCCTGATCTCCCGCGGCCGACTGATGAACGCGTATGCGTGACTGACGTTGTTCACCAAACGTTTTAGCCACTCTCTGGTCAATTTTCGGACACGCAACGGGGCTCGGGCTGGTGGGCCAGCTCAGCGGCGTAGAGGGCAGCCAAATGCTCGGCCCGGTCGGCGGCGGCTTGGGCGATGACGTTGACGCCCGGCCTCGTTGAACACCAGCGTGGCCCACCTCGGTGGAGGCAACGGCCAGGGCGGCGTCTAGGTCGGCGGAAAGCCACTCACCGGCGGTAGTCGAGCATTTCCATGGCATGAGAATACGACGGGGCAATCCAAAACCCCGCGCCCACCGTTATGAAAATGGGGGGTCAGTCGACGCTCAGTCCGAGGGACCGTGACTTGGCTAGAGGTTGTCTCTCCGCTTGCTAATCTGTTGACTCGCAACACTTCAAGGGGGAAACGTAGTGACCCAACAGTCGCCCGCGCCAGGTTGGTATCCCGACCCAACAGATCCTGCAAGAAATATCTACTGGGACGGCACCGCGTGGAGCGTGTCAAAGTCGCCGTCTGAAGCAGACAACTCCGGTATGAGTAAGCAAACCGCGGTCGCGGTCGGTGTAGTCGTACTCGGAGTTATCGGTGTCGCGATGTCGATGCAATCAGCCAGCCTTCTGACTGGCACGGGTCCTATATGGACCGGTGTGGGAGTCGCCGCAGCGGGTACGGCTGTCGCGTTCCTCATGGGCGCTACGAATGGGGTCCGTATCGTCGCCGCACTGTGCTTGGGACTCTCTTTGTTCAGTGCGTTCTACATGGAGAACCAACTATCGGACAAGCGCAGTGAGATCAGTCAAATGTTCGACCAGTAGGTTGACGCCATGATCCCAGAGATTCTGGGCGCATAGCGTCGTGCTCGAGCCACGATCCGGGCCAACGACATCTTGACCAGTCCCGTCCTGACCGACTGACCGCCGGCGGCGGCGCGGTCATCACTCAGTCGTCCGGCGGTGGTGGTTGCACTTCGAATGGTGTGTACCACCACCATTCGGCGCGTTCCCCCAACGGGCCGCGACACGGCTTCACCGATGGCCGGGGTTGAGTCGGTGGCCGGGCCAGTGATCCCGGGTTGAGCCGGTTGCCGTCGGCGTCGGTCACGACCAGCTGCCCGGCGGGTCCGGTGATGGTAATGCCCCCGCTGTGATGCAACCGGTGATGGAACGGGCACAACAGCACCAGGTTGTCGAGCTCAGTAACTCCGCCGTCCTCCCAATGCCGAATGTGATGGGCATGCAGACCGCGAGTCGCGCCGCAGCCGGGGACGGCGCAGCAGCGGTCGCGGTGTTCCAAGGCGCGGCGCAGGCGTCGGCTGATGGTGCGGGTCGCCCGCCCAGACCCGATGACCTGGCCGTGGCGTTCCAACCAGACCTCGCAGTCCGCCTCACACATCAGATAGCGGCGGTCCTCCTCGGACAGGAACGACCCCAGATGCAATGCGGCGTTGCGGTTCTCGACATCCAGATGGACGACCACGGTGGTGTGCTGCCCATGCGGACGCCGCGCCACGTCGGCGTCCCACCCGGCCTCCACCAGACTCATGAACGCGTCCGCGGTGGTGGGGAACGGCGGCACCTGGACAGAGGGACCCTCGGGATTCTCGCCGTGCCGGGCCCCGCCGCCGGATTCGATATCGGATTCGCTATCGGTATCGCCCGTGTGGTCGCGTTTCCACTCCGCGACCAACCCGTCGCGATGCGAATCCAGCGCGGCGTCGAATTTCGCGGCCTCCAGCTTCGGCAGCGTGATCCGGTAGGTGGTGTGGGTTTCCCCGACGGTCTTGCGGACCGACCGCTCCGGCTCGGGCTTGCGGTCAGGCTTCGGGCGCGGCTCCAACTTGATCGCCATCCGCAACTGGGTCACCGTCGCCACCGACGCCAACTGCGCGTAATGCGCGTCAGACCCCGCCCCGGCCCGCTCGGCAATCACCGCGACCTGATCCAACGACAGCTGACCATCCCGCATCATCGCCGCACACCGCG
>Ga0247732_10000464_pt1 | contig 19483 bp, 14 predicted proteins | sample UWRJL163409C2_FD_180940 | JGI IMG/M metagenome (GOLD analysis project Ga0247732, IMG submission 180940) | Plant litter microbial communities from Arlington Agricultural Research Station in Wisconsin, United States - UWRJ-L163-409C-2 | ecosystem: Environmental > Terrestrial > Plant litter >...
GTTGCCGGCCACGATGGGCAGCCCGAGGTTCTCGTTCGCCACGGTCTCGATGGCACGCAGCATCCCCTCCTGGTGACCGTGGGCCGTGTCGATGACCAGCACGTCGACGCCGGCCGATGCGAGCGCGCGGGCCTTGGATGCGACGTCGCCGTTGATGCCGACGGCTGCGGCGACCCGCAGGCGGCCGTGCGCATCGAGCGCCGGCGTGTAGAGAGTGGAACGCAGGGCGCTGGTGCGGCTGAGAGTTCCGATGACGGAGCCGTGCCGCATGACGGGCGCGAAGTCGAGGTCGGCCTCGACCATCGCGTCGAATGCCTGGCGCGGAGAGTCGATGTCGTCGGCCGACAAGGCGGTCAGAGGCCCGTGGAGGAGGTCGCCGAGCAGCGCATCGGGCAGGGCCGATGCGAGACGGGCGGCCGGGATGCAGCCGAGGTAGCCGCCGGCCGAGTCGTGGATGACGATTCCCTGGCCCGCGACGGCGGGAATCTGCTGGAGCGCCTGCTCGACCGTGTCGCCGGGCGCGAAGTCGAAGGGAGTGTCGAACTCGACGGGCTGGGCCTTGACCCAGCGGATCGCCGCGTCGAGATCCTGCAGATGCATGTCCTGCGGGAGCACGCCGAGGCCTCCGCGTCGAGCCAGGCTGGCAGAGAGGCGGGGCCCGGTGACCGAGTTCATGTTCGCGCTGACGATCGGGATCGTGGCTCCGGTGCCGTCGTTCGGGGCGAGCGAGACGTCGAGGCGGCTCGTCACCCGGGAGCGCGAGGGCACGAGGAAGACGTCGGAATACGTGAGGTCGTGGCTCGCGGTCGCGTGATAGAACTCCATGTCCTCCACGGTAGTCGCTTCCGGCCCACGCGGCTCCGGTCGGGTGGCGCTCAGGGCTGAGGGGATTAGGCTTGACGTCGAACGTGTCGGGCGCCCTCCGGCAACGATGCAGGGCGCTGACGACTGTGACGAATGTACTGATTTCAGGCGAATTGTCGATGCACGATGAAGAGAGTGGGCGATCGGGCTTGTCTAGCCAAACGACCGGAGTGGAAAACGACGAAGGATCGTCGGAGTTCGGAGCCAACGAGTGGCTCGTCGAGGAGCTCTACGAGCAGTTCAAGGTAGATAGGAAGTCCGTCGACGAGTCGTGGTGGCCGATCCTCGAGAGCTACCACTCGACCGTCGTCTCCAAGGGCGGTGCGGCGCCGACGGCCCCCGCCGTCACGGCCGAGCAGACTCCTCCCGCCGCGACCGAGTCCGAGCAGATCGCGCAGGCCTCCGGGGCCGCCACTCCGCCGACGTCGCCCGTTGCGACCGTGTCGACCGAGGCGCCCTCCGGCGCATCCGTCGCCGACCAGCGCGAGACGCAGCCCGAGGCCCGCACCACCAGCGTCCAGGCCCGCCAGGCGCCCATCCCCGCAGAAGCGCCGGTCTCGGCGCCCAAGCGTGAGGCCACCTCCGAATCGACCGACTCCGACGAGGAGGATGCCGAGAAGGACACGGTCACTCCGCTGCGCGGCATGGCCAAGACCCTGGCGACCAACATGGACGCCAGCCTCACCGTGCCGACGGCCACCAGCGTGCGCTCGATCCCGGCCAAGCTGCTCATCGACAACCGCATCGTCATCAACTCGAACCTCAAGCGCAGCCGCGGCGGCAAGGTGTCGTTCACCCACATCATCGGCTGGGCGCTCGTGCAGGCGATGAAGGAATTCCGCAGCCAGAACGTCTACTACGACGTCGTCGACGGCAAGCCCTCGGTCGTCGCCCCCGCCCATGTCGGCCTGGGCATCGCGATCGACATCCCCAAGCCCGACGGAACGCGTGCCCTCCTCGTTCCCGGCATCAAGCGCGCCGACACCATGGGCTTCAACGAGTTCCTCCACGCCTACGAAGAACTGGTCAGCCGCGCGCGCGCCAACAAGCTGACCGCCGCAGACTTCCAGGGAACGACGATCTCCCTCACCAACCCCGGCGGAATCGGCACCGTGCACTCCGTGCCGCGGCTGATGAAGGGCCAGGGCTGCATCATCGGCGCCGGCGCCCTCGAATACCCCGCCGAGTTCCAGGGAACGAGCCCGAAGACCCTGAACGACCTGGGCATCGGCAAGATCATCACCCTCACGAGCACCTACGACCACCGCGTCATCCAGGGCGCGGGCTCGGGCGAATACCTGCGCAAGGTGCACGAGCTGCTCATCGGCGAACGAAACTTCTACGAGAACATCTTCGCCGAGCTCCGCATCCCCTACGCCCCCATCCACTGGGCCCCCGACATCAGCGTCGACCTCTCCGACGCCGTCGACAAGACGGCCCGCGTGCAGGAGCTGATCAATGCGTTCCGCGTGCGTGGCCACCTCATGGCCGACATCGATCCGCTCGAGTACCGCCAGCGCACGCACCCCGACCTCGACATCGAGAGCCACGGGCTCACGCTGTGGGATCTCGACCGGGAGTTCGTGACCGGCGAATTCGGCGCCAAGCGCAGTGCGCTGCTCCGCGACATCCTCGGCGTGCTCCGCGATTCCTACTGCCGCAAGACCGGCATCGAGTACATGCACATTCAGGACCCGGCCCAGCGCAAGTGGATCCAGGACAAAATCGAGCGACCCTACGCCAAGCCGGGTCACGACGAGCAGATGCGCATCCTGGCCAAGCTCAACGAGGCCGAGGCGTTCGAGACCTTCCTGCAGACCAAGTACGTCGGCCAGAAGCGGTTCAGCCTCGAGGGCGGAGAGTCGACCATCGCCCTGCTCGACGCGGTCATCCAGGGTGCCGCCGACGAGGGCCTCGACGAGGTCGCGATCGGCATGGCCCACCGAGGCCGCCTCAACGTGCTCACGAACATCGCGGGCAAGACCTACGGCCAGATCTTCCGCGAATTCGAGGGAACGCAGGACCCGCGAACCGTCCAGGGCTCCGGTGACGTCAAGTACCACCTGGGCACAGAGGGAACGTTCCACGGCAGCGACGGCACAGAGATCCCCGTCTACCTCGCGGCGAACCCGTCGCACCTCGAGGCCGCCGACGGCGTGCTCGAGGGCATCGTGCGCGCCAAGCAGGACCGCAAGGCGATCGGCACGTTCTCGACCCTTCCGATCCTGATCCACGGCGACGCGGCACTCGCGGGCCAGGGCATCGTGGTCGAGACGCTGCAGATGTCCCAGCTCCGCGGCTACCGCACCGGCGGCACCATCCACATCAACATCAACAACCAGGTGGGCTTCACGACTCCCCCCGGCGAGTCCCGCTCGTCGGTGTACTCGACCGACGTCGCCAAGACGATCCAGGCGCCCATCTTCCATGTCAATGGAGACGACCCCGAATCGGTCGTGCGCGTCGCCCAGCTCGCGTTCGAGTACCGTCAGCAGTTCCACCGCGACGTGTTCATCGATCTGATCTGCTACCGCCGCCGCGGGCACAACGAGGGAGACGACCCCTCGATGACCCAGCCGCTCATGTACAACCTCATCGAGGCGAAGCGCAGCGTTCGACGGCTCTACACGGAGTCCCTCGTCGGCCGTGGCGACATCACCGAAGAGGAGTACGAGGCCGCCCACCGCGACTTCCAGGACCGCCTCGAGCGGGCCTTCGCCGAGACGCACGCCGCGCAGACCTCGTCGATCCCGATCATCACGCCCGATGGATCGAGTGTCGCCGACCTCGAACTGCCCGATGCCCAGCAGAACGACGCGTCCACGACCGAGGCGTTCTCGACCGCGGTGTCCGAATCCACGATCCGCCAGATCGGCGACGCGTTCCAGAACAAGCCCGCCGGCTTCACGGTTCACCCCAAGCTGCAGCAGCTTCTGAACAAGCGCCTCGAGATGAGCCGATCGGGAGGCATCGACTGGGCCTTCGCCGAGCTCCTCGCCCTCGGTTCGCTGCTGCTCGAGGGCACTCCCGTGCGCTTCGCAGGTCAGGACACGCGCCGCGGAACCTTCGTGCAGCGTCACGCCGTGCTGCACGATCGCGAGAACGGCCAGGAATGGCTCCCGCTCGCGAACCTCGGCGAGAACCAGGCCCGCTTCTGGATCTACGACTCTCTGCTCAGCGAATACGCCGCCATGGGCTTCGAGTACGGCTACTCGGTCGAGCGGCCTGACGCGCTCGTGCTCTGGGAGGCCCAGTTCGGCGACTTCGCCAACGGCGCCCAGATCGTGATCGACGAGTTCATCTCGTCGGCCGAGCAGAAGTGGGCGCAGCGCTCGTCGCTCGTGCTGCTGCTCCCCCACGGCTATGAGGGCCAGGGCCCCGACCACTCGTCGGCGCGCATCGAGCGCTACCTGCAGCTGTGCGCCGAGAACAACATGACGGTCGCCCGCCCGTCGACGCCCGCGTCGTACTTCCACCTGCTCCGCCGACAGGCGTACGCCCGACCGCGAAAGCCGCTGGTCGTGTTCACCCCGAAGGCGATGCTCCGTCTCCGGGGCGCGACCTCCGACGTGCCCGATCTGACCGGCGGAACTTTCGAGCCCGTGATCGACGACACCCGCGTCGCCGACAAGGCGGCGGTCACCCGCGTGCTGCTGCACTCCGGCAAGATCCACTACGACCTGCTGAACGAGCTGCAGAAGAAGCCCGACGACACGATCGCCCTCGTGCGGCTCGAACAGTACTACCCCGCGCCGATCGGCGAGCTGAAGTCCGTTCTCGACCAGTACCCGAACGCCGAGGTCGTGTGGGTGCAGGACGAGCCGGAGAACCAGGGCGCCTGGCCCTTCGTGGCCGTCGAGGTCGCTCCGCACCTCGGTCGCTTCGTGCGCGTGGTCTCCCGTCCGGCGGCCGCATCGCCCGCCGCAGGATCGGCCAAGCGTCATGCCGTGGAGCAGGCCGAACTGATCGAGCGGGCCCTGGCCCGGTAATCCGGCCGCGGGCGGGCCCGGCGCTACTTCTTCTTGTCGCGCCAGGCCCGCTCGAACGGCAGCCGCCACGCATGGGGCGCGATGAGCTGATGGATGGCGTTGGGCCCCCAGGTGCCCGGCGAATACAGACGCACCGGCGGCGGGTCCTGCAGCAGGGTCGCAGAGACCTCCCATAGCCGCTCGATGCCCTCCGCCGTAGTGAACAGGGTGTGGTCGCCGCGCATCGCGTCGAGGATGAGCCGCTCGTAGGCCTCGAGGACATCGCCCTCCCGGCCGGTCTCGTGCAGGGCGAACTGCATGCTCAGCTTGTCGAGCTTCATTCCCGGCCCCGGACGTTTGCCGTAGAACGAGAGCGAGACCTTCGACGCGTCGGCGAGGTCGAACGTCAGGTGATCGGGGCCGTGCGCCCCGACACCCGAGCCCTGCGGGAACATGCTCTTCGGCGGTTCGCGGAAGGCGATCGAGATGATGCGCTGCCCCTCGGCGAGCCTCTTGCCTGTGCGGAGGTAGAACGGAACACCGGCCCAGCGCCAGTTGTCGATCTCGCACTTGAGGGCCACGAAGGTATCGGTATCGGACTCAGGAGCGACACCCTCCTCGTCGCGATAGCCGATGTACTGTCCCCGCACGACGTTGTCGGGAACGAGCGGCCGCATCGATCGGAAGACCTTGTTCTTCTCCTCGCTGATGGCGATCGGCTCGAGTGCGGTGGGCGGCTCCATGGCCATGAACGCGAGCACCTGAAAGAGGTGGGTGACCACCATGTCCTTGTAGGCACCGGTCGACTCGTAGAACTGTGCGCGCCGGTCGAGGCCGAGGGTCTCCGGAATGTCGATCTGCACGTGGTCGATGAAGTTGCGGTTCCAGATCGGTTCGAAGAGACCGTTCGCGAATCGGAACGCGAGGATGTTCTGCGCAGGCTCCTTGCCGAGGAAGTGGTCGATGCGGAAGATCTGATCCTCGGCGAAGGTCTCGTGGAGTTCGGCGTTCAGGGCCACCGCCGACGCCAGGTCGGTGCCGAACGGCTTCTCCATGATGATGCGGCTGCGGTCCACCAGCTCCGCCTCGCCGAGCATGTGCACCACGCTGAGCGCGGCGCGAGGCGGCACGCTCAGGTAGTGCAGCCGCCGCACGTCCGGGCCGAGCGACTTCTCGGCATCCAGAACGGCCTTGGCCAGTGCCTTGGGGCCGGCGGACTGCGGAACGTAGCTCAGCTTCGACTCGAAGCGGTCCCACTGGTCGGGCGTCAGCGCCCGGCTGCCGAACTCGTTGTAGGCGATCTTGGCGAACGCGCGAAAGGACTCGTCGTCGTGCTCCTCGAGCGACGTGCCGACGATGCGGATGTCGGGCGCGAGCGAGGAGAGGGCCAGATGGGCCATGCCGGGGATGAGCTTGCGCCGGGCGAGATCGCCCACCGCTCCGAACAGGACGACCACGTGGGGTGTGGTGTGTTCGCTGGGATTGACGCGGGAGGGCAGATCGCTACTGAGGGTCACCGTGCCGATAATGGCACTGACCGGAGCCGAACCCAACTGTCGGGGCGGAGTTTAACGCCGCCGAAATCTGCCGTTCATGTGGCAGGAACCGTACGGCTAGTGCGTGGCCTGGATGGTGCGGATGGAGAGCAGGACCTGGTCGCGCAGATCGCCGGGCGCGGTCTCGCGGCAGGCGCGCTGAACCGCCTCGGTGAGCACACGACCGACGTGCAGCTCGGACTCGCAGTCCGTGCACCCGGCGAGGTGCTCACGAATGTCTTCTGCATCGGTCGAGCACAGCTCGTTGTGCAGATACTCCTCGAGTTCGGCCTTGGCCTTGTCGCAACCGCAATCGGTCATTTCTTCGTGCTCCCCGTCTTCGCCGCGACATGAATGCCGCGGTCTGCTGCGTAGTCAGTCAGAAGTCCCCGCAGAAGTCGTCTGCCTCGGTGCAGACGACTCATTACCGTGCCGACAGGGGTCTTCATGATGTCGGCGATCTCCTGGTAGGAGAAACCTTCCACGTCGGCGAAATAGACCGCCAGACGAAAATCTTCGGGAATCGACTGCAGCGCATCCTTCACCGCACTGTCGGGCAGGTGGTCGATCGCCTCGGCCTCTGCTGAGCGGCTCGACATGGCCGTGGCCGATTCGGCCTCGCCCAGCTGCCAGTCCTCCATGTCGGAGATGGTGCCCTTGTAGGGATCGCGCTGCTTCTTGCGATAGGTGTTGATGAACGTGTTCGTCAGGATGCGGTACAGCCACGCCTTGAGGTTCGTGCCCTGCTCGAACTGCGCGAACGCGGCATACGCCTTCACGAACGTCTCCTGCACGAGGTCTTGCGCGTCTGCCGGATTGCGGGTCATGCGCAGGGCGGCGCCGTAGAGCTGGTCGAGGAACGGGATCGCCTGTTCCTCGAACAGGTCCCGGGGATCCGAGGTCGCCGCGGGAGTGGTGTCAGGTGTGGGAGTGCTCATCAAGCCTGAGTCTACTTCGGCGAGGGCACGTTCGGCCCAGGCCATGCCTGAGCGCACGACGGTCGGTCGCACCAGCTCTTGCGTCACCACCTGCGCTCCTCCTGCCTCTCGCTCGCCCATGCACCGTCTCGGTGCCCGTACGATCAACAACCGCGATCGGAACGCGGTTTATTCCGTGCTCGCGGTAATCTGGGGGCAATGGGAATCATCAGCCAACTCGATCCGCGTTTCTCCCCGTATGACGACGAGACGCCCGGGGTCGCCTCCGTGCCGCCGGCGGACTCGCCGTGGCCGTCGCCGACCGCCACAGGTCCCATCGACAAGACGGTGGTGCTTCCCGGCTCCAAGAGCCTGACCAACCGCGAACTCGTACTGTCGGCGCTCGCCGATTCGCCCTCCACTCTTCGCGCTCCGCTCCACTCGCGCGACACCTCCCTCATGGTCGATGCCCTCCGCTCGATGGGCACGACGATCGAGGCCGTCTCCGGCGCCGGGGATTTCGGCGACGACTGGCTCATCACCCCCGCCGAAGAGCTGCTCGGAAGCACCACGGTCGACTGCGGCCTCGCCGGAACCGTCATGCGCTTCATCCCGCCCGTCGCCGCCCTGGCGCTCGGCCCCATCGTGTTCGACGGCGACGAGGCCGCGCGGCGCAGGCCCATGTCCACGACCATCTCGTCGCTCCGCTCCCTCGGCGTCGACATCGCCGACGACGGAGCGGGGTCGCTCCCCTTCACGGTTCACGGCACCGGTCGCGTCGCCGGCGGAGAAATCGTCATCGACGCGTCGAGCTCCAGCCAGTTCGTGTCGGGCCTCCTCCTGAGTGCAGGCCGATTCGACGACGGACTCGTGCTGCGCCACTCCGGTGAGCGCGTGCCGAGCCAGCCGCACATCGAAATGACGATCCAGGCGCTGGCCGCCCGCGGCGTCGAGGTCGAGCAGCCGCAGCCGGGCGTGTGGACCGTCGCGCCCTCGCGCATCCGGGGTCTCACCGTCGACATCGAACCCGATCTGTCGAATGCTGCACCGTTCCTCGCGGCGGCCGTCGCCACCGGCGGTCGGGTCAGCGTCAGCGGCTGGCCGTCGAGCACCACCCAGGTGGGCGCCCATCTGGCGGAGCTCCTGCCCCTGTTCGGCGCCACCGTCACCCAGGCCGACGGGGTTCTCACCGTCGAGGGAGACGGGTCGATCCACGGAATCACCCTCGATCTCTCCGAGGGCGGAGAGCTCGCCCCGGCCCTCGTCGCACTGGCCGCGCTGGCCGACTCCCCCAGCGAGATCACCGGCATCGGGCACATCCGCCACCACGAGACAGACCGGCTGTCGGCCCTCGCGGCGGAGATCAACGGGCTCGGCGGCTCGGTCACGGAGCTGGAGGACGGCCTGCGCATCGAGCCGGCGCCGCTGCACGGCGGAACGTGGAAGACCTACGCCGATCACCGCATGGCCCACGCGGGCGCGATCATCGGTCTCGTCGTTCCCGACGTTCTGATCGAGGACATCGCGACCACATCGAAGACGCTCCCCGAATTCCCCGAACTCTGGAGCGCGCTCGCCGCGAGCACCTCATGACCTGGTGGGCGAACGACGACGATGACGACGACGACGAGTCGGAATACGACGAGTCGAGCGTTCGAATCCGGCCCAACCCGAAGGGCAACAAGCCCCGCACCAAGATCCGGCCGGAATATGCGAACGCGGTTCCCGGGCGCATCCTCACGGTCGACCGAGGCCGATTCAGTGTCCTCGTCGACGAGGACACTCCCGACGAGCGTGCGATCACGGCGTCGCGGGCACGCGAGCTCGGCAAGACCGCCATCGTCACGGGCGATCGCGTCGGACTCGTCGGAGACACGTCCGGGGCCGAGGGCAGCCTCTCGCGCGTCGTCAAGCTCACACCGCGCACCACCCTTCTGCGCCGCAGCGCCGACGACACCGACGCCGTCGAGCGGGTGATCGTCGCCAATGCCGACCAGATGCTGATCGTCGTCGCCGCGGCCAATCCCGAACCGCGCGCACGACTCGTCGACCGCTATCTGGTCGCGGCATTCGACGCGGGAATCACTCCGATCCTCTTCATCACCAAGACCGACCTCGCCGACCCGAGCGAGTTCCTCTCCGAGTTCGAGTGCCTCGACCTCACCGTGGTCACCGGGCAGCGCGACGAGCTGCCGCTCGACGAACTCAAGTCGCTTCTCATGGGCCACACCACGGTCACCGTCGGTCACTCCGGGGTCGGAAAGTCCACGCTGGTGAACGCGCTCGTACCCGGCACCGATCGGGCGATCGGGCGGGTCAACGACGTCACCGGCCGCGGGCGGCACACCTCGTCGTCGACGTTGGGCCTGCGAGTGCACGACGACGCGGGCCACTCGGGCTGGATCATCGACACCCCCGGTGTGCGCTCGTTCGGTCTCGGCCACGTCGACCCCGCGAACGTTCTGAAGTCCTTCGCCGGAATGGCGATCCCGTCGTCCGTTCCACCGGCCGACGGCATCCCGCTCAGCCAGGCACACGACTGGGAGATCGTCGACAGGGTGCTGGCGGGAGAACTGGGTGCCAGCGGCATCGCACGCATCGAATCGCTGCAGAAGCTCGTGGGCTCGCTGACCTAGTCGCCCGATCGGCCACGCTCCCTCGTCGCGGCTGGCTACGCTTGAGGCATGACCGAGCCGTATGCAGCCGACCTCGCCCTCGCCCTCGACATCGCCGACGCGGCCGACGCGATCTCGCTCGATCGCTTCATGGCGCTCGACCTGGTCGTCGAGAGCAAGCCCGATCGAACACCGGTGACGGATGCGGACAGGGCCGTCGAGCGCGAGATCAGAGACCGGATCGCGGCCGCCCGCCCCCAGGACGCGATCCTGGGCGAGGAGTACGGCTCGGCCGGCGACTCGAGCCGTCAATGGATCATCGATCCCATCGACGGCACGGCCAACTATCTGCGCGGTGTGCCCGTCTGGGCCACGCTGATCTCCCTCGTCGTCGACGGCGTTCCCGTCGTCGGGGTGGTGAGCTCCCCCGCGCTCGGCCGCCGCTGGTGGGGAGCTCTGGGTCAGGGCGCGTGGACGACGGACAGCACCCTCGCGCCGTCAGCGGCACCACGCCGGCTCGCCGTGTCCGCTGTGGCACGCCTCGACGATGCGAGCGTCAGCTACAACAGCCTGAAGGGCTGGGACGAGGCAGGCCGGCTCGACAGCCTGCTCGCCCTGAGCCGCAGCGTCTGGCGCACCCGGGCCTACGGCGAGATGTGGTCGTACATGCTGGTCGCCGAGGGTGCCCTCGACGTGGCCGGCGAATTCGACCTGCAGCCCTACGACATGGCAGCGCTCATCCCGGTGATCCACGAGGCCGGGGGCAGGTTCACGTCGGTCGACGGCACAGCCGGCCCGTGGTCGGGTTCGGCCCTCGCCACAAACGGACTCCTGCACGACGCGGCCCTCCAGGTGCTGTCGCTCGACGATGCCGACGATCCCGAGGCGGCGCGCTAGAACCGACGATCGATGGCCGCGGTGTCGACCGCGTCGATCGGTCCGCCGCGCGACTCGTAGGTGAAGGAGCCCCGGTATTCGAAGACACGGCCGAGAACCGGATGCGTGAGGGTCACCTCCACCTTCTGGCTCGCCGTCGCGGTGTCCCAGCGCTCCGTGAGGTCTACCCGTGCGGACAGGATGCGAGGAACCGGCACGCGCAGACGGCCGAACCAGATCCAGGTACCGACCGATCGCATCCGGAGCCAGCCCTCGGACGAGACACCCAGCCGCAGTGACACTTCGAGCAATCGCCGCCTGCCGAGGAAGTCGTGCAGCAGGCCGTCACGACCGGCCAGCATCGTGTCCTCCATCGCGCGGGTCACGCTCGGGAAGGCGAAGCTGCGGGTCGAACTGAGGCAGACCCGGCCCCGCCCGTCGCGATGGGGAACGTTCACGACCGTCAGGCCGACATTCTCGCCGCGTTCGGCGAAGAGGGCGTTCGCGCGCGCTGCGAGCGTGAAGATCGGCGCAAGCCATGCCTTCGAGGGCCCCGCGAACTCGTACTCTCCACGGCCGACTCCGGCGTCTCCACGCTCCGCGCCGTCGACGTAGTTCGACAGCTGGGGCTGCAGGAGGTCTGCTCGATCGCCGAGCAGCACCCGGTACACGGACCGCCGGGCCCCCGACATCGCGGGTTATCCCGTGTTCTGCAGGCCGGCCGCGACCCCGTTGACGGCGAGGAGCAGAAGTCGGTGGGTGTCGTCGGCCGGGTCGACGCTGCCCGAGCTGCGAACGGCCCGGAGAGCCCGGAGCTGCAGGAGCGAGAGCGCGTCGACATAGGGACTGCGGAGCCTGACCGCGCGCTGCAGCACGGGACGACCCTCGAGGATCTCGCCGTGACCCGTCGTGCGCCTCACCCATTCGCGCGTGAGCTCCATCTCGTCGAGCACGAGGGAGGCCAGGTCGTCGCGATCGCCCAGGGCGAGGTAGCGCTCCGCGAGTCTGTCGTCGGTCTTGGCGAGCGACATCTCCACGTTGTTGATCATGGCGGTGAACAGCGGCCACCGGGCGTAGGCGTCTCGGAGCACGTCGACGTCTCCGACCGCGGCGAGGGCGGAACCCAGCCCGAACCAGCCCGTGAGGTTGATGCGCGCCTGCGTCCACGCGAAGACCCAGGGAATGGCACGAAGGTCTTCGAGCGACTCCACGGACAGGCCGCGGCGGGCAGGCCTCGAACCCAGCGCGAGCAGGCCCACCTCCTCCATCGGGGTGACCTGGGCGAACCACGGGGCGAAGCCGTCTGCCTTGATGAGTTCGAAGAAGCGCTCGCGCGAACGCAGGTCGAGCGTGCGCGCCACGTCGACGAAGTCTCGGGTGGCCGTGTTGTTCGCGTCTTCGTTCGACGGGCTCGATGCGAGCAGCGTGGCCGCTGCCATCTGCTCGATGTGCCGCGCGGCGATCGCCTTGTCGCCGTACTGGGCGAAGATCACCTCGCCCTGCTCGGTGAGCTTGAACCGGCCCTCGACCGAGCCGCCGGGCTGCGCCATCACGGCCTCGTTGGCCGGACCGCCGCCCCGGCCCAGTGCCCCGCCCCGACCGTGGAACAGCGTGAGGACGATGTCGTTGTCCTTCGCCCAGCGGGAGATGCGCTCCTGAGCCGAGTAGAGGGCGAGCGTCGCCGAGACAGGCCCGACGTCTTTCGAGGAGTCGGAGTATCCGAGCATGACCTCGAGGCGACGACCGGTCGCCGCCAGCCGCTGCTGCACCTGCGGCAGAGTCAGCATCTCGTCGAGAATCGTGGTGCTCGCCTCGAGGTCGGCGAAGGTCTCGAACAGCGGTACGGCGTCGAGCACGGGGGCCGCCTCTGCAGACCCCAGGGCGGCTTCCGCCAGCGCGTAGACCGTCGCGATGTCGGCCGAGGACTGGGTGAACGACACGATGTACCGACGGGCCGCCGCCAGTCCGTAGCGCTTCTGGAGCGTCGCGATCGTGCGGTAGACGGCCAGGACCTCCTCGGTCATCTCACTGAGGTCGCCCCCGGCCCGGATCTCCTCGAGCGCCTGGCGGTGCACCTTCGAGTGCTGGCGCACCTCGAGCTCGGCCAGATGGAATCCGAACGTCTCGACCTGCCAGATGAGGTTCTGGAGTTCGCCGTTGGCGCTGCGGTCGGCACCGGCCTCTCGCAGGGACTGCTGGATGACGCGCAGGTCGGAGACGAGCTCGTCGGGCAGGCCGTAGGCGAGCTCGGTGCCCTGCCTGGTGGCGACGATGCGTGCGGCGACCACCATCAGCACCCGCCGGTGCGGCTCGTGCGGTGAGCGGGTGCCGATCTGGCTCGTCACCTGCGGGGCGATGGCCTGCTGCCGCCCCCAGAGCGCCATCAGGGCCTCGCTGGCCGGGGTGTCTTCGGAGTCGAGCGTGAGCGTTCGACCGATACGGGTCGCCGCGTGCTCGAGGCCGAACAGGATGTGCTCGCTCGCGATCGCGGCGGCCTCCTCGGTGACCTCGGCCGTGACGAAGGGGTTGCCGTCGCGGTCCGCGGCGATCCAGCTGCCGAGGCGCATGAACGCCGGTGCGACCACGGGGGCCTTGCCCGCATCGCCCTCGAGCATCCAGTCGTCGAGCAGGCGGTACACCTGCGGCACCACCTGGAACAGCGTCTGGTCGAAGATGTTCATCGCCGTTCTGACCTCGTCGAGCGGCGTCGGCCTCGTCGTGCGTAGAGGCGAGGTGCGCCACAGCACATCGATCTGCTCGAGCAGGCGCCGCTCGATCTCGGCCGAGGCCAGCCCGCCCTGCTGGCCGGCGTCCCTGTCGGAGAGCAGGTCGCTGATGCGACGGATGGCCGAGGCGACGGCGCGGCGTCGGGCCTCTGTGGGGTGCGCCGTCAAGACAGGGTGGAACCTCAGGTCGGCCAGCCGCGCGGCCGCCTCCTCGCGTCCGACCTCGTCGACCAGCCGCTCGATGGCGGCGGGAAGGGAGTCGGCGGGCGCAGGATCGCTCGCGGACACGTACCGGCTTCTCAGCACCCGCACCCTGTGATGCTCCTCTGCCAGGTTGGCCAGGTGGAAGTAGCTGGTGAAGGCCCGAGCGACCTGCTCGGCACGCACTGGCGTGAACGAGTCGACGAGCTTCTCGGCATCTTCGATCGAGGCGTCGTTCTGCTTCTCATAGGCGTCGATCGTGAGCTCGCGCAGCCGCTCGACGTCGTCGAGCAGCTCGGAGCCGCCGGCCTCGGTCAGGATTCTGCCCAGCAGAGCGCCGAGCAGTCGCACGTCGGCACGCAATGCGGCGTCTACCTCGTCGCGAATACTCCGACGGCTGAGGTCGGGGTTGCCAGGGGTCGTGTCAGCAGAAATCGTCACCGACCTAAACTAGCGCCGAAGTGTTGACGGCATGTTTCGGCGTCGTTATGTGTCGGCGTGGTCGGATGCCTGGACCCGGTCGATCAGCTGCCGCCACGGCCCCACGACCCGTGACTCGGGCAGGGTCGCATGCAACTGCGACGTCGAGGCGGATTCGAGCGGGAGCGCCTCGACGGTGACGACGAACACGAAACGGTCGGGAACGCCGTCGCCGTCGAGATCGACCGCGTCGGACCACGGGCACGCGTCGACGATGTGAAGCCATTCGTCGACGGCGTCCGACGACTCGTCGTTCACGACGACCCGCCAGGTTCGGCGCAGGCCTGCGAACCCGCCGCTGCGCACCACGGTGATGTTCACAACTCGACCCCGACAGACGCCCACGCCCGCTGCACCGCGTCGAGTTCAGCAGAGGTGCCGCCGTAGCGGGCTCGAGCGGCCTCGACCGTCGCACGGGCGAATTGCACGAAGGTGGCTCGCGGCTCGAGCCCGCCCGCGGTGATCGTGTCGTACCAGATGCGGCCGGCGCGCTGCCAGGCGTAGCCGCCGAGCGCGTCGGCCACGAGGAAGAATGCCCGATTGGGGATGCCGGAGTTGATGTGCACCCCTCCGTTGTCGTCACGCGTGTCGACGAAATCGCGCATGTGTGCGGGCTGGGGGTCGGTACCGAGGATGTCGTCGTTGTAGGCCGTGCCCGGCGCCTTCATCGACCGCAGCGCGGCACCTTCGACCATGTCGGTGAACAGCTCCTCGCCGATGAGCCAGCTGGCCTCCGTTGCGGCCTGCCCCCGGCTGTGCTGCTCGACCAGTGCTCCGAACACGTCGGACACGGACTCGTTGAGGGCGCCCGACTGGCCCTGGTATTCGAGGGCGCTCGAGTACTGGGTGACCCCGTGGCTGAGCTCGTGCCCGATGACGCTCAACGACAGGGTGAATCGGCGGAAGACCTCGCCGTCGCCGTCGCCGAACACCATGCGCTCCCCGTCCCAGAAGGCGTTGTCGTAGCGCGAGCCGTAGTGCACGGTGGCATCGAGCCCGATCCCACGTCCGTCGATCGAGGATCGTTCGAACGCGTCGGCGAACAGGGCGTGCGTCGCCCCGAGACCGTCGTAGGCCTCGTCGACCGCCGCGTCGCCGGATTCAGGGCCGCCCTCGCGTCGAACGACGGAGCCGGGCAGCACCTCGCGACCTCCGGCATCGCTGATCGTGCGCTCGGGGCCGGGCACGGCGGTCGACGGCGACGCGGCCCGCGGTGCGACGGCCTGCCTCGTCTCGCGCAGGGGCTCCGTCTGCATCAGGGTCTGGTGGGCCGCGGCGGCGACACCGCCGAGACCCGCCTCATCGAGGCGGGCGAGGCGGGAGAGCAGGTACGGGGGAACAATCGTGCAGCGCATGGATCGAGCTTCGCACCGGCCCCTGACATCGTCCACAGAGTCCGACGCCCCGGGCTAGAATTTGAGTCATGACGACCCATTCCGCGCCGGTCACCACTTCCGCCCCGGCCCAGACATCCGCCCCGGCCAAAGACATGACGAAGCCCCTCGGTGGCGGCCTGTTCGTTCTCTTCTGGGCCATCGCCATCGTGCTGTGGGTCCTCGTCGGCCAGTTCGAAGAGCCCGGGCTCCGCGGCTTCGTCGCCGACGCGGGAATCGTCTTCGCCTCGCTCGGCACCGCGGCACCGTTCCTCGCCACCCGACGCTCGCTCGTGATCGCGCTCGGCTGGGGCGCCGTCGCGCTCGGCCTCTTCGCTCTCGCCGACCTGGGCCAGGTCACGGTCATCGTCTACCTGCTGCGCATGTTCGTTCCGCTTGTCGCCCTTCTCGCTCCGGTCAACAGGTTCGTCAACGGTTACCGAGTGTTCGTCTAAGTGCTGCGAATAGCTCTCGTCTGCCTTCACACTTCGCCGGCCGACGAGCCGGGTTCAGGCGACGCCGGGGGCATGAACGTCGTGGTGCTGCACCAGGCGCAGGCTCTCGCGTCACGCGGACACGACGTCGAGATCATCACTCGACGGTCCACGACCACCGGTCCGGCCGTTCTGACCTTCGGCGATCGACTCCGCCTGCGATTCGTGGATGCCGGCCCCGCGCATCCCCTCGCCAAGGGCGACCACGAGCTCTACATCGACGAGTTCGGCGATGCCCTGCGCATGCTCGGGCCCTACGACGTCTTCCACTCGCACCACTGGTTCTCGGGCATGGCCGCCCTCCCTGTCGCGCGCACCCGGGGCATCCCCCACGTCCAGAGCTTCCACAGCATCGCGGCCGATGATTCGACGCCCCTCTCCGACGGAGAGCGCGCGGAGTCGCCCGGGCGCATGGCCGGCGAATCGTGGCTCGCACGCGAATCCGACGCCCTGATCGCGATCAGCGAGGCCGAGGCCCACACGATCGAGACCCGTCTCGGCGGGTCGCCTGAGCGCATCACCGTCGTCTCCCCCGGCGTCGACAGCGAGCTGTTCGCCCCCGCCGCACCGACTCTCGGGTCGCACGAGTCGCGCAGGCCTTACGCGGTCGTGGCCGCCCGACTGCAGCCTCTCAAGGGCCTCGACCTCGCGATCGAGGCGATCGCCGCGGTCCCTGAGAGCATCCGACCTGAACTGGTGATCTCGGGCGATGCGTCGGCCGACTTCGACGGCTACATCGACGAGCTCTCGCAGCTCGCGCGCCAGCGGGGCATTGCAGACTCCGTGCACTTCATCGGGCCGCAATCGCGACAGGCGCTGGCCGAACTGCTGCGCAGCGCCCGCGTCGTTCTGATCCCCTCCCACTCCGAGACCTACGGCCTCGTCGCGCTCGAGGCCGCCGCGAGCCGCGTCCCCGTCGTCGCCGCCGCCTCGGGCGGGCTCCGTGAGGCGGTCGTCGACGGCGTGACCGGTATCGTGCTCGATTCGCGCGACCCCGCCGTGTGGGCCGATGCCATCGGCCGTCTGATTTCGGATGGCGAGCAGGCGGACGAGCTGTCGTCGAGGGCCCGCGAACGCGCCGAGACCCTCAGCTGGGCACGCTCCGCCGACGCGCTCCTGGGCGTCTACACGGGTCTCGTCTCCTCCGTCGCCGTCGCGTGAGTCTGCTCGACGGAGTGGGGAGCGTGCTCTTCGTGCACGCCCACCCCGACGACGAGACCCTCGCCACCGGTGCCCTCATCGCCGAGCTGGTCGATCGACGTGTGCGGGTGAGCCTGCTCACGGCCACGCGTGGTGAGCGCGGCGAGATCGTCGAGGGATCGCTCGATCACGCGGTGGATGCGGAGGGCCTGAGCGCGCTGCGCGAGACCGAGCTGCGCCGAGCGGCCGACTCGCTGGGCGTCTCCGACAGATACTGGCTGGGCACCGCCCCGGCGCGCACGCCCGGGCACCCGACCGTGCGCTACCGCGACTCGGGAATGTCGTGGATCGAGCCCGGACTCGCCGGTCCCGCCGACGATGTCGAACCCGGCGCGCTGGCGCTCGCTCCCCTCGAGCAGGTCGTGGGCGATGTTGTGGCGCTCATCGAGCGGCTCGGTCCCGACCTGGTCGTCAGCTACGACCACGGCGGTGGCTACGGACATCCCGATCACGTGCGAACGCACGAGGCCACCCTGGAGGCGAGCCGCCTGACGGCCACGCCGTTCGCGGAGATCGTCTCCGAACCCGGCTCCGATCTGGAATGGTTCGACCTCGACCACCGGTTGTCAGCAGTGACGCGGGCGCTCCAGCAGCACCGCACACAGCTGACCGTCGTCGACGGCGACGTCGTGCACTCGGGCGGACAGCGACACCCGATACCGCTCTCGATGGGGCTGCGCCACCACTGACACCGCGGCCGGTCTGCTGCACTACTCCTCACGTCGCATCGAAAAAAACCACGGGTGTCACACAGGAGAAACACCCCCGCCACACGAGTCTCCTATCGTGGCGCCACCGGGTTCCGCATCGATCCGCGGTCGGGCGCCGTCACGAGGGAGTAAGAATGACCGGAAACACTGTCCGTCTGCAGGCCATCAGAGACGTCGAGGCCTACGTGCCTCCCGCCGTCAGCTTCACACCGACCGAGACCCCCGGAGAGGTGTTCGGCGAGAACGTCTTCAACCAGATCGTGATGCGGAAGCGCCTTCCGAAGTCGGTCTACAAGTCGGTCATGGCCACCATCGACCACGGCGTCATGCTCGACCCGCTGGTCGCCGACGCCGTGGCCTCCGCCATGAAGGACTGGGCCCTCGAGAAGGGCGCGACGCACTACGCGCACGTCTTCTACCCGCTGACCGGTCTCACTGCCGAGAAGCACGACAGTTTCCTCGAGCCGGTCGGCGACGGCACGGCCCTCGCCGAGTTCGCCGGCAAGACGCTCACGCAGGGCGAACCGGATGCGTCCAGCTTTCCGAACGGCGGCTTGCGCAACACGTTCGAGGCTCGTGGCTACACGGGCTGGGACGTCACGAGTCCCGCGTACGTGCTCGAGAATCCGAACGGCAACACGCTCTGCATCCCCACTGTCTTCGTCTCGATGACCGGCGAGGCCCTCGACCACAAGACGCCCCTCCTTCGCTCGCAGCAGGCGATGGGCGAACACGCCGAGCGCATCCTGAAGCTGTTCGGGCACACCAACCCGAAGCACGTCGTGTCGTTCTGCGGGCCGGAGCAGGAGTACTTCCTGGTCGACCGGCACTTCTTCCTCGCCCGGCCCGACCTGATCAACGCCGGTCGCACCCTGTTCGGTTCGAAGCCGCCGAAGGGCCAGGAGTTCGACGACCACTACTTCGGCGCCATTCCCGAGCGCGTGCTCGGATTCATGATGGACACGGAACGCGAGCTGTTCAAGCTCGGCATCCCTGCGAAGACCCGCCACAACGAGGTCGCTCCGGGCCAGTTCGAGATCGCTCCCATGTTCGAGCGAGGCAACATCGCGGCCGACCACCAGCAGCTCCTGATGACGACGTTCAAGACGATCGCCAAGAAGCACGGCATGGAGTGCCTGTTCCACGAGAAGCCGTTCCAGGGCGTCAACGGATCGGGCAAGCACGTCAACTTCTCGCTCGGCAACTCGGAGCTGGGCAGCCTGCTCGTTCCCGGCGACACGCCCCACGACAACGCGCAGTTCCTGGTGTTCTGCGCCGCGGTCATCCGCGCCGTGCACAAGTACTCCGGTCTGCTGCGCGCATCCGTCGCCTCGGCGACCAACGACCACCGCCTCGGTGCGAACGAGGCTCCCCCGGCGATCATCTCAATCTTCCTCGGCGACCAGCTGGCCGACGTCTTCGAGCAGCTGGCGAAGGGCCCTGCGACCTCGTCGAAGGGCAAGGGGCGCATGCAGATCGGCGTCGACACGCTGCCGGTGCTGCCCACCGACCCCGGCGACCGCA
>Ga0247732_10000465_pt1 | contig 19469 bp, 13 predicted proteins | sample UWRJL163409C2_FD_180940 | JGI IMG/M metagenome (GOLD analysis project Ga0247732, IMG submission 180940) | Plant litter microbial communities from Arlington Agricultural Research Station in Wisconsin, United States - UWRJ-L163-409C-2 | ecosystem: Environmental > Terrestrial > Plant litter >...
GAGCTCGGCCTCGGTGGCCGAGATGATGGTGGATGCGCGCCGGAAGCCGTGCGACTCGCCCTCGTAGGCCAGGTAGGCGTGCTTCAAGCCTTTGGCTTCGAGCGCGTCTCTGAAGCGCTCGGCCTGCGACGGCGGAACGATCTCGTCGTCGAGCCCCTGCAGCAGCAGCACCGGGCACGACAGCCCGTCGACGTTGTTCAACGGTGCCCTCTCTTCATAGAGTGCTGCGGCCTCGGGCAGCGGACCCACCAGGCCGTCGATGTAGCGCGACTCGAAGTCGTGGGGCTCCTGTGCGAACAGGGTGAGCTCGGCGACGCCGAAGTACGAGGCGCCGCAGGCGAACACGTCGGACTGCGTGAGCGAGGCCAGCACGGTCCACCCGCCTGCGGAGCCGCCGCGGATGGCCAACCGCGAACCATCGGCAAGGCCCGCCTCTGCGAGCCCGCGCACGGCGGCGACCGTGTCGTCGACATCCACGATGCCCCACTGCCCGCGCAGCCGGTCGCGGTACTCGCGGCCGTAGCCGGTCGAGCCGCCGTAGTTGATGTCGACCACCCCGATGCCCCGCGACGTGAAGTAGGCGATCGCGGGATTGACCGCGGGCACGGTGCGGCTCGTGGGGCCGCCGTGCACGAAGGCCACGAACGGGGGCAGCTCGCCCTCGGGCGCTGCGAAGTCGGGGTTGGCGGGCTCGTAGACGAAGGTGTGCACGGGCCTGTCGGCCGTGCCGAAGGTGCGCGCGGCCGCGGTGGGCAGATACGCGTCGTCGGGCAGGTCGTCGACAGAAAGACGGATGTCTGTGAGCACGCCGGTCTGCAGGTCGAGTTCGCGAAGCCCCGACGCCAGAACGGCGCTGCCGCCCGTGACGAGGATGCGATCGCCTCGGCGCGCCCCGAAGGAGACGGAGTCGACGGGCAACTCGATGTCTTTCAGCTGCCCCGTGTTCACGTCGAGGATCGCGGCCTGGTCGGTGCCGAAGGTGCTCACGGTCAGCAGCGTGTCGGCGTCGAGCACCGAGTACCAGGTGGTGCCGAGCATCCACAGGGCGCCGCCGAAGTCTCTCGACGCGGGGTACAGCGCCCGCGATGCGGGGCTCTGCGATCCGAGATCGAGCAGGTAGAGGTTCCACCAGCCGGTGCGATCGCTGATCACGAAGAGGCTCTGCTCGTCGCGCCACTCGGGCTGCAGAACCGACTCGGTGGTGCTGCCGGCCAGGGTGCGCCAGTCGAGAACCCGGCCGTCGTCGCCCAGAGACCCGACCCGCAACTCCGTGCCGTCCCACGGCATCTGCGGGTGCTCCCACGCGATCCACGCGATCATCGTGCCGTCGGGCGAGAGGCGCGGCGACGCCAGAAAGCGCGAGCCGGCGACGATCGAACGGATGCGCCCCGCGTCGGCCGCGGCACTGCCGTCGAGTGGAATGGCGACGATGTCGCGCTCGAGGTCGCCGCCCGAATGTGTCTCGCGAACCGCGATGATGTCGGCGCCGCGGTACTGCAGCTCGGCGAAGCGCATGCCGAGCCCCTCGGGAGTCAGAGGTGTCGGTGCCGCACCCACGGTGTCGACGTCGAGGCGGTAGACCCGCTGGTCGTCGAAATTCGCGAAGACGAGCACGGGCGGGCCGTCGGCGAGGCCCGCCACGGTCCACGCTCCCCCGCCGTATTCGTGCACGCGGGTTCGCGCGTTCCACGGCTGCGGCAGCACGTCGACCGGCTCGCCGCCCGGCCCCGCGCGTCGAATGGCGATGCGGCCGCCCTCGGTGGGCCGGAGTTCGTGCCACCACACCTCGTCGCCCGCCCAGGCACCCCCGCCGACGGCGTGACCCGAGCTCGCGAGGGACTCAGCGCTGATGGGCGAGGTCCAGGTTCCGTACGGGGCGATGCGGGGCTCGGTCATGCGTTCACGCTACAACGGCGCTCCGACAGCCGCGATGTCGGGGGCCGCGACCGGCGCCGCGGCCTCGCCCGACGCATCCCTCTTGCCCCGGGCGGCCCGAGACATCACGCGGTCGACCAGCAGGCCGAGCAGCACGGCCGAGGCGGCCGCGATGAGGGCCGAGAGCAGCGGGTTGTCCTGGATCCAGGCAGAGGCGATGAGCGCGACGGCGAACATGTAGAGCGACCAGGACGCGCCGGCCACGATGCTGAGCGGCACGAAGGTACGGCGCGGCAGGCCGACGCTGCCCGCCGTCAGGTTCACGGCGATCCGGCCCACCGGAATGTAGCGGCCCGTGATGATGAGGCTCGCGGGGCGGGCCCGCAGCTGACGCTCGGCGCCGGCGATCGCCGCCCGCATCGGGCGTCCGCGCATCCAGCGATAGCGGTCGGCGCCCACCCGCCTGCCGATCTCGAAGACGATGTTGTCGCCGATGATGGCGCCGACCGCGGCGACGACGACGAGCGGCACGAGAAGAGCCGGCGACCCACCGGCCGCCATCGCGACGGCGGCGACGAGCACGATGTCACTGGGAACGGGCGGGAAGAAGGCATCGAGCATGCACACGGCGAAGACCACGACGAGAGCCAGGGGCGACGACACGCACGCGACGAGGAAGTCCGTGATCTGTTCCATGGGTCCTCCGAAATGGGGTGCGGGGTGCATCTCCCACCGTAGGAATCCTCGGCGGGGGCTGCATCCACCCGGGGGACCACGCGCATCGCACCCCGGTCTCATTCCTCACGCTAGGCGTCACTGCACCGTCGTATAGGGGTATTCCGTTGAACGTTTCTGGAACTCCAGGATCGCCGGGTTGCGCACCTCGCCGCCGTCGATCTCGATCGCCCGCCGGATGGTGTCGGACTCCGCCCACGACGGGGCGCCCTCCATGACGATCCGGAGGAACGGCATGAGCGCCTCGCTGATCTCCCAGGTCGTGGAGTTCCACAGCAGCGAGGGGCTGTGATCGACGGCGTAGTAGTTGGTCGAGTCGCCGACCGTGAACATGGGGTCGGCGAAGGTCGTGGCCCTGGCCCATTCGAACCCCATGCCCTCGTCGACCGACACATCGACGATGAGGCTTCCCGGCCGGAATGCGCCGAGATCCTCGGTGCGCAGATAGGTGAGCGGCGCGTTCGGGTCCTGCAGCGTGCAGTTCACCACGATGTCGTTCTCGGCAAGGAACGGAGCGAGCAGCACGGGCCCGTCCTCGGTGTTCACCGTGCTCTCGAAGGGAGCGGAGTCGTTGTGCTCGAACTGGATGATGTCGACCGACGGGATGGGCGACCCGACGGCCGCTATCCCCCGATTCGTCAGCACCCGCACATCGTGGATGCCGTGGGCATTGAGCGCGGTGACGGCCCCACGGGCGGTGGCACCGAATCCGATCACGACCGCCGTGAGCCGACGCCCGTAGTCGCCGGTCGACCCGCACAGCTGCAGGGAGTGCAGCACCGAGCAGTAGCCGGCGAGCTCGTTGTTCTTGTGGAAGACGTGCAGCCCGAAGCCGCCGTCGGCCTGCCAGTGGTTCATGGCCTCCCAGGCGATGAGGGTGAGCCGCTTGTCGATGGCGAGCTGGGTGATCTCCCGGTCTTGCACGCAGTGCGGCCATCCCCACAGCACCTGGCCGTCGCGCAGGTCTTCGAGGTCGGATGCTTGGGGCTTGGGCAGCAGCACCACGTCGGCTGTCGCGATGATCTCGTCGCGCGTCGCCATGGTCCCCACCAGCGGCTCCAGCTCGGAGTCGTGGATGCCGAACCGCAGCCCGTAGCCGCGCTCGAGGATCATGTTCGCGCGCAGGTCCTCGTCGATGCGCTCGAGGTGCGCCGGGTGGATCGGCAGTCGGCGCTCGTCGGCCTTGCGCGACGTCGCCATCACCCCGAGGCGGAGAAGGGAGGGCGCTGAAGTGGTTTCGCTCATACCTGACCCTAGGGCACGGGCCTCACTCCGCGACGATCTCCCCGGCGACGATGGCGTCGGCGTACGTGCGGATGTCCGGGCCGGGCTCGAAGTCGATAAAGCGATCCTTCAGGCGCGAGATGAGCTCGGCGTAGATCTCGTCGGAGGACTTGTCGCCGGCGGAACCGGCGACGTCGAGCACCGCCTCTCGGAGCACCCGGTCGCTGTCGTCGAGGATCTTGGCGCGGGCTTGGTCGTTCCAGGAGATGTCGTGTGTCTGCATTCAGGTGACGCTACGCTCGCCGGTTCCTCGGGTCGAGGGGGTTGCGCCGCCGTCTCGGATCATCAGGCGATGCGACGTCGCCGACTCCGATGCCGACGAGCCGCTGTCATGACCAGGGCGGCGACCGCGAGAACGATCGGAGGCAGCAGGCTGGCCCCCGCGAGAACGAGGAGGCCCCCCACGAGCACGGTCGACACGGCCGCGAGCCACCAGCCGACCGAGAACCGATCGAGCAGACGGAGGGCGGCGACCACTCCCAGTGCGTAGACCGCGACCATGCAGCTCGTGTGGATCAGAATGAACGGGGTGAGGCGGCCGTCGGCGAACACCATGAGCGCGAAGTCGACAGCGGCCAGCCCCGCCACGAGGGCGAGCGCGCGACGAGGGACACCTCCGGAATCCGCACCCCGGGCGAACCACCGGGGCAGGTCCCCGTCGCGGCCGAGAGATGCGCCGAGTTTCGCGAAGGCACCGAGATAGGCGTTCAGCACACCGAGCGCGACGACCGCTGCGATGGATGCGACGACGGGGCGACCCCAGGAGGGCGCGGTGGCCTCGACGAGATCGAGCAGCGGAACGGTGCTCGACCCCGCCGAGTCGCCGAGCACCGCGACGGTGACCCATTGCAACGCGAGGTAGGAGGCGCCGACGATCACGATCGCGATTGCCGTCGAGAGGGGTATGTTCAGGCGCGGTCTGCGGAACTCCCCGGCGATGTGCGTCACGGCCTCCCAGCCGGCGAACGCCCAGACGAAGAGGCTGACGGCGACGCCGACGCCCGCCCACCCGTGGGGCAGGAAGGGCTCGAAGTTCCGACCGTCGGAGGCCGGGGCGGCGGTTGCCACGACACCGACGACGACCACCACGAGAAGACCGGACAGCGCGAGCTGCACCCTGCCCGACAGGCGCAGGCCGGCGAGGTTCACGAGCAGAGGCAGGCCGAGCAGAAGAGGGGCGAGAACGAAGCTCCAGGAACGATCCACCTGCAGCACCGCGACGACGTACTCGGCGCCGAGCAACGCCACGACCGGGGTTCCGAAGCTCACCCCGAAGAAGAACCAGTACCCCGCCATGCGGGCGGCCGTCGGCCCGAGGGCGAGGCGCACGAATGTCGCCACGCCGCCGGCATCCGGATGCCGCGCCGCGAGTGCCGCGAAGGTGCCCGCCAGCGGAATGGACAGCACGATGAGTGCCCCGACCGCTACGAGGGAGCCCGGACCCGCGGCCGCCGCCGCGAGGGAGGGCAGCACGAGGATGCCCGTTCCCAGCACGGCGGCGACGTACAACGCCGTGCCCTGAGCGAGTCCGACGCTGCCGTGCGAAGCCGACACGTCGGGCACCGGGGTGACAGAGGTGGTCATCTGCCCAGTCTGGAGCTCGGGCTCCCTGAGCGCGATGGCGGGATCGACAAGATGTAGCGAAATCCTGCCACGGCGACCGTGCCTGCGCGACCCTACTTCTTGGGCAGGGCCTGCTCGATGTCGGCGAGCAGGTCGTCGGCGCCCTCGATGCCGACCGAGAGGCGGATGAGGTTCTCGGGCACCTCGAGCGCCGTTCCCTTGACCGACGCGTGAGTCATCTCGGTGGGGTACCCCACGAGCGACTCGACGCCTCCGAGGGACTCGGCCAGCGAGAACAGCTTCGTCGACTCTGCGAACTTGCGGGCCGCCTTCGGGCCGCCCTTGAAGGCGAGCGACAGCATGCCGCCGGGACGACGCATCTGCCTCTTCGCGAGCTCGTAGCCGGGGTGCGACTCGAGGCCCGGGTAGAACACGGTCTCGATCGCCGGGTGTCCGACGAGGTACTCGGCGATCTTCTGCGCGTTGTCGCTGTGGCGCTCCATGCGCACGGCGAGAGTCTTGATGCCCCGAACGGTGAGCCACGCATCCATCGGGCCCGAGACCGCGCCGGCCGCGAACTGCTGGAACCGCACCTTCTCGTGCAGCTCGTCGTCGTCGAGCACGAGTGCGCCGCCGAGAACGTCGGAGTGGCCACCCAGGTACTTGGTGGTGGAGTGCACGACCACGTCGGCGCCGAGCACGAGGGGCTGCTGCAGATAGGGAGACGCGAAGGTGTTGTCGACGACGACGAGCGCGCCCGCCGCGTGGCCGATCTCGGCGAGCTCGGCCACGTCGCTGACCTTCATCAGCGGGTTCGACGGCGTCTCGAGCCACAGCACCTTGGTCTTGCCCGGGATGACCGCCTTGGCCACGGCCTGCAGGTTCATCATCTCGACGGTGTCGTTCTCGACGCCCCAGCGGCCGAAGACGCGGTTGATGAGACGGTGGGTTCCGCCGTAGACGTCGTTGCCCAGCACCACGTGGTCGCCGGGCTCGAGCACGGCGCGCAGCAGCGCGTCCTCCGCCGCGAGCCCCGACGAGAACGAGAGACCGTGCTTCGCGCCCTCGAGTGCCGCGACCAGCGTCTCGAGCGACGAGCGGGTGGGGTTGCCGCCCCGCGCGTACTCGTAGCCGCCGCGGAAGCCGCCGATGCCGTCTTGCACGAAGGTCGACGTCTGGTAGATCGGCGGGATGATCGCGCCGGTGGTCGGGTCGAACTCCTGACCGGCGTGAACGGCGACGGTCTCGAACTGCTGCTTCTTCTGGGGCATGTCTACTTTCAAGTCTTTTCGGGAGCGTTTTATTCGGCCGCGCGCTATTCGCTCAGGAAGCGCTATTCGCTCAGGAAGGTGAGCAGGTCGTGCCGGGTGATCACGGCGACGGGCTTGCCGTCGTCGGTCACCAGCAGGGCCCCGGCCGTGCCGAGAAAACGTCGCGCCGAGGCGACCGACTCGTGGATGCCGATGAGCGGCAGAGGATCGCTGGCGAAGGCCCCGACATGGTCGGTCATCTCGGCCCGGCCCGAGAAGACCTCTTCGAGCAGGCTCTGCTCATTGAGCGAGCCGGTGACCTCGCCCATAACGACGGGCGGCTCGGCCGAGAGCATCGGCAGCTGCGAGACGCCGTAGCTCGTCATGATCTGGATGGCGTCGCGCACGGTGTCGCTGGGGTGCGCGTGCACGAGCGCGGGCAGCGCCCCCGTCTTCGACTTGAGGATGTCGCCGACCGTCGACTCGTCGGTGGCGTCCGCGAAACCGTAGCTGCGCATCCACTTGTCGTTGAAGATCTTGCCCAGGTAGCCGCGGCCGCCGTCGGGAAGGAGGACGACCACGACGTCGTCGGGGCCGAGCTTCGCGGCGGCCTTGAGCGCGGCGGCGACGGCTAGCCCGGAGGATCCGCCCACGAGCAGGCCCTCCTCGCGCGCCAGTCTGCGGGTGAGGGCGAACGACTCGGCGTCGCTCGCGGCGATGATCTCGTCGACCACGCTGGCGTCGTAGGCCTCGGGCCAGAAGTCCTCGCCGACTCCCTCGACCAGGTAGGGACGACCGGTTCCGCCCGAGTAGACCGAGCCCTCGGGGTCGGCGCCAATGATCGTGACCCGGCCGTCGGAGACCTCTTTGAGGTAGCGGCCGACGCCGGAGATGGTGCCGCCCGTGCCGACTCCGGCGACGAAGTGCGTGATCCTGCCCTCGGTGTCGGCCCAGATCTCGGGGCCTGTGGTCTCGTAATGACTGAGCGGACCGTTGGGGTTGGAGTACTGGTTCGGCTTGAAGGCCCCGGGGATCTCGCGAGCCAGCCGGTCGGAGACCGAGTAGTAGGAGTTCGGGTCTTCGGGCGCCACCGACGTGGGGGTGACCACGATCTCCGCACCGTAGGCGGTGAGAACGTTGCGCTTGTCCTCACCTACCTTGTCGGGCAGGACGAACACGCAGCGGTAGCCGCGCTGCTGGGCCACGAGGGCCAGGCCGATGCCCGTGTTTCCCGACGTCGGCTCGACGATCGTGCCGCCCGGCTTCAGCTTGCCTTCGCGCTCGGCCGCATCGATGATGCGAGTGGCGATGCGGTCTTTCGACGACCCGCCCGGGTTCAGGTACTCGATCTTCGCGAGCACCGTGGCCTGGATGCCCTCGGTGACGCTGTTGAGCTTGACGAGGGGGGTGTTGCCGACGAGGTCGATGACGGTGTTCGCGTATTTCACCTCACGAAACTATCACCGACGCCTGTCGGGCAGCCCCGGGGATCAGGAGGCGGCGAGCTTTCGCACACCGTCGAACAGGTAGCGGTAGCTGAGGCCCGCGATCAGGCCGCCCACGATCGGGAAGACGATGAACACCCAGAGCTGCGCGAGCCAGTCGCCTCCGCCGAAGACGGCGGTCGCAATGGAGCGCGCCGGGTTGATCGAGGCATTGTCGACGGGGATGGAGATGAGCAGCAGCAGGGTGAGCGTGAAGCCGATCGCGATCGGTGCAAAGCCCTGGTGCGCCCGCGAGTGCGTCACACCGAGGATCACGAAGAGGAAGAGGCAGGTGATGATGATCTCGACCGCGATGGCCGAGCCGAGCCCGAAGCCGCCCGGAGAGTGCTCGCCGAAGCCGTTCGACACGAATCCGCCCGAGACGGCCTTGTCGAGGAAGCCTTTGGGGCCGCCCGACGCGATCGCGAACACCGCGAGCGCCCCGAGCACGGCGCCGACCAGCTGGGAGACGATATAGATCGGAACGTCCTTCCAGCCGAAGCGGCCGGCGGCGGCGAGGCCGAGGCTCACGGCGGGATTGAAGTGACCGCCCGAGATGGGGCCGAACGCGTAGGCGCCGATCATCACGGTGAGGCCGAGGGCGATGGCCACTCCGAGGAAGCCCACACCGAGCGGGTTCGTGCCGTCGGCGTCACCGAAGAACGCCGAGAAGGTGGCGGTGCCGACGAGGCCGAAGACCAGAAGGAATGTTCCGGCGATCTCGGCGATGATCTTGGCTGCGAGCGACGGCTCGGCGGGTGCGGGGGCATCGGGAAAGGACATGGGTTCCTCCAGGGCTGCGAGACGGGCGTCAGAGTGCGATGGTTCCCGACGATGCCTGCGCGGCAGCGAGTGCGGCCGCGGCGAGTGAACGCCGGTTGTCGAGCGTCTCGCCGATGCGGCGAGCGAGCGACGGGTGCTTGTGCACCATGTCGTCGACGACCGCACTGGGCACACGCAGAACGGTCACCGGGCGACTGGCGACCACCACGGTGGTGGTCTTCTGCCTCGTGAGCGCGGCTTGTCCGATGAACTCGCCCCGCTCGACGACGCCGATGCGCAGCCTCCCCGCCTCGTACGGTACCGACAGCTCGAGCACCCCGCTCAGAACGACACGCACGCAGTCGGGAACAATTCCGGCTTTCTGCACTATTTCTCCCGCTCCGTACTGCTCGATGCGACACGAATCGGCGACGGCGTCGAGATCCTCCTGCGGGAGGTTGAGCCCCGGGCCCACGAATCCCAGCGCCTCGATCACGTTCTCGCGGGAGTTCACCGGGTCTGTCGTGTCGCCGTCGAGCCCGAGATCGTGCCGACGCGCGGCGTACCAGAGCCAGGCGAGGAAGAGCGAGATGGTCTCGCCCTCGACCGCGGGACTGGTCACGGGAAGGCTCACCGTGTACGACGCCTTGCCCTCGTAGCTGACGCTCGGCCTGGTGCGACTGTCGAGCTGCGGCAGCGCCGATGCGGTCTCGGAGAGCATGCTGAGCACGACATGTGGCGCATCGTCGGTGGTGAACGTGACCGGCACCGTCGCCACGTAGCCGTCGACCGGCTGGCTCAGGTTGGTGAACGAGCCGCCGGCGAGCGACGAGTTGGGCATGATCTGGATTCCATTGCCCGTGTCGATGTGCACCGAGCGCCAGTTGACCTCGACGACCCGGCCCCGCACATCCCCCACGTCGAGGTAGTCGCCGAGCTTGAACGGCTGCTCGAAGAGCAGCAGCAGGCCCGAGATGATCGACCCCACGGCGTTCTGCAGGGCCAGGCCGATGACGATGGATGTCACGCCCAGCGCCGCGAAAAGACCCCCGACATCCGCGCCCCACACCCACGAGAAGAGGATGGCGAGACCCACCAGAATGAGCGCGAGCCGCGCGAGGGTCACGAAGATGGAGGGCAGGCGCTCGCGCCAGCTGCCCTCGCGCGCATTGCCGAAGATGGCCACGTTGAAGGCGGAGAGCACGAGCAGGATGAGCAGGAAGCCGAGCACCGTGCCGACGATGCGCACCCAGGTCAGATCGAAGCTCTGCTGCGACGCGAAGGTGAGCAGCGCGAAGATCGCGGCGACGGGAACCACGAAGTTGCGAAGCAGTCGAACGGGCTTGGCCGCGGGCGATTCGCGTCGCTGCAGCACCCCGTAGATCTCGGTGAGCACGACGAGCAGAACGGGCAGGGCGATGACCACGCCCAGGGCCCAGCCGAACCACGGTTCGCTCCAGAGATCGATCACGGCGACGTCATCCCCTCTGCTGCGAGATCTGCCAGACCGACTGCGGTCCGGCCTTCGTCTCGATCGTGCCCACCTCGGTCATGTTCGGCAGCTCGCCCACCTTGTCTCGCACCCGCTGGCTGATGAACACGCCGGGCTTGCCGGCCAGCGCCTGCACCCTGTTGGCGATGCTCACCGCGTCGCCCCACATGTCGTACGCGATCGACGAGCGGCCGACGAGTCCGCTGGTGACCGTGCCGGTGTCGATGCCCGCGCGCAGAGAGAGGGTCGCCCCGTGCTGGGCGTTGAACCGCTCGACGATGCGGATCATCTCGAGAGCGAAGTCCACCGTGCGGCGAGCGCTGTCGACGCGGGGAACGATCAGTCCGCAGCTGGCGAGGTACCCCTCGCGCAGGGTGCGCACCTTCTCGATGCCCTTCTCCTGTGCGGCTTCGTCGAACTGGCGCACGAGGTCGTTGAGCAGGGCGAGCTCCTTCTCCGCCCCCAGCCCGGCCGCGAAGTCGTCGAAGCCCACGAGGTCGGCGAACAGCACAGACACGTCCTGGTGGTCCTCCGCGATCGTCTCGTCGCCGTCGCGATAGCGTCGCGCGACCGACTCGGGCATCAGCGTGTGCAGGATCTTGTCGTTCTCGGCCTGCTGCTCGTCGATGAGCGCCTGCTTCACCTGGAGGCTCCGACTCATGTCGTTGAACGCCATCGACAGGTCGCCGAACTCGTCGCGGGTGTTCGCCGCCACCTCGACGCCGAGGTCTCCCCCGGCCACCTGTCGAACGGCGCCCACGAGCCGGCGCACCGGACGGGCGAAGACCTGAGCGAGGAGAAGGGAGAGCAGAGCCACGACCACCAGCAGCGCGGCGATCGACAGCACGAGGTTGCGCGTGAAGTCGGCCACCGGCGCGAAGGCCTCCGCCGCGGTGATGCTCGCCACGATCACCCACTGCTGGCCCTTGATGTCGAGCGGCCCGTAGGCGGCGAGCGTCTCCCTGTCGAGGTAGCTCTGCGCCACCATCACGCCGGTCTTGCCCTGCTGCGCCTCGCGCACCGGGGCCGTGTCGACCGTCTGCAGCTCGACCGTGCCCTTCACATCGACGGCGCGCTGCGCGAGCTCGGGCGACAGGCCGCCCGAGATGGCTCGCTCGCGATACTCCTCGGGGTCGTCGATCAGCAGACGGGACACCGACCGCATGGTGTCGTCGGGCCCCACGATGTATGCCTCGCCGGTCTCGCCGAGTCCGTCCTTCGTCCACTGCTGGTCGCCGGTCATCACGGAATTGATCGCGTTGATGGGCAACTGCACGGCCAGCACGCCGACGACGTCGCCGTCCTGCCCGATCGGAGAGACGCCCCACGCCGTCGGCACCCCGAGGCTCGGCTGGTAGCGCTCGAAGTCGGTGATCTCGACGTAGTCGACGACGTTCGAATTCAGGGCCTGGGTGTAGGCCTCGGCGAGATTCGTGCCCTTGTAGGGTCCCGTGTTCACGTTCGATCCGAGGTCGACGCCCTTGTAGACCGAGTAGACGATGTTGCCCTGCGTGTCGAGGATGAGCGCGTCCTCGTACTTGTTGCGCTGCGCCATCTCGCGGAAGTAGGGGTTGTACTGATCGTTGACCGCCGACCAGGTGCTGCCGTCTCCCGCATCGTCGACCTCTGCTGCCGCGTCGAAGTCGCCGCCGGGCGGCACCGTGTAGAAGTTCTGCAGATAGGTCTCGGCGCTCGTCTGCGGCACGAAGACGTCCGAGACACTCGTCGTTCCCGATCGGGAGTTGAGCTCAGGGATGAAGACGTCGTTGTAGTACGAGTCGACGGCCGTCGTCTGCGCGGGGTCGGTGGGCTGCGCCTGCAGCTCGGCGAAGGCCGACGCATATGCCGTCGCGGCCTGGTTGGCGGTCGCTCCGACCGAGTCGAGCACCAACCCCGTCTCGATGGTCGCGAAGAGCGTCTCGATCGCGTCGGACTTCGCCTCACGCAGGTTCGTCATGCGGTCGAACTCGGCCTGCCGCAGCCCGTCGGTGCCGGAGGTGTAGCCGATGTAGCCGACGACCAGGGTCGACCCGATGCTCACGCCGAGCAGCATGATCAACAGCTTCGACTGGATGCTCAGGCCGCGCCGCACCAGCGTTCCCGCCGACGAGCCGAGCCGCGCGGCTCGCCTCCGGCTGTTCGAGAGAGAGTTATCCCCTGACATCGCGCCCCGATTCGATTCCCCGAGCCGCCACCGAACCGCCGCCCCCTGGGTGCAACTCTAGTCACACCCGTCACTTCTCATGACGAATTTTCGCGCTGCTGGGAGTAAAGCGTCGAGTAGACCCCATCGGCGTCGATGAGCTCCTGGTGCGTTCCGCGCTCGACGACCTCGCCGTTGTCGATGACGAAGATCACATCCGCCGACAGCACCGTCGACAGACGATGCGCGATCGCGATCGTGGTGCGACCCCGGGATGCCGTGTCGAGCGCCGCCTGCACGACCCGTTCCGAGATGGTGTCGAGCGCGCTGGTCGCCTCGTCGAGGATGAGCACCGCCGGGTCCTTCAGAAGCACCCGCGCGATCGCGATGCGCTGCTTCTCGCCGCCCGACAACCGGTAGCCCCGCTCCCCCACGACGGTGTCGTATCCCGCGGGAAAGCTCATGACTCGATCGTGGATGTTCGCCTGCCGCGCCGCGTCCTCGATCTCGGCCTGCGTCGCATCCGGCTTCGCGTAGCGCAGGTTCTCGCCGATCGTGGCGTGAAAGAGATACGTCTCCTGACTGACGATTCCCAGATTCGCCACGAGCGAGTCCTGGCTGAGCTCGCGCACGTCGGTTCCGGCGAAGCGCACCGTGCCATCGGTCGCCTCGTAGAAGCGCGGCACCAGATACGACACGGTCGTCTTGCCCGCCCCCGACGGCCCGACGAACGCGGCGAACTGGCCGGGCTCGATCACGAACGAGACCCCATTGAGGGTCGGCCGCGAGTCGGTCTCGGCATCCGGGTAGCGAAAGACGACCTCGTCGAATTCGACCCGGCCGAGGGATGCCGTGTCTACCGACCGCGCGTCGGGCGCGTCGGCGATGGCCGGCTTCAGATCGAGGTACTCGAAGATGCGCGCGAAGAGGGCGCTCGAGGTCTGCAGATCGAGCGCGACGCGCATGAGCCCGAGAAGAGGGAACAGCAGCCTGGCCTGCACGGTCGTGAAGGCGACGATCGTGCCCGCCGTGATGTCGGGCGCCCCGCCGACCAGCAGCCAGCCGGCGACGAGGTACACGATGGCGGGGATCGCCGACAGGAAGATGCTGACCATGGCAAAGAACCACTGGCCGCTCATCTGCTGGCTGACCTGCAGCCGCACCTGCGTGGCGTTCTCGTCGGCGTAGCGGCGGATCTCGGTCTGCTGTCGGTTGAAGCTCTTCGACAGGAGGATGCCCGAGACGCTCAGCGTCTCCTGGGTGATCGCCGTCATGTCCGACAGCGACTCCTGGGTCTTCGTGGCGATCCTGGCACGCACCTGGCCGACCCGGCGCTGCGCGATGACCAGGATGGGCATGAGCACCAAGGCCACGATCGTGAGCTGCCAGTTCAGCAGGATCATGGCGACGACGGCGGCGATGAGCGTCACCGTGTTGCCGAGGATCGACGAGATCGTGTTCGTGAGGACGTTGGCCACGCCGCCCACGTCGTTCTGCAGCCGCGACTGGATCACGCCCGTCTTCGTCTTGGTGAAGAAGCTCAGCTCCATCGCCTCGAGATGGGTGAACAGGCGCACGCGGAGCGCGCCCATGACACTGTTGCCGACCTTCGCGGTGAGATAGGTCTGCCAGACGCTCAGCAGGCTCGACACGACGTAGATCACGATCATCAGCACGACGATCTCGATCAGCACCGGCAGGTTCGGGCCCTGGATGACGGAGCCGGCGTCCCCGGTATCGCTCCCTGCGCCCGTCGAGGGGAAGAGTCCGTCGTCGAACGCCCGCTGAGTGAGAAGAGGAGGGATCACCGTGAGGCCCGCACCGAGAAGCACCAGCACGATGGTGCCGATGATCGGTCGACGGTAGGGCGAGAACAGGGAGAGGATGCGACTCAGCAGGTGGTCGATCTTCGGGGCGTCCTTGTTCAGTTCCTTCTGCAGGTCTGCGTCGCCCGCACTGACTCCGCCTCGGCGGCCGCCGCCGCCCCCTCGCATACTCATCTGTTCAACCTACCCGCCGTACAACGCACGACGCCCTCCGACGGGCTCAGGGAACGGAGCGTTCCCTGAGCCTGTCGAAGGGCGATGTCTCGCTTCGATCAGCCCTTCGTGGCTCCGGCGAGCAGACCTCGAACGAAGAAGCGCTGCAGCGAGAAGAACACGATGAGCGGCACGATGATCGAGATGAACGCACCGGCCGACTGCAGGAACCACTGGTTGCCCCAGGTGCCCGACAGCGAGTTGAGCGTCTGTGTGAGCGGCAGCGAGGTCGACGGCGCGAAGATCGTCGCGACCAGCAGGTCGTTCCACACCCAGAGGAACTGGAAGATGGCGAACGACGCGATGGCCGGCGTGGCGAGCGGAAGCACGATACGGAAGAAGATCTGTCCGTGTCCGGCTCCGTCGACGCGAGCGGCCTCGATGACCTCGCCCGGAATCTCCGAGATGAAGTTGTGCAGCATGAAGATGGCCAGCGGCAGGGCGAAGATCGCGTGGGCGATCCAGACCGTTGCGAAGCTGTGCTCCGCGTCACGCAGCTCGAACCCCGGGAAGATGCCGACACCGTTGACGGTGAGGCCCTTCGAGAAGAGGCTCAGCAGCGGAACGAGCGCCATCTGGATGGGCACGATCTGCAACGCGAAGACACCCACGAACACGATGTTCTTGAACTTGAAATCGATCCACGCGAAGGCATAGGCCGCGAGCGAGGCGATGACGAGCGGGAACACGGTGGCGGGGATCGTGATGCCGAGCGAGTTGATGAACGACTGGCCCAGGGTCAGCGCCGTTCCGCCCGAGTTCAGAGCCTGCGAATAATTGTCGAGCGTGAACGACGGGTTGACGAAGACGGTCCACCAGCCGCTCGACTGGGTGTCGGCACCGGGTCGGAACGAGGTGACGAAGAGACCGAAGGTGGGGATGGTCCAGACGACCGCGATGATGATCGCGGCGATCGTCGCGCCCTTCGAGGTGAGGCGCTTCTGCGCCATCTTCTCGCTCTTCTGGGTCTGCCGGGCGACCTGACGCTTCGTGCGTGTGTCGACGAGAGTGTCGGCGGTCATCGGATCTCCCTCTGCTTCCTCATCTGGTTTGCGTTGTAGATGATCAGCGGCAGCACGAACAGGAACAGCACGACCGCGAGGGCCGCCGAGTGTCCGTAGCTCTGGAAACGCTGCTGCTGGTTGACCATCTCGAAGCCGAGAACGGTCGTGTTGGCGCGACCACCGGTCATCACGGCGACGATGTCGTACACCTTGAGGGAGCCGATGGCGATCGTCGTCAGAACGACGATCAGGGAGGAACGGATTCCGGGAACGGTGACGTTGCGGAAGCGCTGCCAGGCGTTGGTGCCGTCGAGTTCGGCGGCCTCCATCTGCTCGGTGGGAACTCCCTTGATGGCGGCCGACAGGATCACCATGGCGAATCCGGTCTGCGTCCAGATGAAGACCACGAGAAGGAGGAGCGTGTTGATCAACGGCTGAGCGTCGAGCCACGAGACGGGCTGGCCGCCGAACGCGGTGACGATGGCGTTGAGCAGACCGACCTGCTCGCCCTGCCTGTTGTCGTAGATGAACTTCCAGATGATTCCGGCACCCACGAACGAGATGGCCATCGGCATGAACACGAGCGACTTGAGGTACTTCTCGCCGCGGGCCTTGTCGATGAACACGGCGTAGGCGAGGCCGATGATCGTGGAGAACACCGGAGCGACGAGCACCCAGATAAGGGTGTTGACGACCGACCAGAATCCTTCAGGGTTGGTGAAGACCCAGAAGTAGTTGTCGAGTCCGACGAACGTGGTCGTGGTCTTGTCGAAGAACGACTGGTAGATCGTCGCGACCGTCGGGTAGATGAGTCCGATGGCGAGCAGCAGCACTGCCGGCGCCATGAACGTCACGAGCTGGAAGAGATAGCCCGCTCCCTGCCTCGACCGGTAGTCGGCGAAGAAGAGCAGGGCGCCCACGACGAGCGCGATGGCGAGCACCCAGATCAGGGCGTTCTGGTACGGGCGCAGCAGCATGAACGCCAGAACGGGAATCACGAAGCACGCGGCGAGCCGCAGCCAGAAGTAGAAGTTGCCCGATCGAGGCGCGTACTCGATGAGAACGAGGATCAGCGCGATGACGAGACCGAAGATCACGATGATGATCGGTATCTGAACCAGAGGGTTCAGGTTGCCCATCCATCGGAAGAGGCTGTTCAGCGAGAAGCCGAGCGAGACCGGCTTGGCCTCGTCGTTCGGAGGCGAGGTGATCAGCAGGATGAAGACGACGGCCAGGATGACCGCGGCCCCGGCGACGACCAGCCTGGTCGTGCGGGCCGACGGCGGCCGTTTCGGGGAGTCGTGCGGCTCCGGAGGTACTTGCGACACCGGAGGCGTCTTCGTTCGTGTGTCGGACATGGATACCCTTTCGAGTACAACGGTGGACTCTTGGATTGGCCAACAGTAGCGCTTAATGAACCAGCGCGTTGATCATGTGATCTGCGGGGCCGAGAGTGGGGGCCGCCCCGTTGCAAGAGCGGCCCCCACTGGGCGCCGGGCACGTGTGCCCGACAGGTGGTTGTGCGTTAGTTGTCGTATCCGGCCTGGATGTCACTGAGCACCGTGTCGGTGTCCTTGCCATCGATCCAGTTGACCATGCCCTTCCAGAACGAACCGGCACCGACGGTCGACGGCATCAGGTCGGATGCGTCGAAACGAACGGTGGTGTTCGGGTCCTGGAGAAGCTTCATGGCGTCCTGCAGCAGCGGGCTGGATGCCTTGGAGGGGTCGGCGTTCAGGTTGGCCGAGATGTTGCCGCCGAGACCGACGCGGATGTCGGCCCACTCGGGGGTGGACATGTAGGCCGTGACCTTCTTGACAGCCTCGGAGTCGGTGAACGGCGTCACGAACTCGCCGCCGACCTCGATGTTGGCCGATCCGGCTTCGACACCCGGCAGGACGAATCCGTAGACGTCACCATCGGGAGCAACCGTGGGGGTCTCTCCGGCAGCGTTCTTGACGTCGAGGAAGTTCGCCGAGAGGAACGACGCCTGGTGGGTCAGCGGGCAGCTGCCGTCGGCGACCTTGGCCGCGACGTCACCGAACGCGGTGGAGTTGATGCTCTTGACATCTCCGTAGCCGGCGTTGACGTAGGCCGGGTTCAGCAGGATCTCTCCGACGGAGTCGAAGGCCTCCTTGATCTCGGGGTCGGTGAACTTGGTGTCGCCGGCGACCCAGCTGTCGTAGACATCAGGTCCGGACTGGCGAAGCACGAGGTCCTCGATCCAGTCGGTTCCGGGCCAGCCCGACGCGGCGTCGGAGGCGAACCCTGCACACCACGGAGCAGCGCCCGTCTTCTCCTGGATCGTCTTCGTCAGCGCGAGCGTCTCGTCCCACGTGGTGGGAACGGTGACGCCCCACTCGGCGAACTGCGCCGGCGAGTACCAGACGTAGCCCTTGATGCTGGCGAGCATCGGAGCTGCGTAGAACGTGTCGTCGATGGTGCCGTACTTCTTCCAGTCGGGCGACCAGTTCTTGTCGACGTTGGCCTCGGTCTCTTCGCCGGCCTTCTGCACCTCGCCGGTCTCGACCAGGGTCTTGAGCAGACCCGGCTGGGGAACGATGGCGATGTCGGGCGCGGAACCGCCCGTGACCTTCGTGACGATGTTGCCTTCGAAGCTCTTGTCACCCGTGTACTCGACCTTGATGCCGGTGTCTTTGGTGAACTCCTCGAACGACTTGTTCAGCGCGTCGGCCTCGGTGCCGGTGATGCCGCCGGAGATCTTGACGGTCTGGCCCTCGGTCGAACCGGAGTCGGTGCCGCTGTCTTCGGCGCAGCCGACGAGTGCGAGTCCGACGATTGTCGCGATGGCGATGGGTGCTGTGATACGGCGATGCAGGGAAACCCGCATTTCTCCTCCTCATTGAGTCGAGAACAGATCGTCAGGACTGCCGATCTGCCTGCCGGTTGAGTGACCGGACTAGGACGCCCCAACCGCGCGAACAGGCCGCGAGGAGGGCAGGTAGGAAAACCTTTCCATAAGTCCTAATAAATCACAAGCTCTCTCTCGGCAGGCAAAAATTCCGTAACGATTCGATACCGAGAGCGCTCTCAGAGTTCCGCGCATTTTCGGGGACGCCACTATGGTTGGCAGCGGAATTGTGACGGAGACGTTACGATTCTGGAAGCGGTTGCAGACGAGGAGGTCGGCCAGGAATGTCGGGCATCGAAGACGTCGCGCTTCGAGCGGGGGTATCGAAAGCCACTGTCTCGCGCGCGCTGAGCGGTCGGGGATACGTGTCGACCGTCACCCGCAACAGGGTGGAGACCGCGGCGAACGAGCTCGGCTACGTGGTGTCGTCGAATGCCTCGAGCCTCGTCACCGGTCGCACCAACAACGTGGGCGTCATCATCCCCGTGATCAACCAGTGGTTCTTCGGCAGCATCATCGAGGGAGTCGAGCGCGCGCTCCTCGATCGCGGCTACGACCTCATGCTCTACAACCTCACGAAGAACACCGAGGCCCGCAGCCGGGTCTTCGAGTACTTCCTCGTGCGCAAGCGCGTCGATGCGATCATCGCCGTGACCCTCGAGATCTCGCCCGACGAGGCGACCTCACTCCTCGCCCTCGGCAAGCCGATCGCCGGAATCGGCGGACCGCTTGCGGGCATCCCGACCCTGAGCATCGACGACGTCGCCGCGGCGAGGCTCGCGACCGAGCATCTCATCGCCCTGGGACACACGAACATCATGCACGTCGGCGGCGATTCGGCCGAGCTCATGGATTTCCACGTGCACTCCAAGCGACTGCAGGGTTTCCGCGATGCGCTCGGAGCGGCCGGCCTTCCGTTCAGCGAGGAGTCGTACATGGCGACCCACTTCGACATCCCCGGGGGCT
>Ga0247732_10000466_pt1 | contig 19462 bp, 17 predicted proteins | sample UWRJL163409C2_FD_180940 | JGI IMG/M metagenome (GOLD analysis project Ga0247732, IMG submission 180940) | Plant litter microbial communities from Arlington Agricultural Research Station in Wisconsin, United States - UWRJ-L163-409C-2 | ecosystem: Environmental > Terrestrial > Plant litter >...
ACGCAGGCCACGACGTGGTCGGGGTCCACCTGGCACTGTCGTCGGCTCCTGGCACGTTGCGCACCGGCTCGCGCGGGTGCTGCTCGAAGGAAGACGCGGGTGACGCCAGGCGCGTCGCCGACATCCTCGACATCCCGTTCTACGTCTGGGACTTCGCCGACCGCTTCAAGGAAGACGTGATCGACGACTTCGTCGCGTCCTACGCGCGCGGCGAGACCCCTAACCCGTGTGTGCGGTGCAACGAGAAGGTCAAGTTCTCGGCACTGTCGGCCCGGGCGCTCGCGCTGGGCTTCGACGCGCTGGCCACCGGTCACTACGCCCGCCTCGTCGACGGCCGCCTGCGCCGCGCCGTCGACGGCGACAAGGACCAGTCCTACGTCCTCGGCGTCCTCAACGCCCACCAGCTGGCGACGGCCATCTTCCCGATCGGGGACACCCCCAAGCCTCAGATCCGTGAAGAGGCCGCCGAGCGTGGCCTCGCGGTGGCAGGCAAGCCGGACAGCCACGACATCTGCTTCATCCCGTCGGGGGACACCAAGGCGTTCCTCGGCGCGCGGATCGGCATCCGTCGCGGTGCCGTCGTCGACGCGGGCGGCACCGTCCTCGCCGAGCACGACGGTGTGCACGGGTTCACGATCGGGCAGCGCAAGGGTCTCGGCATCGAAGGGCCCGGTCCCGACGGCCTCCCCAGGTACGTGACGGCGATCGACGCGGAGAGCGGCACCGTGCACGTCGGCGGCGCGAGCGATCTCGACGTGTGGCGTCTGGTCGGCGAGCGGCCGGTGTTCACGTCCGGATCGCCGCTGGACGGACCCGTGGAGTGCGAGGTTCAGGTTCGCGCACACGGTGGCATCGCGGCGGCCGTCGTGGAGGTTCGCGACGGCAGTCTGGTCGCCGCCCTGCGCAGTCCGCTGCGGGGTGTCGCGACCGGTCAGACGATGGTGCTTTACCGTCCGGACCCAGAGGGTGACGAGGTCCTCGCGAGCGCGACGATCGCGGTCGCCGACAGGCAGCGCTAGCCGGGGATCCGTACCAGCATGTTCGTCATCACGATGTCGGGCACCGACGGCGGATACGCGCAGAACGTGACCTCGACGAGTACCACCGACTTCAGCCGGTAGTCGCGGCCGCATTCAGTGCTGGTGCGGGTGCGGATGGCGTCGGGTTCCGCCGTCCACTCGCCGACGTACCCGGCGGTCGACGATCCGCACGCGTCGACCCGTTCAACCAGGCCGTCGAACACCCCGCGTGCCGTCGCGACGTCCCGGTACGCCCCCGCGCCCTGCGAGATCAGTGCACCCTCTGGCGGGTTTTGATAGGTCGTCTTGTGGAAGTCCTCGAGATCGGGTCCGAACGTCTGCGTCTCGGCGAAGAGCCATGCGCACTGGGGTGGGACGCGGTCGGCCAGCACGTCGACGTCGACCGGGAACTTGCCGTCCATGCCGGGGATGACCGTGAGATCGTCCCCGCCACCGGTGATCGCCCGCATCTGGGTCTTGTCGAGCAGCACGTCGTCCGCGTCGACTGGGGACCGTGACGGTTCGTCGAATCCCGGCGCCGAGGCCACGGGGGTGCCGGCGACGGTGGTGGTGCACCCGACCGCGAGCACGGCCGCGCAGAGCGCCAGCAGCACCCTCGGGCGAGACGCGGACATGCTCGACGGTAACTCGTCCACCCGGTGATCGAATACTGTTGGCCGCGTGAGCGTTTTCGCCGCGGCAACCGGCATCGGATCTTGGCCAGGCACGACGGCGCGTCAGGCCGCCGAAGTGGTGGTCGGTGAGCTCCACACGTTGACCCACCTCGTCGAGCTGCCCGCCCGCGGGGTGGGCGCCGATCTGATCGGCCGGGCCGGAGCCCTGCTCGTCGACGTCGGCATCGACACCGTGCCCCGCGGCTACCGGCTGGCCCCCGGCCGAAGCTCCGCCCTGCGCCGCGCGGTGAGCCTGCTCGACGAGGACGTCGACGCCCTCGAAGAGGCTTGGGAGCGAGCCGGTTTACGAGGCGGTTCGCGGACCGTCAAGGTGCAGGCGCCCGGTCCGATCACGTTGGCGGCGCACCTCGAACTGCCCAACGGACACCGCGCGATCACCGACCGCGGTGCAGTACGCGACCTTGCGGCAAGTCTCGCCGAAGGCATTGCGCTGCACCGGTCCGAACTCGCCCGTCGGCTCGACGTGCCGGTCGTGGTCCAACTCGACGAGCCGACACTGCCCGCCGCACTGGCCGGCCGCCTGACCGGGGTGACGAGCTTCTCGCCGGTGCATCCAGTCGACGAAGCGGTGGCACAGAGCCTTCTAGACGGGTGTGTCGAGAGGATCGGCGGCGACGTCGCGCTGCACTGCTGCGCGCCGGACCTGCCATGGAAGATGTTGCAACGCAGTGCTTTGGCTGCCATCTCGGTCGACGTCGGCACACTGACCGCCGCGGACCTCGACGGTATCGGCGAGTTCGTGGAATCGGGTCGCGTGGTGATGCTCGGGGTGATCCCGGTGCAGGCGCCGGACCGACCAACCTCGCCTCAGGAAGTGGCCAGGGCGGCGGCGTCCATCACCGACCGACTGGGCTTCTCCCGTGAGGTGCTGCGCGACCGTACCGGCGTCACCCCGGCGTGCGGCCTCGCGGGCGCGACCGAGGAGTGGGCACGTACCGCCGTCGAGTTGGCGCAGAAGGTTGCCGATGAGATCGACCAGGATCCCAGCGCGGCGTAGGGTTTGCTCAGTTGCACCCGAACGGTCGAGGAGGACGGTGGCCAAGTCGACGATGCGCCTCACGGCCGGCGTCGCCCTAGCGTTGGCGATCGCCGTTGCCGGTGGTCCCGGCGCGGTCCTTGCCGCTGCCGCTCCCGGGTCGTCGGGATCGTCCCCGAGCCACTCGCGCGACGGTGGACACTCCCGGTCGGATTCTCGCGGTGACGGCCGTGGCTCCCACGGCTCCGGCGGCCCTCGACACGACGCAGGTTCCCGACCCGACTCAGGCCCCCGACCCGACCGGGGCCCGCGCGGCGGCGATCATCGTGACCGCGACGAACGCGGCAACCCCCGCGGCGAGCGCCCGCAGGACGTCCCCAGCGTCGTCGAGACACCGCCACCGACGGTTTCGCGCGGGGTCGCCCCCGCTCCGTCACTCACTCCCGAGATCCCAGTCAGCGCGCCCCAGAAGCCCGTGCGAACGGGACGTGCTGGGGTCGGACCCGTCGAGCCTGCGGCGGCGGTCGTCGCGCCGCGCGTCGTGGTCGGCAACGGACGAACGCCCCAGGCGCACGTCGAGCCGAGTCTCGTTCCCAGACAAGAGCTTTCCATCGCGGAGGCCCCTCAGTCGCTCACACCGGTCGCCCCGCCCGCCGCGACGCCTCAGCCCATGACCGAGCAAGCCGTTTCCGTACCGGAACCACGATCCGAGCCGCCCGCGGCGGCGCTGTGGGCGACGGTGAAGCCGACCTGGCCCACCGGCGCGATCTTCGGCATCGCCGGTTTGCTACTGGCACCGATCGCCGGGATGTGGCTGGGACGCCGGCAGGCACACGCGGCCAAGTCGGCGTCGCAGCTCGTCAGTCGTTGATCGCCCAATTCGAAGGAAGCTTCGGTGTTGCCCCTTTGGGTACGGTCGTGGACGTGACCGACACACAGGACCCGTCATCGCCGTCCACCTGGATCAGGCGCGCACTTGAGTTCCGGGCATCGGGCGACGAGGAGAACGCCAAGATGACGAGCCTTCGAGGTGCGAAGCGGGCGCGAAACGATCCGAAGATTCCGGAGCGATGGGCTGCCGCGCTGTCCACCTTGGACCAAGCCGAGTTGAATCAGCATCTCCACGACGACGCCACGAGCCAGCAATTTCTCGACGACGCGTTGACTGCGGCACTCGAGGGGCTGGACGACGCCGCCGAGGTGTACGGCCTACTGTCTTAGGTCCTTTCGCAGGATCTTGCCCGACGCGGACTTCGGAATCGCGTCGATGAACGCCACCTGCCGAACCTTCTTGTAGGGAGCGACGTGCTCGGCGACGAAGTCCATCACCTCGCGTTCGGTCAGCTCGGCTCCGGATGCCTTGACCACGAACGCCTTTGGGATCTCTTCTCCTGATGCCGAGTCGGTGACGCCGATGACGGCGGCATCGGCGACGGCGGGGTGTGTCAGCAGCACCGCTTCGAGTTCGGCGGGCGGCACCTGATAGCCCTTGTACTTGATGAGTTCCTTGAGTCGGTCGACGATGTAAACGCACCCCGAGGAGTCGACGCGGGCCACGTCGCCGGTGTGCAGGAACCCGTCGTCGTCGATGGTCGACCGTGTCGCCTCCTCGTTGCCGAGATACCCGGGCATCACGTTGGGACCCTTGAACCAGAGCTCGCCCGTTTCGCTGAGTCCCGATGCGGGAGGGTCGATTTCGGCGCCAGACTCGTCGACGATCTTGCTGACGGCGTTCGGCACGGTCCACCCACACGAGCTCAACGGAGCCACGGTGCCGACGAGCTCCTTGCCTCCGTCGAAGGGAGCGACGTGGCTGACGGGGCTGAGCTCGCTCATCCCGTAGCCCTGCACCACCTGGCAGCCCAGCCGCTTCTTGACGGCGCTGCCAAGTTCCTCGTCCAGCGGTGCGGCTCCCGACATGATTCCGCGCAGACTGGACAGGTCGTACTGCTCGACGAGGGGATGCTTGGCCAGCGCGACCGCGACCGGGGGAGCGATGAAGGCGTAGGTGCACCGGTGCGTCTGGATGTTGCCGAGGAACTCCGTCAGGTCGAAGCTCGGCATGATGACCAGGCGCGCGCGGGCATGCATCGCCGCATTGAGAAGAACGGTCATGCCGTAAATGTGGAAGAACGGGAGAACCGCGAGGATGCGGTCGTCGGCGCGCATCCCTTGAAGCGGACGGATCTGCGCGACGTTGGCCGCGAGATTGCGATGCGTGAGCATCACGCCCTTCGGATTGCCCGTCGTCCCGGAGCTGTAGGGCAGGACCGCCAGGTGGGTCGACGGGTCGAAGGTCGCCTCCGGCGCGGGCAGTGCGGGGCCGAGCAGGTCATCGGCGTTGGGATGGCCGTCGGCGGCCTCGCCGGGGCCGTCGAGCACGACGACCCTGTCGGCGGTCAGCCCAATCGAGGCGGCGCCGTCGGCGGCCTGGGCCACCAGCGGTGTCACGGTGACGAGCATCGACGCCTTCGCGTCGGTCAGCTGCTTGGCGATGTCCTTTGCGGTGAAGAGCGCGTTGATGGTGGTGGCGGTGGCGCCGGCCCGCAGAATCCCGTGAAAGGCGATCGCGAACGCCGAACTGTTGGGGGCCAGCAGGCCCACGACGTCGCCGACGCCCACGCCGCGGGCAGCAAGGGCTCCGGCGAACGCGTCGACGCGCGAAGTCATCTCGCGGTAGGTCGTCTCGACACCGGTCTTGGCGTCCACCAAGGCGATGCGATCGGCGTCGGCGTCGTCGAGGTCGGCGAACAGGTAGTCGTAAAGGCTGGTGGTGGGAACGTGGACCTGGGGGAAGGGGCTCGAGAAACTCATCGTGCCTCCGATCGAACCACGGCCGGGCGCGAACCGGTCGGCGTTCGGTGCGCCACGGCGTGCCCAACCCGGGAGAGCCGCGACAGTGGACCCTCCCCCCAGAGGCCCACTGCCACGGAGGTCAGCTCGGAAAGCGAATCCTCCGTGAGCTGAAGCTACCTGAGGAAAAGGCGCGTCACCAAGGCTTTTCGACGACGAATTTTCAATGCGAGAAATTCGGCGGAAGGGTCGGATTTTTTTAGATCTTGATTGAATTCGCCGTGCATTCATGGTGTTTGACACCGGCAATGTCCGTTGAACTCGAATGGGTGACGTCACCGCTCGGTTGCGGCGAATCATCCGGTACCGCGCGCGTGTCATTCGAAACATAGCTGCGAGGGCGGCCTCCGGAACGTTTCCGCCCGCGTGGGGCACGTGTCGAATGCACGGAGGCTTTGCGATTCGGGCTCGGATTGGTCGACCCGTCGGCACAGCAATCGCGGGGTCGTCGCAATTCGTGCCGGAAGGATCCGCGCCGCGGTGATCGCAGCACTTACCTGACACGGGGTGCATCATTCGCCATTTCGACGCGGCACGGCGACGGCGTTCGGTGCCGGTCGGAAAACGCCGTGACGGAATTTCCGTCGACGAAACAATCGACGCCTGCATTGCACCGCAATCAGCGTCGGCGACGCCATTCTTCGGCGATCGGTCGCTCGTCGAGGGCGGTGATCATGCGTGCCGGCGCGACGAGCCGATAGGACGCGTCGACGAGCTCGCACACCTCGTCCCAGTCGACGGCCGCCATGGTGAAGTCGAGGCCGAGCCAGCCCGCCACCCCCAGGTAGGCCGGGTAGAAGAACCGCTCGTCGCGCTGAAGTGCCGCGCGGTCGGAGTCGTCGACCTTGACGATCACGCAATGGGGGACGCCGACCATGTCCCCGGTCTCCTTCGAACTGCCGCCGTACATCGCGAACATCTTGGTGACGAAGAACACCGGCCTGCCGTGCGAGACCTTCTCGTGGGCGCCAGGGAACGCAAGCGCAATCGCGCGCAGTTCGCCGAGTCCCGGATCGTCGTCGTCGAACACGAGCGGGTGCGGCACGCCGCCAGCCTATCGCCGGAACGACGCCCTGGTGCTTGGTTCACGTTGTCCGACAACGTCTTCCCCATGGTGTGACGACCCGGCCGGCCACGGTTGCCCCGAGTGAGGAGGGCGCGTCGGACCTCTCGGATAACCTCACCAAGGTGAGCTCACCTGATGCCGACGTCCGTCGCGAATGGCAACAGCTGGCCGACGACGTGCGCGGTCACCAGTTTCGCTACTACGTCAAGGACGCACCGATCGTGTCCGACGGGGAGTTCGACCGGCTGCTCGGTGAGCTGAACGCACTCGAGGAGCGCTACCCCGAGTTGCGGACACCCGATTCGCCGACGCAGCTCGTCGGGGGAGCGGGTTTTGCGACCGACTTCAGTGCGGCCGACCACCTCGAACGAATGCTGAGCCTCGACAACGTCTTCAACCCCGAGGAACTGGTGGCCTGGGCGGCACGGTTGACCAGTGAGATCGGCGCCGACCCCGAGTTCTTGTGCGAGCTCAAGATCGACGGCGTGGCGCTTGCGTTGGTGTACCGCGACGGCGTCCTGGTCCGCGCCGCCACCCGCGGCGACGGACGCACGGGCGAGGACGTGACGCTGAACGCGCGCACCATCACCGACATCCCGGAACGCCTGACGCCCAGCGACGACCACCCGATCCCGAAGGTGCTGGAGGTGCGTGGGGAGGTGTTCTTCCGCCTCACCGACTTCGAGGACCTCAACGCCGGGCTGGTGGAGGAGGGCAAGGCGCCGTTCGCCAATCCGCGCAACAGTGCCGCCGGCTCCCTGCGCCAGAAGAACCCCGCGGTGACGGCGCGACGCAAACTGCACATGATCTGCCACGGCCTCGGACGCGTCGAGAGCACGGCGGGTTTTCCGTTCGCCACGCTGCACGACGCGTACCTCGCGCTGAAGGCCTGGGGACTGCCGGTGTCGGACCACACCACGCGGGTCACCGGCATCGACGCGGTCGCCGAGCGGGTCGTCTACTGGGGTGAGCACCGCCACGACGTCGAGCACGAAATCGACGGGTTGGTCGTCAAACTCGACGACGTCGCGCTGCAACGGCGGCTGGGTGCGACGTCACGCGCCCCGCGGTGGGCGATCGCCTACAAGTATCCGCCGGAGGAAGCCACCACCAAGCTGCTCGACATCCGCGTCAACGTCGGTCGGACCGGGCGCGTCACGCCGTTCGCCTACATGGAACCGGTGAAGATCGCCGGGTCGACGGTCGGGCTGGCGACGCTGCACAACGGCTCCGAGGTCAAGCGCAAGGGCGTTCTCATCGGCGACACGGTGGTGATTCGCAAGGCCGGCGACGTCATCCCCGAGGTACTCGGCCCGGTGGTGGACGTGCGCGACGGCACCGAGCGCGAGTTCGAGATGCCGACGAACTGCCCGGAGTGCGGCACCACCCTTGCCCCCGCCAAGGAGGGTGACGCCGACATTCGGTGCCCCAACTCGCGGACGTGTCCGGCGCAGCTGCGTGAGCGGGTGTTCCACGTGGCCGGACGCGGCGCGTTCGACATCGAAGGACTCGGCTACGAAGCCGCGACCGCGCTGCTGCAGTCGGGCGTTATCACCGACGAGGGCGACCTGTTCGACCTGACCGAGGACGAGCTGCTGCGCACAGAGTTGTTCAACGTCAAGGGCGGGGTGATCTCGGCCAACGGAAAGCGGTTGCTCGCCAACCTGGACAAGGCCAAGCAGCAGCCGCTGTGGCGCGTGCTGGTGGCACTGTCGATCCGGCACGTCGGGCCGACGGCGGCCAGGGCGCTGGCCAGTGAGTTCGGCAGCCTCGAGGCCATCGAAGCCGCGACCGAAGAGCAACTGGCGGCCAGCGAGGGCGTTGGTCCGACGATCGCCGCCGCGGTGATCGACTGGTTCACCGTCGACTGGCATCGCGCCATCGTCGACAAGTGGCGGGCGGCTGGCGTGCGGATGCACGACGAACGCGACGAGAGCGTCGTGCGGACGTTGGAGGGCCTGTCGATCGTGGTGACCGGATCGCTGCCTGGGTTCTCTCGCGACGAGGCCAAGGAAGCCATCCTGGCGCGTGGCGGCAAGGCGGCCGGCTCGGTCTCCAAGAAGACCGCCTACGTGGTGGCGGGCGAGGCGCCGGGCTCCAAGTACGACAAGGCGATCGAGCTCGGTGTCCCCGTGCTCGACGAGGACGGCTTCCGACGGCTGCTGGAGAACGGTCCCGACCAGGATTGATCGCGGGCGTCCGGGGAATGCCTTCGGAAACGACGACGAGAGGACCCACGATGGCGGCGATCTGCGACACCTGCGGCAACCACTACGACAAGGCGTTCACCGTGACGTGGGCCGACGGCCGCACCGCGACGTTCGACAGCGTGGAATGCGCCGCAGCTCAGCTGGCTCCTGAATGCGCGCACTGCGGGTGCCGCATTTTGGGTCACGGCATCGAGACCGAAGACGCGATATTCTGCTGCGCCCATTGCGCTCGCAAGGACAGCAACGCCGACGTCAACGACCGCTATCCCGTGCCAGCCGGCGGCTGAAGCCCTAGCGCAGGATCGTCGCGACGATGCCGCTGAGGTAGCCCAACCGGGCCACCTCGGACGGCCTGAAGGCGGGTCCGCCGGGGCGGCCGAGGACGACCGCGGTGTCTTGGTCACCGAGGGGTGCGGCGGCCAACGTGGTGTCGAAGTCCCGCCACACCTGCGGAATCCACTCGGCGGTGCCGTCGAGAGCCTCGGCGTGCTGCAGCGGCAGCCAGGGCGCGGAGGTGGCCACGGTCTCGGGGACGCCGTGGCTGCCCGCAACCATTTCAACCCCGTCGGCACCGAGTCGCATGACCATGCACCAGCCGACGCGTAGGACCTTGGGAGCCTCGTCCACCAGAACCTGGAGCTTGTTCTGCTTACCGTGCGCGGCCGCGATGTGGTCGATCAACTCCAGCTCGCGGTGGGCCTCCAGCAGACCGGTGTGCGGTCGGATGCTGTCGACGTAGACGCCGGTGAGCTTCTCGGCGGCAGTGATGAGCATGTCGGGCATGGCACCCAGCGGGAGCTCGACGACCAGGTCGTCGACGGCATAACCGGCGGCGCGTTCCACGACGTCGAGGGACAGAATGTCCGCTCCGACCGAGCCCAGCGCCACGGCGAGGGAGCCCAGGCTGCCCGGCCTGTCCTCCAACTCGACCCGCAGCAGATATGACGGCACGGGCAACACTGTTTCACGGAGGGTGGGAGCGGAGCGACTCGAAAGCCGGACCGCGCCGCTCCCGGCAGGCTCCGGCGCGGGCCGTGCACCGCGGTGACTAGGCTTCGGTGTCGTGTCGCAGATCTCGCGGGACGACGTCGCCCACCTGGCACGTCTGGCCCGTCTCACCCTGACCGACGGCGAACTGAGAAGTTTCGCCGGCCAACTCGACGCCATTCTGGAGCACGTCGGCCGGATTCAGGCGGTCGACGTGACCGGCGTGGAGGCCACCGACAACCCTCTGAAGGACGTCAACGTGACTCGGCCCGATGCCGTCGTGCCCAGCCTCACGCAAGAGGAGGCGCTGTCGGGCGCTCCCAACGCCGTCGACGGTCGGTTCGCGGTGCCGCGCATCCTCGGGGAGGAGCAGTGAGCGAGCTTGCGAGCGAACCGACGGCCTGGGCTGGGCCGGCCGAGCCTGCGAGGAGGGTCCAGTGAGCGACTTGATTCGTCTCGACGCGGCCACCCTCGGCGCCAAGATCGCCGCCAAGGAGGTCAGTTCGACCGAGGTCGTCACGGCGCACCTCGATCAGATCGCCAGCACCGACGGCGAATACCATGCGTTCCTGCACGTCGCGGGCGATGCGGCGCTGGAAGAAGCGGCCAAGGTCGACGCCGCAGTGGCCGCCGGCGACACGTTGCCGTCGCCGCTGGCAGGCGTCCCGCTGGCGCTCAAGGACGTCTTCACCACCGTCGACATGCCCACCACCTGCGGCTCGAAGATCCTCGAGGGCTGGCGTTCGCCGTACGACGCGACGGTCACCGCGCGGTTGCGGGCGGCGGGCATTCCGATCCTCGGCAAGACCAACATGGACGAGTTCGCCATGGGCAGCTCGACCGAGAACTCCGCCTACGGTCCGACCCGCAACCCGTGGAACGTCGAGCGCGTGCCCGGCGGTTCCGGCGGCGGCAGTGCCGCGGCGCTGGCCGCGTTCCAGGCGCCGCTGGCCATCGGCTCCGACACCGGCGGCTCGATCCGCCAGCCGGCGGCCCTGACTGCCACCGTCGGCGTCAAGCCGACGTACGGAACGGTGTCGCGGTACGGGCTCATCGCCTGCGCATCGTCGTTGGACCAGGGCGGACCGTGTGCGCGCACCGTGCTAGACACCGCGCTTCTGCATCAGGTCATCGCTGGCCACGACGCCCGCGATTCGACATCGGTGGACGCCAAGGTGCCCGACGTCGTCGCCGCGGCACGGGCGGGTGCGGTGGGTGACCTCACCGGCGTCCGTGTCGGCGTCGTCAAGCAGCTGCGCAGCGGCGAGGGTTACCAGCCCGCGGTGTTGGATTCCTTCAACGCCGCCGTCGAACAGCTCACCGCACTGGGCGCCGAGGTCAGCGAGGTCGACTGCCCGAACCTCGACCATTCGATGGCGGCCTACTACCTCATCCTTCCGTCGGAGGTGTCGAGCAACCTCGCCCGCTTCGACGCGATGCGCTACGGGCTGCGCGTCGGAGACGACGGCACCCACAGCGCCGAAGAGGTGATGGCCCTGACTCGAGCCGCCGGTTTCGGTCCAGAGGTCAAGCGCCGCATCATGATTGGCACCTACGCCCTGTCGGCGGGTTATTACGACGCCTACTACAACCAGGCGCAGAAGGTTCGCACGCTGATCGCCCAGGATCTGGAGCGGGCCTACCAGAGCGTCGACGTGCTGGTCTCGCCTGCCACGCCGACGACGGCGTTCCGTCTCGGAGAGAAGGTCGACGACCCGCTCGCGATGTACCTGTTCGACCTGTGCACGCTGCCGCTGAACCTGGCCGGGCACTGCGGAATGTCGGTCCCGTCGGGGCTCGCCGCGGACGACGGATTGCCCGTCGGACTGCAGATCATGGCGCCCGCACTCGCCGACGACCGGCTTTACCGCGTCGGTGCGGCCTACGAGGTGGCCCGCGGTGCGCTGCCGTCGGCGATCTGACGGGGGAAGATAGGGGCATGCGCACGCGAGGAGCAGTGAGTTAGATGCGGATTGGAGTGCTCACCGGAGGTGGCGACTGCCCCGGACTGAACGCCGTCATCAGGGCCGTCGTGCGGACGTGCGACGTCCGATACAACTCGTCGGTCGTCGGGTTCCTCGACGGCTGGCGGGGTCTGATGGAGGATCGCCGCATCCAGCTCGCCAACGACGATCGCAACGACCGTCTGCTCACCAAGGGCGGCACCATTCTCGGAACCGCGCGGGTCAACCCCGACAAGTTGCTTGCCGGTCTGGACCAGATCAAGCAGACGATGGAGGACAACGGGATCGACGTGTTGATCCCGATCGGCGGTGAGGGCACGCTCACGGCGGCGCACTGGCTGTCCGAGGAGAACGTGCCCGTCGTCGGCGTCCCGAAGACCATCGACAACGACATCGACTGCACCGACGTGACCTTCGGTCACGACACGGCGCTCCAAGTCGCCACCGATGCGATCGACCGCCTGCACAGCACGGCCGAATCCCACCAGCGGGTCATGCTCGTCGAGGTGATGGGCCGCCACGCGGGGTGGATCGCATTGAACGCCGGGTTGGCCTCCGGTGCGCACATGACCCTCATCCCGGAGCAGCCCTTCGACGTCGAAGAGGTCTGCCGGCTCATCAAACAACGCTTCGTCCGCGGTGATTCGCACTTCATCTGCGTGGTCGCCGAGGGGGCGAAGCCAGCCGAGGGCACGATGCAAATTCGTGACGGCGGCATCGACGAGTTCGGCCACGTGAAGTTCACCGGCGTGGCGCATCAGTTGGGCGTCGAGATCGAGAAGCGGATCAAGAAGGAAGTACGGACGACCGTGCTGGGCCACGTGCAGCGCGGCGGCACCCCGACGGCCTACGACCGGGTGCTGGCCACCCGGTTCGGCGTCAACGCCGCCGACGCCGCGCACTCCGGTGAGTACGGGATGATGGTGTCGCTACGTGGTCAGGAGATCGGCCGGGTCCCGCTGGCCGAGGCCGTCAAGCAGCTGAAGCTGGTGCCGCAGGGGCGGTACGACGACGCCGCCGAGTTCTTCGGCTGAGACCGTCCGCGGGGCACGGTGACCCACTAACTAGGATTGAGTCATGACTGTCGCCACCGCCGAACTCATCGACTACGACGAGGTCATCTCTCGCTACGACCCCGTGATGGGCATGGAGGTCCACGTCGAACTGTCGACGGCGACCAAGATGTTCTGCGGTTGTGCGAACAACTTCGGCGCCGAGCCCAACACCAACGTCTGTCCGACGTGCCTCGGGCTGCCCGGCGCGCTGCCGGTGGTCAACGTCGCCGCCGTCGAGTCCGCAATCCGCATCGGCCTCGCGCTGAACTGTTCCATCGCCCCGTGGGGCCGCTTCGCACGCAAGAACTACTTCTACCCGGACCAGCCGAAGAACTACCAGATCAGCCAGTACGACGAGCCCATCGCCGTCGACGGTTACCTCGACGTTCCCCTCGACGACGGCACCACGTGGCGAGTGGAGATCGAGCGCGCGCACATGGAGGAGGACACGGGCAAGCTGACGCACCTCGGCAGTGCTACGGGTCGCATTGCTGGTGCCACCACGTCGCTGCTCGACTTCAACCGGGCCGGGGTTCCCCTCGTCGAGATCGTCACCAGGCCCATCGAGGGTGCGGGTGCGCGAGCCCCCGAGATTGCCCGCTCGTATGTGACGGCGCTGCGAGATCTGTTGCGCGGTTTGGACGTATCCGACGTCCGGATGGATCAGGGTTCGATGCGCTGCGATGCGAACCTGTCCCTCAAGCTCACCGGTGCCCCCGAGTTCGGCACCCGCACCGAGACGAAGAACGTCAACTCGCTCAAGAGCGTCGAGGTGGCCGTCCGCTACGAAATGCGTAGGCAGGCAGCCATTCTCGACGCAGGCGGCGAGATCATCCAGGAGACCAGGCACTTCCACGAGGACGGGTACACCAGCGCCGGACGACGCAAGGAGACCGCGGAGGACTACCGGTACTTCCCCGAGCCCGACCTCGAGCCGGTCGCGCCGAGCCCCGAACTCGTCGAACGGCTGCGGGCCACCATCCCCGAGCTGCCGTGGCTGCAGCGCAACAGGATTCAGCAGGACTGGGGCATCTCCGACGAGGTGATGCGCGACCTGGTGAACAACGGGGTCATCGATCTGGTGACAGCGACGGTCGCCGAGGGTGCCTCGAGCGAGGCTGCCAGGGCGCTCTGGGGCAACTTCCTGGTGGAGAAGGCGAACGAAGCCGGCGTGACGGCAGCCGAATTGGCGATCACGCCCAAGCAGGTCGCCGCGGTGGTGAAGCTGATCGACGAGGGCAAACTGTCGAACAAGTTGGCGCGTCAGGTGATCGAGGGCGTGCTCGCCGGTGAGGGTGAACCCGAGCAGGTGATGACCGACCGCGGATTGGCCGTCGTGCGCGACGACTCGGTGATCCAGGCCGCCATCGATCAAGCTCTCGAGGCGCACCCGGACATCGCGGACAAGATCCGCGGCGGCAAGGTGCAGGCTGCCGGCGCCGTGGTCGGCGCCGTCATGAAGGCCACCAAGGGTCAGGCCGACGCCGCGCGGGTTAGGGAACTGGTGCTGACCGCCTGCGGCGTGCAGGCCTGACCGCAGCGCTCAGCGCCGCGGTGCCCGTCTTCCACCCCACGGGCAGGTAACGGTCACGCGGACGTCGCTCGACGTGGCCCGTCGCGTGGTCTGGTCTGTTCAAGGCCCCCTTCTGCGACCGGTATGCTTTGCCACGACGTGATCGTGGCGTTCGCCCATCGGACCAGGCCGACTGCGGCCATCCCCTCGATTGACCTGCAACCAGGGGATGTGAACAGCAGAGTGGCGAGTGAACGAAGCGTCGTCGCAGCGGTGCCGAACTACAACATGGCCGAACACCTCGATCGGCTACTGCCGCAACTCTTGCGCCAGGGATACGAGCACGTCTTCGTTCTCGACGATGCCTCGACCGACGGCAGCGTCGAGGTCGCGGCCAAGTACGGCGCCGGCGTGACGGTCGTGCGCCACGCCACCAACCGGGGCGCCGCCGCGAATCGCAATCAGATCCTGGCGTGCGTCGGCGGAGAGACCTTGATCCACTTCGTGGACTCCGACATGGACGTGCACACCGACGAGGTCGCGGAGACGGCGAGAAAACTTGCCGCGCAATACGAGATGTTCGGCGTGGGAGTAATCGGCGGCCTCGTCTGCCGCAGCGACGGATGGCAGGAGCCGTTCAACTACGGTCCGGTGTTCGGGCTGCGGTCACATCTGACCGGCGGCCTTCCGAGGCTGATCGACTGGGCGCGCGAGCACGACCGGCTCGCACGCGCCCTCGCCGCTCTGACCGCCCGCGGCATGCGTGAGTGGCCGCAGATCCTGACGGACCCGACGGCCACGCCTGCCTACTGGGTGCACGAGGGCAACATGCTCGTCGCGGCCGAGACCTTCCGCGTCGTCGGTGGATACGACCCGACGATGCGGGAGCACGAGGCCCAGGACCTCGCCATAAGACTGAAACGTGCCGGCGTGGCGAGCTACTTCGACCCCAGCATCAAGCTCGTGCATCACCGTGCCGACGTCAGGGGCAGGACGCGGCCGTGGCAATCCGCAAGGGCAGCACTGCATCTGGTTCGCAAGCACGGTCTTCGGCGATACCTCGTCGACCGCTGACACCACCGGTCGCCCGGTTGGTGGTTGCCGCTAGGTGTTCTCGGCGTTGGTCCTCGGGAACCCGCCACCCTGCGGGAAGAGTGGGAACACGACGTCGTCGACCTTGTCGGCGTCACCGGACGTCCGGTTGATCGTGCCACCCCAGACATTGCCGTCCGGCGAGAGCTTCAGGGCCCACGCGTGCCCGTGCGTGTCCTGACGGACCACCTCCGGGTCACCGGTGACGGCGCCCGTGTCGGGTGCCATGCGGATGGCGACGGTCTGCTTGGTGTTGACCATGTTGACCAGGACGCTGCCGTCGGTGACGGCGCACCCGGCGATCCCCGGCTTGTCCGGCCACGTCCACACCGTGGACACGACGGAGTCCTTGGTGATGCGCTGCAGCCGGTCACCAGTCGGTGTCCGATCGGTGACGTATTGAGAACCGTCCGCCCGATCGATGCAGAGGCCGCCGGCGCCGCCGATTCCGCTGAGCGCGGTCGTCGGGGGAGCCTGGTCCACGGTCGTCGGCTGTTCGATGCGGATCAGCTTGCCGGCCAGCGAACTTGGATTGGATGCCTGGGCGGGGTCCCCGGCGTCGCCGGTGAGCAGTTCCAGCGTCGTGGGGCTGGTGAACATCAGCGCGCCCATGTTGTTGGTGGCGCCCTTCGGGATGCCGGTCAGGATCGGCTTGGGGACGTCGCCGTCGGCGATCCGCACGATGCGGTTGTCCGACGGTGTGCTGACGTAGGCGTACATCAGCTTGTCCTGCGAGTACGTAGGGGAGAGCACGATGTCCATCAGCCCGCCGTCGCCGGACGGGTCGACGGGAATGACCAGCTTGACCTTGGGTTCTGCGTTGGTGGCGATCTCCTTGACCGCGCCGGTCGTCCGCTCTGCCACCAATGCCGATTTGCTGTCCGGGCCCATGATCAGACCGCTGGTGCTCTCCAGGCAGCCCTGCATGACCCCCTTCGCGTCGCAGACCTTGGGAAAGGGCTGTCCGGGCAGCGGCGGGGGTGGGGGTGGCTCCTCGCTCGGGGGAGGACCCATCTCGGGTTGGGTGGTGAACGGTTGGGACTGGTTGTCGTCGAACCGGGCGCAGCCCGACCCGACCAGCAACGCCGCGCACAGCAGCACCAGCACACGTCGCGTCGGCCGCTGCACACTCATGCCCGCCAGATTACGGATCGCCGGGCAGTGCGCGCCACGTCGGTGCTCGGTCGCGTGGTCACGGCTTGGGCAAGATCGGTGCAAATGCGCCGCGCCAATCCACGATTCGCAGGTAACTAGCACTTACGCTGGAAAACGTGACCAGTACTTCTCACGATCCGCGCGCGTGGCAGAGACCTGAAGACTCCGCCGCGCGTCCTGCGTCGGCGCGCCTGGTCGACCCGGAGGACGACCTCCCCTCATCGACCTATGCGGGCGACTTCGAGACCACCGCAATCCCGCGGTACGACTCGAACACGCCCAACCCGGAGCATTCCGGCTACGGACTCCTCAACGAGCCCGAGCCGCTGCCCTACGTCCAACCCGCGAACAGGCAGCCGGCGCACTCGGTCGAGCCGACCGAAATCGAGCCCGACACGGGCTTCGGCCCGTCGGACCAGGCGGGCCGCAGGGGTACCCAAGACCTCGGCTTGATGGTGCTCCGCGTCGGCCTCGGCGCCCTGCTGATCGCACATGGTCTGCAGAAGGCGTTTGGGTTGTGGGGTGGCCAGGGCCTCAACGGTTTTGAGCAGTCGCTGGCGGACATGGGCTACCGGTACGCCAACATCCTGACCTACGTCGGCGTCGCAGGCCAGATTGGTGCCGGCGTGCTCTTGGTGCTCGGACTGTTCACCCCGGTGGCCGCCGCCGGCGCCGTCGCCTACCTGATCAACGCCCTGCTGGCCGCCGTCGCGGCGCAGCCGGAGCGCGGCCACTTCGAGTTCTTCTTGCCCGACGGCCATGAGTACCTCGTCATGCTGCTGGTACTCGCCGCCGCCCTGGTGCTGACGGGCCCGGGCAAGTACGGCTTCGACGCTGGCCGCGGCTGGTCGCGGCGCCCGTTCGTGGGATCGGGCGTGGCGCTGGTGCTCGGCATCGGCGTTGGCATCGGCGTGTGGGTGCTGCTCAACGGCGCCAACCCGCTCGCCTGAGGCCTACTCGTACGGGTTGGGCACGCGGCCGTCGGTGGCGGCCGTCAACTCCGGCAGCGTCGCGAACGTCACCGCGGGCAGCCGGACGTCGGTGCCGTCCTTGAGATGCGCCGACGCCCATGCGCTGCGGTCGAAGCGCAACCCGTCGACGTCCTCCCACTGAACCGTCCGGCTGCTGACCAGTGAGCGGGCCGTGACGGTGTCGCGGTTCGCGGTGGTGCGATACCGGGCGACCGCGAACGACGCCACGATCGGAAGAACCAACAGCACGGCAAACCACGTGGGATTGGCGAGCACCAGAGCCATGACTCCCAGCGTCAGGAAGCCGACCGCGAAGTGGGCCATCGGCGAAATCCTGATGACGACCGGGGCCGGGGACGCGGAAGCGGAAGAAGGGCTCACGTGGTCATCTTCCCAGTCATCTGCGGGCCGGTGACCGTCGCCCCGTTCCTCGCCCGCGGGCAGAGACGACGGAATTTGACCTTTGAGCAGTGTGGAGGCTACCGTCGCGGGTATGAAGACCGTCTCGATTCTCGTAGTACTTGGTTCGCGCGTTGGAGCGTAACCCGACTGAGTAACCAGTCAGAGCCTACGAGCCGACGCGCAACCCTCGTGCAGCATCCGCTGACGGGGGTTTTTTGTTGCCCGAGAACATGATTAGAACCGCACCCCAGACCCGCACCACCCCAATGAGGACGTAGAGGACATCGTGAGCGCACCGACCACGCGACCACCGGAACCGGGCACCCGAGCCAACGGCACACCGGCAGTTGCAAGCCCGCCCGCACCGCAGCCGAGAAAGGTTGCCCCGCAACAGATGACGGGCGCCCAGGCCGTCATCCGCTCGCTCGAGGAACTCGACGTCGACGTCATCTTCGGCATCCCCGGCGGCGCCGTGCTGCCGGTCTACGACCCGCTGTTCGACTCGATCAAGCTCCGGCACGTGCTGGTGCGTCACGAGCAGGGCGCCGGACACGCCGCCAGCGGGTACGCCCACGCCACCGGCAAGGTCGGCGTGATGATGGCCACCTCCGGTCCCGGCGCCACCAACCTGGTGACCCCGCTGGCCGACGCGCAGATGGACTCGATCCCGGTCGTCGCGATCACCGGCCAGGTCGGCCGCGCCCTCATCGGCACCGACGCGTTCCAGGAAGCCGACATCTCGGGCATCACGATGCCGATCACCAAGCACAACTTCCTGGTTCGCAACGGTGACGAGATCGCCCAGCAGATCGCCGAGGCGTTCCACATCGCGCGAAGTGGACGTCCCGGGGCCGTTCTCGTCGACATCCCCAAGGACGTGCTGCAAGCGCAGTGCACATTCAGCTGGCCGCCGAAGATCGACCTGCCCGGCTACAAGCCGAACACCCGGCCACACAGCAGGCAGGTGCGCGAGGCCGCCAAGCTCATCGCGGCGGCCAGCAAGCCGGTGCTGTACGTCGGCGGTGGCGTGATCCGCGGGGAGGCCTCCGCCGAACTGCTGGAGCTCGCCAACCTGACTGGCATCCCGGTGGTCACCACGCTGATGGCGCGCGGCGCGTTCCCCGACAGCCATCCGCAGAACCTCGGCATGCCGGGCATGCACGGCACCGTCGCGGCCGTCGGCGCCCTGCAGAAGAGCGACCTGCTGATCGCGCTCGGCACTCGGTTCGACGACCGCGTGACCGGCAAGCTGGACTCGTTCGCCCCCGACGCGAAGGTGATCCACGCCGACATCGACCCGGCCGAGATCGGCAAGAACCGCAACGCGGACGTGCCGATCGTGGGTGACGTGAAGAACGTGATCGCCGACCTGCTCGACGCGCTGCGGCGCGACGGCATCACCGGCGGGCAGGAGCGTAGCGACCGGGGGAACGGCACAGCGACGACGCTGGATCTGGACGAGTGGTGGGGCTACCTGCGCGGCGTCCAAGAGACGTTCCCGTTG
>Ga0247732_10000467_pt1 | contig 19462 bp, 19 predicted proteins | sample UWRJL163409C2_FD_180940 | JGI IMG/M metagenome (GOLD analysis project Ga0247732, IMG submission 180940) | Plant litter microbial communities from Arlington Agricultural Research Station in Wisconsin, United States - UWRJ-L163-409C-2 | ecosystem: Environmental > Terrestrial > Plant litter >...
GTTCAGCCCATCGACGGCGGAACCATCGAGATGGACGGCCGGCCGGTGTCGTTCAGCACTCCCGCAGCCGCGCAGCGGGCGGGCATCAGCACGGTCTACCAGGAGGTCAATCTCCTGCCGAACCTCTCGGTGACCGAGAACGTGATGCTCGGGCGCGAGCCGCGCACTCGGTTCGGGGGCATCGACTGGCGCGCGGCGCACGCGCGCACGAGCGAGCTGCTGGCGACCATGCGGCTCGACATCGATCCCCGTTCGATGCTCGCCGACCACTCCCCCGCGATCCAGCAGCTCATCGCCATCGCTCGGGCCGTCTACGTCGAGGCGCGCGTGCTGGTGCTCGACGAGCCCACGTCGAGCCTCGACAACGACGAGGTGACCGAGCTGTTCCGCATCATCGCGGGCCTCAAGGAGTCGGGCGTCGCCATTCTCTTCATCTCCCACTTCCTCGACCAGGTCTACGAGATCTCCGACCGGCTCACCGTGCTGCGCGACGGACGACTCGTCGGCGAGTACCTCACGCACGACCTGCTGCGCATCGACCTCGTGCAGAAGATGGTCGGCAGGAACCTTCCGGCGCTGGCGAACATCCAGGAGCACACCAGCAGCAGCACGGTCGAGGAGGGCCTCTCCGGAGAGGAGCCCCTCATCAACGCGATCGGGCTCGGCCGCCGCGGCGCCATCGAGGCCTTCGACCTGCGCGTCTACGAGGGCGAGGTGGTGGGCATCGCGGGCCTTCTCGGTTCGGGGCGCACCGAGCTCGCACGACTGCTCTCGGGCATCGACCGCGCCGACTCCGGCGAGACGCTCATCGACGGGCACGCCGAGAAGCTCGTCACTCCGCGGCGGGCGCTGAAGAACCGCATCGCGTACGCATCCGAGAACCGGCGCACGGAGGGAATCATCGGCGAGCTGTCGGTGCGAGACAACATCGCGCTCGCCCTGCAGGCCGATATGGGCTGGTTCCGGCGCATCCCCCGCCGACGGCAGGACGACCTGGCCGCGAGCTACATCCAGGCCATGAACATCCGGCCCGCCGACCCCGACGCGCTGATGCGCACCCTGTCGGGAGGCAACCAGCAGAAGGTGCTCCTCGCCCGCTGGCTCGCGATCGCGCCACGGCTGCTCGTGCTCGACGAGCCCACCCGCGGAATCGACGTCGGTGCGAAGGCCGAGATCCAGAGCCTGGTCTCCGATCTCGCAGACAACGGGCTGTCGGTGGTGTTCATCTCGGCGGAGCTCGAGGAGGTGCTGCGCATCAGCCACCGCATCGCCATTCTGCGCGACAAACGCAAGGTCGGAGACCTCGAGAATCACGACCTGTCGGTGGAGCGGCTGCTCACGATCATCGCGGAGAGCTCGACGGATGGCGACGATGACTGATCGCGCTCTCTGGTCGACTAGTGTTCGAGGCACGACACGAGCACGGGCGCGTCGCTGGATAGGGTGGAACACGTGACGGAAGAGACGCCGCGCCAAGCGACGATCTTCGATGTGGCACGGCTCGCAGGGGTATCTCACCAGACCGTCTCGCGCGTCGTGAACGACCTGCCCAATGTGCGCTCCTCCACGCGGGTCCGGGTCGAGGAGGCCATCAAGAAGCTGCGCTACGTGCCCTCGCCCGCGGCGCGGGCCCTCGTCACGAGACGGTCGCGCACCATCGGGCTGATCGCCACGGGCGGCCCCGAATTCGGACCGTCGTCGACCGTCCTGTACTTCAACGCGGCGGCCCGCGACGCCCGCTGGTCGGTCTTCACTGCGAACATGACCGACAGCGACCCCGGCTCCATCCGAGGTGCGGTGGAGGCGTTCCTGCGCCAGAACGTCGAGGGCATCGCGGTCATCTCCGGCCACGAGGGCTCGGTCGACGTCGTCGCAGGCATGGAGCTCACCATTCCCCTGGTGGCCCTCGAGGCCACGGCCCACGCGGGGCTGGCCACCGTCGGCGCCGACCAGTACTCCGGCGCCCGCACCGCGGTGAAGCGCCTGATCGAGCTGGGCCACCGCGGCATCGCCCACCTCGCCGGCCCGGCGGACTCGGTCGACGCCCGCGAGCGCGAGCGCGGCTGGCGCGACGAGCTGGGGGCCAACGACCTGTCTGCCCGGGTGATCGGCGTCGGCGACTGGACCCCGTCATCCGGCCACCGATTCGGCGCCTCGAGCGACCTGTCGGGCCTCACCGCCATCTTCGCGTCGAACGACCAGATGTCGATCGGGCTGATCCACGCGCTCAACGAGCGCGGCCTCTCCGTGCCTCGCGACATGAGCGTCATCGGTTTCGACGATATTCCCGAAGCGGCATATGTCACGCCGCCGCTCACCACGGTGCGTCAGGACTTCGAACGGATCGGCCGTGACATGCTCAGCACGCTGCTGTCACGCATCGACGGCGACCGCGCCACCGAGCTTCCGCAGTCGTTGCCGGCCCTCGTCGAGCGCGAGTCGACGGGCCCTGCGCCAGCTCGGAGCGCGGTCAGTGCAGCAGGCTCGATACGAGATTGATCGTCGAGGCCACCACGACGACGCCGAGCAGGAATGACAGGAGCGCGTGGCGCAGCGCTTCGGCCCTCAGCACAGACGACGTGATGTTCGTGTCGGAGACCTGGAACGTCATTCCCAGGGTGAAGGCGAGATACGCGAAGTCGAGGTAGCGGGGCGGCTCCTTCTGGTTGAACTCGATTCCCGTGCCGCCCGCACGATAGTAGAAGCCCGCGTACCGCAGGGTGTAGATCGTATGCACGAGCCACCACGACGCGGCCAGGGTCGCGAGCGCCGTGGCGATCAGCCCGAGGGTCGCGCTCGTTCCCAGCTTTCCCGCCTCGATCAGGAGGAGGGCGATCGCGCCGAAGCTCGCGATGCTGGCGAGGATCAGCAGCGTCTGCGCCATGCGCTGCGACGGGTCCTCCCGGCTCGCGTGAGCGGCGGTGTCGGCCGCGCCGAAGCGGAGGACCGAGATCCAGACCCAGATCGTGAAGGTGCCCGCCGCGGCGATCCATCCGACGGCCGGCGCGAAGATCCATGACCCGACGACACCCGTGATCGTGAACACGATGACGAAGATGGCGAGCACCACGGCTGCCCGTACGCCGGCCCGGTGCCAGAACCCCGAGAAGTCCCGGGCACTGTTCAGGTCACCCGTCCCGCTCGTGCCGCTTGTGTCGCTCATGAGATGGGCCGAACCCGCGCGATGGCACGGTCGGCCGCTGCCCACGGCTCGCTCGAGACGAGGATGCGCATGCCCGGCTCGAGCACGACGATCTTGTCTCCATAACGTGCGGCGATCGATGCCCGCTCCCAGATCAGCACGCACTCGAGAGCCAGCTGCGTGGTGATGGCCCACGGCTGCTTGTTCGCGAACAGGGTGAGCGACCCCACCGAATAGCCGCCGAGTTCGGCCAGCTCGCCCTGCAGGCCCGAGAGGCCGGGAATCTCGATGTCGACCCTGGGCAGCCGCGACGCCTTCTGCTTCAGGAACGTCGCGACGAAGAGGCGCGCCGCGACCTCGTGACGATCGGCGTGCAGGATGCCGCGGGGTCCGTCGTAGGGCGGAACGGGGGCGTCGCTCAGGGGCATACGCACGACGCTACCGTCTGCGGCGCAGAACGGACTGAAGGAATGCGCCCAAGACGCGCTCCTGTCAATGGCATTGCAGGGCGCAGTCAAGTCGCGTGTACTCGAAGACGGTGTATTCGACAACCGCAGAGCATTCGGCTCCGAATAGACCCGAGACATCCCCCTCACGAATTCGGATCACCCGCACCATGGAAACACCCCCGCGATGGAACTGACCGCCGCTCTCGACCGACTTCGTCGAACCCCCTTCCTGCTCGATGTCGTGCGCTCCGCCGACGATCTCGCGCTGATCGCGTCGCGGGAGGGCGGCCGGCAGGCCGTCGGCATCCTCCGCCGGGCCATCCACGACGACGAGAACCAGCTCGTGGCCATCGCCGCCGTGCACGCGCTCGGCCGGGTCTTCGACGACGAGGCCGACGACGTCCTCTCCGAGCTGCTGTCGAACGAGCACGCCTTTCTGCGCGAGCACGCCGCCTGGGCCTTCGGCGGCCGCCTTCCGCGAATGGATGCCGTGTCGCGACTCGTGGGGTGCGTCGTGCAGGCGGGCTTCACGGGCATGCTCGCCCAGCGCACGCTGCAGCAATGGGGCGCCTCGGCACCGGATCACATCGCCCTCGCCCTCGAGAGTGCACTCATCTCCGAGTCGGAACCCGGCGCCCGCTCGCGCCTCGTCGAGACTCTCGGACTCGTCTCCGGACGCGTCGCCGGACGCGCGCTGCGCGAGATCGCCGCGAACGCGGGGGAGCAGCAGGATGCCCGGGTGGCGGCCGTCGCCGGGCTCGGCGACCGCCGTGGAGACGAGCGGGCCCTTCGGCTGGTGCGCGAGATCGCAGCCGCAGGTGCCGAGGCGGCCGATTCCCAGGCCACCGTCGACGCGGCGAGGCTGGCCCTCGTCGATCTCGGCGACGCGCCCGCCGCCATCCGGTTCGGCGACGGACTGACCGTGGCCCAGCTTTTTCTGCACGCCGACATCGACCGGGGACTGACCCGCGCCGGCGCGGGCGACAACGGGGGAGTGGCCACATTGCTGGTGCGCCTCGGCGACGCACTCGCCTCTCTCGACGGCATCGACCGGGTGCTCACCCTGTCACGAGGCGACGCGGGCGTCGCTGCCGACACCCTGCTCGCCGCCGAGCCGCTGGCGCTCGCCGACCACGAGTTCGTTCCCGTTCCCCTGCTGTCGGAGCCGAGCCCGCAGGCCCGCTCCTGGCACACCCGGGTCGCGGCCGAGCGCGGCATCCGGCGTGCCCTCGTGGCCCTCGGCCCCGTCGACGTACTGCACCTGCGGATGGCGGATGTGGGCAGCATGGCCGCGTCGAGCGTGGCCCGCGAGCTGGGCATCCCCGTGGTGTTCACCCTGGCTCCCGACCCGCACGGCGTGATCCGGGCCCTCGATGTGGCCGGTGCGCTGACCGTCGCGAACTTCGGCGACGTCGACGAGCGCGAGCACTACTGGTTCAGGCACCGGCTCGTGCAGCGTCTCGCGGCCGATGCGGAGCACACCGTTCTGTTTCCCCGTCCGGCGCTGCGCGACGAGCTGCAGGAGCTTCTCGGGATCGACATCGACTCCTCGCCCGAGCAGTACACCGTCGTTCCCGAGGGAATCGATCTCGCCACGATCGACGACGCGATCCTCGATGTGGAGGCGCGCGCCGACGGCACCGCCATCGGCGCGCTCGACGACCTCGACGCGCTGATCGCCGCCCTGCCCGAGCACCGCCGCGGCCTGCCCCTGGCGCTGAGCGTGGGACGCCTGCACCGGGTGAAGGGCATGGCGACGGTCGTCGAGGCGTGGGCCTCGGATGCGACCTTGCTGGCCACCTGCAACCTCGTGATCGTGGGCGGAGACCTCGTTGCGCCCTCGCCCGACGAGCAATCACAACTCGATGCCATCGACGGCGTTCTTCGCCACAACCCCCGTGCCGCGGAGGGCCTCGTGCTCGCCGGCCACCGCCCCAACGACGTGGTGTCGCGCTGGCTCGCCGCCACGAGGCTCGGCTCCGGCCCACTCGTCGGCGCCAACGGCATCTACGTGTGCGGCAGCCTCAAGGAGGAGTTCGGAATCGCCATTCTCGAGGCGCTCGCCGCAGGCCTCGTGGTGGTGACGCCCGACGCGGGAGGTCCGGCCACATACGTCGATGACGGCGTCACGGGCATTCTCGTCGACACCGGATCGGCCTCGGGCGTTCGACGCGGCATGGCCGACGCCCTTCTGATCGCCGCCCGCGATGAGCCGGAACGTGTCGCCTCGGCCCGGGGCATCGTTCGCGAGCGCTTCACCGTGCAGGCCATGGCGACGGCCCTCGAGCGGGTGTACGCCACGGTCGCCGAGAATCGCCGACTCGATTCGATGACCCTGTCGAGCACGGGTGGAGCCTCGTGACCCTGCTGGTCATCAGCCCCGACTACGCCTCCCACCTCCTTCCCCTCGCGACGCTCGCGACGGCCTGGCGCGACGCGGGCGACGACGTGGTGGTCGCATCCGGACCCGCCACGACGTCGATCGTGCGGTCGTTCGGATTCCGCGGCACCGAGCTGCGGCTCGGCCGCGGATCGAACCCGGGCACGATCCGGGCCGAGGAGCAGCCGACGGGCGAGGACGATTCGCTGCGCGGCTTCTTCGACGCCACACGTCGCGGCATGGTCGAGACCCTCGACTACCAGGCGTCGCAGCGCACGACCGATCTGCTGTGGCGGCCGGTCGAGACCGCGAGCGCCGTGCTGGCCGTGATCGACGAGGTGAGACCGGATGCGGTGATCGTCGATCACCTCGCCTTCACGGCCCGCCTCGCCCTGCAGGCCGCCGGAGTGGCGCATGCCGACGTGGTGCTCGGACACCCCACCGCCTTGCCCATAGCCGACGAGGTATATGGCTTTCCCACGTCGTGGCCGAGGGCGTTCAGCCCCGACCGCGAAGGACTGGATGGCCTGCGCCTGCGCTGCGAGGCCGTTCGCGATCGCTTCACCGGTCAGTGGAATGACGCTCTGGCGGTGCTCGACCCGGGCGCCTCGCCCTCGAGCGACGCCTTCGCCGAGCACGGAGACATCCTGCTGTTCAACTACCCGGCGCAGCTGCACGACCCTGCGCGCACCGTGCTGCTTCCCCCGCACGCGTTTCTCGGGTCGGCCGTGCGCGACGAGCCGGCGGACCCTGACGTCGATGCGTGGCTGGCCGCGGGAGGAGCCCCGATCGTCTATGTGAGCTTCGGCAGCTTCCTCTCTGTGCGCGCGGATGTGCTGGCCAGACTCGCGGAGGCGCTGAAGGGACTCGACGTGCGCGTCGCTCTCGCTGTCGGATCGGCCGACCGGCGTGAGCTCGGCGAGCTGCCCGATTCGTGGCTCGTGCGCGAGTTCCTGCCCCAGGTGACCCTGCTCGGGCAGGCGGCCCTGACCGTGACGCACGGAGGGAACAACAGCGTGACCGAGGCGGCGACGGCAGGCGTGCCCATGCTGGTGCTGCCGTTCTCGACCGACCAGTTCGCGGGAGCGGCGGCCATCGAGGCCCAGGGCTACGGTGCCGCACTTGATCCGAACGCGGCCACGGTGGACGAGCTGCGCGCCGTCGCCGAACGTCTGCTCGGCGACGGGCAGGTGCGAGAGAAGTCCCTCCTGCTGGGCGACGAACTGCGCCGTACGCCGGGTCGCGACCGCGCGAGGGCCGCGCTCTCCCTCTGACGGGTTCCACCCGGTCTCCACCTGATCTCCACCCGCGGGCGGTGCCTTCGGCGAGGGCTGTCGACGAGTCTCGAAGAGTACCGGGAATCCGGTGTCGAAGAACGTCAGAAAGGCACTCGCCTCGTGGACATGCAGACCCTCATCAACGCCGTCGTCATCCTCGCGCTCATCGCCTGGATGGGCTACCGGCAGCTCACCTGGCGTGCTGTCGCGCCGAGCGCCATGTACAGGACACCGCTCGTGCTGGGCATCATCGGGGTGGTGATGCTCTCGCAGCAGCCGTCGCCGGGCAGCATCTCGGCACTCGACATCGCCGTGCTCGCGGTCGAGCTCGTCATCTCTCTGGGAATCGGGGCGTGGATGGGCTCCATCGCCCATCTCCGAGCCCTGGCCGAGCCGGTATCGGTCGGCCGCGGCGGAGTCGCCCGCGTCGAGTCGCGCACCGGAGCCCTCGGCATCGTGCTGTGGGTCTCCGTGATCGTCGTGCGCATCGGAATCGATGTGCTCGCCGGCATAGCGGGCTCGCACCTCGCCTCGGCGACGGGAGTGATCTTCCTGGTTCTGGCCGCGAACAGGGCCGCGCGGGTGATGATGCTCGCCCGGCGTATCGGCGCCATCCGCACCGTCGAGGCATGATGGTGTCGTGACCCGCCCCCTCGTTGCGAACCAGCCGCACGGCGGCCTGTTCGGCCTGGGCCTCACCGCTCTCGGCGGGGTCGCCATCGTCACCGCGCTCGTGACGGCCACTCCCGCGCCGCCGATGTGGGTGACCGTCGTGGCCATCACGTCGGTGCTCGCCTGGGTCGCGAGGGCTCTCGTCTTGTCGGTTCTCCGGCAGGGCCGGTCTGCGTCGAGGCCCCGCCCCGGCGCGGTGATCGTCGCACTGCACGTCGTCGCGATCGTGGCCGGCTGCATCGCCGCACCGCAGACGAACGGACTCACGATCGTTCCGGCCGGCGTCTCCCTGCTGGTCCTGATCGGCACCGCGTCGATCCAGCTCGTCGGCGGACTCGCCCTGGGAGCAGCATCGATCGGCGTGCTCGCCGTGAGCTGCTTCGCCGCCGACACCCCGGTGCCGGTCACCCTCGGAATGATCGGCGGCATGATCCTCGCGGTCTTCGCCGGTCTGAATCGTCGACAGCTGCGCCTGGCCGAGCTCACCGCATCCGAATTACGCGAGCGTGATCTCGCGGTGCGCCAGGAACAGGCGCAGAACGCCCTGCTCACCGACAGGCAGCAGCTGGCCCGCGAGATCCACGACGTGTTGGCGCACAGCCTCGGCGGTCTCGTCATCCAGCTGGATGCGGTCGATGCGCTGCTCGAGGCGGGCGATGCGCCCGCCGCGCGCGGCAGAGCGGCCGACGCCCGCGTCCTCGCGACGGAGGGTCTCGCCGAGGCCCGTCGCGCGGTGGCCGCCCTGCGAGCGCCGGATGCCCGTGGTGACGACGACAGGCCCGCGCCGACCGTCGAGTCGGTCGCCCGGGGGCTGCGCGACCTCGTGACGACGCATCGCTCACTGGGCGGCATCATCGATGTGACCGAGCGGGGCGTGCCGTTCGCGCTCGACGGCCCGCAGGCGTCGGCTCTCCTGAGGTCGACGCAGGAGTCGCTGAGCAACGCTCGGAGGTACGCGCCGGGCCAGCCCGTTCGCCTCGACCTCGAGTGGCAGACTCCGAGCGACCCGCAGGCGGAGGCCGACGACCACACGGCGCGGGTGCGCCTCGTCGTCTCGAATCCCGTGTCCGACGACACTCCCGTGGCCGTGTCGACATCAGGACACCACGGCCTCCTGGGCATGCGCGAGCGCGTCGACGCCCTGCGCCACGGTGGCCGGATCGATGCCCGTGTGCAGGGCGACCGTTTCGAGCTCGTCGTCGAGATCGCCGCGTGATGGGCGACGGCGCACAGGCGCAGCCCCGCATCATTCGTGTGCTCGTCGTCGATGATCAGGCGATCGTGCGCGACGGACTCGTGACGATACTCGAGCTGCTTGCCGACATCGAAGTCGTCGGCCAGGCCGCCGACGGTGCGCAGGCTGTCGAGCTGGCGAGGCGTACGCGACCCGACGTGGTGCTCATGGATCTGCGGATGCCCGTTCTCGACGGCGCGGGAGCCACCGAGCGCATCGTCGACGACTCCCCGGCGACCGCGGTGCTGGTGCTCACGACGTTCGGCGACGACGACTCGATTCGCCAGGCACTGCGGGCCGGCGCCCGCGGCTATCTCACCAAAGACGCCGGCAGGGCGGAGCTCGCGGCGGCGATCCGCTCCGTCGCGGCCGGCCAGTCCACGTTCTCGCGCGAGGTCGGGGACGTGCTCCTGGCCGGCATGGTCGCGGCATCCGCATCGGATACGCGGCCTGCCGACACGACTACGAGTCGGCGCGACGCGCTGGCGCACCGCTTCCCGTCTCTCACCCCGCGGGAACTCGACGTGTTCACCCTCGTCGGAGAGGGCCTCAGCAACACCGAGATCGCGAGCGAGCTCTACGTGGGCGTCACCACGGTCAAGACGCACATCAACGCGATCTTCTCGAAGCTCTCGATCCGCGACAGGGCGCACGCGATCACACTCATCCGCTCCTGACCGGCTGCTGACCCTCGCGACAGCATTCCGACGCCGCACACGAACTGGAATACTGGGCGCATGCGCAGATTCTTCGTCTCTCTGGTGGCCAATGCCATCGCCCTGTGGCTGACCACGCTCATCGTCACGGGCGTCAAGCTCGACCCCTTTCAGGACGACACCCTCGGCACGATCCTGTCGTACCTGTTCGTGGCCCTGATTTTCGGTGTGGTCAACGGCATCGTGGGCACAGCCATTCGCATCGTCGCGTTTCCGCTGTACATCCTCACTCTCGGCCTGCTCTCGCTCGTCGTGAACGCCCTGCTGCTGCTGCTCGCGGAATGGCTGTCGCAGCTCTTCGGCTTCGGTCTCGTGATCGACAACTTCTGGTGGGCCGTGCTCGGCGCCCTGGTGCTCGCCATTCTCTCGGCCATCATCGGCTCGATCCTGCGCCCCCTCGCCGGCCGCGACAAAGACTGACAGTCGAGCTGCCCGCGCGCGCACCCTCATCGACCCACCCGCTCGGCCCGATACTCCGTGGCCGTGCCCTTCGCGTCGCCAGAGAGGAACGGCGCGGCGCCGTCGATGAACTTCTCCACCCTCTGGTCTTTCGACGCGTCGACCAGCCCGGCCGTCTCCCGGTAGGCGTCGAGATCGTGTGAAGGAAAGGCGTCGCCGGTCGGCATAGGGGCGTCGTCGTAGAGGGTGCGCCGCACGAGCACCCGATCGTCGCCGGATGCCGTGTCGAGCCCGCCGAGTGCGGGAACCAGATCTTCGGTGTGCGCGATGGTGAGGGTGGGAGCCGTCGTCTCGAGCTGGCCGACGGGGGAGCCGAGGGTCACGACACCCTGCACCGAGTAGTCGCCCGACTGCTCGAGCTGCACCGCGAGCAGTCCGCCCTGCGAGTAGCCGACCTCGAGAACGGGGTCGCCCGGCCGGATGCCCGCATCGCGCATCGCCTCGACGGCGGCACGGTAGGAGGCCCCGTCGCCGGCGCTCATCGATTCGACGTTGCTCGTCATGTCGAAGGCCTCGCCCGCGGGCACGGCGTTCATATCGACGGTGCCGCCGAGGTAGACGATGTACGACGGATCTCCGTTGTCGGTCTCGTACTTCTCTACCTTGATCTGCGGCCCGCTGGCGCTCGTGTTCGGCATACGCGACGCCAGTTGGGCGATGCTCGACGGAGCCGTGACCGGTGATGTGCCGACCCTCGTCGTGTGCACCGGCGTCTCGACGAGCGGACTGCGACCGCCGCCAGCGGTCCCACCATCAGCAGCGCCACCGCCCGCCAGACCTCGGGCGGCACCCGCGGCACCCGCCGCCCCGAGCACCAGCCCGGCGGCCTCCCTGATTCCGAAGAGCCCGAGCCCGTCGTCGCCGATGGCGGCGCCCGCGCCGGGAGGAACACCCAGGAGCCCCGCGATGATGTCGTCGCTCGACGAGAAGAGCAGGCGCACGGCCGCCGCAACGGCGGGATTGTTGGCGAGCTGCGGGTTGTCGCGCATCCACGCGGCAGCATCGACCGGGCTGCGCGATGCGCCCGGCCTCGCCGCCAGCCCGACGAGAACTCCCGACCCGGCGGCGAGGAAGGGCGCACCCGCGAGCAGGAGGAACGGAGCGAGGTGCCCGAGCACATTGCCGAGAAGACCCGTGGTGACTCGGATGCCGTCGATCATGGCGTTCTCGACCATGCCGTAGGCCTCGGCCGCCAGGCGCAGCGACAGCTCGAGTTGACTCGCCTCTCGAGACGCCCGATCGAGGTCGTCGGCCGCCTGGAGCACCAGCGCGAGCGCAGCCGGCGCCTGCGCGGCGACGTGCGGGTCGAAGCAGAGCTCGAGCTCGCGCAGCCGCACCGCAGCGGCGAGTGACTCGCTCTCGACGAAACGCAGCCGGAACGCCGTGTTCGACATCTCGTCGGTCGAGACGGCGAAGCTGCCTCCGCCCGACACGACGAGTTCGTCGCCGTCGGCCGTCACGGAGTCGCACCCATCGAGACGATCGCGCCGGCGATCAGTGCAGAGATCTCGTCGAGGCTCGTCGCCACCCGGCGAACGTCGGCCGCGACCCGCTCGCATCTCGCATCGAACGACTGCCGGGCCAGGCCCTGCCACCCGGGCGCATCGTCGCGCACGACCGTCGGCAGCAGTTCTGTTGAGAGCTGCACGCTGAGCCTCTGCACGGCCGCCCGGTCGTGCTCGAGCGACGATCTGACGTGGAGGAGGAGGGCATCCGGATGATCTGTCACCGCACCAGTGTCGCCATCCGGCTCTGAGCGGCGGGGTGCCAGGGCCCGATCGGGGGAGAGGTGGGCAGACCCGCTGATGTGGAGGAGGGGAAACTGCACCAAGATAGAGGCATGCCCCTGGATGAGACCGAGATTCCCGCTGGAATCTTTCGAGTCTGCATGGTCTGCACGGGCAACATCTGCCGCTCGCCCATGGCCGAGATCGTGCTGCGCGACCTCGTGCAGCAGGCCGGTCTCAGCCATCGCGTCTCGGTCACCAGCGCCGGAACGGGCGACTGGCACGTCGGCGAGCAGGCCGACCCGAGAACGATCGACGCCCTGGCGGACCGCGGTTACGACGCATCCCTGCACCGGGCCAAGCAGTTCGACTCGTCGTCGTTCGACGAACTCGATCTGATCGTCGCGCTCGACCGCACGCACGAGCGGGCCATCCGATCATGGGCCACGAGCGATTCCGACCGATCGAAGATCAGGCTGCTCACGAGCTTCGACACCGATCCGAACCGCCAGCTCGACGTGCCAGACCCGTATTACGCCGACGCGGCCACCTTCGCGGCCGTGCTCGCAACGATCGAACGGGCCTGCGCGTCGCTGTTCGCGCAACTGGAGCCTGCGTTCAGAGCTCCCCAGACATCCACCCACGCCTGACCGACGCGGCCCGACGGCCGCCCAGCACTGGAGTTACCCCGCATCATGAGCGCCCTTTCCCCCCAGCCCCTCAGCCCGCTCGACGGCCGCTACGCATCCGCCGTCTCAGAACTGGGCGAGTTCCTCTCGGAGGCGGGCCTCAACCGCGCCCGCATCCAGGTCGAGGTCGAGTGGCTGATCTACCTCACCGACCACTCGCTGTTCGGATCGACGCCGATCGAGCTCGAGAAGCAGCGCCAGCTGCGCCAGCTCGCCCCGAACTTCGGAGACGACGAGGTGGCCGAGCTCGGCGCCCTCGAGTCGACCACCAAGCACGACGTGAAGGCCGTGGAGTACTACGTGCGCCGCCGACTCGATGAGCTCGGACTCACCGAGATCGCCGAGCTCACGCACTTCGCGGCCACGAGCGAAGACATCAACAACCTCAGCTACGCGCTCGTCATCCGGGATGCCGTCACCGAGGTCTGGCTGCCGGCGTTCCGCGCGGTGATCGACGAGCTGCGCACCCAGGCCGTGCAGTACCGCGACGACGCCATGCTCGCCCGCACCCACGGACAGCCCGCCACCCCCACCACCATGGGCAAGGAGCTGGCGGTCACCGTCTACCGCCTCGAGCGCATCCGCAAGCAGGTCGAGGCGGCCGAGTACCTCGGCAAGTTCTCGGGCGCCACGGGAACGTTCGCCGCCCACCTGTCGGCCGAGGCCGACCTCGACTGGCAGGCCGTGTCGCGCGAGTTCGTGACATCGCTCGGCCTCACCTGGAACCCGCTCACAACTCAGATCGAGTCGCACGACTGGCAGGCCGAGCTCTACTCGGAGGTCGCCCACGGCAACCGCATTCTGCACAACCTCTGCACCGATGTGTGGACCTACATCTCGCTCGGCTACTTCACTCAGATCCCGGTGGCCGGGGCGACCGGCTCGTCGACGATGCCGCACAAGATCAACCCGATCAAGTTCGAGAACGCCGAGGCCAACCTCGAGCTGTCCTCCGCCCTGCTGGACTCGCTCGCGCAGACCCTCGTCACCAGCCGCCTGCAGCGCGACCTCACCGACTCCACCACGCAGCGCAACGTGGGCGTCGCCCTCGGACACTCGCTTCTCGCCCTGTCGAACATCACGTCGGGCCTCGGCCAGATCTCGCTCAACCGCGAACTGCTCGCCGCCGACCTCGACACCAACTGGGAGGTGCTGGCGGAGGCCATCCAGACCGTCGTGCGGGCCGAGATCACGGCGGGCCGCTCGTCGATCACCGATCCCTACGCGCTGCTGAAAGAGCTCACCCGCGGAAAGCGCATCGGTGCGGCCGACCTGGCCGCGTTCGTCGACGGCCTCGACATCGGCGATGCGGCGAAGCAGCGACTGCTCGCACTGACCCCGCACAGCTACGTCGGCATCTCATCGGCGCTGGTCGAGCACATCCTCTGAGCGCTCTCGGCCGCTCACGGTAGCCTTGGTGTCTTATGGCACACGACAGCGAGACCCCGTCCCACCACACCGCGTCGCTCGAGGAGCGCATCCAGGCCGCTGTCGAGCGTGAGGGCGAGACCTCCGTGGTTCTCCGCGCGCGGTCGCTGCTCGAGGGCGGCTACGAGGGCGAAGACTTCCTGCGCGTCGTCGGGGGCCCGCACGCCGACGGCATCCTGGCCGGCGCCCCCTCGCTGTACTGGCCCGAACTGTGGGGCGCCCGTGCGCTGAACTACGTGTGGTCGGATGCCGCGGCGCCGGCCGTCATCGCCGGCCTCGGCAACCAGGCATGGCGGGTTCGCGAGATGTGCGCGAAGGTGGCGGCCCTGTGGTCGATCGCGGCCCCCGAGGCTCTCACCGCCCTCACGAAAGACGACCACGCACGCGTCCGCGCCGCGGCCGCCCGAGCGCTGGCCGCCACGGGCGACGCCACGACCCAGGACACCCTCGAGGCCCTTCTGCGCGACCCCGACAAAGAGGTGCGCCGAACCGCCCAGCAGTCCCTCAAGACCCTGAAAGACGCCCTCTCCTAGGCCCAACAGGCTCCCTTCGACAAGCTCAGGGAACGAGCCGGTGAGCGAAGCGACCTCGGCGCGGGGAGGGGTGTGCGTTTTCTTGCGAGTTATGGCTGAAAACGCACACCCCGAGCCGCGCCCGCAGGAAACTCCTAATGCCCAGAAGGCGGAAGGTCGTCGTCGAGCTCCGTCTGCTCCGACTTGTTCGGCTTGAACGTCAACACCATCATCGCGATCACCACGAGAACCACGATGAAGGCCACCCCGAAGAAGATCACCGAGAGCAGCGGGTTGCGCGTCGCGAGCAGCACCGTGAGCCCCACGAACAGGGCCATCACCGCCGACAGGACGATGAGTTCGACGGGCTTGAAGACGTCGCGCTTGGATGGCTGGGTCACGGGTTCTGCACCTCGAGAGTCACGGAGTCCTTTGCTGTGGGGGCGCTCGGCTGGGTGCCCCAGCGAAGCGACAGCCCCGCGATCACGAGATAGATGCCGAGAACGGCACCGTACGCGCCGAAGAGTCCCACGGCAACCAGGTCGGTGAGGGGGAGGAGAAGGAAGGTGAGCGCGAGGATCGCGGTCAGGCCCCCCATGGCGATCCAGTCTTTCGCGGGCGCCTCGCCGCGCGAGCGCAGGCCGGTGACGAGCTCGAGAATGGCCGTGATGGCCGCCCACACGCTCACCAGATACAGCAGGAAGGCCAGACCGAAGCCCTGCAGCGACAGTGCGAGCACCCCTGCGACGGTGCTGGTGGCCGCCTGCGCGAGAAGCAGCGCGCGGCCCGTGCCTGCGGGCAGGGCTCGAAGGGTCAGGATGCCCGTGAGCAGGCCGGATGCGAGGGCGAACGCTCCGAACACCAGCAGGCCGACGACACTCGAATGGTTGGGCGTGAAGGCGACGACGAGGGCTACGACGATCGCCGGGATCGCCCGGGCGACAGGCACGCCCCAGTAGGGCGATTGCGCCTGCGGGCGGGTGGGCTGGGTGGTCACCGCGCGGCCTGCTTTCGAGTTCGAGAACCCCGTCAGTTTACCGTGGTGAATGCTGAGGGTTCTCCGTCCGCGACGACGAGTACCGCCTACACCCTCCAGCGCCGTTTGTCAGCACCATGGTTGAAGAACGTCGGGCGTGGTCTACTCGCCAGTGAGGACGGTGCGACAATTCGTCACATCGAAGCGATGATGCTTCACTCGCCGCAGACCTGGGGGTCACGCATGCCGAGCTCATATCTCTACCGTCGTATCTCCGTTGCAGGCCTCACCGGCCTGGCACTCGGCTCCGCTCTGGTGCTGGGACTCTCGGGCACAGCTCAGGCCGCAACCGTGCTCGACGGCCCGATCAACCTCAAGACCGCCGCCGGCTACGCGGTTCTGGCGGGTTCCACCGTGACGAACACCGGACCGACCGTCGTCACGGGTGACGTGGGGCTCTCGCCGGGCACCGCGATCGACGGATTCGAAGGGGAGCCGGCGGGTTCCTTCGTTCTCGGCACGGGATCCGCTCGCACCGATCCCGACGTCGACCAGGCCAAGATCGATCTCGATGGGGCCTTCGGTGTCGCGAAGAGTCTCACGCCTCAAGCGAAGGGACTCTCGCAGCTCGCCGGCAAGACGCTGAAGCCGGGCGTCTACTCGGGCGGCGCGCTCGACCTCTCCTCGGGCAGCACCCTCACCCTCGACGGCGGCGCGGCATCCGTGTGGGTCTTCCAGGCGTCGAGCACCCTCGTCACCGGCTCGGGAAGCCGTATCGAACTCATCAACGGGGCCAGCATCTGCAACGTCTTCTGGCAGGTCGGTTCGTCGGCCACCCTGGGAAGCGGCTCGACCTTCGTCGGCACCATCATGGCGCAGGAGTCGATCAGCGTGGGCAACGCCGCCGTCGTACAGGGCAGGCTTCTCGCCAGCACCTCCGCGGTCACGCTGATCAACGACACCATCGTGCGCCCGTCAGGCTGCACCACGGGTTCGGGTGGCACGACCGAGACGACGACACCCGCGATAACCACGGACTCGCTCGACGACGCGACCGTGGGCACTCCGTACGACGACACGGTCGCCACCGAGGGAACCCAGCCGGTGACGGTCACGCTCACCGAGGGCGAGCTCCCCGCGGGCCTGGTCATCTCTGAGAACGGCACCATCACGGGAACACCGACCACACCCGGAACGTCGACGTTCACTGTCACGGCGAGCAACGGCGATACGGGCGACGTCACCGCGACCTACACGATCGTGACCGAGGCGGCCCCGGTCGTGCCGACACCGCCCACGGCGGAGACGCCGACCACGGCCGAGCAGGGCACAGCACTCCCGCCGTCCGGATCAGGACGGGGCGGATCGCTCGCAGCCACCGGCTTCGAGACGGGCGGCCTGATCGGCGGAGCCATGGCGCTGCTGGCGGTCGGCCTCGTCATGCGCATCCGACCCGCCCGGCGTCGGTCGTAGCCCGCTCCATCGCACCCTTCCGCCCTACCGGCGGAAGGGTGCGACGAGGTCGCTGAGAATCGCCGTGGGCTCGAGCCCGAGTTCGCGTTCGAGCAGCGCCGTGTAGATGTCGTAATCTCGCAACGCCTCCGACTGGTTGCCCTCGGCGAGGTGCACCTTGATGAGGCTGACGATGGCGCTCTGCCTCAGGGGCTCGACCCGCATCGCGGCCCGCGCGGCCCAGGCGGCGGCCCGCAGGCTGCCCTCGGCGATCAGCATCTCGGCCTGAGCCTCCAGGGCGTGCAGCCGCAGCTGCCGCCAGTCCTCGACCTCCGAGAGCACCCACTCGTCGTACCAGTCGGGGAGGATGCGAGACGCGAAGGCCTCGATCGCCCACGTGCTCAGGTCGTCGGGCGTGGATGCCGAGCCCGGCTGCAACAGGCGCCTCGCCGATTCGCGGGCGACGTTGAGATCGACCGTCACGCCGGGCGCCAGACTGAGGCCCGCAGGCGTCATCGTGATGGCCGACTTGATGGCGTCTTCGAGTCGCGTGAGCGCCGATCGGAGGCTGTCGCTGGCCCGCCGCTCCGTGACATCCGGCCACATCTCCCCCGAGATGGCCAGACGAGCGCCCCGCGGTCTGAGCGCGAGAAAAGCGAGAAGCCGTTTTGTGCCGACCGAGAGACCGAGGATCTCCTCTCCACCGTTGCGGACCGTGAGCGGTCCGAGCACGCTGATCTCGATCATGTCGCCGCCCACGCCGAAATCCTCCGCGTCGGAACGACCGGAGAACTCGGGTTGAGCAGAGGCAACATGTGATGGATTCGCTCCTAGAAGCACATGTTCCCATACGCGGGTTCGTGCGGCTAGGGGCGAACCCAGCGTGTTCAGCTCTTCACTGTGTGCCGGCGACGCGCGAGGGAAGCAACGATAAGCCCGAGCAGCAGAACCGAGGCGCCGCCGAGCAGCATGTTCTCGACCGGCATACCGGTGTTCGCCAATGCTCCGGCCGACGATCCGGTTGCCGATCCCGATCCGCCCGATCCTGAGCCGCCCGATCCTGCGCCGCTCGATCCTCCGGGGGTCCCAGGAGTGCCCGGACCGCCGGGAGTCTCTGCACCCGGGGGCGTCGTTCCTCCGTCGGTGCCACCGGTCTCGCCACCGGTCTCGCCGCCGGTGCCACCGCCGGTCTCGCCACCCGTCTCGCCACCCGTCTCGCCGCCGGTGCCGCCGCCCTCGCCGCCGCCTTCGCCCTCGCCCTCGCCGTCATCGGGACCCGCGACGATGTTCGTCGTGAATGCGACGGAACAGATGACGTACGCGCCGCCGCCGTTACCCGAGCCGTTGCACTGGTCGACGGTCGTGGGGATGACGGATGCGGTGGAGCCGCCTTCGACGGTGCAGGTCACCCGGAGGATTCCGCCGCCGCCGTTGCCGGAGCCGTTGCACTGCACGACGGTCGCCGTCGACGGATCGGTGCTGTCATAGGAGTCGCAGTTGAGGCTGGTGGCGTCCGCGCCGCCAGCGCCGGATTCCTGACACTGGTTGATCGTCACGGTCTGCGGCGTCGCTGTGCCGACGATGTTGTTGATGACCGCGACCGAGCAGGTCACGGTGCTTCCCGTGCCGTTGCCCGAACCGTTGCACTGGTCCACGGCGAGAACGACGTCGTTCGTGTTGAGCGTCTCAGGCAGCTCGCAGACGGGTTCGGCGTTGGCGAAGCCGTGGCACTCGGTGACGACCGTCGAGCTGCTCTTCACGCCGGTCGCGACGTTCACCGTGTTGGTGACGACGACCGTGCACTCGACGGCCTCGTTGGTGCTGTTGTCGCTGCCGTTGCACTGGGAGACGGCGAGCGGAGCGGCGGATGCGCTGCTCGCCCCGAGGAGGGGAAGGCACGCGACCGCGGCGACGGCCAGCAGGGCTGCGGCGATGAACAGACGGCGGTGCGCGGCTCCGAGGCCGAAGAATTGTCGCGATGTCGCGAGCGTGTGAGGCTTCCCCATGATGTGACTCCCTAGTTGTAGCTCGAGTCTCGCTCAGGGGTCATGACCGAACTGTGACGGCCTCATGACCGGGCAGGGACGGCCTCGTGACACGGCTGTGACACGGCGATGACGAGAGGAGTGACGCCGGAATGGGCCGACGGCAGAGGTCGACTCAGGCGAGCGTCGCGCTGGCCTGGATGGCGCGGATCTCCGGCCAGATCTCCATCGACTGAGCGGCGGTGGCCGTTGCCGTGACCTCGACCAGGTCGAGTGCGGGGCCGTTCGACACGAGGGCGAGTCGCACGGCCTGAACGAGGGTGCCCACACGCGCATCCGGATAGCTGAACTCGATGCGGAAACC